>Ga0209102_1000061_pt1 | contig 71782 bp, 67 predicted proteins | sample ConPoolayeHmetaG_FD_185483 | JGI IMG/M metagenome (GOLD analysis project Ga0209102, IMG submission 185483) | Hot spring microbial mat communities from California, USA to study Microbial Dark Matter (Phase II) - Cone Pool mat layer H metaG... ... | reverse complement strand
TCCTCCAGTAAAAATCTCGTTAGCCATTTCTCCAAAAATGCCTTATAATCTCTTTGAGCCATCGTAAATGAAACCCTCCTTTCTTAAAGGTTTCACTTTTAAAAGGAGAGTTTACGATGGCTCATCTCCTTAGATTAAATTGCGAACTATTTTGTAAACCAGCTTTAAGGAGAGAGGGACGCTTCAAAATTTAAATGTTATCTTTAAATAAAAAATATCTATCTCCTTTGGGGGAAAATGGACATTAGAAATAAAATCCTTATTTATCTGTATTCAGAAAGAATAAAGTCGGGGTTAATAATTGCTTTTAAGCTTATTTCAAGGGTAGATACCTTGAAAGGTGAGGAAAGGCTCGGAGCTGAAAAGTTGCTTATAAGTTACCTCGCGGCACTTCTTGCTGAAATAAGGATCGCCGAGAATGTGGAAGACTCGCAAAATTTTAGAAAAGCAGAAAAGAAGGTTGAAGAGGCAGAGGCAAAAGTTTATCTTTCAGAGACCTCTGCTGTCATGAGGTGTCTCTCTGAAGCCCTTACGGCAATTACAACCTCTGCCCAAGCTGCGATAGAAACCCTTGAAAAAGAAAACCTTCTTTAATCTGCAGCCATCTTATCTTAAGCTTAAAGCACAGTAAAATTTCGCTCTTTTTAACTCCCTCTTAGATTAAGGATATTTCTACGTAGATAGATCTTCTTTTTCAAGACTTATCTTGAAGAGTGGAATAGTTTAGATAAGCACGAATTGATAAACTTTTTCGGCTCTAAGAGAAAAAATAATCAAGATTGGAATTGCAATTATCTAAGTTGAATTTTGGGCTTTATTATTTTAGAATTATCAGTTGTGGATAAGATAAGAATATTCGGGAACAGCAATCTTCAACTCAAAGGAAAAGTAAGGATAAGCGGCGCCAAGAACGCTGTTCTCCCGGCTATAACCGCCTCTCTATTAACCAACCAAGAAATAAAACTCCATAATATTCCTCTGGTGAAAGACGTCTTTACCATCCTTACTCTTATGAAAGAGCTAGGCGCAGAATATGAGTTAAATGAAAACTCTCTTACCATTTGCGTCCCCCAAATTCAATCCGAGGAAGCCTCTTATGAGCTTGTTCGAGCAATGAGAGCATCGATCCTTGTTCTTGGCCCTCTTCTTGCGAGACAAGGAAAAGCCGTGGTTGCTCTTCCCGGCGGATGCGCTATAGGCTCTCGTCCTATAGACCTCCATATTCATGGACTTGAAAAACTGGGTGCCTCGATAACCCTCGAGCATGGCTACATCAAGGCAGAGGCAAAGAAACTCCGAGGCGCTTCAATCGACTTTGAAAAGAAGACTGTGGGAGGGACAGAAAACCTGGTCATGGCTGCTTGCCTTGCTCAGGGAGAGACGATCCTCAGGAATTGTTCTCTGGAGCCTGAGGTTACGAATCTCTGCGAACTCCTAGTTAAAATGGGGGCAAAGATAGATGGAATAGGAGAAGAAACAATTCGGATTAAAGGAGTTAAGGAATTATCTTCTGCAACACATGAAATAATCCCTGATAGGATAGAGGCTGGAACATTCTTGATTGCAGGCGCTTTAACCCAAAGCGATATCATCCTTACCCATACTAAACCCCATCATCTTGACACAGTGATTGAGAAACTTCGATACTCTGGTGCTGAGATAAGTGTTCTAGACCATCATACCCTCCAGGTTAAAGGAAACACCAAGATCCGACCCCAGGACGTAACTACTTCAGCCTATCCAGGCTTTCCCACAGATATGCAGGCCCAGTTCATAGTGCTCATGACTCAGGCAGAAGGAACTTCAATTATCACTGAAACAATTTTTGACCGCAGATTCTCCCATGTCAATGAGCTCTGCAGATTGGGCGCAAACATCGAAGTTAGAGGTGATAAAGCCATAGTCAAAGGAAAAACTCCTCTTTCAGGAGCAGAAACGATTGCTACTGACTTGAGGGCTTCGGCTTCTCTTGTCCTAGCAGGGCTCATTGCGACAGGCGAGACAATAATAAATGAAGTGGAACACCTCGACCGGGGATACGAAAAGATAGAGAAAAAGCTCAAAGCCCTCGGTGCACAGATTGAAAGGATAAGGCAGTGAGAGGTGAAAAAAAGAGGGAGGCATGTATATTCTGTAAAATAGTGGAAAGGAGAAAACCTTGCACCATAGTTGATGAGGACGAAAAAATCCTGGCATTCAAAGATATAAATCCTCAAGCTCCATTTCATGTCCTGCTCATTCCTAAAGAACATTTTTCATCTTTAAATGAAGTCCCAGAGAAGAAAAAAGCAATACTCGGTGAGCTTCTCTTTAAAGCTCGAGAAATAGCGCGCCAGAACAGTCTGGATAAAATAGGATACAGAATAATCCTCAACACAGAAAAAGATTCAGGGCAGCAAGTTTTCCACCTCCACCTTCACCTGCTGGGCGGGAGGAGAATGCTCTGGCCCCCTGGCTAAGAGAAGGAAAGAGTTTTTAAACACAATTTCGATATATCTTCCAAAGAGGAGGAAAGACGATGGAAATTACATGGCTTGGACATTCGGCAATAAAAATCAAAGGAACAAAGACAGTCTACATTGACCCATTTTTAACCGGCAATCCTAAGGCTTCTCTTACCGCTGACGAGATTACAGAAGCAGATGTGGTTGTGGTAACCCATTACCATGGAGACCACCTTGGGGATTCCTTTCTTATCTGTAAGAAGACAGGAGCTGTCCTCGTAGCCATTCACGAAGTCTCGGTTGAGGGGCAAGCTCAGGGAATTGAAGCGGAAGGGATGAATATAGGTGGAACAGTCGAAGTAAGAGGTGTGAAGGTTCACATGGTTCCTGCTCTGCACTCGGCAGAAAAGGGGGGCCCAGCAGGAGTGGTCATTGAGCTCGACGGGAAAACAATTTACCATGCTGGAGACACGGGTCTTACCTATGACTTGAAGCTCATAGGAGAATTCTTCCATCCTGATTTGAGCTTCATCCCCATAGGGGACAGGTATACTATGGGGATTCCCTCGGCAACGAAAGCAGTGGAGTTTATTCAGACTAAGAAAGTAATCCCCATCCATTACGATACCTTTCCAATTGTGAATGCAGATCCAGAGGAGTTCAAGAAGAGAGTCGGGAATATGGCTGAAGTAATCATTCTCAAACCTGGAGAATCATACATTCTTTAAAAAACAAGTAATCTTTGTCTTTCTCTTCTCCGGCCAGAAAAGAGGTATGAACTCTAGATGAAGAGCCGGTCTTCACCCAGGTGAAGCAAGAGAAAAGATTTTCAAAACTTCTTTTTTTTTGATATAGAAAAGGAGAAAGATGGATATCGCCATCATTGGGGCAGGGAGACTCGGCACTTGTCTGGGTTGGGCTCTTTCCAGAATAGGCTTCAGGATAAAGGCAATTTCTTCAAGGAAGCTCTCTCGAGCAAGACAAAGCCAAAAAATAATTGGCCAAGGAAAAGCAACCAGAAGCAATGTGGAAGCATCAAGGGAGGCTGAAATTGTTTTCATTTGCACGCCAGATGAAGAGATATCGAAAATCTCTGAGGAGCTTGCTTCCTCAGATATAGATTGGTCAAAAAAAATTGTCATCCATTCAAGTGGACTTCTTGCTTCTGAGGTGTTGAACTCTCTTAAAGAAAAAGGAGCATACATCGGCTCTTTCCATCCCGCTCAATCCTTTCCTCATAAGAAACCAAGCCTTGAGCAATTCAGGAAGATTGTTTATGGTCTCGAAGGCTCTCGAGAGGCTCTCTCTCTTTCCAAGAAGATAGTGAAGAAATTGGAAGGTCATCCTCTTATCCTCAAGAAAGAAGATAAGCCCCTCTATCATGCTGCATGCAGCATAGCTTCTAATTTCTTCGTCGTGCTTCTGGATTTGGCAATCTCTCTCTTGAGAGAACTCGGGATAAAGGAAGAAAAAGCATCTGAAATAATTCTACCTCTTCTTAAAGGAACTCTCCAAAACGTGATAGATTTAAAAACAAGCTCTGCCCTCACCGGGCCACTCGTAAGAGGGGAAAAGAGCTCGATTCAAGCCCATCTAAAGGCACTCGAAGGCCATCCTCTCTACCTCGAAATTTATCTCAGCCTCGCGAAATATGCCTTAGGAATGGCAAAAAGAGAAGGAATTCTTTCTCTTAAAAAAATTAAGCTCCTAGAGGATTTGCTGGAAGATAGATGACCTCCTCTTCCAATTCGACATTGAATTTTTCTCTAACCCTCTTCTTTAATTCTTCAGCAAGTTTCTTTACCTCCTTCGCTGAGGCATTCCCTTTATTGATGATGAAATTTGCATGTGAAGAGTCTACCGCCGCCTCTCCTATTTGAAGTTCTTTAGCATTCACCTTTTCCAGAAGATAACCTGCAGCAACCCTCCTCCCATCAGGCAAAACAGGATTTTTGAAATAGCTCCCGGCAGACGCGACCTGGGGAGGAGGAAGTTTTTCCCTTCTTTTTCTTAAGTTCTCTTGAATCTTTGCCTGAATTTCTTCTTTCCTTGTCTTCTGGAATAAAAAAGATGCCCTTAAAAGAATATCCTTGCTCTTCTGAATGAAACTAGTTCTGTAGCCGAACCTAAAATAATCATTTCCTACCTCAATCTCTTCCCCATTCACCTTGAGTAACAAGGCCCTGTTCAAGATATCTCCGACGCTCTCCCCAAAAGCACCGCTGTTGCTGAATACGGCGCCTCCCACGGTGCCTGGAATCCCGGCAAGAAATTCAAACCCTCCTAAGCTTCTTTCGCTCGAAAATTCTAAGATTTCTCTTAAGAGTGTTCCCGAAAGAGCTTCTACCTCTTTCTCCTTTAAATATATTCCTCGCGAGGAATTTTTTATGATTAGACCTCTGAAACCCTCGTCGTCAAAGAGAATATTGTAGCCTCCACCGATGATATAAAAGGGAATTAAAAATTCGCGTGCTAGAGAGATAGACTTTACAAGCTCGGAAATAGATTTTGCCTCAAAAAAATAATCTGCATCCCCTCCGATTCTAAAACTCGAGTAGCAACGCAAAGGAACTGATTTTCTGAGGCCATCCCCCACTCTTTCTTTGAATACCTTTAGAAAATCTTTTTTCCCTCTTCTCACACTCTAATTCTACAGAATCTCTCTTAAATTTTCCAAGAGACAATTATCAATTGTGCTCATCTTGAAAACTGCTTCTTACCTATAGTATATTCCTCGAGAGCATGGCAACCTTTCTCTACTTATTTTCCTTCCCCTATCGTTTATGTTCTCTGCTAAAAAGCCTCCTCTATCAAAAAAAAATCTTCAAATCAAAAAAATCTCCCCTGCCAGTGATAAGCGTTGGAAATATATCCTTCGGAGGCACAGAAAAGACCCCGCTCTGCGAACATCTCCTCTCTTTTCTTGAGAGAAAGGGATTAAAACCAGCATACATTTCCAGAGGCTACAAGGGGAAGTGGGAAAAAATGGGGGGAGTTCTTTCTGAGGGAAGAGTGCTTCTTGGAAACTGGCGAGATTCAGGTGATGAACCATTCATGGTGGCCAAAAATAATCCTGGGGTTGGAGTCTTTGTCGGTAAAAAAAGGTTCGTTTCCTGTCTTAAGGCTAAAGCCTTAGGGTTCAATATCGCCATCCTGGATGATGGCTTCCAGCATCTAAAGCTCTCTCGGCATTTAGACATTGTACTCTACTCACCTTCGAAGAAACTTCCCCTGCGTGAGTGCCCATCATCTTTAAGAAGAGCGGATATAGTTCTGGTAAAAGGGGACATGGCCTCTCAATTAAAAACATCCTTAAAAAGTTCCCTGACTCCTGTCTCAATATTCAGATACTCTGTCGTCCCTGCTGGTTTCAAGAGAGTCGGCTTTTCTAAAACGATCTCTGCTCAAGAGCTTCAAAAAATGAGGAGCATAGGGTTTTGTGGAATCGCTCATCCCGAAAGATTCCTCTCCACTCTCTTAAGCCAGGGAATAAAAATCATGTTTCTTTTTAAATTCCCTGACCATTACTCTTATCCACCTTCTTCTATCTCAAAGATAATCGCTAAATATAAGGAGCTCAAGGCAGAAGCCATAATCACCACTAAAAAGGATGCGCTTAAAATCGAAGAGAACGAAGCCCTAAAAGAAATCCCGACTTATTTTCTCCAGATAGAGCTTTCGCTCGAGGAAGGTTTCTATCAGAGAATTGACTCATTTCTCAAAGAGAAAAATTTAATTGAGCCATAAAGTGAAGAATTGTTTGGAATGGATTTTATTTGAGGCACTTCATTTATTCTGTCTTCTTTCTCCTCGTAAGCTCTGCCTTTCTCTGGGGCGAAATCTCGGGTGTCTTGCTTATTTCCTGGATAGAAAACACAGAAAAATAGCCCATTCCAATCTCCAAACCGCCTTTGGCAAAAATTTTCCACTTGAAAAGCTTAAACAAATTGTGAAATCATCATTCAAGCACACGGGCGAAATCATAATGGACCTGCTCAAATTCCCCCATCTTAGCGAGGAAAAGAAAAGAGGGCTTTTTTTCGTTGGGGGTGAAGAAAACCTCAAAGAAGCACTAAACCAAGGCTCAGGAGTGCTCCTCTTCTCTGGACATTACGGGAATTGGGAACTTGCTCCCTATTATCTTGCGCAAAAAGCCAGCTTGAGTGTGGTCGCAAGGGAGCTAGATAATCCTTTTCTAGAAAAGAAACTCAGAAAAATAAGAAAGTCGATGGGTGCAAAAGTAATCTTAAAAAAGAAAGTCACGAGGAAAATTTTAAAGTCTCTCAGACAGGGGGAGATGGTAGCAATTCTGATTGACCAAAATGTCCTCCGCAGCGAGGCAGTATTTGTTGATTTCTTTGGAAGAAAAGCAGCTACCACCCCAAGCCTTGCTGCTTTTTATTTGAGGACCAAGGCAGTTTTACTTCCCGTCTTCTGTTTTTCAAAAAATAAGAAGATATATCATCTTAAAATTCTGAAGCCTATAAGATTTAATCCTACAGGCAATTATGATGAAGATGTATTGAAAATCACCCAGATCTGCACTAAGATAATAGAAAATCAAATAAGAGAGAACCCTGCACCCTGGTTCTGGTTTCATAACAGATGGAAAACAAGACCTAAGGAAGAAGCGGAAAAATCAAGCTCGAGATAAACTCTTTATAAGAAGGAAAAAATGAGTCTTAGAAAACGAGCAGCTGACCAATTAAGACCCGTAAAGTTAAAGATAGACTATCTTGATTATGCCGATGGTTCTGCCTTCATCGAAATAGGAAAAACACGAGTAATCGCCACTGCTACCATAGAAGATAAATCTCCTTCTTTTCTTAAAAACAGTGGAACAGGATGGATCACAGCCGAATACTCAATGCTCCCCTGCGCGACTGAAAAAAGGGCGGCGCGGGAGAGGTTTCCTGGAAGATTTTCGGGTCGCACACAGGAAATTCAGCGCTTGATTGGACGCTCTCTTCGAGCCGTAACAGACCTCAATCTTCTTGGAGAAAAAAGTATCATCATTGATTGTGACGTGATTCAGGCTGATGGGGGAACAAGAGCAGCCTCTATCACTGCGGGCTGTGTCGCCCTTGCCCTTGCCTTGAAGAAAATGCTGGATGAAGGAAAAATTGACCGTATGCCTCTTAAAAATCTGGTGAGTGCGGTGAGCGTAGGAATTGTCGATGGAGAAGCGCTTCTTGACTTAGATTATGCAGAAGATTCTAGGGCTGATATCGATATGAACGTAGTGGAAACTGATACAGGCCAACTCGTGGAGATTCAGGCGACTGGAGAGAAAAAAGTCTTCTCCAAAAAACAGCTCCTTTCTCTCTTAGAACTTGCTCACAAGGGGATAGCCGAATTAATCCAGATTCAGAAAGAAACTCTCAAGAAAAAGAGCCTTCTCTTCATGGCCTATGGCAGAAAATAGAATAAAGGAGAAAACCCACAGAATTCTTGTCAGTGGAGGAGCCGGTTTTTTGGGCAGTCACCTTTGCGAATTTCTTCTAAATAAAGAGGAAGAGGTTATTTGTGTTGATAATTTCTTCTCTGGAACAAAAGAAAATATCCGCCATCTTTCCTCCCACCCCAACTTCGAGTTAATCCGCCACGATATCATTCATCCCCTCTATCTCGAAATTGACAGAATCTACCATCTCGCCTGTCCTGCTTCTCCTCTTCATTATCAATACAACCCCATAAAAACTATAAAAACAAACGTGATCGGAACAATTAACATGCTAGGTCTGGCCAAAAGGACTGGGGCACGAATCCTCCTCGCTTCCTCTTCAGAAATCTATGGAGACCCAAGAATTCATCCTCAAACCGAAGACTACTGGGGAGACGTTAATCCAATTAGCCCGAGAAGCTGTTATGACGAGGGGAAAAGAGTGGCTGAAACTCTGATGATGGATTATCACAGACAGAATAAAGTTGACATCAGAATAATCCGCATCTTCAACGCCTATGGGCCGCGAATGGCCATTGATGATGGGAGAGTGGTGAGCAATTTCATCGTTCAAGCCCTTAGAAAAGAGCCTTTGACGGTGTATGGAGATGGGAGTCAGACTCGCTCCTTCTGTTATGTCTCTGACCTGATAATGGCTATCTTTACCATGATGGAAAATGATGAGTTAAAAGGACCCTGTAACGTCGGTAATCCTGAAGAAATTTCCATCCTAGAACTTGCTGAAAAAATTATCAAGCTCTCAAAAAGCACCTCCAAAATAATTCACCTCCCACCTCGCTCAGATGACCCGAAAAGAAGATGCCCTGACATTTCACTTGCCAGGGAGAAACTTGGCTGGTTTCCTCAGGTTGAATTGGATGAGGGATTGACAAAAACCATAGACTACTTCAGGAAGAAATTATCTTGAACTTCCACCTCAGTAGTTCTCATCATCTCCATTCTGCTTTAAAAAACTCAATCAAAAATTTATAATACTATCAACTTAAACATGAATTCTTTCGAAGCATGATTCCAAGGAGGTGAAAATGACTCTCTTGACCAAGTTAATAATTCTGGGCATTTTTCTCCTCATCCTTGCCCTCCTTGTAATCTTGATGGCCAAACAATATCGCAAAGTTGGTCCCAATGAAGTCCTCATCATCTCGGGAGGAAGAAAGAGAATCGTCATCGAACCGGATGGAACAAAAAGAAAAATTGGTTATCGTTACCGCCTCGGAGGGGGGACATTTGTCCTTCCTTTTTTTGAGACTGTAAACATCTTACCTGTTGATGTCATCCCCCTCACCATAAAGACTCCAGAAGTACTGACTTTCTCTGGGGTGCCAATCATGGCTGAAGCGACGGCACAGGTCAAGGTTGATACTTCTGACCATGCCATTCGCCTTGCCGCAGAGCAATTCTTGGGACTCAGTAGAGAAGGAATAAGAGATGTCTCGACTACGATTCTCGAGGGCAAGATGAGAGAAGTCATAGGAACGATGACTGTGGAACAGATCTATAGAGGAAGACACGAATTTTCCGCCAAGGTAGCTGAAATCACAGCTTCCGATTTTTCAAGAATGGGGCTTTCCCTAATCTCCTTCTCTTTAAAAGATATCAGTGACACTCAGGGATATCTCGATGCCCTCAGTAAGCCTCAGATAACAGCAGCGAGGAGGGATGCTCAGATTGCAGAAGCAGAAACAGAAAAAGAGGCAATCATAAAATCTTCAGAGGCAAAAAAAGAAGGAGAAATAGCTCGCCTCGCTGCCGAGGCACTGATTGCCAAGGCACAATGGGAAAATGAGGCTAAAAAAGCCGAATCGCAGGTGGAAGTAAACCGCAAGAAAGCCCAGGCTGACTATGCCTACGAATTAGAGCGATTCAAACTTAGTCAAGAATTAAGAAAGGAAGAGGCTAAAGTCAAATTGATTGAAAAGGAAGAGGCGATAAAAATAGAAGAATTGGAAATTGCAAGGAAGGAAAAAGAGCTAAATTCAACAGTCATTAAACCTGCTGAGGCTCGTAAGTACCAACTTAAAGCAGAAGCCGAAGCAGAGGAATTCAGGATTCAGGCGGAGGCAAAAGGCAAGGCGGAGGCCTTGAGGCTAGAAGGCCGAGCTGAAGCAGAAAGGATCAGGCAAAAGGGACTTTCTGAAGCTGAGACTATGCTCAAAAAGGCTCAAGCGTGGCAGAGATATAACCAAGCAGCAATTCTTGAAACATACTTAAACATTCTCCCTGAACTGGCAAAAGCAGTAGCAGAACCTCTTTCCAAAGTAGATAAAATCATTCTCATCGGAGGAGAGAAAGGACTTGGTACTTCCAAGCTTACTTCTCAAATAGCCGAAATCCTTGCTCAGATGCCTGAAGTTGTTGAGTCTTTGACCGGAGTTGATTTGAAAAATTATCTGAAAAAGAAGTTTTCCGCGCAAGAACAAACTGAATAAATTCACTCAAGAGATAGGTAAGCCATGATATCCGAAATAATTAATCGAATAGGAATCTCTCCCACACTGAAAATAACTACCAAGGCCAGGGCAATGAAATCTGAAGGGATTGATGTTGTCGACCTCAGCGTGGGAGAGCCAGATTTCCCCACACCAGAAAACATAAAGGCTGCGGGTATAAGGGCTATCCAGCAAAACTTTACTAAATACACGGAAAACGAAGGCATTCCCGCGCTTAAAGCTGCCATAATCAAACGGCTAAAAGAGGACTATAATCTGACGTATGAGAAAAATGAAATAATAGTTTCTTCAGGAGCAAAAAGTGCCCTTTATCATCTCATCCTGACCCTGATCAATGAAGGAGATGAAGCCATAATTCCAGCCCCCTACTGGGTTACCTATCCCCAAGCAGTAAGAATGGCAAATGGAAAAGCAGTGATCCTTCCCACAAAGGAGGAAGATGGATTTCTTCTTTGGCCCGAACAGCTTAAATCAGCCATAAGCCCTGCAACTAAACTCTTGATTCTCAATAATCCCTCAAACCCTACAGGCGCAGTTTACAAAAGGAAGGAGCTCGAGCGAATCGCCGAGATAATCCTGGAAGAAGAAATTTATGTCATTTCCGATGAAATTTATGCCAAGTTAATCTATGATGATTTTCGTTTCACAAGCTTCGCTTCCTTAAGTGAGGAAATTAAGAAAAAAACAATCCTCATCAGTGGAGTCTCGAAATCATACGCTATGACTGGATGGAGAATTGGGTATGCGGCAGGACCTGCAGAAATAATCGATGGCATGGCAAAAATCCAGAGTCACACAACCTCAAACCCCTGCTCAATCTCTCAGATGGCGAGCCTGGAGGCACTCGAAGGCCCACAGCATGAAATCTCAAAAATGGTCTCAGAATTCCAGAGAAGAAGAAACTATGTCTTGATGAGGCTTCAAAGCCTTCCTCACGTTTCTTGTTTCAAACCTCAAGGGGCATTCTATCTTTTCCCCAATTTTTCTTTTTATTACGACAAAGAATTCAAAAACACCAAGATAAGAAATTCCTATGGTCTTGCCTACTATCTCCTCAAAGAAGCCAAGGTCGCAGTTGTACCTGGAGATTCTTTTGGAGCTGACAACTATCTCAGAATCTCTTACGCTACCTCGCTTGAAAATCTCGAAAAAGGGATGGATAGAATAATTCAGGCTCTTCAGAATCTAAAAACCCCAATCAAGGTCAAGCGAATCACCCTAAACAACACCATCACTCGCTGGAAGAAATCTGTTCCCGTAGATTCCTCAATCTCTGTCCGTATGAGAGACGCTCTTGTCGCTGAGATGGAAAGTCATCTCAGCCATGAGAACTATTTTGAATGGAATGCGAATATCAACGGAGTCATTATCCAGCTCAGGACAAACGTCTCTCACCTAAATGACTTCTGGATTGAGAACTGGTATCCTGCCCAACTAGAAGCTGATCTTGAACCTCACGGAATAATCTATGCCATGGATGGCATTCCAGGTAGAGAACCCCATCTTTTTTACAATTCAGAAACAAACACAGGCATCCTGGTGAACGCAGATAATTATGCTCCGTTAAGAAACCTCGCCCTGGGGTTGGTTGCTGATGTCTCGGAAAGGATTTTCGGCGCCCAGCCAATAAGGGGGATGTCCGTTGAGGTAGAAGGCAAAGGAATAATATTGGTAGGTCCAAAAGGGACCCAAAAAACAGAGCTCTTCTTCGGCCTTCTTCAAGATGCAAGGTTCCTCCTTCACTCAAATGACATTTCATTCATTCGTTTCCAAGGACAAACCCCCCTTGCTGATTGCGTGGAAAGAAAACTCTTCTTCACTAGCAACACTGTCGAGCTCTTCCCTTCGCTTGCCAGGCTTTTCGACATGAGCAAGTGCGAAAATGTGATTGTCCGTAAAGAAGATTGTCAAGAAGCAGAATGCCTCAGGAGGGAAGATTGTCGGCTTGACAGGGGCTCACCTTATTGTTACAAAGCTTCGAAAGATTCTCGTGTTCTTCTTGACCCTTACTGGATTGGGGGCCCTCAAAAACATACTAAAAGAACTGCTCTTCGTCTGATATTTTTGCTTGGTTACGACAAGACCTCTCCTCCTTTTCTCAAGCTCAAAAGTGAAGAAGCCCTGCGTCTCATGGAATCTGGAGAAGCTCCGGGACAGCGGAGGAGTCTGAATGCATCTCAAATTTATCCTTTTTACAATCCCTATCTTCTTCTAAAGACACCAGAAAGATTAGAAATCCAGAAAAATTTTTTCAGACGCCTCCTCGAGAGAACAGATTGCTTCCTTTTCAATAGCGGAGTGGGGGGAGTGGAAGACCTAAAGAATGTAATTTTTAAAGAATCGAAAACATGAAAGAATCTAAACCCATTTATAAAGAAGAGGAGTACAGGAAGTTTGCAGAGGAGCTACGCAGAGTCCTCAAAGGTCCGAACATAAAGAGCGTTGACCTCAAATGGCTGGAGCCAAGAGCGAAAGTTACAGGATTAAGGACTAAGTATGGCTCATATGGATGGCGTTCAACCATCTCAAGCCGCATGGCTCCAAGAACAGTATATCTGGGAAGTGAGAGAGTCCGCCTCCCTGCTCTCACAGAAGAGCAGAAAGATTTAATAGCAAAGGCTCCTGAAGAGCTAGAAAAGGTGCTTCATTTGCTCCGCACCCTCCCCTTCTATCATCTTCGCAGACAGATGGGGGACAATGATTCTTACATTCCTTTTTGCAATCTCTATGTGAGTGAGGCCAATGTTTCAAATTACAGGCTTGGCTATATGTGGGGTTCAACTCTCTTCAAGCCCTCAAAGAGACCAGGACCCGAATTCATAATGATTCACATTCCTGAAGAACACCTTATTCGCCAGCAAGTCCTCGTCATTCCTGAACAGAACATCAACATTGCCCTGGGCACTGACTACATGGGTGAAGACAAAAAGGGATTCCTCCGCCAGGCAATGTGGGTAGCAGATGAGCTCGGCATGCTGGGCCTCCATTCTGGAACGAAGCTTGTTACTGTGAGGGATAAGGAAGAAAAACTCAAAACTTATGGGGTCTTTATTTTCGGATTGACGGCGACAGGGAAGTCGACATGGTCATGTCATCAGCTCGGACTCAACCATGAAAACGGAGAAAAAACTCAGGTAATTCAGGATGATATCGTCTTCTTGAGGGAGGATGGTTCTGCTCTGGGTTCTGAAGACAATTTCTATGTCAAGACCGATGTCGAGGAAAAACATCAGGAAGCAATGTACAATGCCCTCATCGATAAAACAGCCCTCCTCGAAAATGTGATGATTAAGGCCAATGGAGAGATAGACTTTCTCGACGAAAGTCTCACCGCTAATGGAAGGGCTGTCATCCGCCGCGATAAACTAAGAGTGAACGTAAAAGGAAAAATGATCGGGATATATCATAAATCAATAAACCTTCCTCCCCTTGAAGAGCTGGACGGACTTTTTTTCACCTTCATCACTCGTAGAAATACAATCATGAGCTTTGCTCAAGAATTGAGCCCTGAACAAGCAGTACTCGCCTATCTCTGGGGAGAAAGCACACATAGCTACGCCACCCAGCCTCAAAAGGCAGGTGAATCAGTAAGAATCGTAGGGACAGATGATTTCATAATAGGCTCCAGGGCTAAAAAAGTTAATCGCTTCTATGAAATAGTGATGAACCTTGTTGATAACTTTCCTCAAAAGATAAAGTTTTTCCAGTATAACACGGGAGGAGTCGGAGAGATCATCGAGGAAAGAGAAGAAGAAGGGAAGAAGAAAAAGATACTGATTCGCGAGGTTAAGAGAGTTCCCATAAACTTGATGGCCCAAATTCAGAGAGGAGACCTTCGAGGGACAAACCACTATGAAAGGGGAATCCTGGGGACAAGGGAAATAAAATCCTGCGAAGGAAAAAACCTTGAGGAATATGACATCCACAATTTTTACCATGAAGAACAGATTCACGCTTATGTCCATGACCTTGTTGAAGGCAGGAGGAAATTCACTGAGGAAGTCGCCGCTGAAGGATTGAAAGAAGAGATCCTGGAGGCTGCGGAAAGGTCCTTTTCCATCGATAAAAAGGATGGAAAATCGAAAATCTTCATTCCCGGCCCTTTTTCTGAAAAAGAAGAACCCGTCGTCTTTGAAGAACTAAAGAGGAGACCTCGAAGAGACGGCTTCTGGCGCTCGCGCTAAGAAAACATTTTTTTCTCAATTTCCTGAGCCAGAAGATGGATAAGGAAGAGATGAACCTCCTGAATTCTGGGAGTCTTTCTGGAAGGGACCTTGATCACATAATCGGCTTCAAGGGAAAGCTTCCCTCCTCCTTCACCTGTAAAAGCCGCAGTAATCATTCCTTTTCTCTTGGCTACTCTGATTGCTTCTATCACATTTCTTGAATTGCCACTTGTGGATATTCCCAAAGCAATATCCCCTTCTTTCCCCAGCGCTTCAACCTGACGGCTGAAGACAAAATCAAAGCAAGTATCATTAGAAATTGAAGTCAAAGAAGAAGTGTCTGTGGTCAAGGCAATGGCACAAATGGGGGGCCTTTCCTTTAAAAATCTATTTACGAGCTCTGAAGCAAAATGTTGAGCTTGGGCTGCACTCCCTCCGTTTCCAAAGACAAGAATTTTATGGCCAGATTTCAGCTGACATATGATGCGAGCCTGAAATTCGAAGAAGACCCCCTTTTCCCGGAAGAAGAAACTTTCAATACTCCTCGTCAGTTCTTTAGCCGCCACCCGATACCCCATCTTTCCTCCTCAGAATAAATTTTAGTCCTTAACTTTATTTTGAATTTCACCAAGACTTCATTCTCCTTCTAGGCTTGATTGAATGACATTTCTTACTCGGTCTAAAAGAAGAGAGAGATTCGAACGACAAAATCCCTCAACAGACACTGGCTGATGGAATGTAATTCTCACTTTACCCCTCTTAATAAAAAAACTTCCTCTCGGCATTATCTCATAACTTCCAGAGATTGAAACTGGTACTATGGAAACTCCACTCTCCACTGCCAAGAGGAATCCTCCCCGCCTAAAAGGCTGGAGTTTCCCATCTCTACTCCTTGTCCCTTCAGGAAAGATAAGATATGAATAACCCTTCTTTTTGATGAAACTAGATGCTCTTTCGATGCTTTTTTTACCACCCCTCAGGCTTCTTCTATCCACAGGAACAAAGCCAACAAATTTCATGCCCAGGCCTATGATTGGTATTCGGAAAACTTCTTTCTTTAAGATGACTCTTATCTTCTGAGGGATAATGAAAAAAAGAAGAGGTCCATCGATAAAACTCAAATGATTCGCCATGAAAACATAGCGCTCTTTTCTCTCAATCCTCTCAAGTCCTGAAATCTCAGTATGAATCCCGAGTAACCTCTTCCCTAAAGCAAGGGCAGCTTTACCAATAGAAATCAAAGGTTCTCTCTGTCGGATGAGGAGACACACACAAAGAACAGGAATGAGGAGAATGGTGAGCAGAATGTAGATAAGAAGAAGAAGGATGGTCCTCATTCTTTACTCAATTTTATCCTTTTCATGCCTTTTCATTTCCTCAATCAGCCTAAGAACCTTTTTATTCGGAAAAAGAACATAATTTTTCTCAAGTAATTCAATTGACTTCTGATAATCCTTCTTCAAGTTGTAAAACCTTGCCGCATGGAGAAGCACCAGGTAATTCTCTGGAAAAAGCTCAAGCATCCCTGAAACAATTCTTTCCCCCTCCTGAATTTTCCCTTGAAACAATAGAAAATAAGCATAGATAAAATAAGAATACTGGGATTTAGGCATCTTCGCTAGATAACTAAAATATTCCTCTGCTTTCTCAAATTCGCGTTTGAATGTATAGTGAGAAGCAAGTTCTTCGTAAATTTTAATCTTGAATAAATCATAGAGGTGGTGCTTTTTCTGGTTTGAGAGAATCTCATTGAACATTTGAAGGGCTTTATTTTCATCATGGATGAGGTTCTTCTGAGCGATGTTGAATTTGAAGATTAAATCCTCCTTTTCTACATCTTCAATACTCAGCCAGAATTCAGCTTCTTCTTTTCCAAAGAGACGATTCTTGGGGTATATCTCAAGGACATAGGTGAAAAAGATTAAGATTATCAGGCTTAGAGCAATAATTTTCCCCTTTATTTTTCTAAATATGAAGGAAACTAGATAAGAGACAAACAATGCCGAGGGAAGATACATAAAGCGCCAGGAGACAAAAGAAAGGGTCAAGCCAGAAAAAATGAGGATTGTTGCGGGTAAGAGGAGAAGAAAATAGGAAAAATAAACAAGCTTAGCCGGCTCTCCTCTAACTTTCATCATCAACTTCACCGCCACGTAAAGGAAAAGGAGGAAGGAAATTATTCCCAATATCCTTAAAGGAATGCTTTTAAAGATTCGATAGGAATCCACGGAAACGCTCAAATTATAAGGGAAAAAAGTCTTGAAGACATAGAAGCCAGAGGTGGAAAGAAAATCCCAGATGCTTCTTCCTGAATACTCAATGGAGAGAGAACCTAAAGCGACTCTCCTGAAGACAAACCAAATAAAGAAAAAGGTCAAAAAGGGCAGGCTGAGAAATAACGAGCCTTTAACACTCACTTTCTGTCTTAAATAAATTAGAAGGTAAAGCAGAGGAAAGAGTATCACGTTTTCTTTGCAAAGCAGGGAAGAGAAATAAAAAATTGAAGACATAGCCAGAAAAAGCCATTTCTCATTTCTCAGGAACTTAAGAAAGAAAAGAGTGGATATTCCTATGCATAAAAAAGAAAGTAAATCAGTCCTTCCTGAAATCCAAGAAACATTTTCAAAATGAAGCGGAAAGACAGAATGGAGGAGAGAGGCCAGAAAACTGATTTCCCTTCGCAAGCCTAATTTTAGGAGAACAAAATAGAGAACAAAGCAATTTAGAATATGGATTATGATGTTTGTCAGGTGGAATCCAGCGGGATTTAAACCCCAGAGCTTATAATCGATCCAGTAAGAAAGAGAGGTGAAGGGGCGGTAGAACTGGAGGATTCTGTCGAGATATCTGCTATTTTCATCCTCGCCTGAGACTCCGCCAAAAGGCATAAACATGAATTTCTTTAAAAAATTCGCACCTAAAAGATGAGGGTTTTCGCTTATAAAATAAGAATCATCCCAGACAAAGTCTCCTTCAAGGGAGGGAAGATACACCGCCAGATTTAGGCTCATCAGAATGAGGATAAAGATGAGACTAAGGCGCTTTCCTTTTTCGAGATCCAATTTGCTAAAATTATTCAAAGGCAAAAAGATTTTATCACAAACTCATCTTCATCAAAAATAGATAATGGCTGCTATGCTTCATCTCCTAAGCTTCCACATTTGATAAGGATTAACCTTAAAAAATCAGGATGATATTTTCATCTCGAAGGAAATAATATTTCCCTAAAATGAAGAATCATCTTCGGATTTGAAAGATTAAAATAAATTAAGGGTAATCCGAATTTCTGGAGAGTAAGATAGAGCTTTACCCCTCAATAACGGATCCAACCAGGACTATTTTATCACTTGGAGAAATATACTAATAAGACTAATAAGATAAAAGATAGCTATTATCAACTTGAATTAAAAATCCTCTTGCTTCACTATATCCCTTAATTTTCTGAAGAAACTGAATTAAAGGCGTAGAATAGAAAGTATGTTCTAATTTCTATTTATTTTTGTCTCCTTTCTCTTCGGACAGGAATCCAGTCAATCACTGTCCCTCCACTTTCTAGATAATAAGGGCTGACAAGGAGATTCGTTCCCCACTCTCTTATCACCATGAAATCTTTAACCTGGAATGTCCTTCTCTGGTGAAGGTCCTCCATCTCTCTCTCCATCGGGGGAAGATTATGGAAAGGATAAAGACTCCTTAAGACCTTCTCTTTCTTCTCTTCTGGAATCTCATAAACATCTACCTTCCCCCCTTCCTTTTTTATAGTGCGGAGAGAGAAGGGAAGTCTACGCTCATGAAAAGTGCATTTAAAAGGCATGAGACTCACTCCTCGTTTACTCCCTTTGAATGGACGCTTTAGAAAGCATGAATTTTCTCATTAATTCCTTGAATATTTCTAATGTCTGACTCCTTTTGGGATGAGCTTTACTAGGAGATTCTATGTGTAATTATAATCGACTAATCAAAATGAAGATAAAAAAAGGAAAATTTAAATTAAACTAAAACTTAAAGGAGCAAGGGATAATCCTCCTCATCTATTCAATCAAATTAATAAAACTAGGTTGGATTTTTCTTAGCTAGATTAAGCTTTAAAGCCCAAAAAATTCCTTGAAAATAACATAAAAACGATATATATACCGATTAATCAAAATTTGATTGGGATGAGGCACACATATTTAATCGAAAAAATAAAATTTTTTGGCTATTCTCCCCCTTAATTGATTAAAATATGATATCTCAATGAGGAGAGAAGACCAATAACTTCTTCCTCTTGTTAAAATTTGGCTAATTCAAAACGCTGACGAGATACTCCCTTCTCGCTTTGAAATTTTGAATCTGAATCCTCCTTTTCTTCCGGTGAAATCATATAGTTACACGCCCCGATATTCTATTTTTTATCAACTTATCGGGAAATGATCCAAACTTTCTCACTCAAATAATTTTACCTTTAAAAAGAAAAGGGGCGGCCACTTTTGTCGCCGCCCTTTTCTTTTTTCGGTTTACAGGCTGATGATTATGAAGTTGCTCTGGCTACAAGAGGCGCCCTGATCCAGCTTCCGCTCCAGTTAACTAGGTCATTATTGAAATCATCCATGGAGTTAATCACATAAAGTCCTGCTTCAGGGTTGGTGGAGGTATAGTTCCAGCCATCAGTCGCCGTATCACGCCCTGTTGATTCAATCAGGAAATCATCATCGGCAACGTTTGTTGAGCCGATATTTCTTGTACCCCCTACAGCAGCTGCACCAAGATAGAGACGATAATAATGTCCCCAACCATCTCTCTGAGGACATGTCTTGATGTAGAAGGGAGCCATGGCCGTTCTGAAATTTGTGGGCATGGAAGTATATGTGCCGGCAAGAGTACCCCATGTCCCGTTGTCAGTGATGTAATCTGCAGCACCCGTGGCAATGGTGGTAATATCCTTCATCGTGCTTTTCTGCTTTGATTTCTGGATTGCAGTTATGGCGTTGGGAATTAAAAGAGCAGCAAGGATTCCGATGATGGCAACGACGATGAGCAGTTCAATCAGCGTAAAACCTCTTACTTTTTTTAACATTAAAACCTCCTTTTTAAATTCTTTCTTCTCCCACCCGAAACTTGAACTCGATCCGGGGAGGTAATATTAACTGCAATTTAAGTGCCAAATTATTATTTATTTAAATTACTTATATTTAATAATTTAACCTCATCATTCTCAATCAAAGCTATTGTTATTAACAATTTATGCCCACCAAACGACAATTATTGTCACTTTATGAAGCGAATATTTTCGTTTGCTTTTCTGAGTTCTTACTCTTCGCTCTATTAGCTTCTTTTAACCCGAATTTATCGACTAAATACCTCATGGACCTGTAATTTATCCCAAGAATCGAAGCAGATTTCTTAAGGTTTCCTCCCGTAGCTTCTATTGCCTCCTTTATGCAGTTTCGAGAAATCTCATCCAAGTATTCATTCAGGCAGAAACCCGGCTGGATGAATAATCCTCCCTCTAATTTTCTCTTTGGAGAAACAAGCTCTTCAGGAAGGCTTTCCTCTGTTATCGTCTCCCTCTCTTCAATGGCTACTATTCTTTCGATTAAATTTTCTAATTCCCTTACGTTTCCTGGCCAGTCATAACTCTCGAAGATTTTCATCACTCTGGGTGAGATTCTCTTCATGCTTTTCTGCATGTTCTGGCAGTACTTCTGGAGAAAATGATGAACAAGGAGCGGAATATCTTCTTTCCTTTTCCTTAAAGGAGGCATTTCAAAAGAGATGACATTCAAACGATAGAACAAATCTTCCCTGAATTCTCCCTTCTCAATTTTCTTCTTCAGGTCTTGATTGGTCGCGGCTATGATTCGCACATCGACTGGAATTTCTTCAGTCCCCCCCACTCTTCTTATTTTTCTCTCTTGAATTGCGCGCAGAAGCTTTACTTGGGTCCAAGGTGACATCTCACCCACTTCATCCAGAAAAAGAGTACCCTTCTCAGCCACTTCAAACATCCCTTTTTTAGTGGTAAAGGCGCCGGTGAAAGAACCCTTCGCATGTCCGAACAACTCGCTCTCGAGCAGGTTTTCGGGAAGTGCACCGCAATTTATGGAGATGAAGGGATGTTCTTTGCGACGGCTGAGAAAATGAATTGCCCTGGCAGCAATCTCTTTTCCAGTCCCACTTTCTCCTGTGATGAGGACTGTTGAATCTATCCCGGCTACTTTTTCGATGAGGCTATAGATTTCTCTCATCTTTTTACTCTTGCCAATCATGTTCTTGAAGCTGTATTTCTCTTTGAGTTCTTTTTTAAGGAGAATATTTTCCTTCTGAAGCCTGCTCTTTTCCAACCCTTGAGCCACGATGATCTTCAATTCTTCCACATCGAAGGGCTTTACTATATAATCCAAGGCTCCAGCTTTTAAGGCCTCTACAGCCTGTTTGATCGTTCCGTAGGCAGTGATCATCACGACCGGTAGATGAGGCTTCTCGTTTCTCACCCTTCTCAAGATTTCCATCCCGCTTATTTCTGGAAGCCTGATGTCAGTGAGAATAAGGTCAAAGTCCTCATTCTCGATCAGTTCCAGCGCTTTTGTAGCTGAAAGAGCCGTCTGAACCGAATAACCCTCTTTCTCAAAGACTACAGCAAGAAGGTCGAGGATACTCTTTTCATCGTCTATGATAAGGAGCTTATTCATCTCTTCTCATTTCTTGAATTCTATCTTCTTCCTGGGAAAGTGATTACCACTTCTGTCCCTTTATTTAGCGCTGAAGAAAATTCAATTTTTCCCCCGTATTCATCCACTATGCGGCGCACAACTGCTAGGCCTATTCCTCTCCCATCGCCAAAGCCTGAATAGAAGGGCTCGAAGATTCTATTTTTTTCTTCTTCCGACATTCCTCTTCCTGTATCAGCGAATCTTATCTTAATCTCTCTCTTTTTGGTGGGGATAAAATCTATGCTCAGTTCCCCCTCGCCCTGCATGGCTCGAAGGGAGTTTTTGATTATGTTCCAGAAAATTTGTTTAAATTGATTCACGTTTCCATAATAGGGCACTTTCACCTCCCTGAAGTTTCCCTTGAGTTTGTAATTTCCATTAAGTTCCCCGCCTCTCTCGAGTAGAATCAGGGTCTCTTTTAAAACCGAGGCGAGCTCAATTGGAGAAAATGTCTTCTTCCCCGGAAAAGCCAGGCTCAAGAACTGTTCAATCGATTGTGAGATTCTTTGAGATTCTTTGACTACAATATCCATAAGTTGCTTTTCCTCTGCATCAAGTTCAAGCTCATCCCTCAGAACCTGAACCGCTCCCGAAATAGCGGCAAGCGGAGTGCGAATTTCATGTGCCAGCTGAGCAGAGACCTCTCCAGCAATCGAAAGACGGTTTTTTATCTCGAGCTCTTTCTGGGTTAAATGAAGTTCCTCCCTAGTCTTTTTAAGATTGGTGATTAGATAATTGGTTAAGAAAGCCACAAGAAAGAATGCTGTCCAGGCGATGAAGATATTGTTAATCACAAGGCCGAGGGAAATATTCATTTCCTGCGCCGCTCCAAAGTAAGGAATTAATCCAAAGTACATTCCATCAACGAGGAGACCGAAAAAAATAGCAGAAAGAGCAGCTGTTAAATAGGCCGCTCTTTTCGAAAGAACTACGCTTGCGGCGACGATTTCGAATAAATAAAGGAAATAGAAAGAGCCTCTGAGACCCCCAGAAAGGTAGACTAAGGCTGTTATCAGAAAAAGGTCAAAAAAAATCTGAAGCGATGCCTGAAAAGTAAGATGCTTACCCCAAAAATAAAAAATCAAATAGAGAGCTGAGAGCAGGTAGAAAACGAGGATGAGATAATAGAAATACATGAGGGGTAGATACACAGAAGTGCTAAACTGGATTATTACCGCAGAGATGAGGAGGGAAGTGACTATGAGAAGGCGTAGGATTATGAGCCAGAGAAGGCTTTTCCGTTTCTCTCTTTCGTCCATATTCCCTTTTAAAATCTCTCTTAGAATTGTTGCATGAGACTGAAGATAGGAAGATACATCGAGATTACAATCGACCCCACTAGACCGCCTACCATGATGAGAAGCACAGGCTCAAGGGCAGAAAGAAGTGATGCCACTGCGGCATCAACTTCTTCATCATGAAAATCTGCGAGCTTAGAAAGCATCTCATCCAGGGTTCCTGTCGTCTCACCCACACCCACCATCTGAATCATCATATGGGGAAATTGACCGCTTTCTTTGAGGGCGTCCGTGAGGCTCATCCCCTCCGCCACGCGTTTTCTTGCTTCCATAATCTGATCCTCTATGATTACATTGCCTGAAGTGGCTGAAGTGACCTTGAGGCTCTCAAGCATAGGAACCCCTCCTGCAAGAAGGGTGCTCAGGGTCCTTGTCATTCGTGAGAGAGCAACTTTCTGAAGAAGCTTCCCAAACAAAGGCACTTTGAGGTAGAAACTATCGGTTGCTCTTCTACCCTGAGGGTTTCTCCTGATGTATCTATAGAGGAAAAAAAGAGCGATTATCCCCGCAAAAATGAGTAAAATGTATTTTTGGACGAATCTGCTGATAGATAGAACCGCTACAGTGAGGAAAGGTAATTGAGCACCAAGTTCAAGAAAAACCGAAGCGAAAACTGGGATGACCTTCCACATCATGAAAATTACGACGAGAAAGGCAAAGCACAGGACAGCAGAAGGATATATCATTGCCTGTCTCACCTGGGCGCGGAGTTTCACAATCTTTTCCAGGTATTCCGCCAAACGGCGGAGCATGATGTCCAGAGAACCGCTCTGCTCTCCGGAGGCTACGAGGTTACAGTAAAGATCATCGAAAACTTTGGGGTGTTTCCTCATTGCCTGGTTCAGGGTGGAGCCTGCTTCCACATCTTCTTTCACTTTATTGATGACACTTCTGAAGTATCTGTTTTTTGTCTGCGCTGCAAGCGTATTGAGGCTCTGAATAAGGGGAAGTTCGGCATCGATGAGGACTGAGAGCTGGCGGCTGTAGACAGCCAAGTCTTTGAGCTTTACCTTCTGTCTCTGGAGAAAGGGAATTCTGATTTCTGGCTTTTTCCTCGAAATTTCAAAAACAGATATTTGTTCTCTTTCAAGAATTCTGGCCAGCTCCTGTGGGGACCTGGCAATCCTTTCTCCTCCTACCATGTCTCCGTATCTATTTCTTCCCTTCCATTTAAAAGTAGGCATCTTTTCCCCCTTCTATTTCCTTACTTGAGCAGGAGAGAAGCTCGTTGAGGCAACCTTAAGCCCTTCCCTCCTCTGAATTATTTCAGTCAATTCCTCGGGCTTAGAAGTGACACTCATGGCTGTTTCAAGAGTAATCAATCCCTTGAAGTACAGGTTAGCTAGAGATTGATTGAAGGTCTGCATTCCAAATTTCTCCTGACCCATCTGCATTGTGGAATAAATCTGATGAATCTTATTTTCTCTGATGAGATTCCTCACGGCTGCGTTGGGGATGAGAATCTCCATGGCCAACACTCTTCCTTTTCCGTCGGCACGGGGGAGAAGAGCCTGAGTTATTACTGCTTCCAGACACATGGAGAGCATGATTCTAACCTGTGCCTGGTATTGAGAAGGGAAGATATCTATGATACGAGAAATCGTTTCTGCTGCAGAGTTGGTATGGAGAGTCGAAAAAGTGAGGTGGCCAGTCTCGGCTACCCGGAGAGTGGCTTCCACTGTCTCTAAATCTCTCATTTCTCCTACAAAGACCACATCGGGGTCTTCTCTCAAAACCGAGCGGAGTGCGTTGGCATAATTTAGAGTATCGACATGGAGCTCTCTCTGATTGACGATTGCTTTCTTGGGAGTGAAAAAGTACTCAATCGGATCCTCGATGGTTACTATATGGACGCTTCTTTCTTTATTGATGTGGTCAATCATACAGGCAAGGGTTGTGGACTTGCCGCAGCCTGTAGGCCCGGTGACAAGGACTAGCCCTCGGGGCAGAAAGCAGAGTTGAGCTAGCCTCTGAGGAATACCGAGTTGAGTAAAGCTGAATTCATGAGGCATAAACCTTCGGAATGCCGCTGCTACCGCCCCTTTTTGCATGAACACATTTCCTCGAAAACGACCCAAGTCCTTCAGGCCAAAAGAGAAATCAAGCTCAAGCCTCTCCTCAAACTGCTTTTTCTGTCTATCAGTCAAGACGCTATAGGCCAGGGCCTTTGTTTCTGCAGGAGTCAATGGTGGATGATCAAGAGAGATCAGGCTCCCGTGGACTCTCACTCTTGGAGGGACATAAGTCGTGATATGAAGATCGCTTGCATCCATCTCAACAGCAAGTCTTAACAATTCCTGAATCGACGCTGCCATTGTCACACCTCCGTATCTCTTATTGTTTCTCTTAAAACTTCCTCAACGGAAGTTATTCCTTCCTTTATTTTGATTAAACCGCTACGTCGCAAGGTTATCATCCCTTGCTCCATGGCTTTTTGTTTGATCTTATATGACTGAGCCTTATTGAGAATCATATCCTTAATCTCTTCTGTGACTTCCATGACCTCAAAAAGCCCTATCCTTCCCTTATAGCCTGTGTTGTGACAATGAGCGCATCCATTAGCTTTATAGATAGTAATAGTTTTAGCTTCTTCGGGAGTGAATCCAATATCTATCAGCGCTTCTTGAGAAAGTTTATGCTCGACTCGGCATTTGGGGCAAAGCCTTCTCACCAATCTCTGAGCAACAATCATGATCACCGAATCCGCAATTAAATAGGGCTCAATGTTCATGTTCACCAGCCGTGCGATTGTACTCGCTGCATCGTTGGTATGAACCGTAGAAAAAACAAGGTGTCCGGTAAGGGCAGCTTTTATGGCAATGTCAACTGTTTCATGATCTCTCATCTCGCCCACAAGCATGATGTCGGGGTCTTGTCGCAGGAAACTCCTCAAAGCATTAGCAAAGGTCAAACCTATCTCTTCTTTGATGTTTACCTGATTAATTCCAGGAATATAAAATTCTACCGGGTCTTCAGCGGTAATGATGTTTTTCTCCATCGAATTTAAGGTAGAAATTGCCGAATAGAGAGTGTTTGTCTTCCCACTTCCTGTAGGCCCTGTGACAAGAATGATTCCCCATGGCCTCTGGATTCCTTTCTTGAACACATTCAGAGGCCCCTCCTCAAATCCCAGCTTAGTTAGATCCAGATGGAGCATTTCTCTATCGAGAATACGGGCAACAATCTTTTCTCCAAAGATGGCTGGTATAGAAGAAATTCTCATATCCACTTCTTTTCGAGCGCCATTTTCAAGCTTCACCCTCATCTTTATTCTTCCATCCTGAGGAAGCCTCTTTTCTGCGATATCCATGTTAGAAAGGATCTTCACCCTCGAAATCACAGGGTTCTTAAATTTTGTTGCCAGGCTCATCATCTCATGCAGGGTTCCATCAAGACGGTAGCGAATCCTGAAGGAACGTTCATAAGGCTCAAAATGAACGTCGCTGGCTCCCTTTTTTATGGCATCTATGAAAACCGTATTGACCAGGGTGATGATTGGGGCCTCTTCTGTCGAATGGACAAGTTCTTCTATATCATAGTCTTCCTCTTCCTCTTCAATGATGTTCACTGTCGTATCCTCAGCGAGGGCAATCTCATCCACAATTTTTTTCACTCGTAACGAGTCTGTAGTCCCGTAGTACTTGTTGATTGCATTCAAGATTCCCGATTCAGAGGCTATTACGGGTTGGATGCTGAGCCCCGTTCTGAATCTTATGTCTTCAATCACATCCAGGTCAGTAGGGTCAACCATGGCCAAGGTAAGAAAAGAACGGATGCGGTGAATTGGCATTATCCTGTATTTCTTGGCTATTTCCACAGGGATGATGTTTATCACATCAGGATAGACTTCGAATTGATTGAGGTCGATGTAGGGATAACCTAACTGCCTGCTGAGAGCCTTAGCTAAATCTTCCTCAGAAACATAGCCAAGAGCGACAAGTGCAGAACCAACTGTGACATCGTTCTTTTTCTGGTATTCTAGTGCAGATTTTAGTTGCTCTGCCGTAACTAACTTTTCTTGAAGCAGCAACTCTCCCAAATTTGAGGCCATCTTAAGTTCCCTTTCTCCAATTTAATAATTTTTCTAAAAAAATAGATTATTCGACAAAATTTGTCAACTGATTTCAGCTTATTCCTCAAGACGGTCCTTTTTCGGAATTTTCTCTTCTACTCATTATTCTCCTCAAATATTTTTTTGAGTTCTTATCTTTTCAGAGAAGAATTGACCCGTCAATCACCATCAAAGGGGATTTTAAAGGTGAATTTTCTTCCTCTCCTCTCACCTGAAAGGGTTAGAAGAATTATCTTCTGAGGACAGGAGATTATTTACCTTCTCTTCTTAACTCCCTTTCTAATTTACATTAAATCCATTTTTTATTTAAAGAAACGCGCCTGGAGAGACTCGAACTCCCGACCCGCTGCTTAGAAGGCAGCTGCTCTATCCAACTGAGCTACAGGCGCAAGATTTAATCCAGGCTATTATAAAATGTATCTTTTTTGTGCTTCAATAAACTATAACCTAATCGCTCATTTTTTTCAACGTCAGCCTCTTCAATCTCTTTTATGAATGAGATATACGGCTGGTCGGGGAGATCGGATTTGAACCGATGACCTCCTGCTCCCAAGGCAGGCGCGCTAACCAGGCTGCGCTACTCCCCGCGAAAGAATCTCTCTAAATGACTTTCTCTAAAGACTCGAGAGATGTTAGCAAAACGAGAAAATGTTGTCAATTTTTCAGCCTCTCTTCAATCCTCTCTCAATCTCCTTCTTCGAGAGTTTAATCATGGTCGGACGCTGATGAGGACAGAGCGAGGGATTGGATGTCTTGAAGAGCTCTTCAACAAGAAACTTCATTTTTTCTAGTGTCAAGGCCTCACCAGATTTAATGGCAGTTTTACAGGCAAGAGTTGAAAGAAGCTTCATTTTCCTTTCCTCTAACTTTTCTTCCTTAATCTCCTCGAGCAAAGAAAGAAAGACTTCCTTGGCTTCCTCTTCCTTGAAGATATCAGGAAACTCCCTCAGGGAGTATGCTCTTCCTCCCACATTCTCTGCGCTGAAGCCTGCTTCTTCAAGAAGCGCTTGGTTTTCTTCAAGGCTCATCATTTGGGAAGGAGAGAGTTCAACAATCAACGAAAATAGGGGAAATCTTGTCGGCCATTTCCTCTGCTCATGAATTTCCCTGTATTTTTCGAATAAGACCCTTTCATGGGCATTATGCTGGTCGATAATCAGAAGAGCCTCTTCATTAATTACGATAAGGTAGGAATTAAGGTATTGCCCCATGACTAAGGGAAAGGCTTCCTTTTCTCTTAATCTCTCTAAAAGAGGAAATATTTGACTCAGAGCCTCTTCCTTTCCAGCAGGAGATTTGAATCCTGGGGAAGCATTTTCTCTTATTTCAAAAATTTTAGAGCTCCCTTCCCAGGGGTGTATCTCTTTTATCTTCTCTGTGTTGAGCATTCCTTTCTCGATTGACTTCAGAACAAGACTATAGATTCGATTAGAATCTCTGAATCTAACCTCAGCCTTCGCAGGATGAACATTCACATCCACTTCAGAAGGAGGGCAGCTAAGGAAAAGGACGGCCTCAGGATACCGATCTTTCTCTAAAAAACCTTTATAAGCTTGATTCAGCGCAGAGGTTAAAATTCTGTCCCTTACGGGTCTTCTGTTTACAAATATGAGTTGGAGGCTTCGGTCGGATCTTCCCTTGAGAGGAAAGGAAACATAACCATGAATTCTCTCTTCCCCTTCCCTGTAATCAACTTCCATAAGCCTCTCCATCACATCCTTCCCAAAGACTTGAAAAATCCTCTCCCTTAGTGTCTGAACAGCAGGAAAATGAAAAATTTCTCGATGCTGGTGCAAAACAGAAAAGCTCTTTTCCGGGAAAGCAACGGCTACAGAAGTCATGTATTTTATTATCTGCGTTAATTCTGCTTTTTCCGAACGTAAAAATTTTTTTCTTGCGGGAAGGTTGAAAAAAAGGTCCGAGACCTCCACGCAAGTCCCTTGCGGAAAACCGATGTCTTCTATCCTAAGAACCCTTTCCCCCTCCTTCTCGATCAATGTTCCTTTCTCTTCCCCCTTCAAGGTTGTCCTTAAAATGACCCTTGAAACCGAAGAGATGCTGGGCAATGCTTCTCCCCTGAATCCAAGGGTTCTGATTTCATTTAAGTCCTCTTCTTTGAAGATTTTGCTTGTAGCATGTCTTGCAAAGCTCAGTTCCGCATCTTCTCTACTCATCCCCTCGCCGTTATCAGTGACACGAATGAGCTTTTTCCCCCCTGACACGATTTCCACCCTGATCCAGGTTGCACCTGAATCAAGAGAATTTTCAACTAATTCCTTAACCACAGAAGCAGGCCTTTCTATAACTTCACCCGCTGCTATCTTGTGGAATATTTCTGGAGGGAGGATAAAAATCTTTCTCATGAATCTATTATCCCCTTACCCATGGCCAGAAAAGGAATGACTCAAATTTCCTGAAAGGTTCGTAAAGCATCGAATTTAAAACTTGAAAAATGGCATCTTTAATTTAATCTTTCCTTTTATTCTCACCGAAGTTTTAAAATTTTTTTATTGCTCAACTATCTCTCCTTCGCCCCTCATTCCCTCTACTCCGGTGACCTTCACCCTCACCTCTTCCCCTTCTTGCTTAAAACAGAAAGGAACAAAGACCTTTAAATAATTAGAAGTAAGGACTTTTGCTTCTTTTTTCTCTTTTCTGATCACCACTGCTTGATATTCTCCTCCTATTGCCTGAGCGTAGAATTGAAGACTCTTAAACCTGGAGAGGCGCCTCAGTTCCTCGCTCCGCTTCTTCTTCAATTTAGAATCAATCTGAGGCAGGTGAGAAGCCATTGTTCCCGGTCTTGGAGAATAGGAGAAGACATGGAAATAGGTAAGGGGAGAGTCCTGAAGGAAAGTGTAAGTCTTCTGGAAATCCTCCTCGCTTTCTCCTGGAAATCCCACAATTATATCGGCACCAAGAGAAGCTTGTGGCAATCCCCCTCTTAAATATAAGAGAATCTTTGTATAATCTTCTATCTCAATCTTTCGTCCCATTTTTGCAAGGACTTTCTCTGAGCCATGCTGGAGTGAGAGGTGAAAATGAGGGCAAATCTTTGAGCTTTTTACAAAATGCTCAAGGAGAGAGAAATCGAGGAATCGGGGATCGAGTGAGCTTAGTCTTATTCTCCCCAGCCCCTCAATGTTCTCAATCTCTTTAAGTAAATCAAGAAGAGAGCTTGGGGGAGAAAGGTCGAGACCATAGGAACAAAGATTAATCCCGGTGAGAACAATTTCCCTGAAACCCTGAGACGCAAACTCTCTTATTTTTTTGAGGACCTCGCCTTGAGGAACGCTCCTGCTTCTCCCTCTTACCCTAGGAATGATACAGAAGGTACAACCAAAATCACATCCATCCTGAGCCTTAACCAGAGCCCTTGAACGAAAACGCCTCCTCGCTCTATTCCGCGTTTTAAATTCATTCTTCAATTCTAAAAGCGAAAGAAGGTCTCCAACAAGATAGTTCTTCTCAGAATTTAGAAATGTTTTCCAGATTCCTTCGGCCTCCTTTCCCTCAAGAGCGAGTCTTTCCGCATAGCACCCTGTTAAAATGAGTTTTGCTCTTGGGTTCTGGGTAGATATCTTCTTTATGAATTGGCGAACATCGCTATCTGCTCTCTGGGTTAGAGTACAAGAATTAATTATGACCAAGTCACTCTTGAGGAAATCTCTTTCATACCTTAATCCATTTTTCTGGAACTCATCCGCCCAGAGAAAGGCTTCTGCCTGGTTAACTCGGCAACCGAAATTCTGGATCGAAAAAGAATTCATGCTCTGTTTTTAAGCTCTTCTGATTTTTTTTCAATTTCCCTAGCCATATTTTCCCGATAGGCCTTTAGTCTTTCCCCCAGTTCAGGCACCTTTAGGCTAATTATTTCAACCGCCAGAAATGCGGCATTCACCGCCCCATCCTTGCCCAGACCCATGGTTGCAACCGGCACTCCTTTTGGCATCTGAACCGTTGAAAGAAGCGCATCTAAGCCTCCAAAGCTACCCCCTTCCAGGGGAACCCCTATTACCGGATGAAGAGTATGGGAGGCAACAAATCCTGCAAGGTGGGCAGCCTTCCCAGCTGCGGCGATAAAAACCTCGACCCCCTCTTTCTCCAAGGCATCGACAAGCTTCAGGGTCCTTCGAGGAGAACGATGAGCTGAGGTTATCTCCAAATAAACAGAAATCCCGAATCTCTTCAAGACTTCTAGGGCTTCTTTAATTGACTCAAAATCTGATTCACTTCCGATGAAGATGGCAACTTTCATCTCTCCTCCTCTTTAATGGCTCCTATATCTCTGCGAAAATACATGGCTTCGAAATAAATCTGGGGGATTGCTTTATAAATTTTGGACATGGTTTCAGCTAGAGTGTTTTCTGAAGCACAGATGTTCAACACCCTCCCCCCATTTGTATAATAATTTCCATCCTCAAATACTGTTCCGGCGTGGAAAATCGTTATTCCTGGTATTTCTGAAATCTTATCCAGACCTTCAATCAACTTTCCTTTTTCATATTTGAGAGGATAGCCCCCTGAAGCAAGAACCACGCACGCTGATGTCTTCCGACTCCATTGAATTCCCTTCTCCAGAACATTTCCTTCTAAAGCGGCAAGGAGAACCTCAAGGAGGTCACTTTCCATTCTCAACACCTGGGGCTGAGTTTCTGGGTCTCCAAAGCGACAATTATACTCAAGGACTTTGGGACCGCTCTCTGTAAGCATCAACCCAACATACAAAACACCCCTGTATTTTCTCCCTTCTTCCAGCATTCTGGTTATGGTTGGTAAGACAATATTCCTGATAATATCCATGAAAATTTCTGAATCAACGAAGGGAGAGGGTGAAATTGCTCCCATTCCTCCTGTATTAGGTCCCCTATCTCCATCATAGAGAGCCTTATGGTCCATGGTGGTTACCAAAGGCAGAATTTTTACTCCATCAGAGATGAGTATGAAAGAGACTTCTTTCCCTCTCAAAAATTCTTCAATCACTATCCTTTCTCCTGCATCACCAAACCTACGTTCGACCATCATAAATTCAACAGCCTGCTCTGCTTTCTTAAGACTCCGGCACACAATCGCACCTTTTCCCGCAGCCAGACCATCCGCTTTCAACACAAGTGGAAAAGAAAATTCTCCTGAATTAAGAATTTTCCTTGCTTGAGCTGGAGATTCTGCAATCCTAAATCTTGCAGTCGGAATTTTATGACGCTCCATGAATTGTTTTGCAAATACCTTACTTCCTTCAATCTCAGCCGCATTCTTGTCCGGTCCAAAAATTTTTAATCCTCTTCTCTCAAACTCATCTACAATCCCCATGGTAAGAGGCACTTCAGGACCGACTACTGTCAAGTCAATCTTTTCTTGAGAAGAAAACTCAGCCAACCGTTCTATTTCCTCCGCGTGGATAGGGACATTTTCAGCAATGCTCATCGTCCCCCCATTTCCAGGTGCACAATACAACTTCTTAAGATGTGGACTCTGAGCAATCTTCCAGGCAAGTGCATGCTCACGTCCCCCTGAGCCTACGACCAAAACTTTCATCAGAACTCCATTTCTCGTTAATCAATAATCAATTTAGTCAATATTTCTTGAATATCAATTAAAATCATCTTTCAATTCCAATCGAGTTTTTTCTAAGCTCTCGATTAACATCTCACCAAAACTGGGATAAGGGAAGATGCTCTTAATGATGCTGGCTGCGAGAGGAAGAGCATCTTCAGGAGAAAGACAGAATTTCATCTGCAGAAAGTTTTTACGGAATTCTCTCACCTCTTCCTTGACATTCCTCTTCCCAACAATAACTTCAGCAATGTAACCTGAAAGGACATCAAAATCATCCTCTTTCATCCCAAAGCGAGTCATTTCTTGAACTCCCATCCGAATTCCGCTTGCTTCGAGGAAAGTTTCATCCTCAGGCAAGGCCTGGTAATTGGTTAAGATATTGTTTTCCTCCAAACGCCTTGCAATCGCCTGAGCATTCCCATAGGATTTTACCCTTATGAGCACCTGATGAGTATTGGTGAATCCTTCAGATTCATCACCCTCGACTTTAATCCCTTTCTCTTTTAAAGCACGAGCAAAAGCCTTCGCGTTAAGCCTTACCTGTTGTTGATATTCCTGCTTAAATTCATTCATTTCATAAGAAGCCACTAACAGAGCAAGCAGAGTTCCCAGATGATGATTGCTTGTGGAACCTGGAAAAGCCCTGCTCACGATATCCAGCCACAGATTTCTGAGCGGGCTTCCTTTTGGGAAATTTCCAGCCACTACTCCCCTCTGAGGCCCAAAAAAAGTCTTATGAGTGCTTCCTGTAATTACATCTGCTCCCTCAGCCAAAGCATCCTGAAAAACTCCGTACAAACCCAGGACATGGGCCATATCATACATGAGCACAGGCTTTGAATCCCAATCCCTGACAAAATCCGCAACAAACTTCACGGGCTCCTCACAAATGAACATGCTCTTGCCGAAGATAACAAGTTCAGGTTTTGTGCGCTCAAGAATTTCAGCAAGTTTGGCAGTGTCAGTCTTATAAGGATTATCTTTTAAAACTGGAAAATTTATTACATTTTCTTTCCCTGTTTCAGGGTTTTCTTCCACGTAATTGAAAAGCGCACCCATGGGTTGAGAACTGAGATGTCCTCCCTTGGTTAATTCATTATTCAACACCAGCTTGATTTTCCTCATCTGCTGACCCTTAGGACGATCTCGGTTTATAAAGCGCACCATGGCTTTAAACACAACCTCATTTGCCATCTGGCCGCTGATGGGCCTCAATTCAACTTCAGAGCAACCAAAGAATTTAGCGAGTTCCTTTCTTGCTTCCTCCTCGACCTCTCTTATAAAATCTGTTCCCTGATAGAAATACACTTCTTCACCCTTCAATGTCCTGTGCTCTGCGTAGCGGCCTGAAGGATCGCATATTTCGCACATCTTCACCAGCAAAGAAGGTGTTGTTTCAGAAGGAATAAGATTAAAGGAATCCCTCTGTCTCCAGTAGTTATTTTGGATGATTTTACGGGACAAAGATGAAATCTTTTGCTTAAGTTCGGACATCGCTATTTCCTTTTATTTTAATAATCTTAAAATAATTATTTCTGTTTTTCTCCCAATCTCTCTCTAATGCTCATTTTAACCATATTTTTCTCTATTTACAAAGATACACATGAAATAAAAGGTAATCTCTCTTACCTTATTCTATCCCCTCTTCATTTTAACTCCAATTCAAAAAGCCTGTTCTTAAAAATATATCATTTAAAAAACAGCGCTTAATTTAAATCCACCTCAAGGAAAATTATTATTCTCCTTATCCACTTTTGGTTCAAGGTCTCCATTCAAATTTCTAACTTCTTTCTATCCCAAAGGGGAAAAAGAGCGAAATGTAATTATTAATTTTTTTCTTAAATTCAAATTTGAATCAGGGTGAATTAAATTACGCGATCTACTTTATAATTCTCGTGTGGACGATTATTTCTTAAAGGCAAAAATATAATCAAGAACTCTTTTCATGAATCAAGCTCTCTGCCTCAGGCAAGACCTCAATCGCTTTGAGCACTACTGGATCACTCATTCTGTAGACCTTGATTCCCTCTTCGAGCCCGAAAAGTGAGGAATGTATTTCTCTTTCAAGCTCTCTTTTTATTTCTTCCCGAGCCTCTTCAAATTCCCTTGGATCAACCTCTATCTTAATTTCCTGAAGATATAGCTTGAAATCTTCAATCACACGCTCATCGAGAGGAATACCTTTACCCACCAGGACTCTCTCTCTAAAATTTTCAATCTTCTTCCAAGGTTCGGAGACTATACTCAATTTCTCTGAGAGTGGTGTTTTATGGTTTGAAAATTTTCTAGCATAGTTGAAAAAGGCTCCTCTAAGGAGGAGCATCCCGGTCAGAGCGGTGCGACTCATGCTAACTTGATAGTCTGGAAAAATACCACCTTGAGCGAGTACCTTTCTTCCTCTCAAAGTATACCTTACCTCTCTTTTCTCCTCGGGCACATCGCGAGAAAGCATATAATCATCGAGGTTTGTATAATCCCTCTGGATCGATGCCCCACTTGGGGTAAAATATTCTGCAGTGGAAAGGGCAATCCCAAGTTCTTCTCCCAAAGGAAAAACAGTCTGGACTAATCCTTTTCCCCATGATTCCTCGCCCACAATTAATCCCCTATCATTGTCTCTTATCGCCCCGCAAAAAATCTCTGGGGCACTAGCACTCCCACGATTGATGAGGATGACGAGGGGAATTTGCTCGTATTGATTCCCCCGCACTGCTTTAAACTCTCTATTGTAATAGGGATTCCTCCCCTTTATGGAAACAAGAAGCGCTCCCTTTGGCAGGAATTCATCGGCAAGCTCTAACGATTGCATGAATGTTCCTCCTCCATTCTCCCTGAGGTCAAGAATCAGCTTCCTCATTCCCTGTCCACTCAATCTCTCCATCTTCTCCTCAAACTCGTGAGTAGTGGTAGAAGAAAAATTTCTGATTGAGATATATCCTATTCCTTCCTCGAGAATAAAGGCATAAGGAACGCTATAAAGAGGAATCTCCTCCCTTTCCACAGTCAGCTCAAATGGTTCTTTAAGCCCTTCTCTAACTATGGTTATAGTGACACTCGTTCCTTTCGGCCCCCTCAATTTTTGCATTGCCTCAAAGCTCGAAATAGGTTTAGTGCTTTCTCCGTTGATATGAGAGATCACATCCCCTGCCTGGATTCCAAGTCTATAAGCTGGACCTCCCTCAATTGGTGAGATGACTACGAGTCTGTCCTCCTGCTTCTGAATCATTATCCCCAATCCGTGATATTTTCCGCTGTGTTCTTCTTTAAGACGAGAAAAATTTTCAGGTTCGAGAAAATAAGAATGGGGATCAAGAGTCTGAAGCATTCCTCTTATAATGGCGAAAATGAGCTCTTTCTGGTTTACTTGATCAAAATAGTTTTCCTCAATCAGAGAGAGCATTGAAGAGATTTTATCCACTCCAGAGCTCCAGAAATCTTCAACCCGTGCAGGAATGAAAATCAGGAGAGAGGAGGTTAAAAGGGAAATTAATATCTTTCTCTTCATCAAGATAAATCCTATCAGAGCAAGAGTCTGTTGTAAAGCTCATATTGACTTATCTTCCTTGAAGGACTATATTTCCAGTGGATTTTCAAATGTTTGGAAATATAGGATTTCCGGAACTACTCGTCATCCTCGCCATAGCCTTATTGATTTTTGGTCCCAAAAAGCTCCCTGAAGTAGGACGCTCCCTCGGCAGAGCAATCAGGGAATTTCGCAGAACATCGGATGAAATCAAGGAAAAAATAGAAGAAGAAATCCGTGCCGAAGAATTAAGGGAAATAAAAGAAGAGATTAAGAAGGACATAGAAGGTGATGAGGAAGGGAAAGAAATCTCCTGACGAGATGACCTTCCTTGAACATCTCGAAGACCTCAGAAAAAGAATCTTCTACTCATTCATTGCCATCATCATCGCCCTCATTCCCGCTTGGGTCTTCAGCAAAGATATCTACAGAATCCTGGCAAGACCTGTAACTCAATTCCTCCCAGAAGGAACTAAACTTGCCTACACTACTCTTACCGCCCCCTTCATGCTCTACATCAAGGTTTCCTTCCTCGCCGCCATCTTCTTTACCTCCCCCTTCATATTCTTGCAATTCTGGTACTTTGTTGCTCCTGGTCTCTATCAAAAAGAAAAAAAATACGTAATACCTTTCGTAATCTTTACTTCAACTTTTTTCATCCTTGGTGCTCTTTTTGGCTATTTCATTGTCTTCCCCTGGGCCTGCCATTTCTTCCTGAGGATGGGAGCTGATTTTCAACCTGTCATAACCGTGGATAAATATTTCAGTCTTGCACTCAGAATGCTTCTGGGTATTGCAACCATCTTCGAACTTCCCACCCTCGTTTTCTTCCTCTCTCGAATGGGGATCATAACCCATGGCTGGATGATAAAGAACTTCAAGTATGCAGTCCTCGCTGTCTTCATTATAGCCGCGGTCATAACACCGACACCCGACATGATTACCCAGAGTATCCTCGCTGTTCCTATGCTCGCACTCTACGGTTTAAGTATCCTGATTGCCTTTATCTTCGGGAAGAAAAAAGAAAAAAAATCAGAAAAAGACACTCCTGCAGGATGAAAGAGAGCAAATGAAAAAAAGCCCAAGGCTTATAGGATTAACGGGAACAAACGGAGCAGGAAAAGGGGAAGTGGCTTTGTACCTTAAAAGAAAAGGGTATGAAATTTTCTCTCTTTCCGACCTCATCCGCGAAGAATTGAGAAAAAGGCGCATGACAATGACCAGAGACGACTTGATCAAAATGGGAAATCAATTACGAGAAAAATTTGGTGCTGATATACTTGCCAGACGAATCATGAAAAAAATTAAAGGAAAAGCAGTCATCGATAGCATCCGTAACCCTGAGGAAGTGAAATATTTGAAGAAAAAGAAAGGATTTATTCTGCTTGCCATAGATGCCCCTCCCCGAATAAGATATGAAAGGGTGAAGAAAAGGGGAAGAGAAGAATCAGTGAAATCTTTCAAGGAATTCTTGAAAAAAGAGGCAGAGGAAATGAAAGACTTCAAAAATGGACAACAGCTCCACAGCTGCATTAAACTTGCTGACATAAAAATCATCAATGATGGATCCCTTGAAAATCTCTATCAAAAACTTGAGGAGTTGCTATGGAATCTAAGAGAATCTCAAAAGATGAATATTACCTGAACATAGCTAAAGAAGTAGCTCGGAGAAGCACCTGTTTCCGTCGCTCCATAGGTGCCCTCATCATTCGAGATGACCAGATAATCTCCACTGGCTATGTAGGAGCTCCGCGAAAGACAAAAGACAGCCTTGAACATGGATTTTGTCTAAGGGACAAACTTAAAATTCCGCATGGCCAGCGCTATGAGCTCTGCCGCAGTGTGCATGCAGAACAGAATGCCATCATCAATGCCGCAAGAGCAGGGGTAAGCCTGTTAGGAGGAGACATTTATATCTATGGAAGCACCTACCAAAAAAATGAACCCATAGATGCTTTCCCCTGCTTCATTTGCAAGAAGATGATTATCAATGCGGGTCTGAAAAGAGTCGTATGCTCCACCTCAAGAGGGGGAATGAAAATATTCAAGGTTAAAGATTGGATTACCAATTGGCAGAAGAATGATATTCTCGATAATGAACACCGCTATGGATAGTTCTCAGTTTAAATTTAAAGTAATTCTCTCTTTCTTCCCTAAAATCCTAAAATCTAAAAGAACAAATATCTTTTCACCCTTAATCAGGCACATTCCAGGCGTCTTCTTTTTGCTCCTTCTCACCTTCACTCCCTATGCCTTTTTCCGCTCAGCCACGAGGATGCCTCAAAACTTACCCCCACAGAGAAACCTCCTTCAGCTTCTGGGGATCAGTCCAAGCCCTGAATCAATTGATTACGTTCAGAACAAGACACAGTTTCAGCTCCATAATCTTCTCACCGAACAACGCCATCCCAAGACCTGGAACTTGAGCGAGGTAGTCAGGCAAGGCTTTCTCCCTGGACTAAAGGCTCTTCTTGCAGTGGATGAAGATATCACTAAAAAGCTGGAAAACTTCTCATATGAGATGAAAACTTGCGAGGAGTTAACCAAGGCCTTTGAAGAATCCTTCCTCGGTCACAAGAAAATCTATATCTATGGATGTGGAGCAACTGGCCGCTTAGCCAAACAGATGGAAAGCAGTTTCTGGCGACCTTTCTGGAAAAAAATAAAAAGTGAAAGAAAGATATGGACCAAGCTCAAAACACAATTAGGCGAATCCATAGAAGATAGACTCATGGGAGAAATGACGGGAGCAGATAAAGCCCTAATCAGCTCTCTGGAAGGATTGGAAGACCTTCAGCTCATCGGAAGACTTCAGCTTGAAGAGAAAAAAATAAAAAAGGGTGATCTTGTAATCTGTGTCACTGAAGGTGGCGAGACTTCATCGGTAATCGGAACAATCCTGGCTGCCCTTGATTTATGGAAGAAAGAAGGCAATTTTGACCCTCTTGAATCAAGGAAAAGTCTCTATTTTATTTATAACAACCCAGATTCGACCCTCCTTCCCCTTGAAAGAAGTCGCAGAGTAATTGAAGAGCCTGGAATTTCGAAGATAAACCTTACTACAGGTCCCCAGGCAATAAGCGGGTCGACCAGGATGCAGGCAACCACAATCGAAACCTTTGTTATCGGCACCATTCTTGAGACAGCTCTAGAGAGAACCCTGAGAAAATTCCTGACAAAAAAGGAAATGTCCCATCTTGGTTTTGAGTCTTCTCTCTCTCTCGAGGAAAGGCTGGGGAACTTTCCGAACATCCTCAACCAGCTCAAGAAATCTCTTCCTTCTATCTCTCTCTTCACAGAAATGGAGGCAAAAACCTATGAAGAAGGTCATTTTACTACTTATTTTGCCAACAGGGGTCTAATCACAGTCTTCATAGATAGCACAGAAAGAAGCCCTACATTTCGCCTCCTTCCGCTGGATACAGTCAAAGAAAAACAGAGGAGATGCTGGGTTCAGCTCTGGACTTCTGCGACAAATCTTCAAGAAGCCTGGGAAAAATTCCTCGGGAGAACTTTCCGCGGGCTATCATCTGCATTCTACGAGCGCGCCTTCGAAGAGGAAATTGAAGACCCCTTTCTAAAAAAGGCTGCCCTAGAGAGCCTAAAGAATGCTGGAGACGACCAACAATTCTTGTACGACTTTTCTCTCTCTGAATCAAACCTTTCCTGGAGAGGTCCAAAAGCAGGTGATTTGGGTGTCTGTGTACTCATCAGCCCAGAAGAAAAAGAGCTTGAAGATGAGCATTCTCATTTCAGGGATTTCCTGAGGCTTTTTATAAAGGAAAAGGCAAGAATCGCTGGTTTAGCAATCAGCGATAAATCCTATGGAGAGATAGAAGAAATCATAAAAAAAATTCTAGAATTCAATCTTAGAAAGGAAGGGTGCCTTGTTGTCGTCAATGTTAGCTCCAAAAACGACCCCTTCCACCTCAACCAGCAGATTGCCCTCAAGATGCTTCTCAATGCTCACTCCACTGCAGTAATGACCTATCTAGGGAGGGTAATCGGAAACACGATGACGAATGTAAGCCCCAGCAACCTCAAGCTCGTTGGGCGTGCCACATACCTCGTTCAATCTCATGTGAATGACATTCTCGTCAAGCCTCAATGGATCAAGCGCTATGGCCTATTTCCCCTTATCTCCTATGGAGAAGCAAATGCTGTCCTCTTCGAATCAATCGCTTTTCTCAAACAGAAAAAAGACATGACCCAGCAAACCGCAGAGGTAGCACTTTCCATAATCAGGATTCTCGAATCCATTCGTCTTCAAGAAGGAATTTCCAATGAAAGGGCACTGGAAATAGTCAAGAATCAAGGACTGAGAAATTATCTCTTAGAATTGATTGAAGAAAAATGAAAAAGTTGAAGCTCCATTTTCTCCTTAATCCTGGGAGTCGAGTAATCTTTCTCCTCTTGTTTTCCTTTTCATTGATGAATCCACAGGAATTGCCACGGGTAGAACTGGGAAATGAAATCTTTATTAAGAATTTTCCTTCTGAGCTTGAAGGAAAACGCCTTGGGCTTATAATAAACCAGACTTCTTTTCTCCCTCAAGGGAAGCCGCTCCTCCAGGCCCTTCTTGAACTCCAAAAGAAAGTTACAGCCATTTTTTCACCAGAGCATGGATATTCTGGAGAAATAGAAGGGGGAAAATTGGTGGAAGATGTCCTTAAAGGAGATATTAAAATTTATAGCTTATATGGAAAAACAAAAAGACCATCGTCAGAACAAATGAAGGAAATCGATGCTTTTATTTACGATATTCAGGATGTGGGCACAAGATTCTATACCTATATCACCACTTTGAAATACGTGCTCGAGGCAGCTGCGCAAGCGAGGATTCCTGTTTATGTTCTCGACCGCCCTAACCCCTGCGGAGGGGTCATAGTCGAAGGACCATTGCTCGCGCCTGAATATGAATCTTTCATCGGAGCTCTTCCCATTCCCATTCGCTATGGACTCACAGTAGGCGAACTGGCCATGATGATGAAAGGAGAGGGATGGGTGGCGAAAGAAGTTGAACTCCACATCTACAAGATGAACAACTGGCAAAGGCATTTCTTCTGGAAAAATACAGGGCTCAAATGGATTCCCCCTTCACCCAACATGCCCTCCCCTAAAACAGCCATTATTTATCCAGGGACTGGTCTCCTTGGGGCTTTGAGAATCAATCCTGGATTGGGAACGCTGAACCCTTTCCTTCAACTCGGTGCTCCCTGGCTTAAAACAGAAACTCTATTGAAAAAACTAAATCAAGGAAAATCCTACGGAATAGAGCTCGAACCCATAGATTACACACCTCGCTCACTTCTCGGAAAGACTCTCCACCCTCCTTATGAGAACAGGCTTTGCCATGGGATAAAGGTAATCATTAAAGAAGAAGAAAAATTTTATGCGCTTAAATTTGTTCTTGATCTCATTAACATCCTCCACGAGTTAAATCAAAAAGAAATTCTCCCCTATTCAAATCAACTGAATCTCATGTTCGGCAAAAAACACCTTGCCGATTTTCTCGAGGGGAAAATTGAATTTGATTCCCTCAAAAAAGAAATTGAAAAAGATGAAAAAATCTTTCAGAAAAAAAGAGCTCCTTATCTCCTTTATTGAAAGATTGATGAAAATTTTAAAGACCAAAACATCATGCTTAATTTTAAGGTGAATAAAACACGGAACGACTAAATAGGGAGTGAAATGAAAAAAAAAGAACTCCTCTTTCTCTTAATCCTTTCTTTGACTCTTTTTGGTATTTACTGGAAGACATTTAATTATGAACTAATCTGGGATTCCAAAATCTTCTTCAAAAATAATAGATTTCTGCTTGAAGATAAGCCACTCTACCACGCTTTTGAACTCGGTTACTTCAAGCAGAAGTTGGCCACAAGAAGCAGCTATTACAGACCCATCACTGTCCTTACCTTTCTCCTCGAAGAAAAAATATGGGGGCTTAAGAATATGACCATGAGGCTTGTAAACCTCATGATTTACATCTTGTCACTCTTATTTATTTATTTTTTCCTGAAGAATCAATCCTTGAAAGAAAATTTTGCAGAAATTGCGACCCTTCTTTTTGCGCTCTTTCCTCTTAACTCTGATAACATTATCTGGGTAGTTGGAAGGTGTGATCTGCTGCTTCTTCTCTGGGCAGGGATGACCATCTATTTCCTTGACCTTTACTTGAGGAGAAAAAAAAACATTTATCTCCTTTATTCTTCCTTTGGTTATGTATGTGGGCTCCTCTCCAAGGAGGCTTTTTTCTTCTTCTTACCCATATTCATTCTCTACGAATTCCTGAAAAGAAAAAAGATTACCTTCCCTTATCATCTTTCCTTACTATTGATCACAGCCTCTTTCTTCTTCATAAAAACAAAGTTCTTAGGCATAAAAAACCTGCGGATTGTTTTCCATTCTAATCTCCTACAAAACCTCTTTGAAACACTCTCGGCCTTGGGATTCTATTTGAAATCTATTTTTTTCCCTTTAAACTATGACATGTTTCTCCCCCTTTGGGAAATAACTAATTCTCTTTATATAGGACTGGGAATCTTGTTCCTCCTTCTCCTTGGCTGCATGGGATTTATCACTCTGAAAAAAAAAGAGTTGATGATACCGCTTTCTCTAATTGTCTTTTTCCTTGCCGGACACATCATCCTCATCTTTACTCTCATTTTTCCTTTTAAAGTGTACACTCGCTATATGATGATTCCGGTGCTTGGTTTTGTATGGATTTTTACTCATTTTATGGTGCAGATAAAAGAGAAACTAAAATTTCTCACAGTCATGTTACTCCTCCTCCTCTTCATTCCCGCTATAGTCATCCATAGCTATAATTACAGAACCGAGCTAAGCTTTTTTCAGAGAGCACTCAAGTCTTCTCCCCAAAATAGCTTTATCCTCTATTCTATTGCAGACATTTATTATGAAAAAGGTGACTATCTCCTTGCAGAGCTTTATTTGAATCGTGCCCTCTCTTATAAGATGGAAAAGCAGGCAGCAATGTTAATCACTCTCCGCTATGCTGACATCGAATTTATCAGGGCTAAATATGATTTAGTCATAAGATGGATAGAGAGCCTTAAAGCCTTTTACTCTGCCTCGACTCAGATTGGTCCTTATATTCTCTTTCATTCCAACCACCAAAAGGCGCTGGTCTACATGAATCAGGGTAAATTTGAGCTCGCAGAGTCCGCTTTTCAGAAAAATATCCAAGCTTTCGAAGAGATGGAGGACTCCTACAAGGAACTCTATACGCTCTATGTTGGTCATAATTTCTGGGATAAGGCAAAAGATTTAGAAGCCATGATGAAAACTAAATTTCCCTTTGCTCGAGGGATTGAAACCCCACAATTGGAGCGGCACTTTAAATCCCTCTCCCCTGAAGAAAAATTGAAATTCTACATTCTCCACAAGAATTTCATAAAAGGAATCGAAATCCTTGAGGGTCTCGAGCGGCAAACGAATGAAGACAAAATTCTTCTTGCAAGACTCTATTACCGTGCGGGGAAAGAAAAGGAGGGAGAAAAATTAATTCATGAGATTTATTCTCGAGGTAAGAATGACTATCAGCTCATGAATACCTTGGGGAATTTTTATTTAAGAGAGTTTCTGAGAGTTGAAGAGGCCCTTTATTTTTTCAGAAAATCTCTTGAACTCAACCCTTCTCAGCCTGATCTTATCTTTTTGACAAATCGCCTCATTCATGATTATCTGGAGAAGCTGAAAAAAGTTTGGTATTAATGAAGCTCAATGGGCTCTGACGATTTCTTTAACACGCATGAGCTGGACTTGATAAGAGCGCTCCATTTCTTCCAACCGGCTGGAGATGTATTTAATGGTTTCTTTAATGTTAGGAATGAGGATAAACTCCAAGGCATTCACTCTTCGCCTCGTGGTTTCAATCTCATGGGAAAGAAGCTGGGCTGCTTTCCAGAGACGTGCCATTTCTAGAAGATCATCCATCAATTCTCCGCACTTTTTAAGCCCCACATCGAGCTCTCCTTCAGTATTCAGCAAATCGTAATCGGAGAAAATAAGGTCCTTTTTCTCAAAATAAGGTATTATTAGATTAAAAAGCCTCTCCTTCCTTGCTTCAACAATCAATCTCCCTTCAGGTATAAGGCTTTCGAGCTCTCTGAGTGAGCTTCTTGTTCGAGCAAGGGCAAAAGAAAGGAAGACCTTCTCCATTTTGCTCTTAACTTTTCCCTGAACTTCCGAGAGCTGACGCATGAGTTCCAGAAACCTTCTCATCAGTTCTTCGAGTTTATCCTTCAGGAGTTTATGCCCCCTCTCTGCAAGAACAAGCCTTCTCCTCAGCCTGAGAAGCTCCATCCTGTTAGGATTTACAGAAAGCCTCATTTTACAGAGTAATATTTTTTTAAATACTCGGGGCGAACTCTCTTTAGCTCTGAAAGGGGTAGCATTCTCAGTAGCTTCCAGCCCAGCTCTAAAGTTTCTCCAATCGAGCGGGCTTCAAATTCACCCTGCCTGACGAACTCATTCTCGAAATCATCCGCAAATTTTAAATAAAGTCTATCAACCTCAGTCAAAGCTGCCTCTCCAAGGATGAGTGCCAATTCCCTCGCCTCCTTTCCCCTTGCATAACAAGCAAACAATTGATTCAGGACATCAGCATGGTCCCCTCTTGTCTTTCCTTCTCCGATCCCTTTATCTTTAAGCCTGGAAAGGCTGGGGAGCACATCTATGGGAGGATAGATACCCTTACGATGAATTTCCCTGCTGAGCATTATCTGCCCCTCTGTTATATACCCAGTCAGGTCAGCAATGGGGTGAGTCTTATCATCTTCAGGCATGGTCAAAATCGGGATGAGAGTTATTGAACCCTTTTTACCCTTGATTCTCCCTGCTCTTTCATACATAGAAGCAAGGTCTGTGTAAAGATACCCTGGGTACCCTCTTCGACCGGGAATTTCCTTCCGGGCAGCGGAAATTTCTCTGAGAGCTTCAGCGTAGAAGGTCATGTCCATAAGAATCACAAGCACATGCATCTCAAGTTCAAATGCTAGATACTCTGCACAGCTCAGAGCTAGCCGGGGAGTAGCTATGCGTTCTATGGGAGGCTCGTTGGCTAGATTAAGAAAAAGAACAGCCCTTTCAAGAGCGCCCGTGTTTCTAAAATCCTCGATGAAGAAATTTGCCTCTTCAAAGGTAATTCCCATGGCCCCAAATACAACTGCAAACTTTTCCTCCTTGCCCAAGACTGTGGCCTGACGGGCAATCTGAGCCGCTATTCTTGCATGAGGTAGGCCGCTACCGGAAAAGATGGGGAGCTTCTGACCTCTTACAAGAGGGTTCATCCCGTCTATAGAAGAAATCCCAGTCTGAATGAATTCTGAAGGGTAATCTCTCGCATCGGGATTTATAGGACTTCCATTTATATCAAGCATCTTGCTTGCAATTATTCTGGGGCCTCTATCTTTAGGGTTTCCTGAACCGTCAAAGATTCTGCCGATTATCTCCTCTGAAACTCCGAGTTGTTGAGAGCGCCCGAGGAATCTCACCCGAGATTTATCCACATCCAAACCCACCGTGCCTTCAAAGACTTGAACTACCGCCCTTTCTGTGGAGACATCGAGAACAGTCCCACGGCGAAGATAGCCATCCGCGCTTTCTATTTCCACCAGTTCCCCGTATTTAACATCCCTTATTTTCTCCACCACCAGCAGAGGTCCTACGATATTCGAAACAGTCAAATATTCCTTAAACATTCTTCCCTCTCACATTTTGCTTTCACCAAGTTGTTTAAAGGAATTCGAAACTTCGATGTATATCTCAAGAAGAGAAACATCATCTTCAGGAAGATATTTCATCTTAGATATTTTTTCCCGAACCGGAAGCGAAAGAATTTCCTCTAATCCTCTTCCTTCCTCCAAAGCCCTCAAGCCTAGACGGTGAAAATGAATAATCGTCCTTAGCATCAGGTATTGTTTACGTAGGGATGAATAAGTGTCATGAGGATGAAAGGCGTTCTGGTGGAGAAAATCTTCACGCAGTGAACGGGCTGATTCAAGAGTGAGTCTCTCCCTGGCTGAAAGAGATTCGATACCGACAAGGCGAGCTATCTCCAGGAGCTCTGCTTCCTCTTCGAGAATCTGCATCGCTTCTTGCCTGAGCATGGTGAAATCTTCTGCTACATGTTCATTGAGGAAATCCTTTATGTTCTCAACATAAAGAGAATAGCTCAAAAGCCAGTTTATGGCTGGAAAGTGACGCATGTTTGCCAGCCTGTCATCTAAAGCCCAAAAAACTTTGACCACCTTTAATGTTGCTTGAACTACAGGGTCTGAAAGGTCTCCTCCTGGAGGAGAAACTGCACCTATCACACTCAAAGCTCCCTCTCTCTTCGATGATGCTAGGCAAATTACCTTACCCGCTCTCTCGTAGAACTCTGCAATACGGCTGGCAAGATAAGCAGGGTAACCCTCTTCTCCTGGCATCTCTTCCATACGACCTGAAATTTCTCTCAACGCTTCTGCCCAACGACTTGAGGAATCGGCCATAAGGGCTACAGAATATCCCATGTCTCTAAAATATTCAGCGATAGTCATTCCTGTGTAAATCGATGCCTCACGAGCTGCCACAGGCATGTTGGAGGTGTTAGCAATAATAACTGTTCTTTCAAGAAGTGGATATCCAGTATGGGGGTCAAGGAGCTCAGGGAAACTGAGAAGAAGGTCTGCCACTTCATTTCCTCTTTCTCCACAAGCAACAAAAACTATGACTTGAGCATCACACCATTTGGCAAGCTGGTGCTGGACAACAGTTTTTCCGCTCCCGAATGGTCCAGGCACACATGCTGTCCCGCCTTTAGCAAGGGGGAAAAGTGTATCGAGCACTCTCTGGCCACTGGTAAGAGGTTCATCAGGTATGAGCCGTTCATAGACTTCTCTATTCTTTCTTACCGCCCAAGTTTGATACATCTTAATTTCTTTTAAAGAATCCCCACAGTCGATTTTGGCTACCACTTCTTCAACCGTATATTCACCTCCTCTTATTTCAGCCACTTTTCCCTCACATCCAACTGGAACCATGACCTTGTGTTTGATGAGCCGAGTCTCATCCACCTCTCCTAAAATATCACCTGTCTTCACTTCCTGCCCGGGTTGAACAAGGGGGGTAAAATTCCATTTCTTCTCTCGGTCTAAAGGGGGCAATTCAATCCCTCTTATTACATAATCGCCCTCTTTTTTTCGGATGACATCGAGCGGCCTCTGAATCCCGTCATAAATAGAACCCACAAGACCTGGCCCCAGTTCAACACTCAGAGGTTTTCCTGTTAAAAACACAGGTTCCCCAGGACCTATTCCAGTCGTATCTTCATAGACCTGGATGAAGGCTTTTTCTTCCCTAAGCTCGATTATCTCTCCGATGAGCTTCAGGTTCCCAACCTTCACCATGTCATACATTTTTGCCCCAAGGCAGCCTGTAGCCACAACCAAGGGGCCTGCGACGCGAATGATCTTTCCCTCTTGCATTTTAGCCTCTTCTTTTAACCAATGAATCCGAACCAGTGGCGATAATCGCCATCTCTTTCATCTTCACTTCCAGATAATCTAAAATTTTGCGGTGATCAGAAAATCCGAGAACTACAGGAAAAACCTTTTTTTGAAAGGATTTTATTTCTTTTTCCAATTGGGCAAAAAAAACCTCATGAAGAAAACAGAGGCTAAAACCCTCTTCCTCGACTGTGCTCAACGCCTTCTTAGCCTCCTCAAGGTTACGACAGGGAAATACTTTAAATCCGACGGCTTTCAGCCCAAACACCAAATCGCCCTCTCCAATGACTGCTACCTTCTCAAACATAGGTCTTATGAATCCTTTCCTTAAGAATATCGGGTGAAATTTGGGTGAGCTTACCAATTCCTACAAGCCTAATGAGTTCGAGCTCCTTTCTTTTAGCTATGGCGTAAGCAAACACGGGTTCAGGACCAAAGACTATAAATTTTGCACCCTGAAGAAACCTCATCAAGAAATCCTCAATTTCTCTTTCCAGAATGATGAAAGTTTCCTTCTCAGAAAGAAAATTAACGGCACGGACCCAGAGTTCATGATAAGGAGTGGTTGAGAGTCTATCTCCCAGTTCATAAAGAGAAAGAGGAAAACCTTTAACAAAAGTCTCTCCCTCCACGAACCCTCCTTCCATAATCCATTGTTTTAGTTTCTGAGGGGGAAGGCTCAGGTATTTTATGCGACAGAAAATCTTTAAGTTACCTAAATCAATTTTATGGCGAAGATAATCGACGATAAAAGAATAACCCACGTCCTTGGCAATGGCTAGAGATACCTGGGGTCTGTGTTCGTTCAAGAGGATGTCAACAATTTCCCTCTCGAGAATAATTTTTTCCATGAGGTTGAGGAGGAGGCCTTTTTCTCTCTCTATAAACTCATCTAGTTCTTGAGAATCCCTTATTTCAATCATCTCCTCGGAGAATTTTCCAGCATCGAAAATTATTTTCATTGCCGAGCTGATATCCTTTCCTAAGGCAGCCTCCTTGAAAACAGAATCGTTTACTAAAAACTTCTCCAGCGCACGAACCCTGCCTACAGAATATGCGTAATCAAGTCTTGAGCGCTTTTTCATAAATTGAGAACCTCGGCTATATATTTTTCTAACTTCAAACGCATCTCTTCTTTCAATCTCTTCTTGTCTAAAGGAATTTCTTCTTCTCCATCTTTCAGAATAACCTTCCTCTTGAGGATTTTCTTCTGTAAGTCTTCACTCTCAAAAGCTTTTTCTAAAACTTCTTCTATCAATCTCCGCTTGGAATCGAGGATTTGAATCTTCCTCTCCAAGCGTGCCTGGGTTAAGATTCTTCTCGCCTCGAGATTTGCCTGGCGTTCAGCTTCTCTGATTAGTACATCTGAGGCTTGTTTTGCTTCCTTTTCTGCTTCTTCTTTAATCTTAATTGCTTTCATCTTGGCTTCACTCACAATTTTTTCTACTTCAACCCGAGCATCCTGGTGAATCTTTTCGAGAATTTTTTCCAGACTCATATCTATCTTTTATTTAAAGTTTTATTCCATTTAAGAGAAGGATGGTGATAAGAAGACCCAAGACTGCATATGTCTCTACTAGTGCGGCCATGATCAAAGGCTTCATCAGGTCCTTGGGTTGCTTTGCCACCATATAAACGCCCGAGGCACACACCTTCCCCTGGTGAATACCAGAGATAAGTCCTGCAAAAGCCACAGGTAGACAAGAAATTAGAATTTGCCAACCCTGAAAGACTGAAGGGTAAACAACTTGAGCACTGGTAAGACCCACTTTAAGAATCACGAGAAACGCACTCAAGAATCCGTAAATTCCCTGCGTTCCAGGAAGGGCAACGAGAAGCAATAAACTCCCAAATTTTTCTGGGTCTTCACTCATCACCCCGCTTGAAGCTTGACCAGCAAGACCAACACCTATTGAAGAACCGATGGCTCCAAGGATGACGGCCAACGCCCCTCCCAATATTGCCAAGGTTAACCCTAAAGCCATTTTTTCCTCCTCAATTATTCAAAATTCTACACAAATTCTACATATTTCCCCTGGAGAGAAAAGGGTTTGAACGGATTTCCTCCAGCCCTAAAGAACTTGCTGAAAAACTCTACGAACTGAAGACGCATTGAATGAACGAATCCCCCCAAAAAGCTTATGGCCATGTTAAAAAGATGGCCTCCGAGGAAGATAAGGGCTGCGAAAAGCCAGCCCAACCAGGGAATGCCAAGAGCAGTTCGACACAGGGTGTTAACCACCATGGCGATTACACTCGTCGCCAACCCCAAAGCAAGAAGCCGCGAATAAGAAAGTATGTCTGCAAGATAACGCGAAATGTCGTAGAGACTGTAAAGACCACCAAAAAAGCGGGCCAGTGGATTTCGTTTAGGGGAAGCGAAGAAAATAATCGCAGAAGCGCCTATGATTGATAATAATCCCCAAAGAGAATGCCTCTTTACTCCATAGAGAAGAAGCGAAGGAAGCAGAAGAAGCCATCCTCCCTGAACAAAAATAGCTTGAAAAAAATCCCTTTCTTTTAATTTGGAAACCATGCTCAAGAAAGTCCCATACCAAACCTGAAAAAATCCCAGAATAAGGGAAAGCAAAAGAAAAGAAAGTGGATCTCGGAGAGGATCAAGGACCATGAGTCTTCTCAAGGGAATGCCAAACCAACCTCCCACGAGTGTTCCGAAGATGACTGTAGAAACTCCAAGAATGCTGAGTAATCTTAAAAATTGAAGGAGTCCGCCCCTCGGTTTAAAGCGTTTTATGTATAAGAGGCTGAAAAGAGCAGCGAGGAAACCATAACCTGCCTCGCTTACACACAGACCAACAAACAAAAAAAAGAAAGGAGCAAGGGGGAGAGTGGGGTCCAGTGATCCCTGCTGGGGTAGACCGTAGAGTTTAGTCACAATCTCAAAAGGCTTTAAAGCTGGAGGATTTTCGAGGATAACAGGGGGTTCTTCCTCTGGAAGAGGGTCTCTGAAGTACATCTCCAGGAAATCAGAAAAAAACTCTGTCTTTGACTTCAGCTTTTCAATATCTGAAGACCGCACCCATCCTTCTAAAAGGAATACCTTCTCTGTCTCTCCAAGGAAGGAAGAAGAGATGAGTTTCTCTTTCTCACTCAGTAATACGTCATGAATGAGCATCAGCTTTTCTCTATGAACCAGATTCTCACGGGCTTTCATTTCCAGGTCCCTAAATTTTCTTTTTCTGAGCTCAATCTCTTTTCTAATTTTTTCCCGAAGCTTCGGGACAGAATCTTCCTCATCAGCCATGAGCAGAAGAGACTCGGGGAAAAAGATGGAGTTAAAATTCAACTCCTTGAGGATTTGTTCTATCTGATTCTTTTCGCTCGTGGAAAAGATTATCAAGAGATAAACGTTTCTTTTTTCCTGCCCGATGATTCCATACCAAAAAGGCTCATCTTCAAATCTTTTCTCGAAATCCTCGGTCCTCGAATGGGGAATCCAGCCGAGGCTAATCTCTGTAGACTCGGTAGGTTTGAGTTTCTTTATGGGAATTTCCAATCTCTCAAGCGGCGCAAGAAATTCCTGTTCTTTCTCCAGGAATCTAATCTCCGCGAGTAACTCATTCTTTTCTCTTTCAAGTTCTTCAATTTTACTCAACACAGAGTGGTAATCAAAGTTGAGAATTCTCTTCCTTTCCTCTATCTTGAGCCTTGGCTTTTGAGAAAACAATCTCCCTAGACCCCCACCTCCCTCCCATTGAGATAGAATTTGCAAGGCTTGAGAAATACGGTAAATTTCCTCTTCAACATGGGCAAGATCAAAATCTGGAGTATTAAGCCATGACTCTTTTTCGCTAATGCTTTCAAGCTGAATCAAACTGCTTTCCTGAAGAATTGAAAGAAGTTCCTCTTTCACTTCGCGATACGCGATAATCTGAACCTTGCTAATTGCAGCGATTGCCATTAGCTCCTACCACCCTCTCTCCATCAAACTCAAAATTCTCTCTGCTACTTTCCCAATGGCTTCATCCATCGAAAGGCTTGCCCTCTTCTGAATCTCTTTTATTTCCTTTTCTGTATCTTCTCTTATTTTCTGAGCCTCTTCCCTTGCCTTTTCAATGATGGCCCACCTCTTTTCCTCTGCTTTTTTCCGAGCAAGAGAAAAATGGTCTTCTTTCATTTTTTGTGCCTCTTCATTGGCCCTCTTTACAATCTCCAGTGCCACCTTTTCTTTAGCTTCAATTATCAACTTTTTTGCATTAGTTTCAGCCTCTTTAATCTTTTCTAGGGCAATGAATGCATCCTCTTTTTTGATTTTTTCTTCTCGTGGGAAGCCTTTATTCATTTTGTTCTCTTCTGCAAGAAATGAAGATTCGAAAATTACGGAAAGCTATTATAACCAAGGAATCCTTATTTTTAAAGATGGAGAATGAAAAAAGACTTCTTCTAGATTCAGGATAAGAAAAATGGGTAGAGGTAGTAAGAGCGAAAATCAAGTTTTTTAGTGCGAGCCTCTTCGATCAAATTTCTAAGTGCCGATCTGTAGTCAACAAGCAGGGATCTAAAAATAAGAAAAACCCCTGCTTCCATCAATTCCCTTAATAATGCTACATCTTCCGCCATCTCAACATGAAAAACAACTCCACCCCCTTCTTTTCTCGAGGCTCTGGAAACATCCTGGACTAAAAGCCAATCCTCATCTTGCTCCATGTTTCTCTCCCTAACATGAATCCAGGCTCCATTCCTTCCTAGTTCTATGAGGTCAGCACAAAGAGGCTGATGATGATAATAAACCATCCAGCTTCCCCCCTCTCTGCACCCATAGGCTAACTCGTTAAGAAGAGAAAATTCGAACCTTTTCTTTTTGCTAGAAAGATAGAGATAGATCCCACATCGAGAGAGCTTATTTAACTCCTCAAAAACTTCAGAGAAAGATTCTTCTTCAGAATTAGATAATCCTCTATAGAAATAGGCTACAAAGCCTCCTCCTCTTCGGGCAGCCTTATTCACCAGCTCAAGTTCATCTGATTTTTTCCTTGCCTCACGTGAGGAATAAAGTTCTACTCCTTCCTCTGCCAACCATTCAAGCTGAACGAAGTCCAGCTTACCCAAATCAATGAACCTCAAGCGACATTTGCTCCTCCTCATGACCCTCGCTATGTCCAGAAGCCACCAAAAATCAAGCTCATCATCTCTCAAAGTAAGTCTTTCCCCTTTTTTAATCCTGGAGAGAAGATCCCATTCTTTTAGCATGAACTCTACCTCTGACGTTTTATTTTCACCGCTCTTCTTGAGTAAAAATTATTGAAAATAATTCACATCTTGGAAAAATAAGAAAATATAATTTCATAAATTTCTTCATCTGTAAAGAAGCTTGAAAAAAAAGAGACCATCTTCTATCATCTATTTAGATTAGAGGAATGTGCGTTGTCCTTTTTTCAGGAGGAATAGATTCCACAACCGCCCTTTACTGGGCTCGGCAAAAGTTTAAAAGAACATATGCCTTGACTTTTGATTATGGACAGCGCCATCGGCTCGAAATTAAAATGGCTCGACTGATAACAAAAAAGCTTGAAATTCCCCATAAAATATTGAGGATTGGGCTTGAAAATATCGGCGGATCATCACTAACTGATAGAAATATTCCTCTCGAAGAATACGATAATCTTAAAGAAATAAGGGAAAAAATTCCCTCTACCTATGTCCCTTTTCGAAACGGAATATTTCTTGCTCTTGCAGCTGCCTGGGCAGAGACAAATGGCTTCAAGAAAATTATATGTGGTTTTAACTGGATTGATTCTCCACATTATCCCGATACGAGCTCAGAATTTGTGCAAGCCATGGAGAAAGCCATAAACTCAGGAACGAAATATGGAAAAGGGAGGGAAAGATTAAGAATAGTGGCTCCCTTCGTAAGCTGGAAAAAATCTAAGATAATCGAAGAAGGCCTTAATTTAGGAGCAGACTATTCACACTCTATTTCCTGTTATCAAGGAGAAGAAATCCCTTGTCAGAGATGTGCCGCATGTCTTATGAGAAAGAGAGCTTGGCAAGAAGCCGGGATACCTGATCCCCTTCTTGTCCGTCTTAAAAAAGAAGGGAAGCTATGAGCTGGATCCTAAGGGTGAGAGAAAAGTTTCAAGCCGCTCACTTCTTGAAAGACTACAGGGGAAAATGCGAAAACATCCATGGACACACTTTTAAAGTAGAGGTCAAAATAAAAACATCAAAAATTGATAAAACAGGCATCACAATCGATTTTATGGAGATAAAAAAGAGGGTCAATGAAATTCTTCCCGACCATGCCCTTCTTAATGAAATCTATGATTTCAATCCTTCGGCCGAAAACCTTTCTCGCCACTTCTATTTCCAGCTGAAAAAATATTTCCCTGTGGTGGAAGTCACAGTATGGGAATCAGAGGATGCAGCAGCCACGTACTCTGAAGATATCTGAAATATTTCCATCTCTCCAGGGCGAAGGACTTCGTCAGGGAGAACCAACTCTTTTCATCCGCTTCTCCGGGTGCAATCTCCGTTGTCGGTTTTGCGACACAAAATACGCCTGGTCAGAGGGGAAGGAGCTTTCTGTAGAGGAAATATTCCAAAAAATAGAGAGTATAAACAAAAGACTTCCCACAAGATGGATCTGTTTTACGGGCGGTGAACCCCTCCTCCAGGACATAAAAAAATTAGCCCTCAGGCTCAAGAATCAAGGATTCAAGATTCAAGTCGAAACAAATGCCACTCTTTATCAGAATCTTCCTGTGGACTGGTATTCTATAAGCCCCAAGCCAGAGCAATACTTCTATCATCCGCAATACCTGCTGAAGGCAAAAGAGGTCAAGGTAATCATAGTCAAGGATTTAAGAATGGAAGTAATCAGAAGGCTAAGGAAAGAATTCCCTGACAAAACTCCACTTCTCCTCCAGCCTCAAGGAAATAGAAAATGGAGCATAAGACTGGGATTAAAAATATTAAAAAAATCCGCAGAAGAAGGGCTTGAAAACATTCGACTCTCTCTTCAGTTGCACAGAATGGTCGGTATTCGCTGAAGATAATTCTGAGTTTTCTATATCTTACCTCTCTTGCTCCAGAGATAGAGCTTGCTCCTCCTTGTGTCTTTTGAAAATCAATTGAGAAAAGGAGAGATTTCTGGTAGTTAATAAATAATGCCAGCGGTCTTGAAAAAGGAGAATTCTTCAGGCAAAAGAGATTTCTTCTTTTTTATGATATTTTTTGTATTTTTTCTGATTCTGTTTAAGAATTTTTTTTTCACTGAAAACATTTTCTTTGAAAGAGACTCTACCTCTCTCGAAATTCCCACAAGACTCCTCTGCAAAATGCTTCTCAAGCAAGGTAATTTCGCTCTCTGGACAGATGCACACGGAAATGGACAACCTTTTTTGGCTAACCCTAAAAACTGTGTTCTTTATCCAACCACTTTCCTCTACTTAATTCTGCCCTTCCTCCTTGCCTATAAACTCCATTATCTCCTCCACGTCTTGGGTGCATGGAGCGGACTCTACTTCTTTGGCAAGTCCTGGAAATTTTCATCCAAAACCTCATTCTTTGTGGCTACCACTTTTATCTCAAGCGGTATCTTCCTCTCTTCCTTTGAATTCTACAATCACATTGCCTCTTTGTGTTGGATGTTCTGGATTCTCCTTTTCATAAAAAAGGAAACAAAAAATTCATTTCTTCGCCTGATAATACTTTCCTTTCTCTGGGCTTTCCTCCTTCTTTCTGGAACTCCTTATGTGGCAGTGCTTACCGTTATCTTCGGGTTCTTTCAATCTTTACTACTTCGGGGAAGAAGAAAAAAGATGCTCTTCCTCTTTGCTTCCCCCTTAATTCTCTCCCTCTTCATCGCTTCTGCCCAACTCCTTCCCTCTGCAGAGCTATTGCTGAGAAGTGACAGAGAATCTCTTGAACCTTCCCTCTGGTCTCTTGAGCCAATCCAGCTCTTGAATTTAATCTTCCCTTCCTTCCTCGGCGATGACCGAAGCCCTAACAATAAAGATTATTGGGGCAGTCATCTTTTCGATAAATCATATCCCCTGTATTACAGCCTCTATTCTGGAATTGGGGTAGTAATCCTCTTTTTCTTCGGGATTAAAAGACCTTGGACAAAAAATCAGCACCTCCTCCTCACTTGGCTTTTCATCTCTCTCCTTTTATCTGCAGGAAAATATTTTCCTCTTTATGCAATTCTCAAGCCATTTCCTCCTTTCTCCACGATAAGATATCCAGTGAAATATCTTATGGGCTCAATTTTTTGTATGTGTATGATATCTGGTGCAGGCTTTGAAAATCTCTTCGTCATCCAAAAGGTGAAGAAAAAAACCGCCTCAATCCCTTTAACCTTATCCCTTGGAGCGCTGCTTTTGTATTTATTTATTAAAAAAAAACTTATCTCCAAGCTTGTGGAGTTCTTCGTGATAGACTCTGAAGATTCAGCTCAAAAACTCAGTCAATCTCTAGAACATGGGCTTCTTCTCTCGCTCTTGCTATCTCTACTCTTGCTGCTTTTTTTCATCCTTAAAAAGGTGAGAAAACAGATCCTCTGGACATTCATTGCTCTTGTTATTTTAGACCTTGGTCTTATGAACATGAACATAAACCCTGTTACCTCTTTTGCATTTTTCAAAAAGCCCCTGTTTATTGAAAAACAGAATGCTCCTTTGAGAATTCATAGAGAAGATTATTCTCCTTATAACCTTAGAAAAGAAATTCAAAGCGGGCTACGTTTCAGCAATTATTTAAGAGAGAGCATCTTCCCCTTTACGGGTTTAGGAATTAATGTACATTATCTTTACAACAAAGACTTCTATGGCCTCTACTCAAAGGAATACAACACAATCTCAAATTATCTAAGGAACTGCAAAAACGAGGATTTTTTGAAGATCTTAGAAGATTCCCTTTGCGATTATTACATCACCCATCATCCTCGAGCAGGACTTCCCGCAGAAAAGATTAAAGTCGAAGGCTACGATGTTTATTTCCAAAAAATACAAAAAAAGGGTAAGCCTTCTTACCTTGTCTATGAAACAATTAACTCAAAATCTCTTGAAGAAACCCTGAAGACTTTTCTGAAAGGAGATTTTACCCCAGAAGAAAAAGCCATCGTGAGGGGAAATACCCCATTACTGACAAAAACGAGTAGCAAAAACTCCTGGAGCCTGGAAGTTGTAGAAGAAGAACAAGGGAAGAGTAAATATTCGATTCAAACTTCAGCAGAGGCTGTTCTTGTCGTCCGGGGGAACTATTTTCCTGGATGGAAAGCTAAGATAGACGGAAAAAAAACTAGGATTTTCCCCATAAATCTCACCTCGAAGGGAGTAATTATTCCTAGGGGAAGACATGAAGTACGGCTAGAATATTTCCCCTCGAGTTTTTTATACGGCTCACTGCTTAGTATTCTTTCGCTTGTGGCGCTTACTGTTTCTTCTTTATTTTTACCGAAAAAAGTTAAAAGTATGAATCTTTCGCAAAAATTCTCAAGGCTACTTTCTTATAAATCTTTTCTTCTCAAATCTTCTTCAAGCCTTAAATTCAAAAGGAAATATTTTCCTCATACATAGAAATTGAGGGTTCAGAATGCATTTTCATAAAAACAAGAAGAACCGAGAAATGAATAGCTTTTTTTATCCATCGGAGTCTCAACAATCTTCAGTTAGATTGATTCGATCTTTCTCAATTTCCCCTTTTCTTTTCAAAATTTTAGCCTCTATTCAGAAGCTCTTACCTCATCTTAAGCAGATGCTTATATTTTATATGAGAGAAAGTTTCAAATAAAATGAATCCAAAAAATCAAAATTTCCTCAAAAAGAAGAAGATAGGTACATATCTTCCTCTTCTCATTACCTTGATCGCTTTCACTATGATTATCTTAACCTGCTTCTTTGTCTCCTTGAATCTTACTGAAGGAAAATTCATCTATCCTTTTGACGACACTTACATCCATCTCACCATGGCAAGAAATCTCTCCGAGTACGGAATATGGGGAGTAGAAAGGGAGCGTTTCACATCAACCTCATCCTCTCTTTTATGGACTTCACTTCTTTCTGCGTTGAATCTTCTTCTTGGTGAAAATGAGATGATTGCCCTTTTTTTGAGCATAAGCTTTTCTTTCCTCCTCCTCTTTTGGGTCTTTCTTATTCTCAAAAAAAAGGCCTTCCCTCTTCCACTTCCTTTAATAATCCTATTCTCCATTATTTTCTTTGCCCCCCTTCCTGCAATTTCGATGAGTGGACTAGAACATGCTGCACACACGCTTTTTGCTGTTGCCTTCTCATATTCTTGCGCAGATGCTCTCCATAAGAGAGTAATTTCTGGCTCTTCTAAAATAGTTCTTCTCTCCCTGGCTCTTCTCTTAACTTTAACGAGATATGAAGGTATTTTTTTAGTCTTTATCACAGGATTGTTATTCATCCTGAGGAAGAGGCCTCGCTACGCCTTTCTACTCTGGGAAGCATGCGCTCTTCCCATAGGTTTTTACGGGCTCCTTTCTCTTTCCAAGGGGTGGTATTTCTTTCCCAATTCAGTCTTCCTTAAAGGCAATTCTCCTCATTTTTTTTCGTGGAGAATCCTTCTCAAAGATTTAATTAAGCCCTGGGAACAGTTTCTATTTAACCCCCATTTAAGCCTTTTGATTCTATCTTCCTTTCTAATCATCATCATTCTCTGGTCAAAAAACCGCTCTCTGTGGCACTCTCCTCTGTTGATGAATTTAATTTTTTCAGGAACCTCTCTTCTCCATATCCAGTTTGCGCGTGTCGGTCTCATCTTCAGGTATGAAGCCTATTTAATAGTCCTTGGAATTTTAGCGATCTCATTCGCCTTGGTTAAGTCTCTCCCCTCAGAGTTCAAGATTTCAGCCACTGACAAAAGATTCGGGCTAAAAAACATGGGACTATTTTTTTTAATCCTGGTGACAATTATTTATCTCCTGGTGAGGGGGATTTTGATAATGGCAAAAATTCCTCGAGCATCCAAGAATATCTTCGAACAGCAATATCAGATGAGTCTTTTCCTCAAAGAATTTTACCCCGAAGAGAGAATTGCTGCCAACGACATCGGCGCAATCTCCTATTTCGGGAATGTTCGCTGCCTTGACCTCTGGGGACTGGCAACATTAGAAGTAGCCCGCGCAAAAAGAAAAGGGATTTACGGCCCTCATTTCATTCGCCAACTCGCAAGAACAAACAAGGTCAAAGTAGCGGTAGTCTACGATTCCTGGTATCTTGAATACGGCGGCCTTCCTCCTGAATGGGTGAGGGTGGAAAAATGGAGAATCCCCGACAATGTCATCTGCGGGGACGAATCTGTTTATTTCTATGCCACTGAGCCACAAGAAGAGGAAAGGTTGAGAAAAAATCTCGAGAAATTCTCAAATAAGCTGCCTGAGGATGTGGAAAGGAAGATATATTATTAATTAATATTTTTTCCATAACTTGCCCCACTCTGTCTTCATGAACTTTCTAATCCTTAACTTCCCAATTGTAGGATACCAAAGCCAGTCATGGTAGATGTTGCTGGCTAAAGGAGCCCAAACCACAATAGGGGAACGGAGCAAAAGCCCCTCTAAACAGCTGAGTAATCCTTTCCTTAACATCTGGTCTCCCCAGATTACAGGGCTTCTCTTTACCTTAAATCCAAAATTAAGGGAAGAAATGTCCTCGCCGATTATTTCTACTTCCCTCAAATCACCAACTCCGAGTCCCATTTCATGTGCCATACGGATATAAGGAATCTGCAACGGCTCAAACCCCATTATTTTTGCCGCTACAGAATCAATTGCCACTGAATCTCCGCTAGAAAGAATAAGATTATGAATTTTCGGCACCATCGTCCTCGGTCCTGCCCCATCCCCGCAGACTGTTCCATCCATAATTGCGAAAACTCCTGGATGGAGTTCCTTCTGCATCAACAACAGGTCTACTAGAACCTCATGGATGTACTTATGGGCATAGTGCCTTATTTCCTTGAGAAGCCCTCCAAAGGCATTTTTTATTGCTCCTGTGGTAAGCGAATGACCATGAGTCTTCATCGTTGGCAGATGGATTATATTTTTCCCGATAAACATCCTGGGTATTTCTATCCCCTGGGAAAAAACCTGGTTCAGCTTGAGCAACTTAGAACTGAATTCATATCTTATCCATTCCACCTCAGTGAGAGGAATGAACTTCAACCCATATTTTTGGAAGATAAGGTCCCATTTGTTGTTTTTTGCTCCTTTCCACGGGTCGGTGACCACAGTTTTATTCTCGATTGGGATTAATCTTTCTTTGGGGTAGCCATCTTCAAGCATGGTCTTTATAACTCCTTCTAGCTGCCAGGGCTGGGTGGAACATGAAGGAAAATACTTCGTCCAGGAAAGGTTGAGCTTTATCAGAGTTTCCTTTTCTAAAGAAATAAAACTTTTATAATCGGCAAGATGCATGAGCTTACAATAATCCTCAACCACATTCTCTGCTGAGGTTTTGAGAACAACTACTCTTGCCCGAGACATCTCTTTACCATTTTACATAAAGAATAATGACTACAGAAACAATCCAGAGAAAGATGTCAACCAGCAAAGGCTTATCTTTGATTATCAAGGCCTCAGGACTTCCTCCCTCATACCTCTGGTGAATGAGATAAAGATAACGAAATATGCCATAGAGGACGAAAGGAACGGTGAAGATGAGGTTTTTAGTCTGGAATTTGGCCACTGTTTCTTCAGAAATTGTGTAAAGACAATAAGAAATGAGGGTAGAAGCAGTAACCACTGCTATCATCTGATCGAGGAGATAAGGATTGTAGTGAGCAAGTATCGGGCGATGATTGCTGGCATTCTCTTCAAGAAGAATTATTTCATGCCTCCTCTTACTCATGGCTAGAAAAAGAGAAAGGAGAATAGTGCAGATTAGAAGCCAGGAGGAAAGTGAGACTTCAATGGCAACCCCCCCTGCTACAACACGAATGAGAAATCCTGCTGCAATCACGAAGACATCCACGATGAGAACATGTTTGAGCCAGAAAGAATAGAGGAGCTGAATGACAAAGTAGATAAAAACGCTTAAGAGGAAAACAGGATTCAAGATGGAAGCAAGGGCAAAACCAAGAATACTCAAGATGAAAAAGGAAGCGAGGGCATGCTCTTTCCTGAGGCTACCGGAAGCAAGAGGCCGCCTTGACTTTAGAGGATGGAGCTTATCCTCCTCAATATCTTTGATATCATTCAGGATATATACAGCCCCGGAGAGAAGGCAAAAAGAGACGAAGGAAAAAATGGCTTTCAACAAGAGCTGAAAATCAAACACATTCTTGGAAAAGATTAGCGGAGCAAAAATGAAAAGATTCTTCACCCACTGCCGGGGACGCATCGATTTTATAATGTTGATGACTATCATTTTAGCTGAACTTTTTATACCCTTTTTCTTAAGCTAAATCAATTCTCCACGAGGAGTAAAAGTTAAAGATAAAGCCTTATTCTTCCCTCTCAGGTTTTTTCTGAAATTCGCTCTCCTCCATAATTTAAGGTCCTCCTCTCCTTACCATAAGCAAGTAATCAGGCTTCCCCCCTTCCAGGAGAGACGACTCTTTATAAATCATGGACGCTTCTCTTTAAAAATTAAACTCCCCTTTCTTTTTAAGGCGCGATTCAAACGAGCCTTTTTTAAAATTCTGGGCTTCATTTGGCTCTAGGAAACTTCTCCAGCTTAAATTAAGCTCGAATTAAGGTATCCAAACCTTCAATGAAGCTGATAAAAATGAGGGGGAAAAAAAGCCATATGAAATTTCTCATCCTACACTCCCGCTCCGAACTGACTCGAATTTAATTTTCTCAAGAAAAGACGGTAACCGGAGCGAGTGAAATAAACGCCGATAAAGATGGTCAAGGCTCCGCATATTTGTAAAAAAGATATCGACTCAGCGAGAAAAATATGGGCAAAAAAGACAGCAAAAACAGGAGTCATATAATTATAAATCGCTGTCTTGCTGTTCCCGATTCTCTTTACAGATGAATACCAGGCAAGATATCCAAAAACCAGGGCCAGAAGAAAAGAATAGATGAGAGCTGCCCAGCTTGCAAATGAAATATCTTTAGAAATAGTTTTGTGAAAATCTCCCTTACAGAAGGGAAGATAAAAGAGAGTCCCGATAGACAGGGTCAAAGCAGATAATTTAAGAGGAGACATCTTTTCTAAAAGAGGCTTGGCATAAACAGTATAAAGAGCCCAGCATAAGTTACCTCCAAGAATCAACAATTCTCCCCTGACGCTTTTCTGTTGAAATCCAATTTCGCGGTGATTACTGAGGGCTACGAGATAAAATCCTATAAAACTCAGCAGGATTCCCAGCCACCCTGCCCAGTGAATCTTCTCCTGGCCGCTTATGGAACTCAGAATAGCCACAAAAATGGGACTCATCGACATTACCAGCGAAGTGTTGGAGGCAGTACTCAGGTTGATACCATGGATGAAGAGAAGCTGGTAAACAGTATTTCCTACTATTCCCAGGAATATAATGGGCAAAATCTGAACTTTCTCCAGAGAAATTTTTTCTTTCTTTAAAAAAAGAAGTGCCATCAGGAACAAGGAAGCAAGCAACATTCGCAATCCGTTGAAACCTAAAGGTGCAAATTCCCTCAGAGCAAATTTGACCAGAGAGAAATTCATCGCCCAGGTTAAAATAGAAAATATCATCAATATGTCTGTGAGTCCAAATTTATTGTGGTTGTTCATTCTTCGTGATTTTTCTTCTAGTCTTATGGTGATTTTATAGATAGGCTTAAAATAAAATACTGTTCATCTATCCTTGTTTCTTCCTTTTGAGCGTGGATAATGTGCCTCCACAAAAGATTTTATTCCTCCTCGCGGATTAAACTCTCCTGTGACAACCGCTCTTACAGGTTGACAGGCTTTCACCACGTCTTCCAGGATGCGGTTGACTACATTTTCATAGAAAATCCCCAAATTGCGGTAAGCCAAGATGTACATTTTGAGTGACTTTAGCTCCAAACATTTTTTATAGGGAACATAGCGGATAACAATCGTCCCGTGATCGGGGAGCCCTGTCTTGGGACAGAGTGAGGTAAATTCCGGGATTTCTATTTTAACCTCATAATCTGGAAACTGATTGGGAAAGGTTTCTATTTCCGGTAGCTTCTCACTGAGTCCTGCCTTAGCTTCTTTCTCACTCATTCGCGGCATTCTCTTTCCCTCTTAAGAAGATTGAAGTATACCCGAACTGCCCTTAAAAAACAACAGACCGGAAGGGCATTGCTCTCTTCTTCAAGGGGGATAATGATTTTTATCTTGAAAAAAATAAGAACAAAGCCTATTATTGAAAATGATATTCATCATTAAACAAGGATAAAAATGATATCGGAATGCCATCGATGGAGGAAAAGGCTCCGCTCTCAAGTCGCAAGATGGACAGTCCCGAGAGAAGCCATCCTGAAAGTTCTTCTTCAAACCTCAAAGCACATGAGCGCTAAAGAAATATATGCTACTTTGCATAAGATATATCCTGGGATTGGCCTCACCACTGTGTACCGGACTCTGGACCTTCTTTCCCGAGTAGGCGTCATCAGCAAGCTTTCTGTAGGTAATGGTCATACCCGTTATGAATATAAATCGGATGAAAAAAAAGAACATCACCACCACCTTATCTGTAATCGCTGTGGCAAAATCATAGATTACAGCGATTTTCTTGAAGAAGAATTAGAGCTGGTAAGGAAGACAGAGGAAAACCTGGCTAAAAAATATAATTTCACGGTCCAGGATCATAACATAGAATTCTATGGACTCTGCAGCAAATGTAAGTGAGGTTGAATATTCATTTTTACGGGTTTAGACTTTCGCCTATTGTATAAGAAAGAAAATTTTGCAATCTTAAATAGAACTCGGATATAAATACAAAAAAGCTTCACCCGGAAAGGGAAGAATCTCCAGAGAACACTGAAATAATCATTCAAGAAAGCTAAGGACATTCTCTTCGACGCTTTTTTCTTAAGACATCAATAGATTGCATGAAGGAGGAAAGAAGGTTTTTATAAACACAATGACTGAACCTTAAGCACTCAAATCCTTTATAATCCAGCTGAAAATAGCAAGAAAACGGAAAGTTAAATCAAAATGAAAGAAAAAACCTCCCTTTTGAGATAAAGCACAGTATAAATTTTAGGCTCTTCTCCAAATTAGCTCCTGAAAATATCTTGGGGAAAAAGGAAAAGAAATGGATGTGTCCTTACCTTCACATGGCTAAAATTAGCAAAAACGTAAAAAAGCACATCCTTTATTCTCTAGCTAATAACCTAGCTCTCAACGCTCCAGGTATCTTACTTAAGATATATTTCAGTCGCCCCCTGGCTATTATATTTGTATCCATAAATCGGAATATGAACCGAATTCGAATTAAATTTTAAGGAAGATTTAATTTAAGCCAATTATCATTGCCTATCTTAATTTGGCCATAAAGCCTAAAGATAAATTCAAAAAGATTGAATGATAATTGAGTGGAAAAAAATCTATGATTTATATATAATTAAATCTAAAATATTCAATTTTCATTCAAAAAAATTAACTTGCAAGCCAAAAGAGGAGAACTCCCTAACCATGCCTAAAGATGAAGAATTAGAAAAATTCATACAAAAACTTCAAGATCAAATCCTGGAAGAAGCAAAGAAGCGCTATTCGAAGACTGTAATCGAACACTGGCGAAATCCCAGAAATTTTCGCAAGATAGAAAATCCAGACGGTTATGCAAAAGTTAAAGGCGTCTGTGGTGACACAATGGAAATGTTCCTCACTATAAAAGATGGAAAAATCTTAGATTGCAGTTTCTTAACAGATGGTTGTGCAACTACCATAGCCTGCGGGAGTATGGCTACTGAGATTGCTCACAAGAAGTCTTTCACAGAAGCACTTGCCTTAGTGAGTGCAGATTCGATTCTGAGAAGACTCGGAGGACTCCCCGAAGAAGACGTACACTGCGCCCACTTGGCTGCAGAAACGATGCGCAGGGCATTGGCAGATTATTTAGCTCAAAGACAGGCTCCATGGAAAAAATACTATCGAAACACCTAACCTACGGAGAAACTAAAGAAAGACTCCATTCAACAAGAGGTAAAAAGATGAAGGAATGCAGGGAAAAAATAAACCTCAGCCAGTGTAACTGCAGCTGGGAACCATGCAGCAGGAAAGGAATCTGCTGTGAATGTCTGAGTTATCACTGGAGAAACAGAGAGCTTCCTGCCTGCCTTTTCCCTGATGATGTGGAAAGAACATATGACCGTTCGCTGAGAAGATTCATCCAGATTTATAAAAATCAACTCTGAGAAAGCCTTGAACAAAACGACCAACCTTCAAATCCATGTCTACGGACCCGTTCCTTCTAGACGCCTTGGTTTTTCGCTCGGGGTAGACATAATTCCCTTTAAGACTTGTTCACTTGATTGCATCTATTGCCAATTAGGACATACTCCCAAAAAGACAGTGCGGCGAAGGGAATATTTTTCTTCAGAGGAAATTTTAGCCCAGATTCAAAAAAAAATAGATTCAGGCGAAAAAATTGACTTCATCACTTTTTCCGGTTCGGGCGAACCCACCCTTAATCTTGCCCTTGGAAAAATCATCAAAGAAATCAAAAAAATGACAAGAATTCCAGTTGCTGTGCTCACTAATTCTACCCTCCTTACGCGAAAAAGCGTAAGGAAAGCCCTGCTTGCTTCAGACCTGGTCATTCCCTCTTTAGATGCAGCTTCCCAGGATATATTTCTAAAGGTCAACCGACCCCACCATTCGCTAAAGATTAAAGAGATAACAGAGAGCATCGCTGAATTCAAGAAAGATTTCAAGGGAGAAATCTGGGTTGAAATCATGTTGGTTAGGGGAGTAAACGATTCTCCCTCTCATTTAAAAAAGCTCAAGGAATTGATAAAAAAAATAGACCCGCACAAAACACAACTAAACACTGTCATCCGCCCACCTTGTGAGAAGTATGCCTTCCCTTTGACTCTAAAAGAAATGGAAGAAGTAAGAAATATTCTCGGTCAAAGTTGCGAAATAATCGGAACCTTCAGAATTGGGGAGCAAAAACCTTCTTTTAAAGATCTCGAAGGAGAAATCATCACCATGCTTAAAAGAAGACCCATGACCCTCGAAGATATCTCGATTTCTTTAGGGTGGGAGAGAGATAAAGTCTTAAAATCTCTGCTTCAACTAATAAGAAAAGGGGAAATTCGCAAGGTAATTCATAAAAATACTTCCTACTACGAGCCTTCCTGAAAAGGAGAAATCCAGCATATCCCTCAAGGAGGAAAAAGATGAAGGAAGTTAAAGACCTGAGTAAAGAGGAGCTTATAGAAGTTTTAGTTGATGCCTCTAAAAACTGGCTTGCCCATGATGGTCTCTGGTTCCGCTCTGTGGAGGAAAAGTATGGTCTTGAAGTAGCCATCGAGCTCGATAGAAAAGCATGGGAAAAATTCACTGTCATTGAGGCCAAAAGAATCATGAAAAGGCTCTCCCTCCAGCCAGGAGGAGGAATCCCAGCTCTCATCCAGGCACTAAAATTCAGACTATATGCACATATCAATCTCCAAGAGATAGAAAAAGTGAGCGAGACTCAATGTATTTTCCGCATGCGAAGCTGTCGGGTTCAGGAAGCACGCTTGAGACAAGGTCTTAAAGATTTCCCCTGTAAATCAGTGGGCAAAGTGGAATATAGCGGTTTTGCCCGAACCATCGACCCCAGGATAAAAACAACCTGCCTCCTCTGTCCCCCTGACCCTCACCCTGAAGATTTGTGGTGTGCCTGGGAGTTCAGACTGGAAAGCTAATCTTCACAGGTTAGGGATGACCGTATTTAAAGAGACTCTAAAGAAATTTATCTTTCTTAATGATTCCATGAACCTAAAAAGGAGTTAAACATGTTTCTTACTACCCATTTTCCCAGAGCAAAGAAATTCTGGTATATGGGTTCGCTCTACGACTGGTGCCAAGCCCACATCCATACCATGAGTCATGCCTTGCATTACGGGACATCTGTGTTTGAAGGCATTCGGGCTTACAAGAGCGCGCAGGGACCGGCTATCTTCCGTCTCCATGACCACCTGGAAAGGCTCTTCCACTCTGCCTCGGTTCTGAAGATGAAGGTTCCTTACACAGAAAAAGAAATAGCTGATGCTATCATCTCAGTCGTCAAAGAAAACAATCTTGAGTCAGCATATATCAGGCCTCTTCTTTTCTATTCCTATGGAAACCTTGGCTTGCTTCCCAAAGCTTGTCGAGTTGAACTCGCCATAGCGGCGTGGGAATGGGGGGCTTATCTAGGAGAAAAAGCAGAAAAAGGCGTTCATGTCTATATAGTTCCCTTCAGAAGAATTCACCACAGCCAATTCGACATGAAGGCTAAACTGGGAGGAATGTATGTTCAATCCGCAATATGCGGACAAATTGCCAGAGAAAATGGTTGTGATGAGGCCTTGTTTTTGAATCTCGAAGGAAACATTGCCGAAGGACCTGGAGAAAACATATTCATCGTTAAAGATAAGAGGCTCAGAACTAACGACCGAAAAGAATCCATTCTAGAGGGAATAACAAGAGCCTCGCTCCTCGAAATTGCAAATGATATGGGGATTGATTTTTCTATCGAAGCGATAAGAAAAGAAGACCTCTTTACGGCAGACGAAGCCTTCTTCTGTGGAACAGCTGTGGAAATAATCCCTATCATCCGTGTGACTGATGCCTCAAGAATAAACACTCCCGCCAAAGAGTATAAAATCTCTTCTGGAATTTTTGGAGAGATGACAAGAGCGATAAAGGAGATTTATCTAAAGGCTGTTAGAGGAGAGGAAAAAAGATATCAAAAATGGTTAACTTATGTAAAAAAATAATCCCTTTCTTAAACCTCAATGATAAGACTCACTAAAGCTCTTCTTGTGAAGGAGATTACAGAAAATATTTCTCTTCCCCAAAAAGGAAGCTATATCCTTGTCCTTAAAATAGATGAAGAAAAAATCTTCAAACCTGGCAGATTATCCTCTGCAAAATTTCTGCCTGGCATCTATCTCTATGTGGGAAGGGCAAAATCAAACCTTCCCGCTCGTTTAAGGAGGCATTTTAAAAGGAAGAAAAAGAGATTCTGGCATATAGATTATCTCCTCAACGACAATAAAGTTAAAATTAAAGAAGCCCTCGTCTTCCCTGGCGAGTTTGAAGAATGTCAGTTAGCCCAGAGGATACAAAAAGCTCTAAAGCATTCAATTTTTCCTCTTAAAAAATTTGGATCTTCTGACTGTAACTGTATCAGCCACCTCATTTATCTTGCGCAGACCAAAGTCTCCCTGACTTCCGTTTTGTTCAGAAAAATTAAAAATAATTTTGCCTCCTCATGAATCCAAGCCTTAAACAAACTTCAACCGATAAAAAAATGATGAGAAAAACAAGCAGCGCTTCCCTTATGAATTCCACTCCTTGAGGAAGCGAAGGAAACATGAATCCCATGCTCCTTTTTACCCCTGTATTCAAAATAAGATAAAAAATTGCCAAAACAAAAATGCTTTTTACTCGGGAGGAAATATCATTTCCCACCTTGGGCAACCCTCTCTGACGGATTAAGAAAAAAGAAAGATTTATCCCCCAAAAAGATGGGGGCAAACTCGAGTTCACACCAGGAATGAAAAGAAGAAAAAAGGGAGTGAGAAAAAGATAAAAAAGAAACATACAGTTTTTAAAATCGAGACTGAGACCCTGTTTTTCTACGAAAAGGTATTCAGTCAACCTTTTATTTCTGAAGACAAAGGCATAAAAAATTAAAAGAATACCGAAGCCGACAACTAAACCCCCAAGAATATCTGCCAGAAAATGTCGACCAAGATAGATGCGTGAGAAAGGAATAAACGCCATCATCACCACCGAGACCACTCTCACCCATTTTTTCCGGAATAAAATCCAGATTGAGCCCCAAAATGAGGCAGCTCCACTCGTATGACCCGAAGGAAAGCCGAAGGAATCAATCCTGTGAGTTCTGAAATAGCTCACCACATCTTTAGGAAGAGAACTGAAGAAGCTTCTCCCCCCCATGCTTTTGAAAGGGGTGAGATTGGGGAGACCTTTATCCAAGGGAAGGACGTTAGAATCTACGTTTACTGGACGAGGAAGTGCAAAAATTTCTTTCAAGGCATTGGTCAGGACACCATTCCAAATGAAAATGTGAATGAGGATAAATCCCTTCCTGAAGTCAATCCCAAAGGCGATGATAAAGATTAAAGGGATAACATAAGAGCTTCGTCCTATTTCAGTGAAAAACCTGAAAAAATAGGTCAAGAAATCTGAAGAGAAGGACTGGAAGAAAATTATTATTTCAGTCTGAAACATGGTTGAAAATCAAACAGAATTTTTTTTCTTCATTTTAATCATCCCCTCTTATCTTAAAGATTATTTCTCCTTTCGCTTTCTCTTCTTAAGAATTCATCAAGAAGCACCATTCTAAGGGTTAACGATTTTGGGAATTCCTGGTTTAAATTAAAATTAAAAATCATCTCTGCAAGTTTAGGCTTCCTTGAGGATTTCTTCTGCCTTTGATGAAATTATTTCCCATGCTTCTCTCACGTGGCGTTCTTCGGTAGTTCTCGAACCTACCACCATTCTAATCGTATATTTTCCCTTTAAATTCGTGTGAGTCAAAAAGAGCCTTTTTGTGCTGTTTATCTTTTCCAAGAGCCTTCGATTAAGTTCATTCAATTTCTCCTCGCTTCTTCCATCATTCAATCTAAAGCATACCAGACTGAAATGAACGGGGGCCATGAGTTCAAAACGAGCATCGGCCTCAACCCACTCCTTGAAAATCTGAGCAAGACGAATATGTTCTCGGATGATTTTTTGCAGACCCTCAACCCCATAAAATCGAATTACAAACCAGAGTTTCAGGGCCCTGAACCTCCTCCCGAGCTGAATTCCCCAGTCCCGAAAATTCTTCACCTCTTTATCCACATCTGTCTTTAAATATTCGGGGTGGATTTCAAAAGTTTTAATCAGAGTCTGGGGGTCTTTGACAAAATAGGCTGAACAATCAAAATTAGTTAGCATCCACTTATGAGGGTTAAACACGAAAGAATCTACATACTCTGACCCTTCCATCATCCATCTTTTCTCGGGGAGAATAGAGGCTGTCCCGGCATAGGCCGCATCCACATGAAGCCAGACCCCATGTTTCTTACAGATTCTTCCCACGGCAGAGAGAGAATCCACACCAGCCGAAGAGGTCGTCCCGAGTGTCGCCACCACACACACAGGAAGAAAGCCATTCTCCTTATCTGAAGTTATTGCCCTCTCAAGCTCTGAAGGGATGATGGCAAAATTTTCATCCGCCAAGATGTATCTGAGATTCTCCTTTCCAATACCAGCTATTTTTACCCCTTTTTCCACACTCGAGTGCGCCTCTTCTGAGGTATATATCGTTAACCTTTTACGAATTCCCATCCTGTTTGATTCAAACTCAGTAGCCTTTTCTCTTGCGCTCAAAAGAGCACAGAGAGTAGCTGTTGAGGCTGTATCCTGAATGACCCCCTTCATTCCTTCTGGCAAGCCTATCATTTGCCGTAGCCATTCGATAACCACTTCCTCTAACTCTGTAGCAGAAGGTGATGTTTGCCATACCATACACTGGGCACCGATCCCAGCTGTTAATAGTTCGGCAAGGATTGAAGGCGGGCTGTTAGTGGCAGGAAAATAGGCAAACCAAGAGGGGTGTTGCCAATGAGTTAACCCAGGAACAACGATCTCTTTGAAATCGCGAAACACATTTTCCATCGCTTCCGGTCTAAAAGGAGGGCTTTTGGGAAGCCTCTTCTTTATCTCTCCTGGTTTTATATCAGGGACAATGGGATATTGCTCAACCTTCTCCAGATAATCTACTACCCAATCCACAAACCTGTAGCCAAATTCCCTGAAATCTTTTTTCTTCATCATCCCATCCTTTCTCTAAAATGGAAATTCTATAATTGTTCCCATTTTTTGGCAAAAAAATTTTAAAGAAAAATGACTTTTTTAGTCAAAAAGATAAGAAAAAAACCATATTTGAAGGTGAAAACTTTCATTAACACTAAAAAAAGGGCAAAAATGCCTTTTTTATGGGCATAAAATTGTATGGACATGGACAAAATGAGGTTTTTTAAAAAATTAAAAAAAATTTGTTGAAATCAGGAATATAAATATGTTATAATATATTTTAATAAAGGGGGAATAAAAAATTTTAGCCAAATGAAACCTTTTACTTCTCTCATGCGTATAATATTATGGAAAAAATGAAAGAAGAGAAATTCTTCAAAAAAAGAGGTCTCCCCCTCTTTTCTGCCCCTCCTTTTTTTGAGGATTTTTTTACCATAAATCCCTTTACCCATTAATCCATCCCCTAACGAGGCTGCCCTCTTTCGCTTAGAGGGCAGCCTTTTTTCTGAAAAATAGGGACTTAATAATCTCAATAAATGTTTGAGCCAGTCGTGGTCATCAGCAATTTTCCATGTTTAACGCTCTTGGTAGACAAAAGAGAATTGGCTACTTTCCTGATCAAGCCACTCTTTCCCTTTAAGACTATGACTTCAAGACAATTATGGCGATCGAGATGAATATGCGTTGAGGAAATCACGATGTCGAGATGCTCATGCTGGATGCTTGTCAATCTCTCGGTAAGCTCTCTGCGCTTGTGATCATACACAATCCCCAAAATTCCAATTGTCTCCTTTTCCTCCTCCTTCCACTCCTCAGCCACCAGCCTATCTCGGATAAGGTCGCGTATGGCCTCTGAGCGATTGGTGTATCCCATTCTCTCCATAAAGGAATCGAACATCTCTAAAAGCTCCTCTTCAATCGATATTCCGAATCTTTTCACTTTTTTCATTCATTTAACCTCAATTTTTTATGAAGATAATATTATCTCTTCTCAATGTCAAACCTCCCCTCTGATTTGATTGTTTCTCAATCTCCTCAGTATACTTAAGATCGTGACAAGTTAAAGACCATTTTTAAACCTGAAAAATTTACCAACCCAGCTTTTTTCTTCTCTCCACTGGTTTGAATTTCGGCAAAAATTCTTATTAAGCAGGAAATGTCCCCAACACGGATTTAAGCAATAAAGGGATTGAGCATCAAATTGATGTCCGTTAAACTTAATAATATAAGATCAAAAAAGACAGATTTTATCTTTTTCTCTGCTCTCACCTCATCCCTAGCCGTAAATACATGATCTTTTAAGAAAATGGTCTTCCCTCTCCTCAAGCATTCGTGCCAGATTTAAGTCTTCCTCGGCTTCTAAAAAAGGGGTGAGCAACATAAACTACACTGAAGCTAGAAAATTAAGGAAAAATCTCAACTCAAGGTATAAATCTTCTTATTATTTTACTTATTCATGAGTTACCTTAAAGGCAGGTTCACCTTGCCGCCTCTTCCATATATCACTTACCAATTACCCTGGATACTATGTCTGAGCCTAAATGATTAATTATCGGCTCATCCTTAAAAAGTGTGGTAAAATTTGATTAAAGGGATGAGGGTAAGGGGGACAAAAGAAAGGAGCATTTTCTTTATATACACATCCACATTTTTAAACCCGTAACTCATCCTCTTCATTAATTTCATCTTTGTGTGCACACCTTCGGTATAAG
>Ga0209102_1000059_pt1 | contig 73215 bp, 74 predicted proteins | sample ConPoolayeHmetaG_FD_185483 | JGI IMG/M metagenome (GOLD analysis project Ga0209102, IMG submission 185483) | Hot spring microbial mat communities from California, USA to study Microbial Dark Matter (Phase II) - Cone Pool mat layer H metaG... ... | reverse complement strand
TATAATCCAACCTGAAGAGCAAATAAATCTGTCCTAAGAGCTTTTGCTCTTCTTCCCTCTCATACCTGAGATAACCCACCAGGCGCCAAACCACCTAGTAGTTCTTCTCTTCCACCTAACAATTATCATTCTTGCGGTAAGGCCGGCTTCGGGTAAAGGTCAACTCCTTTTCCCGACAGTCCCGGATGAGATCTCCATTGATGAAGGCTCCATCGTTATCTGAGTCTATCCCCAGCAGGGGAAAAGGAAACCTCTGTTTTATCCTCTCCAGCGCCTGGAAGGCGAAGACCTGAGCTCGATTACCTAAGGCCTCGGTTTCTATCCAACCGGAGGCCACATCGCTGGCGTTCAGGCTGGAGAGAAGCTCCCCTGAACTATTACCACCATCGTGCCCCACCACGTCTATCTCTAAAAACTCGGGTTTCCCTTCATCCCATTCGGAAAAAGCCCTTATCGGGACCTGGTGTTTAAGAAGAGTGCCCGGCTTGGTCCTGGCTCCTGATTTTAGCTCATACTTCTTCCTCTCTAGCCTTAATAGCCTGTCTACCGTTTCGGCCGAGACCGTAATCAACTTCTCCTCGACCCTCTTCTTTACTCTCAGCCGCCCTTGTTCCGCAAGCCATCTCAAACTTGACACCAACCTCTTGCCGCAGCTTTGGTCTAAAAGTTCCCAGAGCTAGATCAACACCTCTCTAAACTCCTCATCATAGACTCTCGGCCTCCTCCGCTTCGTCTTTCTTAGTTCCCCGATAAATACCACCTGCTGCCCGTCTTTAGCGGATAAGATTACTTTCCGACCACAGTGGCGTAATAACCAGCTGGGATAACAGCGATTATAACCGGTAAGACTAACGAACTCTTTCCATATTTGACTCTTTTCCCTCCAAGAACCTCTCTGATACCTCTTGTCAAGCTCCTTTAACACTGCTTGCTTAACTTTCATCTCTAATCCCATGTGCTTACCTCCTGGCTAATATTACCCCGATATTTAATGGCTCTACCAGCCAGATGGCAAGATGATTTCCTCGAGATTTTCTCGTGAGGCAACGAATCAATTTCATATAGATTTTAAATGAGGCAACTCGTCAGGTTGAATTTTAGGGGAAAAAGGATTTAAAATAAAACAAATTCTGAATTATTGAACCAGGAGAGATTATGGAAAGAATAAGGGAAATTTTTGTTGTCTTGGAAAACAAGCCTTCCACACTGGGTGAACTCTGCAGTCATTTAGCAGAGAACGGGCTCAACATCGAAGCCATTGGAGTCTTTCAGGATACTGCCAAGCTTTACATAAAGGATGTCAAGAAGGCTCAAAAAGTTCTATCTGAACTGAATTATGTCACAGAGCTCAGAGATGTGCTCAAAATAGAGCTTGAAAATAGGCCCGGCGCCCTGGCTGAAGTTGCTACTAAGCTCGGAAGAGAAGGGATTAACATCGAATATTGTTACGGGACCTTGAGTAAGAGAAAGAACTCGATCTCGGTCATCTTGGATGTCTCTGAAATTGAAAAAGCCCTCGCTATCTTAAAGAAATAATCTATCTTAACTTTTCTTTTAGTTCCACCAGTTCACAAGAGGGGGATGAAAAAATTTTCCTGTTAGGCAAGGGATAAGGGAAAGGAATTTCACCCAAAAGATTAATTCTTTAAGGAATTAAACTTTAAACCAGAACAACAATCTTAACAGGATAAGGAGGAGAGATGAAGTTTTTGACTGAGTATTTGGTGTTTAACACTCAAGAGAGACAGGCTTTCATCAACATTACTGATGAGATTGAATCTTTAGTGAAAAACAGCGGTGTTCAAGAAGGTATCTGTCTTGTGAATGCGATGCATATTACCTCAAGCGTTTTCATCAATGATGATGAGCCAGGATTACACAGGGATTTTTTTTTATGGCTTGAAAGATTTGCTCCTCATGAGCCTATTTCAAATTACTTTCATAACTTAACAGGGGAAGATAATGCGGACTCTCACCTGAAAAGGACAATCATGGGTAGAGAAGTGGTAGTAGCAATCACTTCAGGGGAGCTTGACCTTGGTCCTTGGGAACAAATCTTCTATGGAGAATTTGATGGGAGGAGAAAGAAAAGAGTGTTGGTTAAGATTATAGGTGAGTAGATCAGATGAATAGAGTCACATCTGCCTGCTGAGCCTTCTCGATAAAAAATGTCACCCCCACGCATTCACTTACTTCATCTATCAGCGTATTCCGAGGAATTTCCATGACTTCCATACTCGTTTGACATCCATAAAGTTTTACCCCAAGCTCGAGAGCAGTTTGTCTCATATCTTGAAGAGTGGGAAGGTGCTTTGCCTTCATCATTTTTTTGAACATCCAGCGTCCTATTCCTCCAAAGTTCATCTTGCTTGGGGTGGCTCGATTTATGTCTCCACCGTAGAATAGCCCAAGAAGCCGTCCTAAAAGACTCTTTCCCGTTCTTTCCTTTTTTCTCAGGGCACGAAGCCCCCAAAAAGTGAAAAACATGGTTACGTCCATATCAGAGGCAGCGGCACCTGTAGCAATGGTAAAGGCTGCAAAGAGTTTGTCCATATCCCCGCTGAATACAATCATTGCCAGTCTTTTTCTCTTTTGAGTCGATTCGTGCTCCATGCTTATTTCTTTCTCCTTGTAACAGAGGAAATTGTTTCTGATTGAGACTTCAGTAAATCTCTCAAGACTTCACCTATCAAATCAAAGGCTTTGATGATTTTTGGGTGAGTGAGAGAATAATAGATTGTATTCCCTTGCCGACGAGCAGTGACTATTCCTTTTGACCTTAAGAGAGAAAGGTGCTGGGAGAGGTTTGCTTGGGGAATTCCTGTAGTTTCCATCAATTCTTTTACTGGCATTTCTTTCCTTCGTAGATTATCAAGAATTTCTTGTCTTTTGGGATTGGCAAGGGTTTTGCAAAATTCTGAATAAAGTGCATAGAAAAGTTTTTTATTCATCTTATTTTATATTAGATTATAATAATATTCGAAAAATATCAAGAATCTTTTCGTTTCTGGAAAATATTTATTCTTTTAGCATATAAAGGGAGGAAACTTATTTTATTCATATTTTTAGGTTGTAAAAATATAATTCAAATTCATGTATTTATAATTCCCTCCAAAGAGTAAGAAGAACGGGTAGAGAGAAAAATGTTTAAATCAATTTTGGATTAGCTCCCCCCTTAGTTTATAAAAAATAGAATATCTGGGTGCGTAATTATAAGATTTCTTTGGAATAAGAGGAGGATTCAGATTCAAAATATCGAAGCGAATAGGAAGGGAGTATCTCTTAAAGGTGTTGAATTGGCCGATCTCTAAGAAAAGGAAGAAGTTATTAGTTTTTTCTCCTCGATGAGATATCATATTTTCACTAACTAATTTGGAGAAGAGTCTAAATTTTTTATCTCTTTCTTCGAAGGCGTGAGGCAGAGTCTTTATCCTTAAAGCACAAGTTATTCTCTTAATTATTTATGATTGAAAAAGGGAGAAATGAATTGTTATTCCCAGAATTGAGTGCAACCAAAGATAAATTTTCTCTTATTTCTGAATCTATCGAGTTTAGAAAACTCTCATTTTTCAACAGGGTAGAGAAGGGAATTGAAGAGAAATTTATACGTGCCATGAGATTGAGCCCTGTGTTGAGAGCAAAAACCGATGAGGATAAAGTGGCCTTTCTTGTACTTGAGATCAACCACAGAAGCCTTGCGAGCAATGATGTCTTCTCCAATCAACCATCCGCTCAAGAGGATATTCTCTTCAGGATAGCTGGCGACAACCTTCCTCTCCCAATCTCCGCTTGGGGGAATCCATGTGGAGAAAGCCAGACTATCAGAAAACATTGCTGCGGTTTCCTCCGCCAATCCGTATCCTACAGGATTTGTGTTATCTACCTTGATCCTTAAAAGAGAGGTTGGGCAGAAGAATTTGGTCTGTTCCACTTTTTCCAGGGCATTAGAAATAGGGGGTTCAAATTCCTTGAGAATTAGCTCACATGCTTGGTTCAGAGTAACCAGAATTCCTCCATTCTCCACAAATTCCCTCAAAGCCTCGACTCCTTCTTTCTCGATACCGCCTTCATACTCTGGAGGCATTGCCGTGAAGTATCTCGCATAGCGTGACTCAGGAGATGGCTTACCAGTCTTGATGATTTCCGGTCTTTCGCTTGCGAAAATAAGTACATCAAACCTTTCGCTGAGCTTTTTCTTCTCTTTTTTTGAAACCTTGAAATCTTCATTGTGCAGTGTCGAGTACGAGATTCCGAAGTCATCAAGAACATACCTTGTCCAACCTTCGTCCATATTGGCTCGCCAGGATTGATACAGGCCAATTTGAGGATTTCTTATCGTAGATGCAGAAATAGAGGAAATATCATCAAGCCCCTCACAGGAGACTCTCCATTTCTCAAGAAGTGGTTTCAGGTGTTCTCTTATTTCTGGAGAGTTTTTGATGATAAAGCTTCCTATTGCAGCATCTATCCCTCGAGACTTCAGACATTCTCTTGCTCTGCGTACCTCTACTCCTTTTTTGAGGAGATTAAAAATAACGGCAAATGAGGCATTTTTTCTTGAATCGAACACTAAGTAGGGAGAGTCAAGTTCTTTAAGGTTGAAAGAATATGTTATATTTTCTAAACTCTCGAGTTCTGCGCTAAACGGATTTTCAATCTGCTCACACTTGACTCCCATCTGTAAAGGAAGGGTCCAGCCCGCATTATCGTAGGGAGGAACGGGAGGGCCTCCCGGATATTGACGAATATCAGGATATTTCTGTTTTTCAAGAAGTGCCTGGGCATATGCTCTGTAGGGTTGAGACATGAGCACTACAAAAGAGTCAGCGGGATAGAATTTTCCATCTGCGATGAAACTTTTTTTCGCTTTATAGATTTCCACTCCGCCGAACTTCAATATTTCTAGCATTCTCAGAGTGGTTGGATAATCTGGTTGCTCTTTGGGAATGACGAAGGCAAAAGGTTTACCTTTTTTGCCTTCTTCGATTGAGTCTTTACACATTTTATAAAAATTGAACAAAAAGTCCTCTTTATGAAGATGAGCCGTCTTGACCAGGCTCATCGAGAGAGTTAGCTCATAGTCCACAAGGTCTCTCAACTTCCACCATCCTCCCGGCCAGGGGTCGGGGAATTCCATCTGCTTTTTATAATAAGCTTCAGGAATCTCTGTGGGCTCAATATAAATCGGGGTTGCCACTTTAACTGATGCCATTTCACTGAGAAGACCGATGCAGTTGTGGAGCCAGGAAGTATCATCGCATGCTCCAATCCACCACCCAGTATAACTTCTTCCGTGCACAACACCTTTAAAACCTTTTTTTTGGAGGTCATAAGCCATATTTGCCCCACAGAGATTGACCCCACGCCAGCAGAGAGGATGAACGTTTGGTATGGGAGGGTTCATGAAAGGGGGAATGAAAAGCCGCGCACCTGTTGAACCCATTTGATGTTCGTCTATGTGAATTTGAGGAATCCAATCGTGGTAGAGAACTTTTGTTACTGCCTGGGTTTCTTTGAGGTTAAACATGAACCAGTCTCTGTTATTGTCATGTCCTGCATAATGATGATAGAGCCAGGGCATCTGTCCTCCCTCGTATCTTGTTCCCACATATTTTCTGTACCAATCAGTAACCATCATCTGGCCATCAGGATTTATGGTAGGACAAAGGAGGACGATTACATCTTCGAGGACTTTATCAATGTCAAAAGGAGTATTACCCGATGCGAGGTTATAAGCAAATTCCAGAGCCATCTGTGAGGAGGCGATTTCTGTAGCGTGTATATTGCAGGTTATGAGGAGGATTACTTTTCCTCTTCTGGCAAGCTGTTTTGCCTCTTCAGGTTCGATGTCTCTCGCATCTCTTAGTTTCTTTGAAATTTGCCTGTATTCATCCAGATTTTCCATGTTCTTCTCAGAGGTAATGATAGCCATAATCATGGGCTTTCCTAGCGTTGATTTTCCTATTTCTATGACTTTAATTTTTTCAGATTCCTGATCGAGCTTCTCAAAGTAAGCCAGAATCTGCCCATAGTCAGCAAGCTTTCGATCCGCACCAACCATGTGCCCTAAAAATTGTTGGGGCTCTGTTTGAGCGAGTGAAAATATGGAGAAGATGAGAAGAAAGAAAGGGACAAAGATAACATTTCTTTTAATTAATTTTTTTTCCATATTAACTCCTCTCTTTAAAAATTATGGATCATCTCCCGATTAGTTGATAAAAAATAGAATATCCGGGCGCGTAACTATAAGATTTCATTGGAATAAGAGGGGGATTCAGATTCAAAATATCAAAGCGAATACGAAGGGAGTATCTCCTAAGCGTTTTGAATTGGCCGAACTCTAACAAAAGGAAGAAATTATCAGTCTTTTCTACTCTATGAGATATCATATTTTCACCAACTAATTTGGAGAAGAGTCTAAATTTTTTACTTCTCTCTAACATATCTACCTAAATGGGATTAATTCATGATAAATTGTTTATTCTTTATGTGCAATCTTTATTGAGTCAAATCATTTAAATTTGTTCTGCTGATTTTACTGGGTAAACTTTGAGAATCCAGTTCATCAAAAAGCCTAAAGAGAGGCTTTAAAGGAGATATCTTAGAGAAAAATTTATGATGAATGGCCCTTCTCTTATTGATATTCAAATAATTAACCTCTTAAAAAATGAATTCAATGAGATTGAATTCCTTCCTGCATCATGAAAATATCTCTTTTATACTCGCAATAAAAGCGGATTAACCTTCAAGTTTAAGAGACTGACCTTACTCCCTTTCGTTTTTCTTAAAAAGGGATTATCTCCTTGAGTTCCTTATCAGGAAGAGCCTCAATAATTGCATGGCAGCCATCGCAGTCGCCGCTACATAAGTCAGAGCTGCTGCCGAGAGGACCTTGCCTGCTCCTTGGAGCTCAGCCTTGCTTAAATAGCCTCCTTCTTTAAGAAGATTCAATGCTCTGGATGAGGCATTGAATTCCACAGGTAAGGTAAGCACACTGAAGAGGACTGCTCCTGCGAAAAGAAAAATCCCTATATCCATGAGGATGCTTGGACCTTGCCTGCTGAAGATGAAGCCTATGAAAAATATGGGGAAGGCAAGTGAGGAGCCGAAACTTGCAAGAGGATAGATGGCATTTCTTATTTGTAAAGGGAAATATCCCATGTGATGCTGGAGGGCATGTCCTGTTTCGTGGGCTGCGATTCCAAGTGCAGCCAAAGAATTACTCGCTGAGACTGCTTTTGAAAGGCGAAGTGCTTTTTTCCGCGGGTCATAGTGATCAGTTAGCTGACCGGGAATTACTTCGACTTTAACCTCATTTGCACCCGCCGACCTTAAGATTTGCCAAGCCAGCTGAGAACCAGTGACTCGGGAGGAGGCAATCTTTGTGCTGAAATGTTTATAGGTGCTTCTCACTTTCTGTTGAGCATAGAGAGCAAGGAGAAGAGGCGGAATCAATAAGACGAACGTATAATCCCAAAAAAACATCTTTTTCTCCTCTCTTAATTTTAAAATATAGCAATTTTATCTTTTTTAATCAATATCTTCTTCCTTTTCCTTAATGATTTGCCTGAAAATTTAATTTCTTCTTCTGCTTTTCTCTATCCCTTGGAGAAGGAAGAAATTTTCGTAAGCATTCATACTTCCACTTAAACTCGGCAGACACCATACCTCTTTTGATGTAAATTGATTGCAAACCAAGCTTTGATTTTCTTTAAGGCTATGCTCATGGTTTTTTTGTTTGAACAAAACCATAAATCCAGCTTGAAAAAAGAGAGTTGATTATGCCAGAAGTATATATTTTTTGATGAGCTTAGGCATCATCCGACTAAAGATTTGGGCAAGAAGAGCCAAGAGAGCAGGAAGAGGAAAATTTGTTTAAAACAGGGCTAAATTCTGAGCAGAGGTTGATATTCAAAGGGGAATGAAAAGAGAAAAAAATTGGCTCTTCTCCAAATTAGTTGGTGAAAATATGATATCTCGTAGAGGAGAGAAGACTAATAACTTCTTCCTTTTGTTAGAGTTCGGTCAATTCAAAACGCTTAAGAGATACTCCCTTCGTATTCGCTTTGATATTTTGAATCTGAATCCCCCTCTTAATCCGATGAAATCTTATAGTTACGCGCACAGATGTTCTATTTTTTATCAACTAATCGGGAGATAATCCAAAAAATTTAACTCATATTGACAAAGATTTCTCATGAAGTTAGGATTTTAGCTCTTGAGATGAGAAGGATGCTTATGGGTTTAAAGAAAAATTTTATTCTGTTTTTAGCGGTGTGGTTATTTTCTAATCTGGCTATGAGTCTTTATCCTGAGGAGAAGGACGATTCTTTCGAAGAGGTGTTGATACAGGCTGAGTATTTTCTTCAGAGCAGAGAATACGAAAAAGCAATTCAATTCTTTCTCAAGGCAATTCCTCTTACAGATAACATTTTGAATTTATCCAGGGTATACTTTGGGCTCTCTCTCTCGTATTTCATGAGTGAGGATTTAGATAAATCAAGAGAGTGGTTGCAAAGGGTCTTAGAAATCGACGCTGAGAAAGAAATCTCTCCCCTGTTTTATCCACAACAGTTCGTGGATTTCTTCTTTGAAGAAAAGGAAAAAATAAAAAAAGAAAAGATGATGAAGAGTTCCCTTAAAGGTGAGAGTCCTCCTTCACCTGTCTCATCACCTCCGGCTCAGGAGGTTGTAGGTCCTTCCCCCAAATTTTCCTATGAAGGTGGGAAATGGGAAGTTGAGGTTCATTGTGGCTCATGGAGTTTTGACATTTTCAAAGGCTTGTTTGAGGAGAGATTGATTGAAGAAGTGAGTGAGGAGATAGGGAAAAAAGTTTCTGGTAAGGTAAGGGAGTCGCACCCGGCTCTTATTAGCACCACAGGTGAACAAAGTTTTGTTTTAGACACGGGCGGTTCAAACTATGGGATCGAGATGAGGTTTTTTCCTCATGGGGAAAAAAGAAGCTTCAGTCTGGGGTTATCTCTGGAAAAGACTAATCTGCGTTTTACCCTGAAGGGTCCTTTTAAGCAAAGATTCGCCGATGGAACATATGCTGATGTCGAAACAGATGCTTATCTCAGGCTTTCGCCCTTGACTACGAACTTGAGTTTTCGCTGGGAGATAAAACCTAACTGGAAAGTAACACCCTATTTTGTGCTAGGGGCTGGGATCGCATCTCTTAAGGGAGAAGTGCATTACGAATTTTCTGGAAATTATAACTGGCTAGGTCCTCAAGAAGAGATTGAAAGCTCTGAGACAAAGAGCTTCAAGGAAGCAGAGGAGGAGGCAGATTTCAATATCCCCAACATTTTCCTTCTCTTCCAGCTTAATCTCGGAGTGAGAGCCGAGATTTTTCATCCCTTGATTTTGAGAGGCGAGGTGGGATTCTGGGATGGTTTATTGCTTCGGGTTGGTCTTGCCTTAAGGTTCTGATTCCTCAGCTGGATTTGACATGTTTTAGGGGAGAAAGTTAAGATTTAAAGGCCGTGCTAGGCGGGGAGCTAGCGGTGCCCTGTAACCCACAATCCGCTATAGTGGGGCTGAACTCCTTGACGAGGCTATGCTTTGTCTGGTCTGGGTTTCTGGAAGTGGTGTTGACGGTCAGGGCCCTGTGCAAAGAATGCCCTGTGAAGCCCGTCAGGACCGGAAGGTAGCAGCGGTAGCAGGGTCAATTCTTGTGCTGCAGGTAAGCCTTGCCTGAGCTAAATCCAGGGATGACGCAGGTAAAGCATGGTCGGATCAAGGTGCACGGTCTATGAGAAATAAAGAGAAGCTTCCTTTAATTTGTGCCGAATCCTAACCCCGTAAGGACAAGCTCTTTCACAATTCCCACAACCCATACAGCGGTTGGCTCTCTGAGAAGGCTCGAGGAGTGAATACTCAGTCTGCGCGAGTTCTTTCTTGCCATAGTTCTCATAGTAGATCAGAATGTGGAGTATTTTAGTTGTTGGGATTCCTGAAGGGCAATGCTTTCCGCACTCGCCGCAGAGTCGGCAGTAATCTACGTCATTCTCCGCTACATAGCGAAAGAGCATTTTTCTTTCTCTCTCATCGAGTTCCTTTCCCACCGCTCCCAGGTCCTCCTCGAGTTGAGCGAAGGTCAACATTTCCGTAAGCGCGGAAGTAATACCTGGATTGGAAAGGACCCATTTCAACATAGCCTGGATCAAAGAGGTAGTACCTGTTTTATACTTGGTGAGGTCCTGCCTTTTTGCACCTACTTTTAAGGTTTTCATGGCAATGATGCCTACCTCCCTTGAATTGGCCAGAGAAATCAAGTGGCTAAGGTTGCATTGCTTGAGATAGTCCTCATAAACTTCAATTTCTTTTCGCGGAGTCTGGATGTCAAATGCATTGTAAGCAAGGAGAATGAGGTCATAATAGGAAGTCTGGATGGTACTGCTCACTACACTGTGGTGATTTGAATGACACGATATTCCTCTAAATCTGTATTTCCCATATTTCTTCAGCCTTTCGAATGCTTCAATTACCCTTTCATCCCTAACAATTTTTTCGTCATCGACCCCATGGATGCAGAGTACGTCCAGATAATCTGTCTCAAGTCTTTTCAAACTGCCGTTCACGGTTTCGATGATGGAATCTACGCTGGAGTTTTTGTGCACGTGAAATTTTGTCCCCACATACACATTTTCTCTTCCCACTTCTTTTAGAAACTGACCAATCCGACGCTCGCTATTACCATTCATATAGTTGTGAGAGGTATCAATGAAGTTTACCCCTTTTTCGAAAGCACGGAGAAGCACAGGCATTTCCGGAACTGGGCTTCCCCCCATAGAGATTTCAGAGATAAAGACGCCAGTTCTTCCCAGTTGTCTGTAGAACATATTTCCTTTTCTCTTCCGGGCTAGGGATTTTGTCTTCTCAGAGATTCTTGTTGAGCCTGGAAGAGATGAAGAGGCTGTCAGGGAGAGAATATTCTTGAGAAAAGAACGCCTTGTCAATTTTTTTATTTCTTCAAGCTTTCTGGTTTTGTGTCTTAAAGTGGTTCATCCCTTTTGAGGAAAGAGTGGAGGGTCTTTTCCATCTCCTTTTTTTGCTCATCAGAAAGAGGGGTGAGGGGTAAGCGAGGCAGACCTCCATAAAACCCCAGAAGGTCGAGAGCGAACTTTGTCCCCGCGATTCCAAATGTCTGGGTGATGGCCTTGTTAACAGGATTTAAGGCAAGCTGAATTTTCTTTGCTTCCTCAATTTTTCCTTCCTGAATCAAATTGTAGAGTTTGAGGCACGGGCCCGGCAGAATGGTTGCTAGACGAAGAATCCCTCCTGAGGCACCCAGAATTAAGCCAGGGAGTAAGAGACTGGCAGCTCCAAGAAGGAAATAAAAATCTCGAGGAAGATAAGGAATCGTTTCTTCCAGGAGACTCAGGGAGCCTGAACTATCTTTTATTCCCCATATGTTTGGATGTTCAGAGAGTCTTATGATTAATTCTGGCTCTAGGGAAAGGCCTGTGTGTTGGGGAATATGGTAGATGATTATGGGAATATTTGAATTATCTGCGATGAAGAGATAATGTTTTTCGAGAGCCTCTCGAGTCATTTTTGTCCGGAAATAAGAAGGTGTCCTTATCAAGAGAGCATCGGCTCCTAAGTTTGCTATCTGCTTTGCTTGGACAAATGTGGCTCGCGTTGATTCTTTGGCCACTCCGACGATGATTTTTTTCTCCAAAGGTGAATTCTCTTTGGCTACCCTCGTCAATCCTTCCACTTCCTCCTCTGAAAGAAAAACTTCTTCTCCAGAAGTGCCAGCTACCACATACCCGGAAAGAGGAAACAGGTTATACTTCTCGATGTTTTGCTTGAATTTTTCGAAGGAAACCTCGTCGTTTAAAAAGGGTGTGGTTAAGGCTGCGAAGATTCCTCTGAAATTCTTTTCCATTTTTCCTTCTCTCAATAATATATTTGGTTAAAAGGCTTTAGATTACCCTTCATCTTCTTTGAGCTTCAAATCTTCCTCACTCAGCCCAAAATAGTGTCCGATCTCGTGAAAGACTACCTCCTTTATTTTTTGCTGCACCTCTTCTTCATTGCGACAAACGCTCTCGATTGGCTCTTTATAAATCACGATTACATCGGGTGGCAAATTTCCGTAGTATGGTCCACGATGTTTAAAGGGGACTCCGTGATAGAGGCCAAGGATTAAGCTTTTTGGAGATATATCTCGAAAATTAAAGATTTTTTTTGGGGGCCTTTCTTCGACCAGGATGGCAAGATTCTTGATATACTTTTTGAATTTTTCAGGGATTTCCGCGAGGGCTTCCTCGACCAAGGATTCAAACTTTTCTATTTTCATCTTTTTATTTTTCTATCCCAACCCTTGCCTTTATTCCTTTCTGGTAATAATGTTTTTTCTGTTTCATCTCGGTTACAAGGTCGGCTCTCTTGATTAGGGAGAGAGGCGCGTACCTTCCAGTAAGAACTACCTCCACGTCTTCTGGTTTTCGGTCCAGGAATTTATAGATCTCCTCCTCTGAGATCAGGTTGAAATGGAGGGCAACATTTATTTCATCCAGGATTATGATTTTGTAATTTCCTGAAAGCATTGCCTTCTCGCAATCTTGAAGACCCTTCCTTGCTCGTTTGATGTCTTCTTCATCAGGGTTTTCAGTAACATGGAGAAAACCCTTTCGTCCAAATTGTTTGATGATGATTAAGGGATGGAGCTTTTTTATAGAATCAAGCTCTCCATAATGCTGACCTTTGAGAAACTGCCCTATGAAGACCTTTACCCCATGACCCGCGGCTCGAAGGGCAAGACCAAGTGCGGCGGTTGTCTTTCCTTTTCCGTTTCCAGTATAGACTTGAATGTAACCCTTCAAGAAGGCAGGAGCTTTTTTCATTTTACTTAATATATTTTAAGGAGAGATTTGAGTCAACCTCTTAAAAAAGAACCTGAATATTTGAATAACCGAGCCTTTTTTCTTTGGATTATAAAAAAGCGGATTTATCACCTTCTCTGTGTCAGAGGTGTGGAGTTAAGAATCTGAGACTTCTCTAGCGCTCACCCCACAAAATCAGAGAAGAGCCGGAAGTGAGGTCTCTTTGAGTTGCCTCTTTTTTGGAAATCAAGTGAGGAGAAAAGCCTTCCGCATGTCAAATATGCCTATTTTTCTCAACAAAAGGGGATCGCTTGCTAGAAAAAAATGAAATCATCAAGGAAAGAATAAAAATTACAGAAAAATTATCTTATCTGATTATTTGAGAGAAGAACATGTTCCTCCAAATTTTGTGTTACGGATTGCCAGAAAGCTTGTTGAGGAGGTTGAGATGAAATGTTTTAGAGCAAAATAGATGGAGGATCGCCTCTCTTTTTATTAGTGACTTTCCCTTAGCCTCTTCCATAATGAAATCGTTCGTTCTGAATCTATGCTCAGTTTTTGAAAATATCTTTTTTCCCAATAAGAAAGGTGGTCCAAAAAAGCTTTTAATCGAAGAGAAGTATTCTCCGCTTCTATTTTTGACCGAAAATCGTTAAGAGGCTTAAGATGATAATTCATTTGTGATTACCTCTTCTTCAAGTTGAGGACCTTGGGGAGAGGCTGAAAATGTGGCTCATTTCCCTATCCATTCTTTGGCATAGAAGGTGGTGTCAGTGGGTAGGTAGAGCAAAATGTCCTCCAAATGACTTAATTTTTCTTCATCCCCATTTTGGGCTGAATTAGTCACTTTAGTGATACCTGGGAGCTTTAGAAAAGCCCTCATTTAAAATATTTCTTATCTTAGGTTGATTGGTGGGTTACCAGTTACCACTTCTTTTTTTGCGATCTATAGAGCCCTTCGTGAAGAAGTCATTCTTTTTTAAACTTTGGGCCAAAATTCTCCACAATCTCCTGACCCATCCATATTTTTTACAAGCCTGAAAAAGATATGCTATAATTTTTGCCATGTTAGACCCTAAGTTTGTGCTCGAAAACATACAGTTTGTGAGGGAGAGGATTGCCTCGCGAGGGATAGAAATTCCATGGGAAGAGTTGGTGCAACTTTCCCAGAAGAGGAAGTTTATCTTGAGAGAGGTCGAAGCTCTTCGCTCGAGGCAGAATAAGGCTTCCGAGGTGATTGGAAGGATGAGAAAAGAGGGGAAGAATCCAGGAACTCTGATTCTAGAAATGAAGGAAGTAGCAGGAAAATTGAAAGATTTAGAAGATGAATTAAGGAAAAATGAGGGAGAGCTTAGACAAATTTTACTCGGAATACCAAACATTCCCCATTCTTCTGTTCCCTATGGTAAAGGTTCTGAAGATAATCTTGTCGTCAGGGAGTTTGGGAAGAAACCAGAGTTTAATTTTGATCCCAAGCCACACTGGGAAATAGGGAAAAACCTGGGCATTCTTGATTTCGATCGAGCTTCTAAGATTGCAGGCTCAAGATTTGCAGTCTATCTGGGTGGAGGAGCCTTGCTGGAAAGGGCTCTGATTAATTTCATGCTCGATATCCATACCCGCGAAAGAGGATATAAAGAGATGATTCCTCCTTTCATAGCCAATGAGGAAAGTTTGATCGGAACGGGGAATTTACCCAAGTTCGAAGATGACCTCTTCAAGCTAAAGGGATATTCATGGTACCTCATACCTACGGCAGAGGTGCCGCTGACAAACTATTATAGAAACGAAATTTTAAGCTCTGATTCTCTTCCCCTTAGATTTGTCGCCTATACACCTTGTTTCAGACGTGAGGCCGGTTCTTACGGGAAAGATATAAAAGGACTCATTCGTCAGCATCAATTCAATAAAGTTGAGCTCATGACTTTTTCTTTACCCGAAAAATCCTATGAAGAGTTGGAGAGGATGACAAATGATGCAGAGGAAGTTCTCAAGAGACTTGACCTTCATTATCGAGTAGTGAGCCTTTGTACCGCAGACCTTGGTTTTTCCGGAGCAAAGACTTATGACCTTGAAGTGTGGATGCCTTTTCAAAAAAAATATCTTGAAGTCTCATCCTGTACTAACTGTGAGGATTTCCAAGCACGGAGAGCAAACATCAGGTTTCGAAGAGAGGCAAAATCCAGATTAGAGTTTGTTCATACCCTCAATGGGTCAGGAGTGGCGCTAGGCAGGACAGTGAGTGCCATTCTTGAAAGTTATCAAGAAGAAGAGGGCTCTGTCCGCATTCCTGAAGCCCTTCGACCTTATACTGGAGGGTTGGAGAAGATAACTGAGTCGTAGAGAATGAAATCCCTTTTCTTGGTGGAGGGATGGCCGAGTGGTTTAAGGCGGCGGTCTTGAAAATCGCTTCCCGAGCAATCGGGACGGGGGTTCGAATCCCTCTCCCTCCGCCATAAACTTTTGAAGCATAACCTCTTAAAAACAAGAGAAAGACCTTCAAATTTCTCTATTCTCAAGGAATGGAGAGAAAATTTTCTCCTTGAAGAAAAGGAGATTTTGACCGAAGGGAAAAAAATGTTAAAATAACACAAGAAATTTTAAGGAGAGGTGCTGGAGTGGTTGAACAGGGTCGCCTGCTAAGCGATTGTACTGGTGAAAGCCGGTACCGTGGGTTCGAATCCCACCCTCTCCGCCATTCCTGTTTTCTGGAGTAACTCAGGGAGTAAATTCTTAAGGCTTAAGCTCTTCTCGAGAATTTTCTCTCTATTTCTTGGCTGAAGTTAAAGAGAATAGTTTCTATTTCTTCTTGAGAAAGGCTTGTCCCATCCTGGGGAGAATCGATTATTCGGAAGTTGAAAAAGGGGCAATTGCCATCATACCATCTATAAGCGAGAGGACGAGAGCAAGCAATCCTCCTTTTTTCTTCTTCGATGTTTAAAAGTTCTCCCAGTCCATACAAATACACTCCGGTTTCAGGATAGACTCCAAGGATGTATCTTCTGTCCCCAAAATTTGTCATTAAGAATGAAAATCCCTGTCTTTGAGTAGAATTAACCCTGTCTCTTCTCGCCCATTCCTTGAGGAGAAAGGACCTAGGGTTTTTTATGATGAGCCCTTCTACTCTTCTTGACTTTTGACCTTCAATCAAAGGGAGATGGAGGGAAATCATCCGTGCTCTTTTTAAATCCTCAAGGTAGTCAAAGTAATCTTCCTCGACAGCTTCCATTGCCTTTTGATATCTTTCCACGCTCCGGAAAAGAGGCCTGTTTTCTAGTATTTCGTAACCCTCTTTCAGTCTGGCATGAAGGAATCGCATCAACTTCAGGCCTTCATTCACTCTTTCAAGATTAGTCAATTCTTCTTCTTTATGGATTTTTCTGAACAAGGCACGAAGGATAGAATAAGGGGTAGAAGCAAGGTCAATTTCTCTTGGCAGGGAAGCAGAGTCCACAATCTTTGCATAGTGAGCAATTTTTTCCATTGAGACATCTACATTTCCTTGTTCCAGCAACTTGAGGGAGAGGAAGATCGAAGAAATTGAATCAAAGTCAGGGAGACGGTGAGTGATGATCCGGATTTGCGGCGGGTCCTTGGGAAAAATTTCCTCTCTCTTCAGATGGTGAAGAACAAGCTCAGGGTATTTTGTAATGAGGGAGGCGGTGCACTCTGGTTCAGCATGAGGGTGATGATGGTCTATGACTCCGGGCATAGTTTTCATCCCCACGTCTAAAACGAGAGTGTTCTTTTCGGGTAAGAGCTCTTTTCCATAAGGGACGAATGAATAAGTTGGTTCTATCTTCTCCATTTTTTTCTTAAATTTTATTGATTTTGATTATATCGAGTAAGAAATTGATTGTCGAGTCAGTGGTTTATTTTTGAGATAATTAAGGAGTAAAAATTTTAGGATTATCTCCCGATTAGTTGATAAAAAATTGAATATCTGGACGCGTAACTATAAGATTTCATTGGAATAAGAGGGAGGCTTAAGATTCAAAATATCAAAGTGAGTACGAAGGGAGTATCTCCTAAGCGTTTTGAATTGGCAGAACTCTAACAAAAGGAAGAAGTTATTAGTCTTCTCTCCTCTATGAGATATCATATTTTCACCAACTAATTTGGAGAAGAGCTAAATTTTCTATAAGGTTGATTTATGGCTCTGAAATTTAGTCTTTTTTCTCTTTCTTTACTATCCACTCCTCTTGCGTTTTTGGAAATTCGTCAAGAAAAGAAGAAGGAACAAGGAAGAGGTATCCGAGCCTTTCGTTCTTCACAAATATCTTTTTATTTTCACTATCTTCCTTGCCTAAGAAAATGACTATTTCTTTTAGCTTCTCTTTCTCCTTTATCCCTATCTTTATCTGCCCTTGAGGGTTGACGAGACCATAATCTTCCAGCTTAAAAGGAGGGTCGATAAATTCTTCTGCCTCTAATCCCTCTATTTTTCGAATGAATGCCTCTAATTTATCTTTTTCTAATTCTTGTTTTTGTTGAGTTTTGAGGTGCCATTTTTCCCCCTCTCCTTTTTCTGCATCTATTTCGATTTCTCCCTTTTTCAGATAGATTCTATTCACTTCCCAAGCATAGAAATCCGCCACCTTTTTTTCGCGCAACTCTTCGACCTTTTTCTCAAGGTCAGAAAGGATGTAATCTTCAATAGAAATGATTTTTGTCGAGAGTGAAGTAGTTGCATAAAGTTTTTCATCTTTTTTGTTGAGGAGAAAAGTTACTTCTTGGTTTTTAGAAGGCATCGAGAGGACGATTTCATACTCCGGTTCTTGAAGCCTGTAAGATTTGAGCTCCTCATCGGTCTTTTTTTCCGATATGAATTCTTTAGCCTTGAGATTGGAAAGAGAATAGAGAATGTCTTCAATCCTGGATTTTCGAGCTAGAGCCTCTACAGGCTTAGTAAGGAACCATTCGTCTTCTCTCTTCTCTCCATCCCAGGTTATTTCCTTTGCCCGAAGTTTTATTCTTTTTACCTCATCCGTTTCAAATTTGAAAATATCTTTCTGGCGAAAATCGAAGACCTTGTTATCGAGGAGACTGCTGAGATAGCTGGGAATAAGAACAACCCTTGTTTCATCTTCTCTCTTGGCAAAGAAAGTCTTGTCAATTGGATTCTCATTCCCAATCAGAATTGTCAGAGGTTGCTCTTTTCCCTTGGAATACAATTTTATTTCTTTGCCTGGTATTCCATATTTCTCTAAGTCTTGGGCATCTTTTTCAACTACCCTCTCTATTTTCAAATCACAGAAGTTCTCTGCTAAACGATTGACTTCATAGCCATCTGCCTTTGCTTCAAGGGGAACCTTGATCAGCCACTCTTCCTTCTCCTTCTCAAAGACGATGTTCTCGTCGTCTGTTTTGAAGGCAATCTTCTGGATGTCCTCCTTGGGAAGGGAGACGAGTTTTTCTTCTTCTTTCTTTTTTGATATGTTCAAGCGCTCGAAGAAGAAGAAAAATCCGAGGAGAGCGATGAAGATTGCGAAGAGGATAATCGTTGTCTTGAATTTCATAGGTTTCTCCTCCTTATCCAGATTGAGACACCGCTTACCAGGATGATAAGGGGAAGGATGATTAAAGAAACGAAGAAAATCATTCTTCCCTGAGATGGAGTAAGATGGATGGTCTTTGGAGACTGGGTTTTGGGCTGGATGGAGATGAGGTCGGCTTCCTCTGTCAGCCAGTTGATTGTGTTGAGGAACAAATTTCCGTTCCCGGATAAATTATAATAATTATTTGTGGCAAAGTCTGAATCCCCAAAAACCGCAAGGCGTCCTTCTGTTCCTGATTTTTCTTTTTCAGCACTCTTTTCGCCTTGAATTTCTTCCTCATCTTCTGCTCTGTTGCTCTCCTGAGTTTCCTGTTTCTGCTTTATTTTAGTCACAACCGCCACGGGTATTGGACCTCCTTTATCTTTATCCTTGTTAAATCTAACCTGTCTTTGATCGAGTTCTCTTTCTGACCAAGCATTGGAACTTGTTTTTGCAATTACTTCCACTGTTAATCCTTCAGGGACTTCATCTGCCTTATCCACAGAGCGAGCATAAGGGAAAAAGGTAGCGTAGCGAAACCTCTTGGTTATTTCATGGTATTCATACTCACTCACCACTGGCATGAAATAATCTCCTCCTAGGAGACGGGAAACAGGGTCCACGATAAGGTCATCTTCGAGTTTTATTCCAAAATCCTTGAGGAAAGGCTTGAGCCCAGGGGAATTCTCCGGGTCAACCATCAAGAAAACCCTTCCACCTTGGAAAATATAATCCTTAATTGTCTCAAGTTCATGAGGAAGCAGGTCTTTTTCGGGTCCTCCGATGACGAGAAGCATGCAGTCTTTAGGAAAAGTTTCAGAAAGGGCTAAGCTGAGTTTTTTGACTTCATATCCTAATTTTTCAAGCTCGCTTTTAGCTTGGGAATACCCTCTCTCCCGGGTTTCCTCTATGCTTGCTTCTCCATGTCCTTCGAGAAAATAGATGACCTTTTTCTTTTCTCGTGTTATCTTGATGATGGCATTGGTTATGTCCTCTTCGTTAGAAGAAGTGATACGGCTTTCCTTGTCTCCATATTCGAAAATGGTCGTCCCATCTTCTGAGATTTCGTATCTTTTGACAAGCCCAGGGTTTTTATCAGGGTCTATGAATTCATATTTAATTTTTTTTGAATGATAAGCATAGATTTTCATCAAGTGTTCCATTTTCTGTCGGCTGAAGTTATCTTCTCTGAAAAAGAGCTTTATGCGGACCTCATCTTTCAGGTTTTTGAGGACATTGACTGATTGGTCAGAAAGGCTATGGAGTTTTGCTTCGGTGAAATCAAACCTGTAGTGATGTCGGGCGAGAAAGGAATTGATGAGGACCAGGATGCCCAGAACGAGGAGAATGATAAGAAGAAGGTTGCTCGAATATAAGAATGATTTTCTCTTGAGGCTCTGCCTTAGGGTTGAAATGTTGATGAGCACATAGACTACTAAAACCAGAGCTCCCAAGACAAGAAAGATTAAGGAGAGAAACTTTTTGTATGGCCATATCTTAAACAACACGAAAGATATGAATATCAGGGCAATGGCGATGTAATTCATGTTTTTTTTGATTTTTTCCATGCTTTACCTCCACCTTCGGGATTGAATCACAGAGTGGGTCAGGAAAAGCCCGAAGAAAGCAAAGCTTAGATAATAAATGAGGTCGCTCGTATCGAGGATTCCTTTTGTCATATCATCGAAATGCTGAAAGAAGGAGAGATAATTCAGGATATCCTTCCAGGCACCACCCGCTGAATAAGAAGCCCAGTTGAGAATCCAGAAAAGGAGGAGTGCACCAAAAGTCAGGATGGCGGAAACTATCTGATTTTCTGTTAGAGAGGAGAAAAAGATCCCCACGGCTATGAAGGCAGCTCCCATTAAAAATAATCCTAGATATCCGATAAGAATAGGGGCAATTTCTGGGTTACCATGAACAAAGGTAAAGATTGAAAGAATTCCAGAGAGAAAGAGCATCACTAAGAGGACAAAGAGGGAAGCAAAATACTTACCAAGGATGATTTCTCCCACCGAGAGGGGGGAAGTGTAAAGGAGCTCATCGGTTTTAATCTTTATTTCTTCAGAAAAGAGACGCATTGTGAGCAAGGGAAGCATCAGCAGAAGCACTATGCTTATGTTGTGGAAAAGAGGGGCATACACCATCTGATTTATGTTGAGTTGTTGGAGATAATAAGGGTTGCGAGCCATTTGGAGGGATTGAGAGTTGAACCACCAGATAAGGCTGTAAAAGAAAAATCCCACCAGCACCATGAAAACTGTAATGACCACATATGCAATAGGAGAGGTAAAATAGGTTTTTACCTCCTTCTTAAAAATTGCCCAGATGTTTCTCATCTTTCCATACCTCCAGAGATAGCTTTTAAGTAAAGGTCCTCGATGTTCATGGCGAGAGGCCTCATCTCCAGCAGGCCTAAGTCTTTTTGAGCGATCATTTTAATGAGCTCATCTCTGATGTCGTTCCCTTTCGACCACTCTATCTTAAACCCATCCGCTTCTTGAGTCACATTTTCCACTCCTTTAATCCCTTTAAGGAGGTAGAAGGTCTCTAGCCCACCCTTTTTAACTTTTAAAAATACTCCTTCTTTATCCCTGAAGGAAGCAGTCAACTCTTCAATAGAGCCTGAGGCCATCAATTTACCTTCGTTGATTATCACCACCCCATCGCAGGTTTGGGTTACTTCAGCAAGAATGTGTGTCGAGAGAATTATAGTTCGCTCTCCCTTTAAGGATTTGATGAGTTTTCGAATTTCGATGATTTGAGCAGGGTCAAGCCCGATGGTCGGTTCATCCAAAATCAAAACCTGGGGAGAATGGATTAAAGCCTGGGCTATGCCTACCCTCTGCTTGAATCCTCTGGAAATGTTCCTTATCAACCTCTTCCTCACAGGTTGAAGACCGCTTATTTCGATGGCTTTCTCTAGAGACTGTTTTCTTTTAGGTTGAGGGATCTGCTTTATTTCAGAGACAAATTTTAAGTAAGATTCCACTGTCATTTCAGGATAAATAGGCAAGTTTTCAGGTAAGTATCCTGTGACCTTTTTCACTTCTTTGGGCGCTTCAAAGACATCGTAGCCGGCCACCGAAGCTTTTCCTTCTGTAGCAGGAAGGTAGCCAGTGAGGATCCTCATTGTGGTAGTCTTTCCTGCTGCGTTGGGACCGAGAAGCCCCCAAATTTTCCCTTTTTCAACCTCAAAACTTAAGTCCTGAATGGCAATCAAGTCGCCATATTTCTTGGTAAGATGCTCTACCTTAATCATCTTCAAACTCCTTATCGAGTTCAAATCATTTCTTTATTTCAATTGTTCTTAATTTTTAGAAAGTTAATTAAGGTTAATTATACAGAATTGAGTTCTGATTTGTTAATCCCTTTTCCTGAAACTCTTAGCTTCATGCATGATTTCTCTCTTTCTCCTCTTACATCCTCTCTGGTTGAGGAATCCCCATTAGGGAAAGCATGCGCTTGAGAACTTCTTTAATGTAAAAAATGGTTAAGATGCGAGTATTTTTAATAATAATATCTTTTTCAGCCAGAACCGGATATAGATGATAATATGAATTGAATTTTTGGCAAAGGTTGAAAGTGAATTTGGCAAGGTGAGAGAATTCAAGGGAGCGAATTGAATGGAGTATTTCTTCTTCGAATTGGGAAGCGAAGAGAAAGAGATCCCAGAAATCCGCTTTTTCCTGTTCTCCGAGTGAATCAAGCGAAAATTCACCGCTGTTGAGAATCTCAAAGACTTGTCTTTCTTCCTTCCCCTCTCTCTCTTCCAACTTGCGGAAGATGCTGTTTAACCTTACCAGGGTATATTGAAGGTAGGGACCTGTTTCACCCTCAAAATTCAAGGCTTCTTCGAAGTCGAAAACGAGGAGAGAATTCCGAGCAAATTTGAGCATGAAATAGCGTAAGGCACCACAGGCGATCTTCCAAGCAGTGCTTTTTTTCTCTTCGAAAGTAAGATGGGGGTTTCTTTTTTCGACTTCTCGAAAAGCCTTTTCTTCTAGGCTATCCAGAAGGTCGTCAGCCTTAATCCCAACTCCTTTTCTTCCGGAGACTTCAAGGAAGGCCTTTTCTTTTTCTTCATTAGAGAGCTTGAGGTTGAGCTCCTTCAAACTCTTGGGGGAGAGGGCAACCATTTCGTAGGAGAAGTGGATTGATTTTTCTGCTTGAGAGAGGTATTTTAGAGCTTTGAGACCTTGGACGACAATCTTCTGGAGATAAGCCTGTCTTGAATCTATGACATTGTAGACAAGGCTTCCTTTTCCGAAAGAAGGTGTTTCGTATCTTGGATAAGAAGTCGTTATCCAGATTGTTCTCCCGTTGTCTTGAAGGAAAGGCTCATAATAGAAGTCCATTCCTAACAAACCAAATTTCCAGAGCTGGTAGGCAATGTCTTTTCCCACATAGGTGACTGTATTGTCACTGCGAACGATAATCTTTTCTTTTTCTTCATCTCCCTCAACCTTCATCACCCAGCATCCCTTATTCGCCCCTTCTTTAGCTAAATAGATGGCCTTCCTTTCCTTGAGGCTTTCAAATGCTTTCTCCCAGAACTTTAGCCTGAGAATACTACTCTCACAGGGGAGGAGGTCATAACTGACGTCTATTCTTTTCATGGTTCTTAGATGTGCCTTGAGAATTCGGCGGGAGATGTGGGCTGCGATCTGGGCTTCTGGATTTTTTCCTTCCTCAACTCTTTTTAAAATCTCTGACTTTTTCTGCTGTGCTTCGGGGTGATTTTTGAGGTAAGAAGAGACTCGCGTATAGAGGTCCCAGCAATAATAATCAAATTTGCCTTGTATTTTCTCTATCTCTTCGAGGGACTTCTTTTCCATTTCCATAAACCCGAAGACTACATCCACGACCTGAACCCCTGTGTCGTCTATGTAATTCTGGACTTCAACCTTTTCTTTTTTGTAACGGAGGCATCTTGCGAGTGTGTCCCCGAGGCAAGCATTGCGTAAGTGACCGATGTGAGCAGCCTTGTTGGGATTGATGTTTGTGTGCTCGATGATTATTTTTTCTTCTTCAGGCTCCAAGAAAGATTTTTCGTATGAAGAGAGTTGAGAGATGAAAAATTTTTCTCTGTCAAGATGTAGATTGATATATCCACCTCCCGCCACTTGGGCTTCTTTTACTCCTTTGAGATTAGAAAAAAAAGGAATCAATTCTGCTGCAATCTTGTTGGCTGGTAGCTTTAATTTTTTGGCAAGCTGAAAAGGAAAAGAGAGGGCCAAGTCTCCTAGTTCAGGCTTGGGCGTGTAGCTAAAATCAAGGTCCTCAAGGGCTAATGGATATTTTTGCTCCAGCCTTCTGAATATTTCTTTTCTTAAAGAATTCTTAAATCCAATCATCTTGTTTGTTTAATTATAACAAATTTTTTATGGCGGACAAGCCGAAATAATTAATCACCCTTGCATCGAAGAGGAATATATGATAGTAAATTAAATTCAATAAGAACAAAAAAGGGAAAACGATGAAAAGAACACGCCTTTACTCTTCTCATAAGAGGCTTGGTGCAAGAATGATTGAATTCTTTGGCTGGGAAATGCCTCTCGAATTCAAGGGCATAATTGAGGAACATCTGGCTGTACGCGAAAGAGCCGGTCTTTTTGATGTTAGCCATATGGGAGAGATAATAGTCCGGGGGAAGAGGCCGCTTGACTTCCTTCAGTATCTCACTCCGAATGATGTTTCGAGGCTCGAACCTAACAGGGCTCAATATTCAGCCCTGATAACATCTAAAGGAACTTTTGTGGATGACATTCTTGTTTATAATCTTGGAGGGGAAGAATATCTGTTGGTGACTAATGCTGCAAATACGGAGAAAGACTTTGCCTGGATTCTCTCTCATGCCAAAAATTTTGAGGTTGAAGTCGTAAACAAAAGCGATGACTATACCCAGATTGCCCTACAGGGGCCAAAATCCCAACAAATTCTTCAGCCACTCACCACAATTAATTTGGAAGAGATGAGGCCTTTCTGGTCAGCAAGAGGAAAGATTGAGGGTGAGGAGGTGATGATTTCTCGAACTGGTTACACTGGTGAAGATGGCTTTGAAATCTATACACTCTCCCCTCATCCTGAACTAATCTGGGAGGCAATCTTGAAGAGGGGAGAAAGCTTTGGGCTTCTCCCTGCAGGGCTGGGAGCCCGGGATACCCTGCGCTTGGAAGCAAAGCTGATGCTTTATGGAAACGATATAGATGAGACAACTTCTATCCTTGAGGCAGGCCTGGGATGGATGGTGAAGTTCGAAAAGTCCGATTTCCTAGGAAAAGAAGCCCTCTTGAATCAAAAGAAAGAAGGAATCAAGAGAAAACTCGTCGGTTTTGAAATTATCAGCAGGGGGATTGCTCGACCCCATTATCCTGTTTTTATCGAAGGTAAAAAAGTTTCAGAGGTAACTTCAGGGAGCTATTCTCCCTATCTAAAGAAGAGTATAGGTTTAGTTTATCTCCCTCTGGAGTACTCTGCTCCAGGAACGGAGTTCGAGATTGGGGTAAGAGAAAGACGCCTCAAGGCTAGAGTCGTCCCCACGCCTTTTTACAAGAGAAAAAACGGAAAATAGCCTGGAGGCCTTAAATTGCAAACCATGCATCTTTGAGATTCTATAAGAGAGAAATGGAGAATATAAACCTAAAACTCGGTTTAGAAATTCTTTTAGATTAAAATATAAAAGGGAGGACCTCTATGTATCCCAATGATTATTATTATACTAAAGACCATGAGTGGGTTCAGGTTAAAGGAGAAGAGGCAGTTGTGGGGATAACAGATTTTGCTCAAAAACAGCTGGGCGATGTAGTCTATATCGAATTACCAGAAGTGGGAACTCAACTTGAATTTCATCAGACGATAGGTGTGATAGAATCGGTGAAGGCTGTCTCTGATATATATTCACCGCTTTCTGGTGAGGTCATCGAGGTTAACAAAAAATTGAATGATTCTCCAGAGATAGTAAACCAAGACCCCCATGGAGAAGGATGGATCATTCGTCTTAAAATAAAAGATAAAAGTGAATTGGAGAAATTGATGTCAGCGGCGGAGTACGAGAGTTATTTGGAGGGAATCCAAGATTAAAAAATTTTACTTTAGAAAAGGATTGAATAAATGAGCTATATTTCGTTGAGTGAGGAAGATAAGAAAGAAATGCTGGGGAAGATTGGTGTGGGGTCTATTGAGGAGCTTTTTAAGTCGATTCCAGAAAAACTGAGGCTAAAGAAAGAGCTCAACGTGCCACCCCCTCTTCGAGAACCTGAGCTTCTCCAGCACTTCCAAAGCCTTGCAGAGGAGAATAAATATCAGGAATTCCTCTCTTTCCTTGGTGCAGGAGCTTACCGTCATTTCATTCCTTCGAGCGTTGACTATCTCAGCACGAGAGGCGAGTTTCTAAGCCCTTACACACCATATCAACCAGAGATAAGCCAGGGGACTCTCCAGACAATTTTTGAATTTCAAACGCTGATTTGCCAACTCACAGGAATGGAGATCTCAAACGCTTCTCTCTATGATGGAGCTTCGAGCGTAGCAGAGGCTGTGTTGATGGCAAACCGGATAATAGGAAGATCAAAGGTCATTCTGAGTTCTGTGCTTCATCCTGAGTACAGAGCCACGGTACGAACTTATGCGAGAAATCTGGGGCTTATTGTAGAAGAAGTTGGATACGGAAGGGAGGGGACGGTCAGTTTAGAAGAGCTCAAAGAAAGTCTGGATGAAAAGACATGTGCGTTTGTGGTTCAATCCCCGAATTTTTTTGGGGAAATAGAAGATGTGAGCACAGTCTCAGAGCTTGCCCATGGAATGGGTGCTCTCTCAGTGGTTGTGGTGACAGACCCCGTTTCTCTTGGTGTTTTAGAAGCACCAGGAAAATTAGGAGCGGATATTGTTTGTGGAGAAGGTCAGGCTCTGGGGATGCCCCTGAGTTTTGGAGGTCCATCGCTTGGTTTCATGGCTTGTGCAAAGCAGTTTCTTCGCCAATTCCCGGGGAGAATTGCGGGAGAGACGAAGGATGCTGATGGAAAGAAAGGGTATGTTTTAACCCTCTCAACAAGGGAGCAGCATATCCGAAGAGAAAGAGCCACCTCAAACATATGTACCAATCAAGCTTGGTGTGCCCTGCGGGCGACAATTTTCCTGGAATGCTTGGGGAAAAGGGGTTTAAGGGAAATGGCCTGGCAGAATATTCAGAAGGCTCATTTTGCCCTGGAGAAGATGGTAGCTATCGGAGGTATAAGACAGAAATTTGGTGGAAAATTTTTTAATGAATTTGTCGTCGAGTTCCCCCAAAAATATGAAGATATTCAGCATGAGCTTAGAGAAAAGGGAATAATCGGAGGCTTAGATCTTGAAAAATTTTATCCGGAGCTCAAAAATTGTGCCCTTTTTTGTGTGACAGAAGTGTATAAAAGAGAGGATATAGAAAGACTTGAGGAGGCTTTAAGAGAGATTCTGAAGAAAGAGAGAGGAAGGGGGAAAAATGATTAGAGAACCTTTGATTTTTGAGCTCAGCGGTCAAGGGAAAACAGGATTCATCCTCCCTCCCCTTGACATCGTTTCAAAAGATGATTTTCTCAAGGAAATTCCGCTTAGAGAAGACATTCAGGATTTTCCCGAAGTCTCTGAGGTAGAAATAATAAGGCATTTCACCCGGCTCTCCAAGATGAATTATTGTGTTGATGAGGGCCTCTATCCTCTCGGTTCCTGCACCATGAAATATAATCCCAAGATAAATGAGAAAATTGCTTCTCTTGATGGCTTTACCCAGGTTCATCCCTATGCCCCAGAAGATTTAGCGCAGGGGAATCTGCGAATTCTTTTTGAGACTGAGAGGTTACTCGCAGAAATAACCGGGATGGATGCCTTTACTCTTCAGCCTTCAGCTGGTGCACAGGGGGAATTAGTAGGAATGATGATGATTCGCGCTTTCTTGGAAGAAAGAGGAGACCCCCGGGAGATCGTCCTTATTCCTGATTCAGCCCACGGGACAAATCCTTCAAGCGCTCATATCTGTGGTTATAGAGTGGAGGAAATAAGGTCGAACGAGAAGGGTACTGTGGATATAAGGCACCTTTCAGAAGTCATGAATGAACATGTGGCGGCCTTGATGATTACCAACCCGAATACCCTGGGGATTTTTGAAGAGGAAATCAAAGAGATAGCAAAAATTGTGCATGATAATGGCGGATTCCTGTACATGGATGGTGCTAATTTGAACGCCTTGATTGGTTTCTCGAGGCCGGGAGACATGGATGTTGATGTTATCCATCTAAATCTGCATAAGACTTTCTCTACTCCTCATGGAGGAGGAGGACCGGGTTCGGGCCCAGTTGGAGTCAAGAAGAGACTCGAGCCTTTTCTTCCTGTCCCTGTAGTTGAAAAAAGAGGAGAAGAGTTCTTTTTTAATTTCGAGAGGCCTAAATCTATTGGTAGGGTGAGGAGTTATTACGGGAATTTTTTGGTCATTGTCAAGGCTCTTGCGTATATCCTTTCCCTTGGAGCTCGGGGTCTTAAGGAAATATCAGAAATATCTGTTTTGAATTCAAACTACATACGCAAGAGTTTAGAAAATGAATACGACCTTAAATATCCCACACCCACCCTCCATGAGTGTGTGTTTTCTGATAAAAATCAGAGAAAATATGGAGTTACAAACATAGACATCGCTAAGAGGCTCATAGATTTTGGCCTTCATCCTCCTACTGTCTCCTTTCCCTTGATAGTTCATGGTGCTTTGATGATTGAGCCCACAGAGACGGAAAGCAAGAGGGACCTGGATATGTTCATAGAAGCCATGAAGCAGATTGCAAAGGAAGCCGAAGAAAAGCCAGAGTTGTTGAAAGAGGCACCTCATGAGCCTTACTTGAGGAGGCTGGATGAGACGCTTGCGGCAAGGAATCCAGTCTTGCGCTGGGAGAGAAAATCAAATCAAAGTATATAAATTTAACCTCCCTGCTGCGGGAAATAGATTAGAGAAAAGGCTTTGAGAAGGTGAGGGAGAGAAGGGATGACTTTTCAAGAGTTAATCTTGGAATTACATAGATTCTGGGCTGAACAAGGCTGTTACCTCGCTCAGAGTTATGACCTCGAGGTGGGTGCAGGAACGATGACTCCAGACACATTCTTCAGGGTTCTGGATAAGAGGCCCTGGAAGGTTGCCTATACGCAGCCATCCCGAAGGCCCAGAGATGGAAGATTTGGAGAAAACCCCCTCAGAGTCCAAAAGCATTTCCAATATCAGGTAATTATTAAGCCTTCTCCTCCCGATATCCAGCAGACTTATCTTTCCAGCCTTTCAAGGCTAGGAATTGACCTTAAAGAGCATGATATTCGTTTTGATGAAGATGACTGGGAGTCGCCTACGATAGGAGCATGGGGCGTAGGCTGGCAAGTTTTGCTGGACGGCTTAGAGATTACACAATTTACTTATTTTCAACAGGCGGGAGGAATTGACCTCTTTCCAGTTCCTGTAGAGATTACGTATGGACTGGAGAGGCTGGAGATGTTCTTGGAAGAAAAGGATAACATCTATGAATTAAAATGGTCAGAGGAAGTGAGCTATGGAGAGCTGAGATTGGGGGATGAGAGGGAATTTTCAGAGTACAATTTCAATCAAGCTTCAGTTAGATTGCTTCGAGATTCATTCCTGAAAAATGTGAAAGAAGGACAAAGACTCATCGATAGAAACCTCCTCTTTCCCGCCTATGACCTCTGTCTCAAATGCTCTCATCTATTCAATATCTTGGATGCAAGAGGAGCGATAAGTGTCACGGAAAGAGTAAACATGATAGCTGAAATCAGGAAACTTGTTTCTCAAATAGCTCAAAAATATGCCTCAAAGGGGGATATTTCCTGATGGAGTTTGTGCTCGAAATTATTTGCGAAGAGATGCCTACCTCTCATCTCCAAGAGGCGATTTTTCAGTTAAAGACAAAATTTACCGAAGAACTTAAAAAAGCAAACCTTGGATTAAGCACTCTCAAGGTTTTCGCAACATGCAGAAGACTGGTGGTAGTTGGCGATGTTGCTCCCTTCCAGGAGGACAGGGAAGAAACAATCCTTGGTCCACCCAAGTCTGTTGCTTTTCTCCAAGATGGAAGGCTTTCTCCTGCAGCTGAAGGTTTTGCCAAGGCTAAGGGAATAAGCGCGGATTCCCTCGAAATAATAAAAACAGAAAAAGGGGAATATCTAGGTTTTAAAAAAGTTGCAAAAGGGAAAAGAGCACAAGAGATTTTGGCAGAGTTAATTCCTAAAATTATCCTCTCCCTTTCTTTCCCGAAAATGATGAGATGGGGGGAAATATCATTCAAATTTTCTCGTCCCTTGCGGAATATATTCTGCATCTTAGGAAGGGAACATCTTTCGTTTTCATGCGAAGGCTTGTCTTCTTCTGATTCAACCTATGGGCATAAGATTCATTCTTTCCAGAGGCTCAAGCCCAAGTCTTGCGAAGAGTATATTTCGCTCTTAAAGGAAAATAAGGTAGTGATAGACCCAGAAGAGCGGAGAAAGATTATCTTAGAGCAAGTTGAGAAGGTGCTTTCAAGACTAGAAGCCCGGCTTTACCACGACGAGGACCTTTTAAACAAAATTGTTTTTGATGTTGAGATGCCCTTCGTTTTCATGGGGGAATTCCCTGAAAAGTACCTTTCCCTTCCCCTTGAGGTCTTGAGTGTGGCTATGAGAGAAGGTCAGAGTCTTTTTTCGGTGGTAAAAGGGAAACGCCAACTTCCCTATTTTGTGGGAGTAGCTGATGCGCCAGATGATCCCAAGGGCCTCATCCGCAAGGGGAATGAGAGGGTCCTTAAGGCGAGGCTCGAGGATGCTAAGTTTTTTTGGGAAAACGACTTAAAGGTTTCTTTAAAGGAAAGAGCAAAGAGCCTGGATTCGATTATCTACGAGGAGAGACTGGGGACTTACAAGGACAAGGTTGAAAGGCTGAAAAAACTTGTTTATTATCTTGCTGACCAATTAGAAGCCAGGGAATTGAAACAAGAGCTTCTTGAAGCCACAGAGCTTGCAAAGGCTGACTTATTGACAGAAATGGTAAGGGAATTTCCTCTTCTTCAGGGAAAGATAGGAGGGCTCTATGCTGCGGCGCAAGGGTACTCGGCTCAAGTCTGGAAGGCTATCTACGAACATTATCAACCTTTGGGCTCTGAAGATAAGATACCCTCCTCGTTGGCGGGAGTAATTCTTTCTCTGGCTGATAAGGTTGATACGATTGTAGGTGCCACAGGTATAGGAGTGAAGGTTACAGGCTCCAAAGACCCCTTCGGTCTTCGAAGAAGTGCTCATGGGGTCTGCAGGATGGCGATAGAGAAAAAACTCAGGTTTTCACTCCCAAAGGTCATTGAAAGAGCCATCCGTCTTTACGGAGAGAAACTCCTGCAGCCGAAGGATGAAGTCAAGAATTCCTGCCTTGAGTTTTTTTCAAATCGTCTTTATCACCTGTTAGAAAACAATGGTTTTAGGTATGATTTGATCAAAGCTTCCTTGGCTATTGGGCTGGAGAGTATCTATGATTCCTACCTTAGGATTCAGGCTCTGGATAATCTTAGAAAAAGCCAGCAATTTACTACTTTTATTCATGTCGCTAAAAGAGTTACTAACATTTTACGTGATCATCCTCTTTACAAGCTCAATCCAGACTTATTGATTGAAAAGGAAGAGAAAGAATTATATACATGTTTCAACATTATCAAAGAAAATGTTAATCGCATGCTTTTGAGTGGAGATTTTGCCAAGGCCCAGAGGATGATTTTTAATCTATCTCCTTCTATCGACAAATTTTTTGATGGGGTCCTGGTCATGGCAGAAGACAGGAAAATCAGAAGGAATCGCCTCGCCCTTCTTCAGAGCATTCAATCCCTCTTTTTTAAGATAGCAGATTATTCTCAAATCGTCCCCGAGGGATAGGGTTTTTGAACCAAAAAGAAGTTTATTTAACCTAGCTTATTTCAACTGCTATCGGTCTCAAATTCGTCAGTTTCTAACTGATTCGGGAGGGCGAACTTCTGTTCAAAAGCAATGATTTTAACTAGGTTTCCAGGATAATTTTCTTCCTTTTTTTCACCATAAGGATTGAACTGGACCCCAATTTGATATTTATAGCTTTTTCCTGGATTGTAAGTTGACCAGCGCACAATTCCCAGTTGTTTGAGAGGTATTGTTTCTCCTGGGACTGAAATCTTGAGAGTGAGTTGGGTGTTAATTTTAAGAGGCTTCTGAGATAAAAACCTCACTCCTCCTCGGCTGATATCCAGAATAGGGCAAAATTCTTCTCCGTACTCTTCCTTATCGCTTAAGAGAGGACTTTTTTTATAGCTGACTGTTGAGCCGGGTATTTTGAACCTGATGCATGCCCTTCTTTCGATTCCGTTGTATTCCATTTAAAGCCTCCCACCCTTTACAAGAGGGAATAGTAAACTAAACTATTTTATTAGATATAACAATTTTTCCAAAAAGTCAAAAAGAGAGAGAGGCTCTGGCCCTCACGGTCAAAGGAAGAGGTTCTTTTGTTTTCTTCAGGATGTCTCCTTTTGAGGAGGGGGAAACCTCGTCTTCCTATCTCAGCGTTCCTTCATAGTGAGCCGTGAGCTGTCGTCTTCTCACATCCTCGGGCGTATAAGAGGGAAGAAGGACAGGTGCGATTCTATCTGTTTTAATCCCTGCTTTTTTCAATTCCTGTTCATACGCATTTACATGCTCAAGGGTCAAGGTTCCTATCTTGACTGATTTTATGTATTCTGCTGCATATTTACCCGCTCTTCTTCCAAACACATTGTAGTCAAGAACCGAATTTCCCATCAGTCGATTACGGCCATGGACTCCTCCTGAGGCTTCTCCAGCAACGTAGAGACCGGGAATGTTGGTTTCGCATCTTTCATTAATCTCGATTCCCCCATTCTGGTAATGGAGGGAGGGATAGATGAGCATCGGCTCTTTAGTTATATCAATCCCATAGCGAATGAATTGGCGATGCATAGCCGGGAATTGTTTATTTATGTATCCCTCGCCTTGAATCATTTCAATTAGGGGGGAATCCAGCCAGACACCCACGCGGCCGCTTGGGGTTTCAATTCCGTTTTTTCGTTCTACGCATTCCCTGATGATAGCCGCACTCTCAACATCCCTTGGTTCCCGAGGGAAGACAAAAAGTTCACCGAATTTATTTATTGGTTGCCCCCCTGCTCCTCTGATTTTTTCGGTGATTAAAAAACCGGCAATCTGTTCAGGGAAGACTGCTCCCGTAGGATGATATTGAACTGAGTCCATGTAGAGTAGCTTTGCCCCGGCGCGGTAAGCAATGACAAGCCCATCTCCAGTTGCCCCGTAGTGGTTGGTGGTGTCAAAGCCGCGGATGTGAAGCCTTCCGTATCCTCCTGTAGCGATGATGACTGCCTTGGCCTTGACCGTAAAATATTCCTCTGTCTCCAGATTATAGAGAACACCTCCCGCGCATCTGCCTCTCTTGTCCATGATAAGCTCAACTGTGGGCATGAATTCCAAGACGCGAATCATATCAGGGTGGTTTCTTACTTCATCCATCAGCGTGCGCATGATTATTGCTCCCGTATAATCGCGGCAGGAGTGCATTCTTTTTCTGGATGTTCCTCCCCCATGGAGGACCTGGAGAGAGCCATCTTCATATTTATCCCAGATTACACCCAGCTCTTCAAGCCATTTAACAACTTCAGGGCCATCCTCTGTCAAGGCTCTTACGAGTTCAGGTTTGTTGTCAAAATGGCCACCTCCCATTGCATCCAGATAATGGCGGGTAGGGGAGTCCTGTTCAGTAACAGCGGCTTGCATCCCTCCCTGTGACATCATCGAATTCGCATCTCCTAGGCGCAGTTTTGTGGAGATGATTGATTTTGCCTTGTTCTGCATGGCGATTATGGCTGCTGCACATCCTGCGCCGCCTCCTCCAATGATTAGAATATCCGTTTCAAAATCAGGATTGGTAAGGTTAAATAGCTCAGGCTTTATTCTCGAGTGTGATTCCAGCATATCTGCCACTTCTGTGGTTATTTCTTCTCCATTATTTACTCCGATGCGAATCTTTCGCCTGGCATCGGGTTTATAATCGGGATGAAATTTCTTGAGAACCTCTTCTCTTTCTTCGGCTTTCATGGGAGGAAAAACTGGTTTTCCTGATTTTTCGAGCTCAAACCTCTTGGGGCGAGTTTGGGCAACTTTTTCTAGGGATGGCCTCATGTATTCTGGGTACATTTGTTACTCCTTAAAGTTAAAAGTTTTTTTTCTTCTTCGTTCCTCATTCAATGTCTCTTTCATAATATAATTTTTTAAGCTCTTCTTTGCTCATAAGCATCAATTTTTTATATTCTTTGTCATAAATTCCTTTCTGAATTTCTTTTATTCTTTTTTCAAGTTGAAGGCTTTTCTTTGAAAGATACTTTCCATAAAGCCTTTTAGCGAGAATCCCCACATTATATTGGACTATCTCTGCTGGACAGCGGATGGCGCATAGCCCGCAGCAGAGACAGTCAAAGGAAAGGTCCATCACTTTTTCGATATCACCTCTCATTGCAGCTTGGATATAATCCATGACTTCTAGGTTCTGGGGGCAAGCTTTAGTGCAAGTATTACAGGCGACGCAGCGAAAAATTTCTGGGTAGAGGATCTGGAAGGTGACCACACTGGGCACGAGCTTATTTATGTCATAGGTGGCGCGTCTGTCAGGGATGGCAGGAAGCTGAGAGAGCCACATGCCTTCTTTGACGAGAGTGGTACAGGCGAGTCCTGTATAAATCTTGAAATCTCCGGGAAGTCGGAAAACAGTTGCGCAGGCTCCGCAGAAACCTTCGCGACACCCTGCCCCTCTTTTTATTTGATATCCCGCGTATTCGATGGCTCCCATGATTGTGGCATCGGCCGGGACTTTATAGGCTTTACCCATGATGAACACGGTTACAAATTCTCTTTTTTCTTCATTTTTTAGCGGTGTGTATTTCTGTTTTTGAGCTGGCTTAGGTTTCTTTTCTTCCATTTTTTTCTCCTTTCTTCTAATATTCCTGAGGAAGTTTTTTTAGCACAGCCCAAGAATAGACAGGGCCATCCTTACAAACATAATTAACCCCTATATTACATCGTCCACATTTTCCTATTCCACACTTCATCTTATTTTCTACTGTAGTATAAATTTGATCGTCCTGGAAACCTAGAGCTTGAAGATTTTTTATAACAAATTTAATCATGATTGGTGGACCGCAAGTGACGGTAATTGCGTTATTTGGCGATGGTTTTTTGTCAAGCACGTTGAGGGGAACAAAACCAACATACTCCTTCCATCCAGGCTCCTCCACGTCGATTGAAAGGTGGACTTTGATCTCTCTTTTTAATTCCTCTAATTCTTTTTTAAAAACTAAATCTCGGGAAGTTCTGGCTCCGTAGATGAGCATCAGCTCTCCATATTCTTCTTTCTTTGCCAGGGCCGTTTGTAAAACTGACCAGATGGGAGCCAGTCCGATTCCACCGCCGATGAAAATAAGATTTTTCCCCTTCCATTCTTCTATCGGAAAACCATTCCCATAAGGCCCTCTTATTCCAATGATATCTCCTACCTCCATCTCATGAAGCGCCGTGGTCACTCTTCCCATTTTCAGGACACTGAACTGAATAAATTCCTTCTCAAGAGGGCTGGATGAAATGGAGATCATTGATTCTCCTTTGCCGAAGACAGAAAGCATGGCGCATTGGCCACATCGGAAGGAGAAGCCATCTTCGTTGAGAAACTTGGTTCTGAAGGTTTTGATTGGTCTTGTGCCGCCTACTTCCTCTTTAATTTCAATTATTCTTGCCAGCCTCGGAATGTATGGGTTATGAGCCATAATTTTTCACCTTTTCCAGAATTTCGGTTATGTCTATACCTACCGGGCATTTGGAGATGCATCTTCCGCACCCTGTACATTGGTAGGCATTGAACTTCTCCACAAAATACTGGAACTTATGAAAAATCCTCTGTCTTAGCCGGGATGCCTTGTCAGGCCGTGGATTATGCCCAGAAGAGTGCATAGTGAAATCAGGGAACTGGCATGTATCCCAGGTTCTGATGCGCTTTCCTCTCAGGGAAGAAGTAGAGTAAACTTCATCATTTATATCAAAACAGTGGCAGGTAGGACAGAGATATGTACATATTCCGCAACGGATGCAACTCATGGCCTCCTCATCCCAGAAGGAAGAGTCAAACATTCCTTTTAATTTATCCGGTATTTTTTCAATTTCACGGAGCTTAGTTTTGAATTTATTCTTTGCTTCCTGATGAATGCGCTTAAGCATGCTTTTTTCATCTGGGTTCGGTTCCTCGAAAATATTCTTTCCCAGGATCAAGAGTTCATTGCCTTTAGCGGTAAATGATTGAAGGTAATATTTATCTTCAAGGTCAGTCATCAGAATATCAAGCCCTTCATTCGAATGGGGTGAGCCACCGACAGAAACACAGAAACACTGTGGAGAGGGGGGAGTATTACAACCTAGCCCAACTAGAGTGGTCTGGTTTCTTCTCTTTGTGTAATATAGGTCTTCGAAATCTCCTGTGAAGACCTTATCCATGAGAGTGAGTGCTTTTGCGTCACAAGGTCTTACTCCAAAGATGACTTTTTTTCTGTCTTCTGGTAATTGTTCTTCAACCTCGAGCTTTCCATTTTCTAATCTCTCAAACTTGAGCAGGGTCTCTGTTTGAGGGAAGATTATTTTTTTTGGGGACTGGATGCAGTTTGAATAATTTGAATCCAAGAATTCAAAGGACTTGACTAACTCAAAGCTCCAGAGGTCATCATTTTCTTGAGGAGCATAGATTTCGTATGATTCAAGTTCTTTAAGCCATTTAGGTAACGCCTTTTTGTGGAGTACTTTATCCATCTTTCTTACCTGATAAAATCTTGCGGGTCCTCATCTCTGAAACAGGCAACGAGGGATGGTTGTTGAGAATCAAGACCTGCTTCATACCCGAAGAGCTCTTTGGCTTCTTTTTCCATTTTATTATTCAAAAGACGCAAGGGGATGTTTACAGGGCATGCTCTTTCGCACTCTCCGCAGTCAACGCATCGACCCGCAAGATGGATTGCTCTGACCATATGATAGACAATGTTTTCCGAGAGGACTGGAGATTTTTCTATCCATTTAATTTTATTTGCCTTTTCCTCTGCCGTTGTATCCGCGCTCACGGCAAAGCTTATGGTGTCCACTACACATTCATCGCAGTAGCACATGGGACAAACAGACCGGCAAGCATAGCAGCGGATACACTTCTCGAGTTGATTCTTCCAGAAATCCCATTTTTGGGAGGTTGAGAGTGAATCGAATTTTTCAACTGAAGCGAATTCTTTCTCTGGCTTTCGCTTTGTTTTATCCCCTAAAAGAACATCGTATACTATGGGGAAATTAACTTTGCATTCAAGACATCTTTCAGCGAGGATTTCCTTGGCAGGAAGGAAAATTTTGCCTTCCTCAGTTTCGATGATTAATTCTTGTCCTTCTTTGAAATCGACTCTTTTGGCTTTTCTCCCGTTTAGTTTTTTTCGTAATTTTTTCTCATCTATAACTCCATTGTCCTCACAGGAAATGCCGATGAGGTAAACATCTTCTCGGGCTATGAATTTCTCCTGGAGAAGCACGTTTATCGCCCGGCTGTCGCAGCCTTTTATCACTATCCCCACAGGCCTTTGTTCAGGGTTTTTTTCTCTCTTTCTTCTCCTCTTCTCATCACTCAGGAATCGAACTAGATTGTGAACGCACGTTGGATCCCAAATAAGAATTTCTGAATCTTCGGCTCTCCTGATGAAGGCTGGGGTAGCCATTGATTCTTCTGGTTTTTTTCTATATCCGATGATGTATTTTACTTTCCCTTCTTTCAGTGCTTTCTTGGCTTCATTTTTAAGTTCCTCAGGATTAACCATTACTTTTCTCTCCTCAGCTTAGTTTGGGGTCCAAGGGGTTTTATTTCTTTTACGAAGTCCTTGATTATCTGGGTATACTTGAGGCCTTCAGCTGCGGAAACCCAAGACATTTGGAACCTCTGGGGTTCAAGGCCTATGAATTCAAGGAGTTTCTTCACGAGGGCTATTCTTCGGCGTGCATAATAGTTTCCTTTTATATAATGGCAATCACCAGGATGACAACCTGAGACAAGCACTCCATCTGCCCCTCTTTTGAAGGCATTGAAAATGTATAGGGGTGAGACACTTCCCGAGCACATCACAGTAATTGGGACTGCGTTGGGCGGATATTCCATCCGAGAGACTCCAGCGAGGTCACTTCCTGCCGAGGAACACCATTTGCAGAGGAATGCCATAATTTTTGGCTCAAAATCTTCTCTCATCTTCATCCTCCGAGGGAGGCGTTAATCATATCGTAGACTTGTCTTGGCGTCAGGTTTTTTACCTGAATCGCTGCCCTCAGGCATGTTGCTGAACATGTTCCACATCCTTCGCAAAGAACTTCTTTTACTTCCACCTTTCCATCTTTAAGGGAGAGGGCTTCATAGGGACATACAGAGACGCACATTCCACAACCTGTGCAGAGATTTGTGTTGACTTTGGCCACAGTGGGAGAATGGAATAGCCTTTCCTGGGATAATATGGCTATTGCCTTTGAGGCTGCGCCGCTTGCTTGAGCAACGGCCTCTGGAATATCTTTAGGAGCTTGGGCTGCGCCAGCGAGGAAAACCCCAGAGGTAACACTTTCCACAGGTCTTAGTTTGGGATGGGCCTCGGCAAGAAAACCATCCTTATCCAGCGCAATCTTTAGTTTCTTGGCTAATTCTTCTGCTCCTTTTGAGGGTCTCATGGCCATGGCCAGAACCACCATGTCGGCGTCTATTTCGATGTCTTTTCCGGATAAGGTGTCTACGCCCCAGACCCTTATCTTTCCTCTTTCTTCAAATATTTTGGAGACTTTACCGCGAAGATACAGGACACTATCTTCTTCCACTGCCCTCTGAACAAACTCTTCATACCCCTTCCCCCCAGACCTTATGTCTATGTAGAAGATATAAGCCTGGCCATCTGGAACATGATGCTTATAGAGCATGGCATGTTTCGCCGTGTACATGCAGCAAATCTTTGAGCAATAGGAGCAATGCATTTCAGGGTCGCGAGAGCCTACACACTGAATGAAGACTACTTCTTTGGGTTCTTTATGATCAGAAGGGCGGAGAATTTTTCCTTTCGTTGGGCCTGAAGCAGAACAGAGTCTCTCGAATTGAAGGCCATCTATGACATCAGGGTACTTTCCATAACCGTATTCTGCCATGTTTTCCTTTCCATAGAGGTCGTAACCGGTAGCGACAATTATGGCCCCAAAATCCATTTCTATGATTTTTGGCTTCATGTCGTAATCTATGGCTTTTGGCTCACAGACATCGGCACACTTTCCACAAGCAATGGGCAAAAGACCGGGGCAGGAGTTTATGTCCAAGGTATAAGAGGCAGGGATGGCCTGAGGAAATGGGATATATATGGCGCGACGGCCAGTGAGGCCTAAGTCGAATTCATTTTCTGTGACTACAGGGCAGACTTTAGTACATTCATCGCAGAGGGTACATTTATCGGGATCCACGTAGGTGGGTTTCTTGAGTATTTTGACCCTGAAGTTTCCTACATATCCCGAGACTTCCTGAACCTCACTGTAGGTCATTAGTTTTATCTTAGGATGTTTGGCGACTTCCACCATCTTTGGTGTCAGGATGCATTGAGAACAATCAAGGGTAGGAAATGTTTCTGAGAGCTGGATCATGTGCCCTCCAATGGAGGGTGACCTTTCGACAAGAACAACCTCGAAACCGCTGTTAGCAAGGTCGAGCGAGGCCTGAATACCTGCGATTCCTCCTCCAATTACCAGTGCCCTTTTGGTCACTGGGACACTTATTGGTTCAAGGGGCTCGTTGCGCGTCACTTTCTCCACGGTGCTTCTAGTTATTTTTATGGCCTTACTTGTCGCCTTTTCCATCTCTTTATGGACCCAGCTGCATTGTTCACGAATATTTGCTATTTCACAATGGAAAGGATTTACTCCGGCTGATTTAACGCAGTTTCTGAAGGTTGATTCGTGAAGGGTAGGGGAACAGCAGGCGACCACTACGCTATCGAGTTTTTTTTGTTTAATGGCATTGCTGATTAAGTTTTGGCCGGGGTCAGAACACATATAAACGTAGTCTTCAGAATGAACCACATTGGGATGGGTGGAGAGCTCTTTGGCTACCTTTTTAACATCTACTGTTCCTGCGATGTTTATTCCACAATGACAAACAAATACTCCAGTTCTCCTCATCTTAATCCTCTCCCTCAGGTCTGAGGCTTTTCTTTCTTCTGAGATTTCTTTTCCGTGTCCTTCTCTGCGGCGAGGACTTCCATTCCATAATCGTAACCTTTTTCAAACGCTTTGATGTTAAGGTCGAGAAATCTTTGGGGAACAAGTCCAGGAAGGGCCTTTTTCATGGCCTCTGGAGAGACAACCCCTGTGATTGCAGTGAAAAACCCAAGCATGACTAAGTTAGCTATGATGCGGTTACCAAGTTCTTCAGCAAAACGAGTGGAAGGTATGGAATAAATCTTGATATTTCTCTTGGAGGCCTTGGGTTTAACTAGGTCCCTGTCTATGATTAGAATACCTCCTTCTCGAAGCTCTGGCTCATATTTATCATAGGCTTCCTGAGACATGGCTACGAGGATTTCAGGTCTGGTGATGTAAGGATAAAGGACACGGTCCTCAGAGACGACAAGCTGAGAGCTACATGCACTTCCCCTTGCCTCAGGACCGAAGCTTTGAGTCATTGTGGCATGCTTATTATCGAAGAGAGAAAGTGCCTTTCCGGCTATCAAGCCACAGCGAATTATTCCCTGTCCTCCAAAACCTGAAAACCTTATCTCAGTCATGGCTTACTCCATAGGGTTTATATTTATTTCCCAACACTTTGGAGAGATGCTCATTCATACAATCAAGGAAAGTGGGCTTTTGCTTGTGGACGAATTTACCCACGATGATTTTCCCCTGGTAGGAAATATCCAGAGTACGCGTATCTGCTCCGTGTTGTATTTCTGAATTCTCATAGTAGTATTTGAGAAGATTCAGCCCATCCCCAAGCCGGTTTCTTCTTGCATAAAGGGTCACACAGGGAGTGATGACCTCTATAAAGGAAAAGCCTCTGTGTTCCAAGGCTTCTTGAATGGATTTGGTCACTCGTCTTAAGTGGAGTGCTGTCCAGCGAGCCACATAGGTAGCACCTGAAGCCTCGGCGAGATAGGGGAGATTGAAGGGATATTCGAAATTCCCGTAAGGTGCTGTGGAAAGATTGGCTAAGATGGGAGTCGTAGCTGCTACCTGTCCTCCTGTCATCGCGTAATTGAAATTATTGACACAGATGACGATGAGGTCCATGTTTCTCCTTGCTGCGTGAATGAAATGGTTTCCTCCAATTCCTACTATGTCTCCGTCTCCACTAAAGACAACAACCTTGAGCTCAGGATTCGCCAGCTTCACTCCTGTGGCTACAGGAATGGCTCGGCCATGGGTGGTGTGGATGGAGTCGAGTTTGACGTATCCAGCCACCCGGCCTGTGCACCCGATTCCCGAAAGAATGGCTACTTTATCCAGATTAAGCTTGCTCTTGCGAAGCGCTTCAGCAAAGGAGCTGACAACAGTTCCAATCCCGCAGCCCGGACACCAAATATGGGGAATTCTGTCCATCCTGAGGAAATCTTCAATTGGATTTCTTTCTTCGAGGCGATCTTCTTCTTTCATTTTGCTGCCTCCTTGATAACCTTGAAAATATCTTTGGGGTCGTGAACCCAACCACCGCAGTGGGGTACATGGTACACAGAAGCTTTACCTGCGGCGCATCTTTCTACTTCATAGACCATTTGACCATAGTTGATTTCTGGAACCACAAAGGCCTTTATTTTTCCTGCTAGCTCTCTTATTCTTCTTTCAGGGAAAGGCCAGACAGTAATCAACCTCAGTGTTCCTACCTTTATGCCTGCTTTTCGGGCTTGTTGAACGGCTCTTATAGAAACCCGAGAAGTTATCCCATAGGAGACCACAACAACCTCTGCGTCATCGGTTTCATCTTCTTGAAACTCGATTATTTTTTCTGCATTGAGCTTTATTTTATCCACCAAGTGAGGGACACATTTATTCTGGCATTCGGCATTAATCACTGGATAGCCTCTCTCATCATGGGTGAGTCCTGTGATGTGAAAGCGATAACCTTCCCCTACTTTAACCATGAAAGGAATCATATCTTTATCAGGTTTAAAAGGAAGATATTTATCCTTGGGGCCGGTGTACCATTTCCTTTCTACAAGCTCTATTTCTTCAGCAGGAGGGATGACTACCTTCTCATGCATGTGCCCCACACATTCATCGGTCATGATGAAGGTTGGCACCCTGTACATTTCAGAAAGATTGAAAGCTTTTATGGTAAGGTCGAAGCATTCCTGAGGGGAATCAGGAGAAAGTGCAATTATTTCATAGTCACCGTGGGAACCCCATCTTACTTGCATCATGTCCTGCTGCCCGGTAAGAGTAGGAAGCCCGGTGGAGGGTCCTCCTCTCTGGACATTGGCGATGACAAGAGGGGTTTCCAGCATACAGGCGAGCCCTATGTTCTCCATCATTAACGAGAATCCTGGTCCTGAGGTCACCGTCATAGCTTTCATCCCGCCCCATACTGCTCCAATCAGGGCTGCTATGGAGGCAATTTCGTCTTCCATCTGAATGAAAATCCCTCCCACCATCGGAATCCTTTCGGCAAACCGTTCAGCCGTCTCAGTGGAGGGAGTAATAGGATAACCAGCAAAAAAGCGACAACCTGCAGCAAGGGCTCCTTCGGCGATGGCATAATCTCCGTCTAAGTAATGTGAGCCTGTTAAGACTCCCTTAGGGTCGGCTTTCACCTTTTTCACCTTCTTCCTCCTCTTTCTTGAGAGTCACAAATATGGCAAATTCAGGACATATTGCCTCGCAAAGTTGACAATAGAGGCATTTTTCCTCGTTTTTGACAAAGGGAGGATGATATCCTTTGATGTTGAATTCGTCTGACATTTCGAGCACATCTCTAGGGCAATATTCCACACAAAATCCGCATCCTTTGCATCTATCCCTGTTGATATGGATTTTTCCCTTTTTCTCTTTTAAATCTCCAAAGTAAATCATTTGAGCCTCATATCAGACCTTTTTCTTCAAGAATAGGCTTAGGGTCTATATAATGGAGGTCTAATCTCAGTTCATTTTCCTTGCAACCGAGTGCTATGGCCATGAGCTGCGTGAAATAAAGGACTGGGGTAATTTTAAAATCAGGATATTTCTCCAGGGTTTTTTTCTGCCTTTGGTCGAGGTTGAAGGCGCAGAGAGGACAGCTCACTGCTAGGACTTCAGCTCCGTGGAGCCGTGCCGCAGTGATGATCTGGAAGGTTCTCTCTGCCACAATTTCTGGTTTGTCAACAGTCTGATAGGCTGCACAGCACTCTGTTTTGTAAGGAAAATCTATGGGTGTAGCGCCCAGGGAAAGCATTAAATTCTCCATTATCACAGGATTTTCAACATCATCGAAGCCTATTTCTTTGGGTCTTATCAGGAGACATCCATAATAATTCGCTACTTTCAGATTATTCAGGGGCTTAATTACTTTCTTCTTAATATTCTCGAAGCTTATCTCATCTCTCAAAAATTCTAGAAGATGAAAGATTTTCACATCTCCTTCATAATCGATTTTCTCTAGGTACATGAATTTGTTAATTTTTTCGAGGCTTACTGGGTCTTGCTTGAGTCTTTCATTCGCTCTTTTCAAGGTATTGTAGCACATGGCGCAGAGGGTCATTACTCGGTTAGAATTAGATTCCTTGACTCTGATGAGGTTTCGGATGGGAGCCAGATGATGAATTAAATCATCCGTGGCTAAGGAAAAAACTGTTCCACAACAGTTCCAACGCCGCAGTTCTTCGACTTCTATGCCTAGAGCTTTTAGGGCACAAAGGGTTGAATCTTCAAAATTTTTTGCATGGTTCTTCAGGGTACAGCCAGGATAATAACTTATTTTCATTATTAGACCTTATTTTAATTAAATAATTAATGATTTCTTTTTCCATACACCCGCTTCTCGTTAGGAAGTAAACTTTCTAAAACTGCTGATGAGGGCAATGGGAGGGACTTCTTTCTTTTCCTTCTCAGAGAGTTTTTCAATTTTAACGTGGTCCTCCCTCTTGCGGAGGAGTATCTGTCTCAAGGCTTCTATTACTTCAGCTATATTAATCCCCTTTGGACAACGAGCGTTGCAGGTGAAACATGAAGCGCAGATCCAGATCGCTTTCGACCTTAAAAGCTCATCGCTCAGGCCTAGTTGAGCATAACGAATAATCTGGTTAGGGAGAATATCCATCTCAGAGATAGCTGGGCACCCAGCAGAGCATTTTCCACACTGGTAGCAGGCAAGAAGGTTTTGGCCGCTGAGTTCCTGGACTTTTTGGACTAATGGATTTCTTATTTTTTTTTGGGATAAGTTAATTCTCATCTAATAATCTCTTTTTGCGCTGGTTTTAAAAACCTATTATCGCTATAGGATTTGTAAATCAGAAAAATTTACCTTTAAGTAAAGCACAATTTCAAAAGAGTGTCAAGAATCTTCCTCGATTTTTTGGCTAAATTTTTTCGAATTTAAAACGCCACATTCCCAAGATGAGAAAGAGAACGCAGAATGAATTAATAAGAATAAGATAACGGAGAAGGATTGGAAGCCCAAGGAGAGGTATCAGTAGGGAAGAACACACCAGCGCCCCCAAGAAAGCGCCGAGGAGGTCGAGCCCGTATCCCAGGCCATAATTTGAACTCCCTCTAAGGAAGAGCGAGTTAGAGATGATAAACAGGTCGCCCCCGAAATAGCCAATGAGGATTAGGGCTAAAAAGAAAAATGTTTCTGGAGGATGGGAATTGAGAAGAAGGGAATAGAAAGAAAAAATGAGAACAAACCCAAATTGAATGAGAGGGAGGAGGGGAAAATAGATTTTTTTCCTCTTCATGCCTCTTAAGGCACCCAGGGAAAGCCCTGCCATAAAACTTGCAAGAAGGAGTGCTATCCTCTGATAAAGATACCCGTATTTGGTTTGGAAGGAAATGAGGACGATGATTTCAAAAGTGATAGTGCTGAATCCCATGAGAGCTAAGGGGGTTAGTAAGAAGGAGGCCCTTTTTCTCCCCTGCCAGAACCAGGAAAGGAGAAGCAGAAAAATTATTAAGGGGAAATCTAAAAGCCAAAACCTTGAGATTCGAGAAAGGTAAGTGAAAATTTTCCCTTCTATGCCTCTGAACTGGGTTCCCCAGAGCACATTGTTGAAGAAGTAGCTTATGGGGGTTAGGTCTCGATTTATCTTTTTTTCTCGAGAAAACATAGAATCTTCTAAAGTTTTCTTGCGCAAGGGGCTCAAGCGTGAGAGGAGGAAATGGCGGGTGATGAATGTATTTTGAAGATTTAACTTCTCCATAGCTTGAGCGAATGATTCTGCATCTGAGATTAAAGGTCGCGAGGAAGCAAGAAAGATATTCGTACCCCCAGGGATTACTTCAAGATGAGGAAAAACCTCTTTTAGAGTATGGTAGAGGACTGAAAGAAAATCGCCTCTTTCCCTGCTTATGTAATCTTCAGCCGAAGGGAGACGAAGAGAGAGGATTCCCTCTGAAGAAAGCTTTTTTCTTGCCTCTTGGAAGAATTCTTTTGTGTAGAAGCGATTTATCTGAGCCGTAGCTGGTTCAGGCAGGTTGAGAACTATCGCATCATATTTTTTTCTTACTTTTTTTAAAAAGGCTCTTCCGTCTTGATAAAAGACTTTCACTCGGGGTGCTTGGATTGATTTTCTTTCTTCAGGAGGGAGATGGCGCAGAGAAAAACGAATGATTTCAGGGTCGATTTCAACATAATCCACTTCTGCTTGAGGATATTTTAAAACCTGCTTTAAACCCCCTCCAGCTCCCCCTCCTAGAAGAAGAATCTTCCTAGCCTCAGGGAGCTGAAGAAGGGCGAAATGAACAGATTCTTCTGCAGCCAGAAGGTCAGGGTATGAATATTCGAGAAGGGAGTTGTTGTAAAGGGAAATTTGTTCTTCTGTTTTTATGAGTTGAAGCTTGCCATATGGTGTGTCTTTACTTTGAATCAGGTTGAAAGGGTTCCAGTATAATTTCTCACTCTTGAAATCAAAAAGGCTGAAGAGAGCCAAGAAGATCAAAAGAGGTAAGAGAAGGAAGATATGTTTTCTTTTTCTTGAGGAAAGGAAAATAAAGATTGAAGATAAGGCTCCTATTAGGGCGGTGCTTTCCCAATTGGAGAAGGTGGGGACAAAAAAAAGAGAGACGAAAGTTCCGGCTAGAGCCGAACCTAAACTCTCTAGAAAATAAACTTCCGAAACATTACCTTCAAGAAGCCTTGTGTTGAAGACAAAGAGCATCCCTAGGGGAAAGCTTATGAGCAGCGAAAGCAAGGTTGAATAAATGAGAATGGTTGTTGTTCCTGTCAATTCCCCGGGCAGAATATTGAGAATAAGGCGCGAAAACCTCAGCCCTGCAAGACAAAAAAGGAAGAGAAGGATAGTGAAGTAATACATCAGGGGTAATATCTCAGGCCTAAATTTTATTCTTGAGGCTAGGATGCTTCCTATACCTCCCCAGAAAAGCCATGTTCCCAAGAGAATTCCAGATGTGATTTCATTTCCATAAAAATAGGCGAAGAACTCTCTAAGGAGTAATACCTGAAAAGAGAGGGCAATAAACCCCAAGAAAAAGGGAGGGATTAACTTTCTCACCTTGACCTTTGAGACTGAAACTATATCTCCTTTATCTTTTAAGAATTAAACCCAGATTCCGGGAATCGGATTACCGCAGCGATTACAATTCCCTCTTTTGAGGTTAATCTTTTTTACCTGAAATCCATATCTTTCCACAACTTTATTCTGGCACTTCGGGCAGAACGTACTTTCTCCTTCGTGACCTGGAACATTTCCAATGTAGACGTAGTGAAGTCCTTCTTCGAAAGCAATCTTTCTTGCCTTTTCGAGAGTTGAAACTGGAGTAGGGGGAAGGTTTTTTATGAGATACATTGGATGAAATCTTGAAAAATGGATTGGCACATCAGGCCCCACTTCTTTCATCATCCAGCGACTGAGTGAGCGGATTTCAGAAGGGCTGTCGTTCAAGGTAGGAATGACGAGATACACAATTTCCAGCCAGGCTTTACTTCTATGAACGATTTTTATCGCTTCCAGGACAGGTTTCAGCTCTCCTCTAACATAGTTGTGGTAAAAATTCTCGGAGAAAGATTTAAGGTCGATTTTGATCCCATCCACGACCTTGGTCAGCTCTTCGAGGGGTTCAGGATTGATATGACCTCCAGTGATTACCACACTTTTTAAGTTTGCTTTTCTTGCTGAGAGAGAGGTGTCATACATGTACTCGTAAAAAACAACAGGCTCCGTATAGGTATAGGCTATTATCGGGCAACTCTGCTGTCGGGAGTATTCGACCACCATCTCGGGAGGGAAATCATAGTGTCGAACCTGTTCAGGCCTTACCTGAGAAATTTCCCAGTTCTGGCAGAACTTGCAATTCACGTTGCATCCAGCCGTAGCGATGGAAAGGGCTTGACTACCTGGTAGGTAATGGAACAGAGGTTTTTTTTCGATGGGGTCGATATGGATTGCACATGCCTTTCCATAGACAAGAGTATAATAGATGCCATCGTTGTTTTCCCTGACTCCGCAATATCCTCTCTCTCTATCACCCAACTTGCAATACCGAGGGCAGAGGAGACACTCGATTTCTCTATCTGCTAGCTTCTTATAGTAACGGGCCTCAACTTTAGAAAGATTTTCTTGTCCAGAAAGGCCATAAAACCCATCGCGAGAAAAAGAAATTTTTAATTTGGAGGCAAGAATTGCCCCTCCGATTGAATTAAAAAATTCCCTTCTCTTCATTTCACCCTATAATGACGGAGCACGGCAGATGATTGGATTTTTTTGATACGTATTCTTTTTCATATTTCCTCTTCTATGATTTCTATCATGTTGAGATTTGCCTTTCCCAGACCCATTCTTTCGGCAGCATAGAGGTAAAGAGGAGCCCTCTTTTCTTCTTCTAGAGAAGGAAGCCCACTTTTTGCCCTCAATTCTTCTATTATTTTCCAGCCTATGAAATCAGCTGCCACAGGGTCGAGGCTGAAAACAAAAGAGTCATATTTTTTTGCCCACCGCGAATGGTATGCAGGACCCTTATGGAACTGAACAAGCGTGCAGTCAAGAATTGTGATTTTGTGTTTCTTTTTGATTGGCTCTGTATCGAATAGTTCGGCTACAAAGGGGTTGCAGTTTGAGTCGTGGTATTTGTTGGGATTATGGATGGCACCGAAATAGTTTTTCATCCCTGCTGTGACTCCGGCAAGTCCATGATCTTTTAAAAGAGCAAGGCTGATTGAGGAATTAATCCAGCGCGTCTGAATCGAGGAAAACAGGCTACCTATGTTCAAATGAGCAATTAGTTCGTGCTCATAATTCACCCCAGGAGAGTCTGTAGCGAGGACTTTGATTTCATTTCGATTCATGTTGAGTCGATATCCCGCCTCTTTTAGCTCTCTTTCTGTTCGGTCCCAAATGACGATGTTTTCCTCTTTTATTTTCCCCTCCGTGAGAGCCTTCCCCAAGGGAAAAGATACTTCGGGTAGGGTAGAAAGGCTTCTTCCTCCAATAGTGTTGACTTTAATCCCTATTTTCTCGTTGGAAGGGAAGAGGCTCTCCAGGGCATCTTTGATGCGATTAAAATTGGTGAGTCTCTGAAATCCTTTTCGGTATGCTTCTAAAACTCGATTAAAATCTATGTTTCCGTTTTGATTCCGTAACTTGTTTGTTCTGAGTATAATGACTTTTGATTTCATCCTTTTTCTTAAGTTACTATCCTTCCGAGTTTAAGTCAATATCGGTACCTCTTGCTAAAATAAACATTATGCTTTATAGTTGAAGCCTAATCTTGGAGAGAGATTAAAGATGAAAATAAAGAAAATAACGATTTTCATCCTAGTTATGGAGAGCCTCTGCTTACCCATGGTACAGGCAGGAAATGGGGAAAAGAAACCCTCTAACCTCCATGAGTTGTTACCCGTTGTGGAAGGATGGAAAATGTCTGTGAAACCTCGGATTTATTATCCAGAAGATCTTTTTGAATACCTTGATGGAGCTGCAGAGGCATATTTAGCCTATGATTTTGAAGAGTTAATCGTCGTACAGTATGCAGATGAAGAAGAAACAAGCCTTTTGATTGAAATATATGATATGGGGAATGAAAAGAATGCCTTCGGAATATACAGTGCAGAGAGATATCCTGAGAGCAAATTCCTATCTGTAGGAAATCATGGCTATCTTGAAGAGGGGACTTTAAATTTCATCATCGGAGAATATTATGTCAAGCTCCTTTGTTTCGAAGCTAAGGAAGAGGTTGAAGATAATTTGAAAACCTTTGCCCATCGGATCATCGAAAAGGTAGAAGAAAAGGGTAAACTTCCTTCTCTCCTCAGTTTTTTTCCTCAAGAAGGAAGGGTTGCCAATAGCGAAAAGTTCGTTTTAAAAAATTTTTTAGGCTATGCATTTCTCAAAAATGGGTATCTTGTAAACTATAAGCTGGATTTGTTGGAATTTGATTGTTTTATAATCGAAGGGGAGGATGAAGAGGATGCACAGCGAATGCTCAAAATGTACCTTGAAGCTAAGAACAATCACTCGGTTGAAGAAAGAGAGTCTATATGGCTCATAAAAGACCGTTATTACCATAACATCTTTCTTGCCAAGGTAGGGAATTATCTCTGCGGGATCCTGAAAATAAGAGATGGATTTGAAGAAATAGGTGAGGGATATCTTAACCTGCTTATTCAATCTCTCGAGAGGTAAATTTCTGTTTCAAAGCTAATTACTCTTCCTCTTTTTGAGGAGAGGCGAACTTATGATTTAAAACGATTCAAATCGTTTTTCTGTTCTCATCTGAAGATTTAAGCGGCGGATACACATCAGAAAGATAATCCTCCATACTTTTGGCCAGCTTTCTGAGTGTATTTTTATTTTTTTCTCTGGAACGTTCCTCAATTTCTTTTCCCAATTCTGAGATTCTCTCAAAACCGAAGCTTTTTCCCGAGCCTTTCATCTTGTGACCTATATTTTCGATTTCGTCAAAATTTTCTTCATCAAGAGCACGCCTTAGGGTGACAAGATAAAGGTGGACATTTTCGAGGTAAAGCGGAATCAATTCATTTATAGAGGAAACTCGATTCTTTGATACTTTCTCTTTTCTTGTTTTTTCCCTTTTCATCATTTCTTTAGCGCACCAGAATGAATCAGAGGAAGTCATTCAATCTTTTAAATTCTTGTTCCAAAAGCTGGAGTGTCTTTTGGGCTTTTTCTATGTTTTTCTCTTTTCCCGCGAGCTCCATAGTATGAGAAGCAATTTGCAAATATGGCATGCTTAAGTTTGCAGAAGCTCCTTTGAGGCTGTGCCCGAGTTCCTGGATTGAGGAGAAATTTCCCTCAGTAATTGCTTTCTGTAACTCCTCAAATTTCTGCTTGAAATCATCTAGATAAAGATTGATGAGTTCCATGAGAAAGGACCTATCCCCTCCTGTTCTTTCCAGGGCTGAGGAAAAATCAATGGGGGCATCTTTTTTCGAATAATCATTTTCATTCATTTTAATCCTCTATTTTAGAAGTACTTATTTTACTCACGATTACACAGTTGCGACCGTTTCTTTTTGCCATGTACAGGGCTTCGTCGCTGGCTTTGATGAGTTCCCCGGTGGAAATGAAAGGGAAATGCTCAGATGAAGCACACCCTAAACTTAGCGTAACTTCAAGCAGACCAGCACCTGTGGTTATTTTATTGTCGCTGACATTTTTCCTTAACCTTTCAGCGATACCTTTGAGGTTTGAATGTTTGCAGTTGGGGATGACAATCAGCAATTCGTCACCTGCGTAACGTCCAATTTTATCATAACGCCGAAGATTTCTTTGAAGACGAGAAGCAATTTCAATCAACACCTCATCTCCAACCTGATGGCCATAGGTATCGTTAATCATCTTAAAATTATCTATATCAGCCATTATCACCCCCACTGGCTTTTTTTCCCTCAAGCTTCTATTTAACTCTTCATCCAGGTGTTGAATTATTTTATTTCTGTTGGGAAGTTTGGTGAGACTGTCTTGGGTAAGCCTATTGTGAAGTTCGATGATTCTGATACCCGTATTCAAGCGAGCCTTTAACTCAAGATGATGGAAGGGCTTGGTTATATAATCATCTGCTCCCGAAGAAAGGCCCTTGAGCACATCTTCTGGCGTGTCCTTAGAGGTGAGGAGGATGATGTAGGTATACGTATTTTTATCCTTGTTCAAATTACGTATCTTGCGGCATAGTTCAATTCCATCAATTTTGGGCATCATCCAATCAAGAATTATCAATTGAATGTCTTTGTCTTCAATAAGGGCCTCCCAGGCTGCCTCTCCATTCCGAGTGATGACTAATTTATATCCACAATCTTTGAGAGCCTTTTCCAGCATTTTACGAGAAACGATGTCATCGTCTGCGATGAGAATTTTAAGGTTTGAGTGCTTCATGTTTTCTATCGATTTTTTTGGTTTTCTTTGAACTTCCTCATCACTCTTTCTATAGTCCTGGAGAGCTCGTCTGAGTTGAGAGGTTTGGAGATGTAATCATCCATTCCAGCTTCCAAACATTTTTCTCGATCCCCTTTCATGGCATGAGCTGTCATGGCAATGATAGGAATATGCTTACCGGTTTTTGCTTCCTTTTCCCTGATAATAGCTGTGGCTTCAAAGCCATCCATTTTGGGCATCTGAACGTCCATCAAGATTAAATCAAAGATGTTTTTTTCCAAGGCAGAAATTGCTTCCTCGCCATTGTGGGCGGCTTTGACTTGATGCCCAAGTTTTTCAAGCATGTAGAAAGCAACTTTTTGGTTGATGATATTATCTTCAGCAAGGAGGATTCTGTAACACTCGCGGGAGGGGGCATGTTGAGGTGTTGAAATTTCAGGGATTCTTGAGTCTTCTTCCTTTTTATTTCCAACAATCTTGAGCATTTCCCTGTACAGGATTTTCTGGTTTATGGGCTTGGTGATGAAGGAAGTTATTCCTAATCTTTGCCAAGGAGAGGCATCGTTTTTATTCTCTGCAGCACTGAGCATGATTATCGTTGATTTGGCAAGCTCAGAGTGATGCTTGAGTTCTTGGGCAATGATGAAACTGTCCATCCCAGGCATATAGGCGTCGATGATTGCCATAGAAAAGGGGTTGCCCGCGCTTTTTGCTCTTTCGATCAAGGCCCTCGCTTCCTCTCCTGAATCTGCTTCTGTGGGTTTCATTTTCCAGCTCTTCAAAATTTCTGTTAAGATGCTCCGACTCTTGGGGCTGTCGTCAACAATGAGGACTGTAAGCCCTTTAAATTCTTCACTAGGAAGAATTTCATCTTCAGCCTGGTTTCCTATTTTAAGAGGAAGGATAAAGTGAAAAGTTGAACCTTCTCCAACCTTACTCTCAGCCCAGATTTTTCCTCCCATGAGTTCAACAAACTGGCGGCAGATGGCGAGTCCGAGGCCTGTTCCTCCAAACTTCCTGGTCATGGAACCATCCGCTTGAACAAAGGAGTCAAAAATTATCTCGAGCTTATTTTCAGGAATTCCTATGCCTGTATCGCTAACCGAAAAATGAAGCATCACTTCATCTTGTTTCTTTGCTTCTTCTTTTACTGCTAGAAGTACTTCGCCTTTTTCAGTGAATTTTATGGCATTGGAGAGAAGATTTATCAAAACCTGACGTAATCTTACAGGATCGCCGATTACTTCCTTAATAATCTCAGGAGGAATTTTACAGGCCAGCTCAAGCTTCTTTTTGTAAGCCTGGTAAGAGAGAGAGGAAACTGTCTCATAAATAAGTTCATGGAGATTGAAGGGCGTTTTTTCGATTTCAAATTTCCTGGCTTCAACCTTGGAGATATCGAGGATGTCATTGATGATATCCATCAAAGATTCGGCGGATGATTTTATTCCTTCTATGTATTTTCTCTGTTCGGGGGTGAGGTTTGTGTTGAGGGCCAGCTCAGTCATACCCAAGATCCCGTTCATAGGGGTGCGTATTTCATGACTCATGTTTGCCAGAAATTGGCTTTTTGCTTGAGATGCGGCCTGAGCCTGCTTCTTAGCTTCTACGATTTCGGTGACATCTGTGATTTTTAAGATAAAGCCCTGGTAACATTCCCTGTGATAAATGGGATAAAAGCGGAAGATTGCCTCCACCCCATTCAACGATTTCTGAAGAGAAAGAGGAGGTGCGGGTATGGACTCCTTAAAATTTGATATCTTAGATTTCAATTCTTCGTTCTCCAGGAGTCTGAGCAGCGGTTCTAACTCCCAGAAAGATTTTCCAACTATCTCTTTCTTTTCTTTTTTTATAAGTCTTAAAAAATATTCGTTGACTTCAACGATAGAATCTCTTGAGTCAGTGAAGATTATTCCTTCTTCAAAACTTGAAATCATCGTCGAGAGTTTATTTGCTTCTCTCTGAATCAATTCTTTTACTTTTACAGAGTCTAAAGAAAGGTCCCTTCCCACAAAGCAGAGTGCCTCTTTCCCTCCATAGTTTATCAGGCTTGAACTTTCTTCAACCTCCACAACTGTTCCGTCTTTCCTTTTGTAGGGCCGTTTTCCAAGGAGAAGTTTTGTCTTGGCTTTTGTCTCCACGATGTCTCTTTCTATTTCTTCTCGAGGAAGGGCGAGAAAATCGTAGATGGTGAGTCTCTTTATTTCCTCCAGGGTGTATCCAAGGAGAGCTCGAAGAGAATTGTTGGAGTCTAGAATCTTCTTTGTTTCGATCTCCATAACATAAATACAATCTGCGCTCTGTTCGATTACCATCCTGTATTTCTCCTCGCTCTCCCGAAGATAAGTTTGCATCATCTTTTGAGCAGTTATGTCTTTGGTGACTCCCCGATAACCAGAAAGCTCTCCCTTCTCATTCACTACGGGGACACCGCTGATAAGGAGGCAGCCTCTTTTTCCCTCCTTTGTCAGACACCAGCATTCAAAATCTTCGATGTGACTTTTTTCTGAGACGATTCTTTTAAAAATTGGAGTAACTCGAAGAGCCTCCTCCTCTGGCATGAAATCGGAGAATTTTTTTCCCAGAACTTCTTCAGGCTCATAGCCAAGGAAGTTTTTAACCCGGCCTGTGACATAGGTAAAGCGTCCCTCTCTATCGGTTTCCCAGATCCAGTCTCCTGAACTGAGGGCAATGTCCTGAAATCTCTTTTCCGACTCTTTGAGTTTTTCGAAGAATTTTCTCTCCTGAGTGATGTCACGGTAGATGGCATAGGTTGCCTGGAGCTTATTATCGATGAGGATGGGAGAGGCGAGCACCGAGACGTTGATCAAGGTCCCATCTTTACGTCTTCTTAAAGCTTCGAAGGCAACCTTCTCTCCGCCAGCAACTTTTCGGGTGATTGAAACCGCTTGCTCATGATTTTCTTGAGGCGCCACAAGGTCATCAATTTTTTTCCCCATCACCTCATTTTTTGAATATCCGAAGACTTTGAGGAATTCCCCATTGACCCGGATCACTCTTTCTTCGCCATCTATCATCACGATTGCTTCCTGAGCGCTTTCAAAGAGCTGGTCAAGATAAGCCTTTTCTTCCTCCAGTTTTTTCTGGGCTTCTTTTAATGCCTCATTCATGACACGGAGTTCTTCATTCGCGGCTTTAAGTTCCTCTGTGGTTGCCTCGAGCTCTTCATTCATTGCCTTCAATTCTTCCTGGGCTTCAAGTTTTGAATGGAGAAGAAGCATTTCATTATGCTTTTGATGTATGTTGCGCCGGGTCTGTTCGATATCAGTACAAATTTTTTTCAAGGAGAGTATATCTTCCCCGAGTGTCTCGATGAGTTGATCGAAGGAGACGATTTCCTTTCCCTTTCCTTCCATGGGAGCCATTTTAATTCAACCTTTCATAAATCCTTTCTCTTGCAGAAAGAGGGCGGAAAAGACCTTCAATCTTAGGGAATTCGCAACTTCCGAGAATCAGGATTCCCCTGCTTCTTAGATAAGAATGAATCTTTTGCAAGAGGAAAACTTGAAGTTCAGATTCAAAAAAGATGAAGAGATTTCGGCACAAAATGAGGTCAAATTTCCCTAGATTATTGCCTTTTATGATGTCGTGCCTTTTGAACCTAACCATTTTTTTTATGCTCGGTTTTACTTCGAATGAATTTTTATGGTTTTGAAAATAGCGGAGAAGATATGTTCGAGGCACGCTTTTAACCTGATTCATTCCATACCTTCCCTTCTTGGCTCGAGACAAGCAATTCCTGTTTATATCAGTCGCATGGATAAAAATTTTAATTTTACTCTCCATTTTTTCCCTGATTTCGCTCAGGATAATGGCTAGAGAATATGGTTCCTGTCCCTCTGCACACCCGATAGAGAGAGCGCGAAGGGTTTTTCTTTTTTTCCTGGAGAGACTATCGAGTAAGGCGGGAAGGATTTTTTGCTTAAGGGAGAGGAAAACATTTTTCTCACGGAAGAAATCTGTGACGTTGATGGTCAATGTTTCCAGGAATTTTTCGCATTCTGAGGGGTTTTTCTTTATAAAATTGAGATATTCCTCATATGAATTAGTCTGAGTTGCCAGGAGTCGGAGGCAGAGGCGTCTCTTGAGCGTGGAAAGCTTGTAGTGCCTCGCATCAAACCCATGGATTTTATCAATTTCTTCCAACACTCTAAGCATCATCTTCTCATTCATGGGGATGAGTTCCTCTTTTCATCAAAAGATTTAGTTTTTTAGCCTCATCTTAAGGTGCCTTACTATTTCCCGAATTTACTTTCTCAATCTCCTCCAACGGGCATGTGTTTTTCCATATTTTCCTGCTTCCTTTTAGCTTGACTTCTCTTCTAGCATTTTCGAGTCTTAATTTTAAGTCCAGGAAGCTGAATGGTTTAGTCATGTAATCGTCAGCACCGGCCTCAATTCCTTGAGAGATATCATCTTCTTCATCCTTCCCGGTTAAAAGAATGATGTAGATATCCCTTGGATATTCCCTGCGAATTTTTTTACACAGCTCGATGCCACTCATACCAGGCATCAACCAGTCTAAGATGGCAATACTGATCTCTTCCTTGTGCAGTGTATCCCACGCCTGTTTTCCGTCATGAGTGGCAATGACTTCAAACCCCCAGTTTTTTATATCCTTTTCAAGGGCTTTGCAGGAAATGGTTTCATCCTCGGCAAGAAGAACTTTCATTCGGTTCTTATCCTTGCTGTTTTTCATTCGATGAGCCTTTCAGAGAAATTCCCTTCATGATTTTCTTTTCTGATTTTAAGTTTCGCAAGGGATTGGTCAATCGCCTTTGCGGGTGAAAAATGGGGTGATATTCATCTTCTCGACCTCACCTTTTGAGGGGGAAATCTTTAGCCAGAAGAAGGGATATTTTTTGACTTACTCTTGGAAGAGGTAGTAATATTTATTAAAAAAAGGATAGAATGCAAGATAATAAAGTAATAACTTCTTCTTTGGTCATAATCGTCATCTTCATCTCTGGGGTTGTGCTTCGCGTGGCTAAGCCCGTGCTTTTTCCCTTTTTCTTGGCTATCTTTCTCTCTTTCATCCTTTCGCCGATTCTCGTGTTCTTAACCCGTTATAAGGTTCCTAAAACCATTTCCATCGCCTTTATTCTCATTGCATCTTTTTTCATAAGCTATCTTTTGGGGGCTCTTTTTTATTCAAGCGGGAAGGCATTTGCTTCGGACCTTTCGGGCTACGGAGAAAAATTAAATTCTATTCTGAACCTTCTTCAGGAAAAGATTGGTTCTCATCGGCTTGAAGGAGAGCCGTTTGATTGGACAAAGCAAATTAATTTCAATAAGATGGCAAACTTTCTCCTCTCTTCGCTCGGTCCCTTCTTCTCCTTCATCTCTAATTTATTTTTGATCTTCGTGTTCCTCATCTTCATCTTAGCTGGAAGAGGAAAAATTCTTTCCAAGGTAAAGACCTCTTTCCCTGACCCAAGGGGAAAGAAAATCTTGGATATCATTCAAAAAATAGACAATCAGATTCAGAGATATCTCGCCATAAAAACTGTGATAAGCCTGATAACAGGGGGATTAGCCTTTGCTGTGCTTGCTGCCTTTAGAGTTGATTTTGCCTTGGTCTTTGGCTTTTTCACCTTTATTCTGAACTATATTCCCAATATCGGCTCGATAGTGGCTACTATTTTACCTTCGACCATGGCACTTTTTCAGTTTGGAAGCGCGTGGCCGGCCTTATGGATACTCATCATTCTGAGTGCGATTCAGGTGATTCTCGGCAGTCTTGTAGAGCCCAGGGTCATGGGAGAGGGATTGGGACTGAGCCCGCTTGCCGTTCTCTTCTCTCTTTTTTTCTGGGGCTGGCTTTGGGGTCTTCCTGGAATGGTCCTTGCCGTCCCGATTACCTCTATCATAAAAATAATCTGTAGTAATATTCCTTCCCTCAATTTTGTAGCGGTGCTCATCAGCAAAGAATAAGGTAGGGAATGATTCTTCAATCTATTTTATCAAGTAATCAATATTTTTCCTTTTTTTGAAAATTCCCTTAATTTTTCGATTCTTTCAAGGAGAGATTCCAGGTAGTTTCTTTCCTCCAGGTTTTTCCTCGCTGAGAATTTCAGAGAAAGTATTATTCTTTCCAAGCATTTGATTTTTTCCTCTTTTCTGTAGCCAGGAGATTCTCCGGGAATGATTATGTTTCTTTGGAAGCTACAGTTTTCCATGCTCCGCAGAATCTCCTCTCCAATTTCGTTCTTTGGTTGTGATTCTTCACTGGAAAGCAGGATGAGGCTCTTTTCCTTCTGAAGTTTTTCCTTTGCATAATTCAAGGCTAAAAGAGCATCTTTGTCTGTGAAGGATTCTTTTTTTGCTGCATAAATTCCCAGAGGAATTTCGATGTGGAGAGCTAGCCAAGCCATCCTTTCATCCTTCAAAATGTCATCTTTCCTGAAATCCTCCCAGGAAGAAATATCAGGATTTTTTTCCATTGACTTTTTTTCTTGGTAAGACTTATGCTGGGCGAGATACAAGCATCCTGGAGGACAGTGAATCTTTTTTTCCCTGAGAAGACCGCAGCAGAGGCTACACAGCGTTTCCCTAAGTGCAGGACAATAACGTTTCCCTTTCCTTTTCTTACATCTAACACATTTTTTCAATTAGCACCTGCAGATTCAGTATTTTATTAGTGCTTAATTTTATCTTTTCTCTACGGAAATGAAAAGTAGCAATTCAACAGGTGAGGTGAAATGCAGCGATTACCCTTTTCTTGGAGTGAAGGTCATTAAAGATTTTCACCGCCTTCCTGGTATTTTCTACTATCAAGGTTATTCCCTTTCTCTGGGCACATTTTTTCACCTCTTCATCTACTTTCATCAGCGAGGCATATCCTGTTCCAATGATGAGGATTTCGGGTTCTTGAGCGAATACCTCATCCAGGTCCTGAAGGCTTACTCTGTGTCCGGATTTTCGCCACCAAGAAGGATTTATTTTCTCAGGGAAAATGATGAGGTCTTGGGTGAAGGTTTCTCCTTTGATTTTTATCTTGCCAAATTCATAAGATTCAATCATTTTTTTTGAAGGAAAAATGTTTCTGGTGTGAGAGATTTCATCCTTTTTCCTAAGATCTTTTTGAGGGCCTTCTGAGCTGCTTTTTGCTCGGCACTTTTTTTTGAATGACTTTTCGCCACGGCAAGGGTTTCATCTCCGGAAATGACTTTGATGACAAAACTTTTTTTATGCTCTGGCCCTTCTATTTTTATTGTCTTATACACTGGAGAAGGTAAGCTTTGCCTCTGGTAATGTTCTTGGAGGGCGGATTTATAATCGCTTATGATGAATTTTTGAACATCCACTTTTTTAAACAGAGATTTAAGAAGGGGCAGAAAGAAGTCCTGAGCCGCATTTAACCCTGCATCTAAATATAAAGCAGCCACAAGTGCTTCAAAAGCTCCGGCAAGAATTGTTTCTTTTTTTCTTCCGCCGCTTTTTTCTTCTCCCTTGCCCAAGATTATTCTTTTATCGAGGCCAATCTTTCTTGCGAAGGAGGCTAGAGAGGAGGTGCTGGCAGCGGTTGATTTGAGTTTTGAAAGCTCTCCTTCCGGGAGTGCGGTGTAGTTCCTGTAAAGAAAATCGGCAATAAGGAAGCCTACCACAGAATCTCCGAGAAACTCTAGGGTTTCATTTTCCGGGGTATTTTTCTTGGATTCATGAGCATAAGACCTGTGAGTGAGTGCGGTCTTAAGAAGCATCTTGTCTTTGAAAATATGGCCTATTTTTTTTTCAATCTGCGGGATTTTTATCTTCATTTAGATTAAAGAGAGGAATAGACAATCTTCCCTCCCACGATGGTCATTGTAGGGGCTCCTTTCAATTTCCAGCCGTGGAAGGGGTTGTTTCTACTCTTTGATTTGAATTTTGTTATGTCAATTACTATTTCCTTGTGGAGATTGAGGATTGTCAAATCTGCATCTGCTCCCACTCTTATTTTCCCTTTATTCTCTAAACCCAATATTTCAGCAGGTTTTGTGGCTATCATTTCGATGAATTTTGAAAGAGGAATCACATTTTTGTTTACCAATCTATCTAAAAGAAGGGAAACTGCAGTTTCGAGGCCATTTATTCCGAATGGAGCTTGGTCAAATTCCACAGCCTTCTCATCCTCTGTATGGGGTGCATGGTCTGTAGCAATTACATCTATGGTTCCATCTTTCACAGCTTCCAAGAGGGCTTTTACATCATCTTTTGACCTAAGAGGGGGATTAACTTTTAGGTTGGTATCGTAGGTCTGGAGGGAAGAGTCATCCAGAATGAGATGATGGGGGGTTACTTCTGCCGTTACCTTGACTCTTCTCTTCTTAGCTTCTCTGAGAAGCTCAACAGCGCCTTTGACGCTTAAGTGGGCAAGGTGAATCCTTGAACCCGTCTTCTCAGCTAAAATAAGGTCGCGTGCCACTATGATTTCTTCTGCTGAATCAGGTATGCCTCTTAAGCCCAAAAGATAGGAATAATAGCCTTCATTCATCACACCGTCTTCGCTTAAACTGCGGTCTTCACAGTGGTCGATGATTAATGTGTTTAGAAGTTTTGAATATTCGAGTGCACGACGCATGATGAGACTGGTCTTCACAGGGAAACCATCGTCAGAAAAGGCTATGGCATTAGCCTCAACCAAATCTGCCATATCTATAAGCTCTTCTCCTTTTTGTTCCTTGGTCACGGCTGCGATGGGGAAGATGTTGACCACTGCTCTTTTCTTTGCCTCTGAGATTATGAACTCTGTTACCCCGCGGTTGTCATTTACAGGGTTTGTATTGGGCATACAGGCGATCGAGGTGAATCCTCCTCTAGCTGCAGCCTGAGAGCCAGTGTAAATCGTCTCTTTTTCTTCTTCTCCCGGTTCCCGCAGATGGGTATGCATGTCAATGAATCCAGGTGAAACGACAAGCCTTGAAGCGTCGATGATTTTTGCTTCTTGATTATCAATCTTTGGTTTAATTTCTACGATCTTTCCTCTGTCGATGAGGATATCAAGGGTTTCGTCAATTCCTGAAGAAGGGTCAATGACTCTTCCATTTTTAATCAAGAGCCTCACTCTCTTTTCCTCCTAATAAAAGATACAGGACAGCCATCCTCACCGCAATCCCATTCTCCACTTGCTTTAGGATTACCGACTTGGCAGAGTCAGCAAGTTCTGTGGAAATTTCCACCCCTCGATTTATCGGCCCGGGATGCATGATTATTGCGTTTTTCTTGGCTTTTCTGAATCTTTCCTTGGTCAAGCCGTAGAGGTTTCGGTATTCGCGGATGGAAGGGAAGAAGTTTTTTTTCTGTCTTTCCAGCTGGATTCGAAGCATCATGACCACATCTGCCTCCTCAAGAGCTCTATCTAGGTTGTACTCTATATCCACACCGAATTTTTTAAAAGCCTGGGGAAGAAGAGATGGAGGGCCGCAGAGGACGACTTGTGTTCCCACTTTGGTTAGGAGCATGATATTTGATCTTGCTACCCTGCTGTGCAAAATGTCTCCTACTATGACCACTTTGAGGCCTTGCAGAGTTTTCTTTTCTTGTTTGATGGTGAAGGCATCGAGGAGTGCCTGAGTGGGATGTTCATGAGAGCCGTCTCCGGCATTGATCACATGCGAGCGGCAGAATGAGCTTATGAAGTGCGGAGCCCCTGAAGCAGAATGCCTGATGACGATTGCATCTGGATTCATGGCTTCGAGGTTCAAGACAGTGTCTTTTAAGCTTTCTCCTTTGACGACTGAGCTTGCGGAGCGATTGAAATTCACAATATCCGCACTCAATCTCTTCGCAGCAAGTTCAAAAGAACTGCGGGTTCGAGTGCTGGGCTCGAAGAAGAGGTTGATGATTGTTTTTCCTCTTAGTGTGGGGACTTTTTTAATTTCGCGTTTTGAGATTTCATGTAAGGATTCGGCTGTTTCCAGGATGGTCAGGATGTCTTGCGGGGTAAGGTCTTTAATTCCTAAGAGATGTTTGTGTTTGAAGCTCAAGGTTCCTCTCCTATTTCAGACCTGCGGGCTCCGTGATTAAGACTTCGTCACTTCCATCTATTTCTTTAAGCTTCACCTGAACAACCTCTCTCTTTGAGGTAGGGAGAAATTTTCCCACATAATCCGCTCTTATGGGAAGTTCACGGTGGCCACGGTCGATAAGAACAAGAAGCTGGATTGTATCAGGCCTTCCCAGGTCAATGAGACTGTCCATAGCGGCGCGAATTGTCCTCCCCGTGAAAAGAACATCGTCCACAAGGAGGACATCTTTTTTGGCTATGGGGAAGTTTATTTCTGTCTTTTGGACTATGTGTTGAGCTTCAAGCTCGGAGAAATCATCTCTATAAAGAGTTATGTCCAGGACTCCAACCGGAACCTCAACATTTTCCATTTCTTTGATAAGCTTAGAAATTCTCTTTCCGAGGTAAATCCCTCTTGTCCTGATTCCGACTATGACTAAGTTCTTGAGGTTTCGATTTCTCTCAATTATTTCAGTCGTCATCCGATGGAGCGCTCTTCTTATTTTAGAGCCATCCATTACTCTTGCTTTAATTTTTTCTTTCATCGATTGCTCCGGAGATTAAGTATTTTTTTGAAGCTTAGACATGCTTTTAAGAACATGCATTATATCTTTGAAAAAGTCAAGAAATTGGCTAAATTTCACTTTTCCTGGTGTCGATGGAAGAATGCCCTTGCTTTCTTGATGTCCTCTGAAATCTGGGCTTTGAGAGCCTCTGTGTCTTTAAATTCTATTTCTTTCCTTATTTTCTTCAAAAAGACGATTCTTATTTTTTCTCCGTAAAGGATTCTATCAAAATCTAAGAGATGAGTTTCTACTCTGATTCCTGTCTTATCAAAGGTAGGGCATTCTCCCACATTCGTCAAAGATGAGAATTGTTTTCCTCTTATTTGCGCAGTCGTCAGAAAAACTCCAGGAGGGAGGATTTCATTCTCGCTTTCGATGTTAGCTGTCGGGAATCCTATTGACCTTCCTCTTGAGCTCCCTTTTATTACTTTTCCATCTATTCGGTAAGCCCTTCCCAGGAAAAAATTTGCCTTTTCGACCTCTCCTTCTTCGAGCAGGGTGCGGATTAGGCTGCTGGAGATTACTGTGCCATTCTTTTTTACACTAGAAACAACGTGAAGCTTGAAATTGAGAGTGGAAGAAAGGGATTTAAAGAGCGATATATCCCCTTCCCTGTCTCTTCCGAATCTGAAATCTTCCCCGATAACGACGACTCTAGCAGAAAGTGTTTTTGCGACTGTTTCCAGGATGAATTCTTCCGCAGAAAGAAGGGCGAAACTCTTATCAAAAGTGGCCACGATTGCAAGTTCTATCCCATATTTGCTGATTTCTTCTAATCTTTGTTCAAGCGTTTGAATCATCTTTATGGGTTTATTGCCCAACACTTTTTCGGGATGAGGAGAAAAAGTGAGAACAGCAGGAAGTAGGCCTAACTTGCGGGATTCTTTTTGGAGTAACTTCAGGATTTTCTGATGCCCAAGGTGAATTCCATCAAAATTCCCTATGGCGAGGGCAGTGCTCTTCTTGAGAGGAGTAATTGTTTTGAGGTCATTAATGACTTCCATCTTCACAACTTGATTATATTCGCCTCTTGCATGTAGCTCATCTTCAGATGGTGAAGACATGAGCTCAAGAATTTTTCTTCTTCTTCTTTTAAGTTTCCCTTCGTCCTTTCTCTCAAAAGGTCTAGGAGGTCAATAAGCCTCTTGGTAAGTTCCAAGTTTTTCTCAAATTTTTTTGAAGTTGGGTTTATTATGACTCCTAAAGAGACCAAGGCTTGAGTGTAGAAGGGAAGGACAAGGGAACTAAAGTCAAGGGGAGGAAGAACCTGTCCTTTTTCCTCTGCTTTTTCTGTCTTTCCTTCGTTCTCTTTATTTTTTTCTTGCATTTCTTTTCCTCTGATGCTTTGGATGAGATGCTTGTTTAAATGAGAAATGAATTTAGTTCTTTTTACGATTAATTAAAAATATTACAATATTACCTGATTTAATTCAAGGTATATCAGGATGAATAAAAATCAGAAAACAGAGAAGGAATTCGTAAGACTTGTCAGGATTTTAGATGAGCTAAGGGGGGAAGAGGGTTGTCCTTGGGATAAAATTCAGGATGAAAAATCGATAATGAATTATCTCTTAGAAGAAGTTTACGAATTAGCTGAAGCCATAATCAGAGACGATCCACGAGCGATCAAGGAAGAGATTGGGGATGTGATGATGGAGCTAGTTTTTTTAGCCCAGATTTCTAAAGAAAAGAAAAGGTTTGAGATTTCAGATGTGCTTCAAGGTGTAAATCAAAAGATGGTTAATCGACATCCGTATGTCTTCGCTAAATCAAAGAGGAAGAAGACCCCTGCTGAGGTGGCCAAAGATTGGCAGAAGCGTAAAGAAGAAGAGAAAGAAATTCATTCCATATTTGATGGAATGGTGAAAAATCTGCCTTCTCTTCTTGAGGCTTTTCAAGTTGGCTTGAAGGCTTCATCCTGTGGATTTGACTGGGATGATGCCCCTCAGGCTTTCAAGAAGGTTAAAGAGGAATTAATGGAGTTGGAGAAGGTTCTCGAAGAGAAGAATGAGAAAGCAGTTTATCAAGAAATAGGGGATGTACTTTTCTCTTTGGCTAACGTCTCCCGACTCTGCGGCGTTAATCCGGAGATTGCCCTTAAGGGGGCAATAAAAAAATTTATCCGTAGGTTCAGGATGATGGAGGATATCATACGTCAAAGAGGGATGAATGTTGAAGAAGTAGATGCAAGCTTGATGGATAGGATTTGGCAGGAGTCAAAGCAAAGAATTAAAGAATAGGAATTTTGAAGAATCATGGAGAAGGCTTCTTTTCCTTCCTCAACTTTAAAGCTGCTTTGGTAAACTCATCTAGGTCACCATCCAAAACTCTTTCTACATTGCTTACCTCAACCTTTGTCCTAAGGTCTTTTATGAGCCGGTAAGGGTGAAGAACGTAAGAGCGAATCTGATTTCCCCAACCGATTTCTGTTTTTGTATTCTCAAGCTTCTCGAGTTTTTCTCGCTGCTTCTTCTTCTCAAGTTCATAAAGTCGAGCCTTGAGAACCTTCATCGCCGATGCCTTATTTTTATGTTGGGACCTTTCGTTCTGGCATTGAACCACAATCCCAGTGGGAATATGAGTAATCCTTACTGCAGAGTCAGTGACATTGACATGTTGCCCACCTCTTCCAGAAGACCTGAAAGTATCTATCCTCAAATCTTCTGGGTTTATCTCAATCTCAATATCTTCTTCTACTTCAGGATATACGAAAACTGCTGCAAAGGAGGTGTGCCTTCTTCGATTGGCGTCAAAGGGTGAAATCCTGACCAAACGGTGGACTCCCACTTCCTGGCTGAAATAACCATAAGCATAATCTCCTTCTATGCGCACTGTTACACTCTTTAAACCCGCTTCCTCCCCTGGAAGAGAATCTAGGATTTCTGCTTTAAAACCTTTTCTTTCAGCATATTTTAGATACATTCTGAGTAGCATCTGAGCCCAGTCCTGAGATTCTGTTCCTCCTGCGCCGGGATGGATGGTAAGGATGGCATTTCGAGAGTCATCTTCTTCGAAGAAAAGCGTTTCGGTTTCCGCCTCTTCAAGCTTTGCGGTGAATGAGTCTAATGCTTTCCTCAATTCTTGTTCTACGCTCTCGCCTTCTTCAAGAAGTTCGGTAAGCACTTCGATTTCTTCCTTCTTTTCCATTATTTTTGAAAAGAAATCTAACTCTCTTTCGAGTTTTCTCTTAGATTGTTGTAACTTTTGGAATTTTTTCTGATTCTCCCAGGTTTCAGGCAGAGAGAGTTCCTCTTCTAATTTTTTTATTTCGGCTTTTTTATTTTCAACTTCAAAGAAAACCCCTTAACTCTTCTAGTTTTTGAAAACTCTCTTTAACCTGAGCGTGAAGCTCAGATAATCTTTCTCTCTGAACTTTTTCTTCCATGTTTCCTCTTTATTAGAGCAAGGATAAGAAATATAAGGGTCATTGTCAAGCACCCCTGGGGAAGATAGTTGCCAAATCTTGTATAAAAAGTTAAAGAGTGAAGAGGGTGGATATCTCCCACAAGGAATGTCTTTGTCATTAGCTCTGACTTAGAAATAATCCGGCCGTAGGGATCGACGATGCCGCTGATTCCTGTGGTTGCCGCTCTCAGAAGATAACGTCTGTTTTCTACTGCTCTTATCACTGCTATGGAAAAATGCTGGTATGGAGCGGAACTTTTTCCGTACCAGCCATCATTGGTTATGGTTACTAAAAACTGTGCCCCCTTTTTGACAAATCTTCTGACTAAATCGGGAAAGATTATTTCATAGCAGATTGGAGAACCAAACTTAACATTTTTGTAACTATGGAGGGTGTAACTTTTTCCTGGTGAAATGTCTCCAATGGCATGGGTTATTTTTTTAATAAAGGAAAAAAATTTCTCATAAGGAGTGTATTCTCCGAAAGGGACAAGGTGCATCTTATGATACTCGGTAAGAGAAAGGTCTGGACTCAGGCAGAGGGCCGTGTTAAAAAATAACCTGGAATTAGATAGAGTTGAAGTTTCATTTGTCCCCAGAAGAAGCGTGCTTTTTGTCTCCGCTACGAATTGAAAGAGTTCATTTTTAAAATCTTGATAAAGAGCATCGGGGCAGCTAAAACAGAGAGGAACCGAGAATTCTGGCCAAATGATTAAGCCTGCTCCCTGTCTATGTGCCTTGAAGCTCATTTCAAGATGCTCTAAGAACAATTCCTCAATTTCCTCGATTGGGATTCTGTCCCAATAAATATCAGAGGATACGTTTCCTTGAAGCACAGCTACTCTTAAGGATTTATCAGTGGCCATGGAATTTCTTAGGGTAAGAACACCCCATGCGTGAATGAGAATCACCAGGATTAGAGAAATAAAAAATGGTTTTCTTCTTTTTTGAAGAAGAGAAGCCACAAACATGCTCTGGAGGAGGACCAGCATGAAGGAGATTCCATAGACGCCGGTTAGAGAAGCAAGCTGGAGGAAAGGGAGATTTTGAGATTGGGTATTGCCTAAAAGCCCCCAAGGAAAGCCGGTGAAAATATGGCTCAGAATATATTCTAAAGACACCCAGAGGAAGGGGGCTAAAATTAAGAATATCTTAGGAAAGGCTCCCCTTATCACGGAGAGAAGAAGGGAGAAAATTCCCCAAAAGAGTCCCAAAAAAAGAAAAAATATGAGGTAGATAAGGAGGCTTAATCCTAGAGATAAATTACCATAGTGAGCAGGAACAGAGGGAATCCAATAGATTAGTATTCCATAAAAGACACTTCCCGCCACAGCGCCAAGGAAAAAAGATTCTTTCGGGCTGTGTTTGGAGATGAGGAGAAGTAGAGGGATTAGAGAGAGCCAGGCAAGAAAAAAGAGGTTGAATTTAGGAAAAGAAAGGGCACTCAGAACGCCACTCAAGGTGGCCAAGAGGAAACTCATCTTTTTCACGTCGAATCTTCACTGGATTATATTTTTCAATGAAATCGAAGTGTAAGTTTAATTTTCAAGATCAGTCCTCACTTCTTGATTATGAAATAATCGCTTCTCTTCTTTATCCCTAGCCTCATCAGTTCTTCCTTTATTTTCTGTGCTTCTTCTCGGGTTGAATAACCTCCTACCCGGACTCTGAAAACGGGCTTTTTATCTATAGGTAAAGGGTCTAAAATGAGGGTGCCATATCCCTTACTCTCAAATTCTTTGGCGAAAGAAAGAGCTATATCTCTTGTTGTGAAGGCTCCGACTTGAACGTAGTAAGGTTTCTCAATTTCAGCCTCAGTTGTCTGCTTCTCGGCCTTTTCTTTTATTTCTCGATGAGAGGCGAGCTCTTCGGCTATAGTATCTTTTGTTTTTTCTTGAGGAGCTGCTTCCTCCCCTACTTTCTTCTCTGAATTCTCTGGAAGGGCTTCTAGTGAAACGCTCGATGCCTGCGCTATCTGAGCCTGCTTTTTCCCTACTGAAACACCGAGGAGAAAGATTATGACTCCCAGAGCTAGGATACCGAGGAAGATGAAGATAAGATGAGAACTTGAGAGCTGAAGCTCCCTGTAATCCATATTCTTTCTCATTTATTCCTTCTTCGAATGAGATTCAGGATAGAAAGACCTGAGAATTTCAAGAGGGAGCGGGAAAATAATGGTCGAGTTTTTCTCTGTGGCTATTTCTGTTAGGGTACCGAGGAATCTCAGTTGAAGGGCCTGAGGGTTTCTGGAGATGATATCTGCGGCCTTCGTGAGTTGATCTGCGGCCTGGTATTCTCCGTCTGCATGGATGATTTTAGCTCTTTTTTCTCTTTCTGCTTCAGCCTGCTTAGCGATGGCTCTGACCATATTTTCTGGAAGGTCTACATGTTTCATTTCCACGAGCTGAACCTTTATCCCCCAGGGGTCGGTATGTTTATCTATTATTTCTTGAAGCTGGGTGTTGAGTTTTTCCCTTTCAGAGAGGAGCTCATCCAGCTCCACTTCTCCCAGGACACTCCTTAGGGTTGTCTGAGCTAACTGTGAGGTTGCGTAGAGATAATCTTGGACCTCGATGATTGCCTTGAGCGGATCCATTACCCGAAAATACACTACGGCATTGACTTTAACTGAGACATTATCCTTGGTGATTACATCCTGGGGTGGAATGTCCATGACGACGATTCTCAAGCTTACCCTCACCATCCGATCTATGGGCGGGAAGACGAAGATGAGGCCTGGCCCCTTGGGCTTGGGTAAAGCTCGGCCAAGTCGGAAGATTACCCCCCTTTCATACTCCCTGAGAACCTTAATCGCATTTAAAAGATAAAGAACGACAAGAACAATGATGATGATGAGAAAAGTTGACATATTTTCCTCCTTAAAACAAAAAAATGTTCCCTAGGCTTGATGTCATTCTCAAACCTTGGTGACTTTGATTTTTAAGGTATCCAGGACTTCAACTACCTTAACTTTTGTTCCTTTTGGGATATTCTCGTCTGCTTCTGCATTCCAGAGTTCTCCGTGGACAAAGACCTTGCCTTCTGGGGTGAGTTCGCTCTGAGCTATTCCTATTTCTCCTACTAACCCTTCTTTTCCTGTGTAAACTCTTTTAACATGGGCCTTAATAGCCAAGGTGACGAGGAAGATAAAGATTAAAGAAAGACCCACCACGACGGGGATAATGAATTTCAAGCTAGGACGTAATTCCGGGATTGGAGAGTCGATTAGCATGAGGGAACCAATGAGCATGGCTATTATTCCTCCTATGGATAGAATTCCGTAGCTTTGAACCTTGACTTCGAGAATAAAGAGGCCTATGGCAAGCAAGATGAGAATCAAGCCTACGTAATTAATGGGGAGGATTTGGAAGGAAAAGATAGCAAGGAGGAGAGAGATGGACCCCAGGACTCCAGGCAGAATCGCGCCTGGATTTGCAAATTCAAAATAAATACCCAGTAATCCGAGCATCAAAAGGATGTATGCCAGGTTAGGGTTTGAGATTGTCAACAGAAATTTTTGTCTAGCTGACATGGGTATTTCGACAATCTCTTCGTCTTTTAAGTCGAGCTCAATCTCTTCTCCACTGAATCTTTTGATTTTCTTTCCGTGGAAATGGCGGATTATTTCTGTGCGATCCTTGGCGATGAGGTCTATTAATCCTCCTTGGAGGGCTTCTTTTTCGGTATAAGAGAGGCTTCTTCTCACCGCATCTTCTGCCATTTTTGTGTTTCGGCCCCTTTTATCAGAAAGAGATTTGATGTAAGAGGCTGCATCCTCTGTTATTTTTTCCTCCATGGTCTTGTCCATCGCCTGTCCGGTGATAGATACCCCCACAGGATGGGCTGCACCTGTGCTTGTTCCGGGAGCCATGATGAAGAGGTCGCATGAGACGGCGATGAAGAACCCTGCGGAGGCTGCTCTTGCCCCGCTCGGGTTCACATAGGCTCCAATCGGTATTCTTGAGCTTAGAATTCTTTCAATGATTTCTCTCATTGAAGAGTCGAGACCACCCGGTGTGTTGAGCGAAATGATTAGAAGCTTAGCTTCTTGTTTTTCTGCTTTATCTATTCCCCGTTTTATGTATTCAGAAGTTACTGGATGGATGGGTGCATTCACCGTGAGATGAAAAATGGCGGAATAAGTTAGGAATGGAAAGAAGAAAATTGTGAGAGCGACTATTAATTTTTTTTGCACTTTTAAATCATTATAAATTTGAGCTCATATTAAGTCAATAATTTCAGCTCTTCTATTTTTAAAAAGAAAAATTTGATCTCCTTGTTCTATCTTGAATAACTTGAATAAAAGGAAAAGGAGAAAGACTCAAAGTTTTGGGAAGGCGAGAGCCATGAGTGGACAAACAGAAAAGAAAGGAGAAGGTTTTAATAAAGCTAAAAAAATTCTGAATAATCTAAATAGAGGGGCTGTATCTCTTGACTTTTTATTTTCAATAAATTAATTATATTTTAACTTTTTAGGCCTGAAGGAGAATCCAATGATTAAGAATGATATTGCTCTTGCCGTCGAAAAAAAAACATCATTCAACAGGGCCACCTCGTTGTTAATCGTGGAGAAGGTTCTTTCTTTTCTTAAGGAGGCTCTCGCGAGAGAGGAGAAAATAGAGATAAGAGGTTTTGCAAGTTTCAGAGTGGTGCCAAAGAAAACAGGATATGGAAGGGATATAAGAAGAAAGAAACAGATTAAGATCAAAAAGGGAAAGAGAATAAAATTCAGGCCTGGCCAAGATTTGAAAAACATCTAAAAATGGAAAAAATACAAGTTTCCCTTCGATTTTTGATTAAGTAATATTTAATATTTCCACCAAATAAAGAGGGGAAAACGGAGGTCGTGCTTGAGTAAGTATCAGATTAAGCCCTCAAAATTCGATAATCTCAGGACATATTCTTTGCTTGAGAGGAAGAGCAAAGTCTCCCTAAATAAGTTTGCAAAAGTTTTCAGAAAAGGAGAAAATTTTGCCAAGTTTATAGAGAGCTTACCTGATATTCTCGCAGCAAAAGACTTCAAAAAATTTATTTTATTGATGAAGGAGGCCAGGAAAGCAAATAAAAATATAATTTTTGGGCTAGGAGCACATGTCATCAAAGCGGGCTTGAGCCCAATTATGATTGACCTCATGGAAGAAGGCTGGGTCTCTGGTCTCGCCTTGAATGGTGCAGGAATAATTCATGATTTCGAACTATCCTTAGCAGGGAAGACTTCAGAGAATGTGGAAGTTCAGCTTAAAGAGGGAAAATTTGGAATGGCTAAAGAGACGGGAGAATTCTTGAATGGAGCCATAAAATCAGCTGGCTCAAGAGGGATTGGAATTGGAGAGGCAGTGGGGGAGATGCTGGAAGCGTCAAATTTTCCCTATAAAAATATAAGCCTTATCTATTCTGCTTACAGACTCAACATACCTGTTACCGTCCACGTGGCTATAGGAACGGATATCATTCATTTTCACCCCAGTGTGGATGGAGAGGCTCTCGGAAAGGCATCGCTTCACGATTTTTTCCTGTTTTGTTCCTTAATTGAAAAGATTGAAGGAGGAGGGCTCTACCTAAATGTTGGTTCGGCAGTCATCTTGCCTGAAGTCTTCCTTAAGTCGATATCTTTTATCAAGAACAGAGGAAAGAAGCTGGAAAATTTCACTACCGCAGTTTTTGATTTCATTTATCATTACAGGCCCTATCAGAATGTTGTAAGGAGGCCTTTCAGAGCAGGAAAGAAGGGTTTTTATTTCGTCGGTCACCATGAGTTAATGATTCCCCTCCTTGCAGCTGCCTTGAAAGCCTAGGTTTGGGAACCGTATTTTAATTCATAATCCCTCATCAAGCTCCTGAAGACTCTTTCTGCTTGTTCGATTGTGCTCTGGAGTTGTCCTGAGGTATCGATAATGTAGTGAGCATATTTTTTTTTAATCACTGGAGAAAGTTGAGCCTGGATTTTTTTTATAGCCTCTTTCCGACTTATGTTATCTCTTTGAATTAGTCTTGATATTTGAATTTTTTTCTTACAGTAGGTGAGCACAATTCTGTCAAAAAATTCCATGAATCCTGCTTCGATGGTGAGAGCTGCTTCTGAAACGAAAATCTTGAATTTTCCTTCTTTACGGAGTTTTTCAACAATCTTTCTTTTTTCATCCATGACGAGGGGATGAATGAGCTGGTTAATGAAAGCCCTTTCTTTAGGGTTAGAAAATATGATTAGCCCTAATTTCTGGCGGTTTATGGTTTCATCCGGATTGAGGATTTCCGGTCCGAAATGATTAACTATGCTTTTCCAAGCAGGCATTTCGGGTTCCATCAATTGATGGGCAACCTTATCTGCAGAATGGATGTAACATCCCAAGTTTTTAAAGACCTCTGCCACTACAGATTTTCCTGAAGCTATTCCTCCGGTAAGACTCACAAGAAGCATTATCTCATCCTTCAATTCTTCTTTTAAAAAGATTTGTGTTTGGAGCGAAAGAAATTTTTTAGAAGTTAACAAAGAGCTAGGGAGAGCAGGCTATTTTTCTTCAATAAATTTGAAACTCTTCTTGAAACGGAGAGCAACTCCTTGTTTCTTGCCTTTTTGGTTCGGTTCTTCGAGCCTGACCGTAAGACCTCCGAGAAGGAGTTTTAGCTTTTTTCCTTTGCTCAATTGTTCAGGGAGGTCTATGACAAGGTTGAGTTTTGAGCCAACTACAACGCCTGAATCAAGGCAGAAATAGGCTCCTCCTGAGCTTATATTTTGAAGGACTGTGCTTTCTCGAAATTTTCTTCCGTCAGGGAGTTTTCCCTCAACAAGAGCATTGAGGGGTAGCTCTAAACGCCATTCTTTGCGTCGGTCAACCACGATGTCCGGGGGAGTAACTTTTTTCTTTACTTTTATTTTCGATGTACTTTTTTTATCTACTTTGCTAACCATTTTTTCCTCTCGAGTTATCTCAATTTCTTAAAATAGAGCCGAGTTTATTGCATACAAGGCGAGCTGTAATCTGCTATGAGTATCAAGCTTGGCGTAAATGCTCTTGATGTGGGAGCGTACGGTGTTCTTGCTGATGAAGAGAGCCTCTGCGATTTCCTCATTGCTTTTCCCCTGTCCTATCAACCTTAAAACCTGGAATTCAGTCGGGGTGAGTTGATCGAGTGTTTTTTCTTTTAAATCTTTACCGACGACTGAAATGATTCGGTCCATGATGCTGCTCATCTTGTCCCTAGGAAGCCAAATCTCTCCTTTGTTTACGATTCTGATTGCCTCTGCGAGTTGATTGGCGGGGTCGTTGAGGTCGAAATATCCTCTTACACCTGCATTCATTAGACTTACTATTTCTTCATGAGTGGGAATATTTCCCAAAAGAAGTAATTGGGATTTGGTCTGGGTGCTTGAAATATCCCGAATTGCTTTGCAGATTTCTCTTGTATTAGGTAAAGGTTCAGAGTTTGCAAAAAGGATTACATTAGGCTTGAGATTTCTTATAGAATCTAAGAAGGACTCTATGGTGCTTTTTTCTATGTTTGCTATTTCAATATCAGGTGCAGTTTCAAGGGTTTTAAGGATGCCAGAGAGGATAAAATCTGATGGACAATAAATCAGGAGTCTAATTTTTTTCTGTTCTAAGGTTGTGTGTTTTTTTTCCAGAGAGGGGGACTTTTTTTGGATGTTTTTTTCCACTTTTTTAATTATCCCTTATCCTTTTACATTTTTGAAGATATGTTATAAAAATGAAAATTCAATGTCAAGCTGGCGAATTGCCTCATTTAAAATCTATATGAAAATGATTCGTTGCCTCACGAGAAAATCTCGACGAAATCATCTTGCCATCTGGCTGGTAGAGCCCTTAAATATCGGGGTAATATTAGCCAGGAGGTAAGCACATGCAATTAGAGATGAAAGTTAAGCGAGCAGTGTTAAAGGAGGGGGCCAAGAGGTATCAGAGAGGCTCCAAGAGGGAAAAGAGTCTAATATTGAAAGAGTTCGTTAGTCTTACCGGTTATAATCGCTGTTATCCCAGCTGGTTATTGCGCCACTGTGGTCGGAAAGTAATCGTATCCGGTAAAGACGGAAAGCAGGTGGTATTTATCGGGGAGTGAAGAGAGGCGAAGCGGAAGAGGCCGAGAGTCTATGATGAGGAGTTTAGAGAGGTGTTGATCTAGCTCTGGGAACTTTTAGACCAAAGCTGGGACAAGAGGTTGGCGGCCTGTTTGAGATGGCTTGTGGCGAGGCTTGGGGAACGA
>Ga0209102_1000058_pt1 | contig 73343 bp, 58 predicted proteins | sample ConPoolayeHmetaG_FD_185483 | JGI IMG/M metagenome (GOLD analysis project Ga0209102, IMG submission 185483) | Hot spring microbial mat communities from California, USA to study Microbial Dark Matter (Phase II) - Cone Pool mat layer H metaG... ... | reverse complement strand
GGACTTACTTAGATAAGAAGCTATGTATTCTGTATTTTCATGCTCCACTTTCGATTTGACGAAGCCCGTATAAATTATTCCGATCCATGTTTTCCCTCTAGAAATATTGTCAGCCCAAGATGAGAGGTCTTTTATAGTTTCTAACAAATCCTCTAGCCTGTACTTGTTTTCAAAAGTAGCACTTATGTCTATAGATATGTTTTCCCTCAGAACCGGGCCTCTCAAAACCTTTTTTTCGCTAAGTAAGTCTCGGGATGTTTCCTCGTAATCGGAGTGAAAATCGATTTCTTCTAGGTCAAAGATTTTATCACCCGTTATCATTTCTACAGCGGTTTCCAGCTCTTCTTGGGGCAGGGTTGCAGTGAAACCTGCAACAGGTATCCAGTAGCCCTCTTCTCTTTTGCTTTTCAAGTAGTTCGCTAAATAAGAATAGCTTGGTCTGAAGGTCTTCCCCCATTTAGATAGGGTATGAATCTCATCAAGAATTAGGTAGTTTATATCGACTTTTTCAAAGCTTTTTCGAACCTCCTCCTTTTCAAATTGCTCAGGGGTTATGTAGACGATGTCATATTTTCCTCTAGCTAGGCCTGAAATATAGGAGTAGAGTGCTCTACCCGCCATGCTGGTGATAGCACATACATTTAAACCTCTTTTCTTGAGACTGTTTATCTGGTCTTCTATTAATGCTAGGAGTGGAGAGATTACGATGGTAGTGCCCCCGACTTTCCTCTTAAGCGATTTTGCAACAGACTGAAATATCAGCGATTTCCCAGAACCTGTTGGCAGAATAACAATGGTTAAGGGACGTGTAAGTCCTAAGCCCTCTCTGGAGTAGGGAAGCAAAAGCCTCGCTACGCATTTCCTTTGGTAAGGCCGTAAATTAAAACCCCAAATTTCCTTCACCACTTCCTCCACCTCATTAATCGCGCTACCTACCGAATCGAAAACGAATGGCGTTATTCTAACATCAACATCAGGAGAAGGCTTCACACTAGTTTTTTCTATAATCTCAGAGAGTTTTTGAAAGGTCCATGAATACGAGTTCACTATCAAGATTCTGTTCGGAGAGAGTGCAAACATTTCAGAAATAAGTTTCAAGAATCTAAAGACGTCGTCAGATCCGTGTTTTTTAACCATGAAAGTAGTTGACATCACTACTACTTGGAAACCAAGCTTGGCATAGTCATAGAGTCCTAGAAGAATTTCAGCCAACTCGGACTCCTTATACTCGACAGAAGTTAATTTGAAACCAGTGCTCATCCATAAGGATTGCAGTGCTAATTCTTCGAGACGAGTAGATGTCAACACAACTATCTTCTTGGATTCCTTTGCAATGCTTGCAACCAGTCTAGCTATGAAGTTGAGATGCCTAGAGCTCTTGTCTAAACCCTCTTCCACGATGACGACAGGTTTGCTCCTGACATGCTCATGACGCACGTTTTCCTTATAGGCTGATATTTGAAGTGGAAACAGTGACCGCAAGGCTACTGTATTAAAATTTCTAGAAGCCCATTCTATAGCTTCTTCAATACCTCCTGGGAAGAACAAGTCTAAAAGGTACGCGCCGTTAAACACGATTTCCTCTCCGGAAAGTGAATTCGAACCAAGGATCCTTAACAGCTCGCCCAGGTATTTATACTCCACCGTAAATCCATGCTCTATGGAAGGATAGTTAGGCTCTATAGTAGCGCTCGTCACATTCATCAAAGCCTCCGAATACTCTTCAGCGATCTTCAGCTTCACTATCTTTAGTGGATCGCCTTTACCCGCTTTGACGAACGATTTCACCACAATCTTTGCAAACGAATCGTAAACAGAGTTAGCCACGAGTGATTCAAGCTTCTGTAAGCTTACCCTATAGGGATACCAAGCGTCTTCTGCATCCTGAGCATCGATCGTAACGTGGACTGTTCGAGGCTTAGCAAGCCTAAGGCACGGTGGAGGCGGAACCTCTCTTCTTAAAATACTGATTGACCCTAATCCATTTAGAGGTTCCAAGTGCAACTCGATAATTTCCTCTAATATTCCCTTATTGCTGGCAATCGACACTAAATAAGTTAATAAGAGAACCGATGCTAAAGCATCTTCCTGAGCTTCGTGAGGAGTGTATTTTATACCGAACATGCGAGACAAATATTCAAGTGCATGTGAAGGAGCCTCAGGAACTGCCATTAACGATAGGAAATATGTATCGATTATTTTTCCCTTAGGAAGCTCTATTTCCCATTCTCTTAGAATTTTAGTATCGAATTCTAGAATGTTATGCCCTACTATTGCTTTGAAATCTTTTTCCAACATTCTTTTCAAGAAGTATTGGGGAGTTACGCCATACCTGTTTTCAAAGGAAGTAAAATCCTTTATCTTAAGGATAGCGGTTATTCCCCAATCGGTACTTCTAACACCAACCAACCCTATTTCTCTTGGCACTGTCTCCATAACTATCTCTGTTTCAATATCAACACCAAGGACGTCTGTGTTGCGATATAGGAAGTTTCTCTTTTCATCATCGGTACGCAATTTATCAAGAATTTTTGAAAACAAGTCAAATTCTCCTTTAAAAAATAAGAGATCAATACTCTCGTTCACTAGGCTTGATTCCTTCTTAAGTAATTCCCTTGCATAGTTTTCTCTCCTTATTAATAGATCGTAAATTTTTCTAGCATCTTTCTCCTTAAGGTAAGTTGATAATAGATTCCTTGTTTCCCTCAGCTTCTTTTTCTTATATAGTCTGATTCCAATTATTAAGGAAAATATGAATGTAAACAATATCGGTAGCCAAATCGTCACATTATGATTATCGTTAGCCCATCAACTTAAATTTTTCATATGTCTCCTGGAACAGGTTTAACCTTTTCGGTTTAGTGCCTTATCCTCACTCTTTAGCACCCGCTTAAGTAAGCACTGATCTATGTTCGAGCTTCTATATCGTGCTATTTTTGTCCACTTTTTATTCGCGCATGTGGTCAAGGTTTCTTGGATATAAGCGTGCGCTAAGGAAGTGGAAGCCCTCCTGCTCTAAAGGCCATAAAGATATTACCTTATGCCGCTCTTTCTGTAGACGCATGCGCTTAAGTTTTAGGAAACTAGGTTTTTCAACCATTGCTTCTACTCTTTAGCTATAAATCCTTCCTCCTTCAGCAGCCTTTTACAGTCATTGCAGAGCGACTTCAGCCACTTCGCCAGTAGTCTTCTCTCCTGCTCCACGGACTCTATTTTAACGCTGAATATCCTGTCGAACCTTCTTCTACAGTCTTTGCACACGAGGTCATACTCTGAGGAGCACACCCCTTGAGATAGAGGGTAGGGATAATTTAAGCGTTTGTTGCCGAAAACAACAACATGTTGCATCCAGCATCGTAAGCCTTTTTTTCAACACGATCTGAATTGGAGCTAGTATAGTCGTTGTGTTAAGAATAACCCGTGGGGTGTTAAGCTTTAGGAAATCAAGTTTTCTTTAGCACGCACTACTTGGATCTTTTCCTATTAGGCGATTTTAAATGTGCAGGATGGAAATATTTCCTTCTTGAGAGCAATACTGCTAAAACTATCGTTGCTATTATCGTGACTCCCACGAGGAGCCACGGTATTTCTGACGTTGCTGTCGGGGTTTCTTCACTGCTTACGGTTAGGCTTCCCGTTAAACCGTTCACGTCGATGCTGTAAGTTCCCTCTTTCTCCGGCGTGTATGTGAAGCTTACGGTGGTGGACTGGCCCGGGTTCAGCGTGACAGTCTTAGCATCCGTAAGCAGGTTGTCAATCTTAAGAATAACCTCATACGAGCCCGATTCTCCACCAGTGTTCTTAACGGTGGCTGAGATTATTGTCGTCTGGCCAACTCTGATTGCAACAGGATCTATATTTAGATCGCTAACCTCAAATCTGGGGGGAAACAATGCTTCAGGCCTGTTGAAAAACAGGAAGCCCCAGCAGTTTAAAGAGGGAATCGTTATATTCAAGTATTGGTCTTCCCGGCTGAAACTTAATTGTTCTATAAACTCAGGCGAGAGAAAGGTGATGTTTTCTACTTCTCCCACTATGGTTGCATCTATCATAATCTGGACGTTATCTATTTTTTGAAAATTATCTGTTGTGAGATCATACTGATAGTTTACGAAGTGTATTGAAACACTATTATTTTTCTTCAGAATGTTTACCTCCACAGACTCTGGAAGGTTAGGAGTAATTATCAGGGGGTTTCTTACCAGATTGCTCAGAAGGCTCTTAAACCCGTTCAGCGTGCTACTATATTCCTCATTCTCGGAGTAGCCTTTCACCAGGTTCCTATACCATTCGCAGCCCAAGAGATCCTTGATAAGAACCGCTTGATTAGGATGCTCCTGGAGAATTCTGTTTAAACGCGACTGGTCTTCTTCACCAAGATTATTATGGTCATGGTCATAAGCAGGGATGCTGCCCGTGAAAAGAATTTTCCCTCCTGCTCCAACATAGTTTTCAATTGCTTGAATCTGCATGCGTGAAACATCGCTGACGTCTGGAAGTATTATGAGGTCATAGTTCTTTAACCTGTTGAGGTAATACGTGTCATCCATTAAATCAGGATGCCCGAAGATAACGACTTCGTAAGGAGTATGAAGCCGTTGAAGCATGTCGGCTAACCCTATCAGCTCGGTTCTCTTCTCCTCAGGGAAAACGTTGAACGCTGGGAAGGTACTCCATAGGAAGCTTGGAACCGAGTATACTATTGCGATTTTCGCGTAGGGTTTAAACCCTGTGAGCAGCTTTCTGTTAAGCCATATGAAGTCAAGAACTTCTTGAACCCTTTTCGGAATGCTCATGTTAGGCAGGACTACGGTTCCTGCAACAGCCGGGAAGCCGGGCCAGCCGGCCAAGTCAAGCTCTTTGACGGCTCCATTCGCGTAAGCCTCAGCTATGCCTAGGATCGTCAGGTTAACCCTGTTATAATCCAGTTCCCTGCGTCCTAGATTATCGTAGAACGCTCCTTGATTCCATACGGGCTTACTATTCTGAGCCATGGCATGGCCAAACCTGTAAACTAGCGTAAGCCTGTTCTTAGGGGGAAAAGTGCTTGGAACCACCTCTATCTGAATGAGATCAAGGAACGGGGAGAGAAGTATTGAATCCAGAGCAATGTCACGTAGAAAATTATCATCCTGCAGGGTGCCTAGCCACTGGTTGCCGTAAACAGGAACATTCTTCCCATACTTAGTTCCACCATACTCCTTAACCTTGCTAACAAAATTACTGATGAATCGGATCAATTCAATGTGGAGAAACTTCGCGTATTCCCTTAAAACCCTGTCCTGCGGGAAGCTCGGAGGGCTTCTAGTACTGGTGACTTTCAATCCTAAAACAGCAGCCAGTTCTAGGAATCGACTGTAAAGATACCATTCTGGATGCTGCGCGTTCATTAAGCTAGCCTTCTCGCTGGAAAGCGTTGCCTCCTCGTAATGAGACTCGTCGAACACTAGCGTTTTACCGTGCGGATAGTCTTTCGCAAGCCAGAGCAACGCATTCCTTAGGAAAACCGTGTAGGTGTCGAAAATACTGTCCTGCGTCCTGTCCCCGTGAATAATGACCCTCCCTTTTCCATATTCTAATGCGACGAGCACTGGGAAAGGCCCCTTTTCCTCACTCGAATCCATGATTAGGTTTCCGTTAACGTCAACCCAAGAATTCTCATCGGTTTGAGCCAGAACTACCGCGTTTGGATTTTTAACCTCCAAGGCTACTCCCCAATTCCAAGTTAAAGACTGTACTCCACTCATCACCTTATGGTCGCGATTCACATTGTAAACCTCGAAACTACCCTTGTCCCATAAGTAGTTGGAGGAGACAAGGCTTCCGCATTTGACGGTTACACCAAACTCCTTTGAAAGGTCGTTGGCGGCGTGACAACCAGCAGGCTCTATCTGCAGCAGCAGGCTTCCCCCGTTTTCCACGTAGGACCTTATTGACTCAGCCTCCTCAGGCGAAAAACCCGTCTCTGGTGCAGCTACTACAAGTATGCTGGCTGCAATCCTACTCGCGTCAAGCCTCGGTTTAACATAACTTCTTATGTCGAAACTTTCAACATCCTCCACACCAATACGGGCTAATTCCTCACGCGTGAAACGGCTCGCCAAGTAGGTCCTAAAATTGTACACGCTCCACTCGGAGAAATCGCCTCCGAACGCGAAGGGCGTGACAGCTATGTTATCAACATCTATAGCGTTTAAACCCTTATCCAGTATTTTCTCCGCAGACCCTATGAAATGCTCCTCCCATTGTGGGCAGCTGGCTGAAACAGTCATGTGCAGATTATCCGGATGGAAGACTATTTTGCCGTTTAAATCAGTCCCGCCGGCAACCTGCCGGAAGGGTTTAGCATTACCATAAGGATCCGTATACATCGGCTCCGGAGTCGGGGGTATTGGGGTGAGGATCATATATGAGCCTGTTAATACTCCTCTTGTCTTCGCGTAGCTCACCGTGAGGCCGTCAACATTAGGCTCATGCCAATAATACCATTCCATGAAGCCCGTTGCCCTATCCAAGAATTCTATGTGCAACTGTTTAGCGATAGTATCCCAGAAAAACTGCCTGTTTCTCTCAATCCAGTTAAACGGGTGTACCGCAACCATGACGAGTTCATCCAGAATTGTTTTTGAATCATTGGCATCCGAAGCATTTACCATAGGGAAGACAAGCTGGAGAAGCAGGAAAAGACAGAGCAGCTTTTTCAGCCTCATTTCTCCGTATAATTTTCTACGTTAAGATACTTAAAAATTCATACACTTATACGCAACCGATGCGTGTGCTATAGGCTTTTAAAAAGCTTTATCTGAAGCCTGTGCGCTTTTAACCTAGAATGGTTTGGCGTGCTAGGAGGAGCATGCCCTGGCTCCTGGTTTTTTCAGCATTCTCCACACTACTTTTTCTAACAGTTTTAAGTTCCCGATTCAGCAGGCCCCTGGCTTCAGCAGCCCCATCATCCTACTCTTGGACAGGCTTAACGACGAACACGGTAACCATAGCCTACTCCGTCGACGAGAGAGCCTGGTATGGTGGAACAGGCTACCTTCATATTAAAGCTGACGGATCGGGGACTTACAGCGACGTCAAGACCACCGTAACGGTGGTAACCGTGCCCGAGGGCCTCTCCGCGAGCATCTATGTTTGCGGCGACGACAGGTTTCCTCCTCCGGATGGATGGACTGTTTTAGAGAAATACCTGAGGCTCTATGTCGACGGGGCTAAGGTTTACGAGCTTGGCAAGGAGTACTGGTGGGCCAAATGCTACAGGAAGGCTGCGACGCTTAGCCAAGGCACACACGAGATCAAACTGGTTGTGGGCATTACCGTAAATGTTTCTTCAAACTTCGGCGAGCGCGACCTGGCTTACGCAAGCATGGACATAAGAATCGAGGGAAGCGGAAAAATAAACGCTGAATCCCATGCTGCTGAAGCAGCCTTAGACGGGGAAACAACCCATGTCTTCACTTTCAGGCTTCCCCAGGTTAGCGGGATTAGAAACATGAGCTGGAGAGCAGTATGGAAGAGCATTGAGAAAACTGGTTATGGAACACCTGGAAGTGTTCAGAAAGCGGTTTTCCAAGGAGTAAACAGAGACTGCTGGTCGTTCACCAGCCCCATCGTAATCAGGGTTGGAGGCAGCGTCCCCTCAGCTAGCGTTGGCGAAGGCTATGCTATTGACGCTGTTTACGACGAGGGCTCCGGGGAAGTTGGTGTACATAAGGTTGCTGTCGCGATAAGCAATGGTGACGAGGCTGGCTTCACATCTGCGAAATACCTTGTGACTGAGATTAAGAAGGACATTAAGGTCGTTGGGGGAACCCTGATAGGCTCGGAAATATGGGCTGATAGCGGCTCAACAATTGGCTTCAACCAGACGATAAGCTACTATTCCTCGAGTGGATGGGTCACGGAGAGGATTAGGAGTAGCGTTGAAACAGGCTCGGCTATTGTGAAGGTTTTCCAGGAGCTGAATGTTTCAAGAAGGGTGGGCTTCTCATCTAAGAATAGGAGTGACGAGCTTGAGCTTACGGTAAGCCTGCCTAAGTTAACCTTGGTCTTCACCCATATTGTTGTCTCGGCTGAGAGAAGTGGTGGAAACGTCAACGTCAGGGTCTCTTGGGCTCACGACGGCAGCCCTGTGGCAGGCCTCAGGGTGAAGTGTTTTGAAACTGACCAGAGCGGCGTGACAGACCTTAATGGAAGAGTTTCATTCACCATATCGGGCTCAGGCTTCGAGGCAACCATCTATCCTGTTGAGGGCAGGAACGGCATAACCGCGTACGAGAAGGCTAGGGTGAGGCTATGAGCACGCGTAGCAGGCTCAGGATTCTCATAGACCTTGCTAGGGCTTGGCCATTATGCTTAGCCAGCGCGGCAATAGCATACTTGACAATAACCGGACTGCTTCTCCTTCTGGCTCCGGATATTGCTGAGCTAATCGTAAACGGTGCTCCAACGGTTAGGCTGATTCTAACCATGATTATGGTCTTCCTTCTCCTAAACGTGCTTCTCGCACTAACCTGCGCCGCATCCCTCTTCATAATCAGAAGGGAAAGCATTGTGGAGGGATTTAGGAGGAACAGCAGGATGCTTGCAAAAGGGTTCCTTCTTCTCTTGCTCTCCAGCCTCGCCTGCCTAACCCTAATCTTTTTCGCGGGCTACTCTACTGTTTCCTCAACCGGCTTCCAGGATGTGTTGAGACTCATAGCAGTGAACTACGGGGCCGGGGTGATGGCGGCAATCCTCTTGGCGCTCGCGATCACCAAGATGGTAACAATGCTGGCCGGGGTAAGGTTCCGGATAGGCTTAGGAAGGTTCCTCTCCGTAACCGCCATAGTCTTCCTCATGCTGACTCTTCTCTCGGCATATGGTCTCACAGGCCTGTTCACCTGTTCCATGCTAATCCCAACAGTCGTAAGCCTCGTTTCTCAAGTCAATAATGAGAAGGTTGAAACTGGGGAAACAGGGTCCTCCTGGTTCAAGGGTAGAAGCGTGAAGAGGATTGTGGTTGCGATCACTCTAATTGTTCTCGTCTTAAGCACCGAGGTTTCCTTTAGAAGCATCTGGCTTAGCTTCGCCGAGGAGGCTAGGTTCAGCGAGGACAGGCTTAGGAGCATTGTCTCCAGGGCTATTGCCGAGGGATGGAGCAGCGATGAGCTTGCCAGCGCTATTAAGAACGAGCCTGAGCTGAGCATGCTTTCAACCTATGATTTGAGCAGCATAACTATTGAGAGGGACGATGCTGGAAACGTTGCCGTAACAATACCACTCAACGCTGCCGGCTACGCGATATATAGGAGGACGAGTAACAAGACCACGGTCTACGATGTTTACTCTCAAGGCGGCTCGAGCGAGGTAGCAATAGGGGATAAAAGGTATGTTTTAACGGGCTACAGGAGCAGAGAGGAGACCTACGGCCCGTTTGAAACACTTGAGGAGGCACTGGCTAAGGAGAATGAGGTTAAGAGGAATGCTAATGCCACGCGAATAGCTTCGAACGCTGCCCTAAAGACTGAGACAAGGGAAGTCGCAAGGGTTGAGACGAAATACGCTATTGTCCCGACGGCCAGGGTGGTTAAGTATATTGTGAAGGCGGAGTTCGAAAACTACTGGGATGCTGAGAACTATCTCTACTGCTATTCCGGGATGCTTGGAGTAGCTGAGATAAGGATGGTTGAGAAACAGGTCTGGGTTGAATCGTACAGGCTTGAGTTCGTTAAGGAAACTGGCAGCCATTACGAGGCCGTGATGATGAGCAGGGATGGCTACGTCACGGAGGAGGTTAGGGAGAAAATAACTGTCTACATCTTCGTCAAAACAGCCCCGGTCTCAAGATTCCATGTCCTCGCAACGGTTGAGGTCAAGAAGGCTGATTTTGAGAAAATGCTTCAGACAGGAGAGCTTGTTAAAAGCATTGATGAATATGGCGAGGAGTACTACTATTATTCTTCCCAAGGACCATACTCAGCAAGGCTATATAAAACAGGCGTGAAACAGGTGGATGGCGACATCGTAGCGTGGAGAATATACCGCAGAATCGACACCTCCCACTATGAAACCAGGAAGGCATACCGGGTTGTCGTCCCATCCGGCTACGAGGAGAAGAAGGTCAGCATAGCTGATTTACCGGGCTACGCGAAGGGCTTTCCGTCGAGAAGCGACGCTGAGAACTCTAAGCAGGTTGTCGAGCAGAGCCTCAGGAACTGGGTTGAGGAGAACGGCATGGTCTACAAGTCCTCCGGGGTAGAGTCGTACGAGGAGAACACAACCAGGTTTGAAACAGTCGCCAGAGAGGTTAAACAATACTACGTTGTCACAACACTCTTGAAGCCTGTTTACGATGTTTACGAGCTTAGGCCATACTACAAGGCTTGGAACGAAACGTATTACGAGGAAGAGTGGGGCTGGGTTTTCAAGGGCTACGTCGACGAGAAGCCGGAAACATATGACATGGCCACATGGGTTTATGCTCCAGAGGTCGTCAACTGGACTTCTAAGACCTACCTAGGCATAGTAACTGAGCTGGAGGCTCAGCTCTTAACCAGCATGGATCCACGCTACGTTGCAGAGAAGCATAATACGACGACGATAGTAAAGGAAACATCCTACTACGATGTTTACAATGCTACGTGGAGACTATTATACCATTATTATAAGTACGTTGTCCACCCGCTCCACGAATACATCGCTAATGGCAATATTTCATCCAGCGGAGGCTGGAGCTTCGAAAGCCTCGGGGACGCAAGCGGGGAAATATGCTCCTCAACATGTCGGAGCAGCCCGAGCAGCCTCAGAATAGTCTCAAGAAACGGAAGAGGGGCGTGGAGACAAACCTTCTATTTTGACGCGGGTGGCTCAAACCCAGCCTTAGACTTCTGGTATATTCTTAGGGGAAGCGGGGCAGTGGCTGTTAAGAAGCCCGACGGCTCTGCATGCCTATTTGCCTTAAGCGGGAGCAGTAGTTGGAACAGGTTTCTAAGGAACTCCGACGACGTCTTCAGCCAAGCAGGCTACTACACCCTCTCCTTCGTAGCATCTGAGAACAGCGAGCTCTATGTCGACGATGTTAGCGTTCATGTTGGCGGCTACGGGGAGTGGGTCTACCAGGGTGATGTTGAGAATAAGCCGGATAATGTTCTTCCAAACGAGAAGTATGAGGCGTTCTACAGGATTGAGAACAAGAAACTCTTAGGTACTTTTGAGGAGAACGTTGCAAATCAGTATCCTACTCCGCCCTACATAAAGGAGTTTAACAGGAAAGAGAAGGTAAGCTACGTCGTAGACCTCTACAAGCTGTACTACCTTGAAGACGGCTTCGTAAGGTACAGGGTTTTCCACTGGGAGAAATACCAGGTTCCCATAGTTGTCAGGAAGGAGGAGAGTGGGGCGAGATGGGAGCTTGCTGAAAGCAGCGTCGAGATGGATGTTGGTGGGCGAATACTAATCGAAGCTAACGTTCCTGAGAGCGTCGTCAGAGCGAAATACAGCGACCCGACGAAATACTATCTTGCTCCTAAGATTGTTGAGGGCGGTGAGGCTCTTGAACAAGTCTGCGAAACACTCGACGAAAGCCTTGCGAAGAAGTATGAGAAGGAGGGGTACGTGGTTAAGAGCACGAGGATATCGCTGGAGAACCCGATAAGATTCAGCTTCAGGGTCCTCCAAGCCTCGATTGAGAGGAACGAGCTCAACATGCTTGGGAAACAGAACACTCTGAAAATTGCTATAGCGAACCCGACTGGAGACACTTTGACATACCAGGTTATTATCGAGGCTGAGAACGAGGAGAAGATTGAAGAGACGCAAAGTCAGGCTTTCTACTCGCCTGAAGCCGTTAAGAAGGTCGTGTCAATCCCTATCGCTGAGCCTAGTAATTGGCTTCTCGCAGTTCCACCGGGAGGAGCTCCATACCAGCTGGCCTTCACAACATGGGTGAAGAGGACTGTTGAAGGAGAATTCGGGAGCTATGTTGAGAACACTGCATACTGGCCCGGCGGAATCCTGGACTGCAGCTTCACCGTCAAGATCCTTAGGAACGGGAGGCTGGTTGCGAAGCAGAGGCTTCTAGAAACCTTCGAGAGTTTCGACATAGGTAAGACAATCGCGAGACACCCGTTTGACTTCGCACAGGGCTTTGTTACAGCCGTGGGCATCGGCGCCTTGGTCACGCTTTTCCCACAGGTAGGCCTCCCCCTCTTGATTGCAGGCGTCTTGACCAGTACCGCGATAGGCAGCATTACAGCGTTGAAAACCGGGGACCCGGCGAGCTTCTTCACATTCGGCCCAACGGGCATCGTCGTGCTCCCCATAAGGGCATTGTTTGACCCGACTCTGGATGATGAGGCCAGGTGCAGGACCATAGGTGCCCTCGTCGGAGCGCTTGGCGCTACTCTGGCAAAGGAGATCAGCAACCAGCTCTACATCAAGTATGCTCCCGAAGAGTATCAGCTTCTGCTCAGAGACATTGAAAGCCAGTACGGCACCATAACGGCAGCTAGGGTTGCGAAGGGCCTTATCCAGCTCGACTACTACTGCTCCGACCCTAGCCCAATGAGCATGCTGAAGGAGGCTCTTGCCCTGAGCTGCGAGAAGGGGAGCATCGGAGACGTTTCACTCCTCCTCGACAAGGTTTCCAGCCTGAGCCCAGAGTTCCTGAGCAGGCATGCTGACGAGCTCGCCATGAACCTGGCCCTCCCAGACCCGAGCAATAAGCTTGCCTTGCTTCTCAGCCTAAGCCAGGGAGAGATAGACGCGTTGGCCGCAACGTATCACGATGACCTTGAAGCAATGATGGCCGGAGCAGTTTTGAAGAAGCTTGGGGCAGAGGGCTCCATCTTTCTCCGCACTCTCACCGGCGACAGGCTTGAAATAATGGTTGAGAAAAGCGTTGGAGACAAGCTCTTCAAGGACATAGGGGAGGGGCAGTACGCCTGGTTCCGCCTCGTCGGCGAGAATGGTGAGGTCAGCGTTGGCCTACCGTTTAAGGAGGTTGTGCTAAACGCCGGGGACTGGAGGAACTACTACCTTTTCTCCCTTGCCGACGACCATCTGGGTGAGGCGACGAGGATGCTTCTCGGAGAGGTTAAGGTTGCTCTTGACTTCGCGCCGCCGCCCAGCGACATAGGTTTCCTCTACTACGGCTCCTCCGGATGGGGCTACGGGAACGCGGGCCTAGGCGGGATAAAGACTGATGGCGGAACGTATTGTTCCCAGGGCTTGCAGCAGGAGCTCGTCTGGAGCAGCGACATCGGCTACAGCGGCGTTGAGCTCAATAAAATGGTGCTTAGCACGAGCATCAAGGGACAGAGGGTTCTCTTCGTCGAAGGCACGGCTCCCCTCGTAGCCTATGGGGGAAGCTATCTCCCAGCCGTAATCCTAGAGGAAAAGTCTGGGCTCAGGGTCGGCGAGTTAGCGCTGCCCAGCGGGGACAGCCTACTCCTTTCGGAGACCAGCTTGGCCAAGATGGGGGTTCAGGAAGGTCTCGTAGAAATCATCTATCCGAACAGGGAGACCTATATAGGGATCTACACGGGCGGAAGCTTCCAGGCACCATTATTCTCATACTCCTCAGGAGCATTCGTAGGAATCCAGGCGGTTGAAACAAGAATAGTCTGGACAAGCATGGGTCAAAGAGAGTTCTACGCTCAGGTGGCGAGCGTAAGCGAGCTCCTCGGAAGCATGTTTGGAAGAGGCTTCAAGGAGGAGCTTGTCGAAACGGTTCTGCTCAATGGCTTAACCGACGCCCAGGCTCTGGACGTTGTCAACACCCTAGCTAGAAACGTTGAGTGGCTTAAGACGCTGAGCAGCAGGGGTAGGACGGAGCTGGTAAGGAGGATAACAGACTACGTTGCGAAAGGGGAGACAGCTGAGGAAGCGATAGAGAGGGCTAGAAAGGAAAGCGAGGAGTTCGTAAAGAGCCTTGAGCTCGAGACGCTCGAGTTCTACAACTCAATCTCAGATGCCCAGCTTGCGAACGAAGTGCTCAGCCTGATAAGACACATTCAGGAGAGGCTTGGAGCGGAGGCCGCCAGATGGCTCCTAACGGTTCTGCAGAGAGTCTACGCCGAGGCCCTCAAATCAACCATGGGAGATAGGGAGTTTGCTAGCAATAGGCTTAGAAGTGTTGTTGAGGAAGCATTCAAGTATCCTGAGAGCATAGCGCAGGGTTGCGCACTATCTTCAGCAATAGTTAAGGAGTTAATGCAGACGGGAACAGATCTGCTCACACCTAAGCACTTTTCCGAAGGTGTTTCTGTTTGGAGCGGTGGTTATATACGTATTGAAAAAAAGATAGAGCCAGGTCTCTACTGGATTATAGCTAAAGAAAATGGGAAGATACTTGCCACATGGACATGGAGGACGGTTGAAGGAAGCAGCCTAGTTCATGTGCCAAGCGATAAGGTTGATATACTTAAAGGGAAGGTTTTCGATCTTGAGATTTATCCGTATAAGTGGGAACTGTATTTCCCGAAAGAATTTGACGCATACGACTATCATTTTGAAATTGACCCATGGAGAAACACTCTGAGAATAGACAAGGACGGCGAAAAATACACGATTCCATTCAATAACCCTAGGATAAAGGAGTCTACTCCACGCGGTGTAGCGCTAGTCGTAGAGACAAGCCTAAGAAGTACTCGTTACGGAACTTTGCTTATTCTTGAATTCTTTGAAAAAGGCATGGGCTTCTCTGTAGTGGAAAAAAGTGGGTATGCTCATCCAATCGAATCTTTTGAAATACGTGATGGGCTTGTTGAAATTCTCCATGAAAATGAGGTGTTCAAGGCTCCACTAAACCCCAAGGAGCTTCGGTATGGAAAGATAGAGCTGGAGAGGCCGATTGACCTGAGCGACTTAGAATACGGAACATCGCTTGTTGTCCTGCTTCGAGAAAGGTTCCGCTACGGGGATGTTGAGGAATTAAGGGAGAATCTCAAGACTGAGAGGGAGATACTTAGGCTGTACTGGGACAACGGAAAAGTAACATACTGTGCTAACGAGATACTGGGCATAAAAATACCGGGTGGCACAAAGAAGATAGTGGCGATAGAAAGGGCAAGGATAATGGAGGTTGAAAAGTTTGTATTCGATGTGGTACGGGCTGAAGAAAGCACGCGTGATCACTATACTGGTCGTGCAGGCGAAGCCATCGTCAGGTTTACACCAGAGCTTGCCAAATATGTTATTAACGAGGTTCGTAGAGAATTAGGCATAGGAGAAGAGGTTCCGCTAAAGCTCCTGAGCGTAAGATTTGATAAGGACGAATACTATGAAGCACGTGAAAAAGTGATATCAGAAGATGTACGTCCTGACTTCCTCGTTGTTAAAGAAGATACCGACGAGGTTGAGGCATTTGTGGAACTAAAGACAACCATAGAATTAAACCCAGAAGCCTTTGAGAGAGCGATGAATGATGCAATCGGAGAAGTGGAGGGGGTTAAGAAGTATTATAATGTAGGTCTTACGATACCAGGGTTTGCTATGGCCCTTCAGTTCAGCCCAGATGCGTATCTTGCGACACATGAGATTGTTAAAAAGAAGGTCCAGTTTGTACCGAGGGGGTGAACGCTTAAAAGCTTAATGTTGGTTAGTATCACTGAGATGGAGAAAAGTCTCCCGGAGATGGTGAAAGAGTACCTGGAAGCTAAATACAGAGAGAATCAATATCCCCATTTTTCCGTCCCTATAGTGCAATATCCGATACCTTATCACATTATGAGTGAAGAAAGGCTGGCAGTGAAAGGATCGCTTAATGGCAAGAAGCTTAAATGGAGCGTCACCAGTATTAGTGCTATTTGCATGGCAGTTGAAGAAGATGAGGAGGGTATGGTATGGGTTCTTTCTGACAGGGTGGATTATGTCCGAGACGCCCTCCGCCGTTATGTTGGGGAGAAAGCTTACGATATCACAATTGAGCTCAGGGATAGGGGGAACTGGAATAAGTACTGGAAGAAGTTTGAAGAGGTAGTGGCTTTTTTGGCGTGGAAGGACGAGGTTGCGAAACGCATAAATGAGAAAACCGGTATAAAGATAGTTCATCAGATAGGTCTCCCAGAGTATTACGATTCTAAGATTGAGGGGATTTTCTATTCTGTCAAGGATTTGAAGGATGTGAGTGATTCTGTCAAATTCCTGTTCATAGTTAAGATGATTGATGCAGTTGATGAAGCGTTCAGACTGGGTTTATTTCCAGATAAGTTTGCACCTGAGGAATACGAAGACTTCATGAAGAAGCATGCGCCAGCAAAGAAACGTAAGCGCCACACTATAGTTCGGTAAAGCACGCGTGCTAAGTTTGCGAGCGAGGAGTGCGAAAGCTTAATGAAGAAATTCGTATCGACCAAGCATCGCGATAAGCATAATTCGTTATGTAAAGCTGAAGCGCCGCGCGCTAACACGTGGCTGAATTAAAGGCTCCGGCATGTCATCTCCTCCTCTACACCATATAAAATCCTTTGGAAATGTTTAAATAGTATAGAATCCTTTTTCTCCTCCTCAGATACCTCAGTGGCGAAAGCAACGCAGGATAGCAAAAGAGGAGGCGTGAGAGAGCTTCTAGCGATCTGCATCTATTCCTCCCTTGCGCAAGCCCTTGAAACTTTAACCTCTAAAGGTGGTCCAGATGCCTAGGATGAGCAACATAAGGAAGGCACTGGTCATAGGAAGCGGAGGAATAGTAATAGCACAGGCATCTGAATTCGATTACTCAGGAAGTCAGGCGCTTAAGGCTTTGAAGGAGGAGGGCATAGAGACCGTGATCGTCAATCCGAATGTCGCGACGATTCAGACGAGCAGGAAGATGGCTGACAAGGTTTACCTTGAGCCGCTGAGCGTGGAATCTGTTTCCAAGATAATTGAGAAGGAGAGGGTGGACGGGATACTGCTGGGCTTCGGGGGTCAGACGGCGCTCAATCTGGGGATAGGCCTTCACGAGGCGGGTGTTCTCTACAAGTACGGCGTCAGGGTGCTTGGGTGCTCTATTGAAACCATCAGGATGGCTGAGGACAGGGACCTCTTTAGAAAAGCCATGTGGGAGATAGGCTTGAAGGTTCCTCCGAGCGGCGTTGCGAGAACCCCGGAGGAGGCGGTTGAAGCCTCGGAGAAGCTTGGCTTCCCGCTTCTAGTCAGGACCTCGTTCACGCTTGGGGGGCAGAGCTCGAGCATAGTCAGGAATAGGGATGAGCTTTACGAGGCGGTTTCAAAGGCTTTGAAATGGAGTATTAACAGGGAGGTTCTCGTGGAAAGGTCTTACTTCGGATGGAAGGAGCTTGAGTACGAGTACATGAGGGACTATTATGGGAATAGTGTCTCGGTTGCGACTATGGAGGGCTTCGACCCTCTTGGCGTGCATACGGGTGAAAAAATAGTTGTGGTCCCGATTCAGACTCTTACGAACAAGGAGTACCACAGGCTCAGGGAGGCTGGGCTCAGAATCGTGGACAAGCTGGGAATAGTTGGAGAGTGTAATATTCAGTTTGGTCTTAACCCTGAAAACGGGGAGCTGATCGTCGTCGAGGTGAACCCGAGGCTTTCAAGGTCGAGCGCGCTAGCATCCAAGGCCACGGGCTACCCCTTGGCGTACCTTGCTGCAAAGCTCGCCCTGGGATACCGTATAGAGGAGCTTACGAACAAGGTTACGGGTGTTACGAAAGCCAGTTTCGAGCCTGCACTGGACTACGTGGTAGTAAAGTTCCCGAGATGGGACTTTAAAAAGTTCCCGGGGAACATTGATAGAACCATAGGTACGATGATGAAGTCCGTTGGAGAAGTGATGGCGATAGGCAGGACTTTTGAAGAGGCCTTGCAGAAGGCTGTTAGAATGCTTCAAACAGGCAAAGTTGGCGTAGTCGGAAACGAAGGCGAGGAGGACAAGGCCCCGTCTGACTTAGCGGAGTTTCTCAAGCCGAGTGACGAGAGGCTTTTCAACGTCGTCAGGGCGATGAAGAGGGGGGTCGGCGTAGAGGAGATAAGCAGGGCCACCGGCATAGATAAATGGTTCCTATACAGGATCCTCAACATAATCCGCGTCGACTCGGAGCTTAGCTCGCTCAGAGACACGGAGGACGAGGATAAGCTGGTTGAGAAAATCAGGGAGGCGAAGAGACTAGGGTTCTCCGATATCCAGATAGCTAGGAGGCTCGGGTGGAGTGAAGACGAGGTGAGGAGCTTCAGGATTAAGCATGGTGTAAAACCCGTCTTCAAACTGATAGACACGATGGCTGCCGAGTGGGAGTCGGTTACAAACTACCTCTACGCCACGTACGGGGACGAGGCCAGCGATGTTTCGGAAAGCACAGGCAGGAGGAAGGTGATAATACTTGGAGCCGGGACGAACAGGATTGGGAGCAGTGTCGAGTTCGACTACTGCACCATGCACACAGTCTGGTCTATGAAGGAGGAGGGTTTTGACGAGGTTATCGTCGTTAACAATAATCCTGAAACAGTTTCCACAGACTACGACATGTCGGATAAGCTGTATTTCGAAGAACTGTCCTTCGAAAGAGTGATGGATATTGTTGAGGCTGAGAACCCTGAGGGCGTCGTAGTGACGATGGGCGGACAGGATCCGATTAACATTAGTCAAAAACTCTACAAGCAGGGTGTCAGAATTCTGGGAACCTCTCCGCTGAGCATAGATTTCGCCGAGGACAGGGCAAAGTTCAGCCTTCTGCTGGATAATCTTGGCATAAAGCAGCCGGTCTGGACTAGGGTTACCAGCATGGAGGAGGCGATTGCGAAAGCAAGGGAGATAGGGTATCCTGTTCTGATAAGGCCCTCTTACGTGCTGTCCGGGGCGGCAATGAATGTTGCTGCGAACGAGGAGGAGCTTGTAGAATATATTCGTAACGCGACCAGAATATCCCCGGAGCACTCTGTAGTCATAAGCAAGTTTTTCGAAAACGCGTATGAGGCTGAAGTAGACGCCGTCAGCGACGGCGAGGACGTCTTCATAGGTGGGGTTATGGAGCATCTGGAGTACGCTGGAACACACAGCGGCGACGCCACAATCATAATTCCTCCGCAGAGGCTTACCGAAGAAGTTGTTGAGAAGATTAAGGACTACACGGTTAGGATTGCGAAGGAGCTCCGGATAGTCGGAGCCTTTAACATACAGTACCTGGTTAAAGATTCAGAGGTCTACGTTATAGAGGCTAATGTTAGAGCCAGCAGGACAATGCCTTTCGTAAGCAAGACTAGAGGCATCCCCCTAGTATGGCTCGCTGGAAAGCTTATCGCTAGGCGCAAGCTTACGGAGTTTAAAGACTCGCTTAAGTACAACGAGAAGACGATCGGCGTTAAAGTGCCGGTTTTCTCGTTCGTCAGGCTTAAAGGAGCCGACCCTGTTCTAGGTGTAGAGATGAGGTCGACGGGGGAGGTAGCCTGCATCGGCTATGACTTCATAAATACTTTCACCCGGGCATGGGAGTCCTCAGGCTTAAGCCTGCCGTCTAAAAACGACATCATTTTCATAACGGTGAGAGACGAGGATAAGCCTAAGGCTTTAAATCTGGCTCTGATGCTTAAGGAGATGGGTTTCACCATAGCCGCCACCCGGCGCACAAGGGACTTCCTTGCTTCCAACGGTTTGAGGGACGTAATACTGGTCAGGAGGCTTAGCGAGAAGTCTGAGGACGGGGTTGACTCGATAAGCTTCCTCGCAAGCGGCAGAATAGGCCTAGTAATAAATACTCCAGACCTCAAGGATAAGAGTACTCTTGAAGACATGTATACTATCAGGAGGACAGCTGTAGAATTCGCCATACCCGTGATCACAAGCCTCGAGGTTGCTGAGAAGATAGTTGAAGCGATACGTTTCAAAAACAATAATGATGGTTGCGAGCAGGAGCCGCTGTCTTTAGACGAGTACCACCGGGACCTACCCCTGTCAATATACGTTTAGCTATGGTTGAACATACGTAAGGATCTTTCTGAGAAACCTTGTCTTCTCAAGAGAATCCCGAATATTCAGGATTATGCCCAGCATCGGGGAGACGATGCCCGGTGAAACAGACATGCCTTTTCCACCTGCCATTCTACCACCGACAATACTGTTAAACAAGAGGTCGAACTTGCCCTCAATCTCCTCCCCCGTGGAGGACACCACTGTAGCTGAGAAATCCGCCATCATCTCCTGGATCTTCATGATTCTTTCAAGAATAGGGGTTAATGCTCTCCTAGTCTTGCTGATAACATACTTCCACTCCGCCAGGTCAGCAGATAACATGGTTGTCTGAAGCAGCGCCGGTTTCTTCCTCCTAAGCTCCTGCAGCAGCTTCTCAGCCTCAACGGATTCGCTGATCGAGCTTAAAACAACATCCTCTTCCTCCAGGAGACCGCTTAATGCTTGTTTAAGCATGCTTAGCCTGACCGCCCTCTCTGGAAGCCGGGCGGCATATAGCCAGGGTATGACGCTCTCCATCTGGTCGACAACCTTACCCGCAGAGTCCCGAACCAGCTTCAGCATTCTGCAGGATTCAGATGCTTCCCTAAGGGTCTCCTGCTCCACACCCTCAGCGGAGGGAATACTTGCCTTCCCCCCTCCCAAGTATGCCTTAAGCAGCATAGCGTTCCCAAGCAGGCCGTGCGTGAAGGGAGTTTTACTGCTCTCCACGTGAGAGAGGAACAGGACGATCCTTCCAGACCCGTATTCGGCAAAAGCGATGCTGCTGGCGCCTTCCAAGATTTCACGCGTCTCCTCGCATGGCACACCGTACTCTACGCCGGTGAGGGGCAGCATCATTTTCGCAAAAACCTGTTTACCGCTCGTGATTTTAACAAGCGGGCCCGTGTGAAACATTGGGAGCTCACCCCTGTACCCTAGCGTCAGCAAACCTCTTCTCGTAATCCTCGATTTTACGAGGCCTGTTACAGGGTATGTTCTTAAAACCCCGCTGATCCGTCTCCCTGAGAAAACAGGCCAGGAAGGCTCTGAAACCGTGTCGCTCAGGAGTTCGCATCCGATAATCTGCAGCTCGCTTGAAGCCTCTATCTCCCCGTACGCGGATATAGGCAGGTTAACCGGTTTTAGGAGAAGCAGTGCGCCGGCGCATATTCCAACGTATATGCCCCCGGACTCTACGAATTGCCTGATCATCCTGGCTTCCTCTCTTCCAAGCGACCTAAGCATTTCAAAGCTATCTCCCCCGCCGACCACCAGGACGTCTAGAGCATTCAAGTCCTCGAGCGTTAAGGGCCCTGGTAGAAGAGATATCCTCCTGAAACCCATGTTGAACAAGGCCTCCACTGTTTCCCTAAGGTATGATACTGAAACCCCGTTTCCACTGTACAGCCCGATGAGCGGGCTCCGCAACCAGGCAACACCCTGCTGGTCAATAGTTTTCAAAGGCTTTAACTCCACGCCGTACTCTTCACCCAGATCCTTCATCAAGCGTTCTGAATAAGCGTCGTCTATACTGGTCAGAAAGTCCCCGGGCTCAAGGCCCGCGTCCCTAGCAGCCTTAAGTTTCACGAACCTTCCGACTTTAAACCCTGCTTCTAGAAGATTGTTGGCAAGCCTATACGCGTTCGGATAGTTTTCCCCGCCGCCTCTTTTAAACCGTATCCTCCACCACTTCAACATTCTCAGAAAAGCATTAACCAGTATATAATCTCATCTGAGTAATCCTCACAACTCTATTCTAACGGGTGGTTTCCCTGCTGGTTTAAACTTTCCCTTTAAAACCTTTAAAGCAGCCTTGACGGCGGTTACACTCGGGGTGAAAGCAGCTACGCAAATCTTAGCGCTGCTCAACTGGGATAGATCCTCAGGGGATCCGAGCGATATAACTATGCTTTCCCTGAAGAAATCCACGAGTTTCTTAAGCATGGAGGACTCCCTCTTGTTCTCATGCATGTTGTAAGCCAGTACCAGTAGCAGCGTATTACTGGGGGTGCTTCTGTAAATCTCCCCAAGCATCTTTCCAGAAACCTCTTCGAAACGCTCTAAAAGATTAAACTCTCCAAGCTCCTCCCTCAAGACTTCTTCAAGAGCCCTCTTGCCCGACTCCTCAAGCTGCTCTTCAAGCTTCCCCGTGACTACTATAAGGGGTTTACCCAGCCATCTCAAGGGTAGTTCGTCAACACCCTTCACTAGAGTTATGCTTCGAACAAAGATCTTCCAAGCCTTAGTCTGGTTTATAATGCTGCCACGCGTTTTATCAGGAGTCTTTTTAAACTTCTCAAACTTTTTAAGCTTAAAACTCAACACCTCTAAGGCGCTGCTTCTTATTCGCTCGTAAAAATTCCTATCCTCCTTAGCTTTTTCAATAATACTGTTCAAAACCTCCCGTGTTTTCTCTATTCTTCTCGAAGGCGCTATAATATGGTTACCTGCCTTCAAAGCCTTCACTGCAGCCTCCTCCAGTTCAAAGTTTTCAGAGACCTGCTTATCGTCCAAATAATCCGTTATGAGAAGATTCTTAAAACCCATTTCCCTCTTAACTATTTTCTCGACAACCTTGGATGATAGTGACGACGGAGTGCCCGTGTCTCCCGCAGCCGGGAGCGGGCTGTGCCCGATTACGACTCCTTCAACGCCCGACTTAAAGGCTTGTTGGAAAGGCTTCAAGTCATTCTTAAGAAGACTGTTAAGGTCCTCGCCGCCACCATACTTTCCGGAAAACCTTCCTGGAAAATATTTGACGAAGGACAGGACACCGCCGTTTCTAAGACCCCTTATGTAGCTGACCACGTAGTTAGATACTTCATCAGGATCATCCCCGAAGCAGTTCTCCCCAATTTCAGGAGAATAAAGGTTTGCTACGGGCGCAAGGTTAGTGTTAATGCTGAGCGTCCTCAATTCCAGAGCAGTCACGTAACCAGTCATGTATGCCGACTTAGCCTCTCCGGTAGCACCCACACCCATTTGACTCGGCAGCTCTGTTACCGGCGGGTAAAGACCCTCAAGCCCCCTGCCCTCATGCTCCGCCGCAATTATGAGGGAGAACCCCAGGCTTCTCCTGTATGATGTAGCCAGCTCCTTTAAAGAGGAGCCTGGGTTCTTAGCCCCTGACAAGGCTCTCCTGCCAATTATCAACCCGCTCAAAGCATTATCCAAAACCATCTTCTCAAGCTCGCTGAAGCTTCTTATCTCGTTAACATAGCCCATTACGGTTTGCCCAACTATCTTTTCAAAGGGCGTTCTCTGAACAATCCGTTCCAGCGTGGTCATTCCTCATCTGTTCACCGTCCTTCCCCTCTCGTATGACGTTTTCGCCTGATGGTTCACCAAATCCTCCTGCTTTAAAACCCTATAAGGATTTCCGAAGCGTTTAAAAACGTTTTCCAAGCGTGTTTAACATTTTTCTATGAACTCTGTCAACGGTATGCCTGCTTGCCTACTTATCCTGTCCCCGGGTGTGAAAACCCTTATGTCACCATAGCCGAAGTCCACCACGACGTAAAGTGGGAACCCCTCGATTTCACGGGGCATCGCCCCCTCAACGTACAGCAAGGGCTTCTTAGTCGATTTAACCTGCATCAGGATACACTTGCCTTTCCTGAGGCAAACCAGGTCCGCCGGCCCCAGGCTTCCGCCGGATCTAACAGTCGTCCAGCCATACCTGCGGAGGAACATTCTGATCTTACGCTCAGCAAGATAGCCTTTCCTCCTAGGAGGACCCATGGATCAGGACCTAAACCCTCTTAATCAATTTAACAATTTCCATCCCGTCTACAAGCCCGAAGGATCCTCTAAGCCCAGAATCCTCGTTGAAAGGCAGTCCGTCACCCTCAAAACCTGGTTTCATCACGGCGAAGGGCGTCGGGTCCAACGTGTGGGTTCTAACTGAAACCGGCGTCGGGTGATCTATCAGAATGCTTATCGAAACATTCTCTTCAACGTTGTCAAGTATTTTTCTGAAAAGCCTCCTGTCCATTTCCTCAATAACCTTCACCTTGGTTTCGAAAGAACCCTCGTGGCCGGCTTCGTCGGGAGCCTCAACATGCAGATAAACGAAGTCGGATTCCTCAAGAGCCTTAACCGCATACGCAGCCTTGTTCTCGTAGCTAGTATCATAGTATCCGGTTGCCCCCGGTACCTCAGGAACCGCCATACGCGTAAGCCTACCAATCCCTTTTATCAGGTCTACCGCAGCTATCACCGCACCCTTTAAACCGTGCTTCAAGGCAAAAGGCTCCAGCCTAGGCATCCTGCCATGGCCCCATATCCAAGCCATGTTCGCAGGCCTCTTTCCGGCTTTCCGCCTACGAGCGTTTACCTGGTTTTCAGACAGAACCCGGATCGACTCAACCATCATCCTGTTAAGAACCCTAGCGTCCTCGTTGTCCGGCTTCAGCAAGTGCCTAAAATACTCTTCGCCAACAATATCGTGAGGCGGGGTGGCTGTCAACCCCTCCCCCCTCCCGGAGACGAAAATATTCCTGTAGCCGACACCCGTGTAAAACCTTCCGACACCGCTAAACCTCCTGTTCAACACCGATATTAAGAGGCCAGCCTCCTCCGTCGTAACATGACCCCCGGAGTAGTCGACAACCCTGTTTCCCTCAACCGTTATAAGATTACACCTGAAAACAATCTCGTTATCACCAGCAGTTATGCCTCTGGCCGCAGCCTCCAACGGCCCTCTTCCAGTGTAGCAGGAGCAAGGATCATAACCCAGTATTATCAGGTTCGCGACATCACTGCCCCTAGGCAGGCCCGGCCGGAGTGTTTTAAGCATACCCATTCTCCCCCTTCTAGCTATTTCATCCATGCTGGGCTTCTCCGCGATTTGAAGCGGGGTTTTACCACCTGCTTTCTCAACCGGGTAGTCAGCCATCCCGTCTCCAAGTATCACCAGGTGTTTCAAGCCTCCTTCTAACTATTGGAAAAAGTTTTAAGATTTTCGAGCCGGTTTGATAAACTTATTAGGCTTAAGCCTTTTGAAAAACGCGGCTTGAAGAGGAAGACAGACCAGACGGATAAGATACTCGAGATGCTTGCTAGAAAGAGGCTTGACGAGGCTGAGAAGCAGCTGGATGGTTTGAAGCCTAGCGGAGGATTCGAGACGGGCTATTTAAGAGGCTTAAGAGGGATAATTCAGACGCTTAGGAAGCCTGTCGAGGGAAGCATTATCGGGGAGCCTCTGGAGGAGCTGGAGAAGCAGGTGAAAAGCCTTCTGGAAACAGTTGAGACGCATTATCTTAGCTCGGAGGAGGAAGGCTACTTCGCAGCCTGGGTGGACTTCCTGGGGAAACTATCCGAGGGGAAATAGAGCATTGTACAGCAGGAACCATGTGAAAAGCCAGGCTAGGAAAAAGCTTCCCACACCCTCCTTCCAGGTGGCGCTCTCATCCTTAAGCCTGCCCCTGTAGAGCCTTTTGAAAAAATAGTATGTTAAGACGTACGCTAAAACCATGTTTAGGAGAGCGCTTATTATCGAGGAGGGTGGACGCCAGAAGAAAGCGTGGAGAGCACCCAGTAATGCTCCTAGGGCGACCCTAGTCCAGTACATGAGGCTTTCAGGTTTAAATCTGTACTCGCTCATTCATCTTGAGGTTGAGGACCCCGAAAATAAGTCTTTCCAGCATCGACTACCTAGTGCTTTCCAGGGAGCTTTCCAGAGAGCTGCAGGGAGCATGGGTTGACAACGTGTATAGCCATCCTAAGTACGGGTACTACTTAGTGGTCTTCAGGAGCAGCGGGACAGTCAAGAAGCTCGTCATAATACCTGGTGAATCATTGTTTCTAACCCGCCGCGACTATCCTGTCCCGAGCACTCCTGAGAGCAGCGTATTGCAGCTTAGGAGACTGGTCTGCAACCTTAGGGTTGAGAATGTTGAGCAGCACGACTTCGACAGGATTATCGTAATAAGCCTTTCCAGGGGAGGGTTTAAAGCCAGGCTTATCGCAGAGGGTTTGAAACGCGGAGTCCTCGCCCTCGTCTCTGAAGACTGGCGTATCCTTTTCACCTCAAAAAGGATCGAGATGGAGGCTAGGTTGCTCAGAGAGGGCGAGAAATACGTTTTCCCACCGTCCAACATACTCGACCCCACGAGCGCTCCTGGAAGCCTTGGAGCCTTGGAGAAGCATTCTTCAGAAAAGCTCAGCAGGCTGATAGCCGGCAGGCTGGGCTTCGGATCTAAAACGATGCGTGAAATCTGCAGGAGAGCGGGGCTGGACCCTGATTCAAGCGCTGGAGGAAAGATCCCGCTCGTAATGGAGACGATCCGGATGCTTATCAAGGAGGCTGAGGAGTCTCCTAAGCCGCGAACCTATTGTCGAGAAGGCCACCCGGTCGACGTGTCTGGAATAAGGCTTCTCTCCCTCCAGGATGTTGAGCAGAAGGAGGCGGAAACCCTTTCACAGGCTTTAGACGAGTACTATGCTACACTCGGGTTTGAAGCCCCAGGCGGGGAGGAGAGAGCATCCTTAGAGCTGAGTAGACTGGTTAGAATAAGGGAGAACCTTGCTTCTGAAGTAGAGGCTTTAAGGAGCAGGGCTAGAATGATCATGGAGAACCTTGCAGGCTTCCAGAATGTTCTAGACGCTGTAAAGAAAAGTGGGGAAGTGCCCGCTGGCTTCAAGATTCTTGAAACAGACTATGGAAAGAGGATTGTCAAAATAATGTTTAACGATTCCGAGTTCAAGCTTAGCCTGGATTCCTCAGCCGCGTCGAACGCTTCAAGCATGTTTGAGGAGGCTAAGAAAATAGAGAAGCATCTTTCCGAGATCGATGTCAAGATTCTGACGCTTAAGGAGAAGACCTCCGCTGAAAAGAGGAGGATGGTTCCTGAGAAGAGGGCTGAAAGAAAATGGTATGAGAAGTTTCGCTGGAACATATCGGTTAACGGAAACCTGATTCTAGCCGGCAGGGACGCTGGGACAAACGAGCTTCTAGTTAAGAAGCATGTTTCAGACGGAAGCATAGTGTTCCATGCGGACTCCGCTGGAGCACCATTCGTAACCATACATAACGTTGAGAACCCTTCTGAGGATGAGTTGAAGGAGGCTGCGCTCATGGCAGCATGCTACACCACAAGGGCCTGGGAGAACAAGTATGCTTCGCTCGACGTCTACTGGGTGAGGGGAAGCCAAGTCAGCAAGCAGGCCCCTTCTGGACAGTATCTCCCTAGGGGAGCATTCATGATAAGGGGGGAGAAGAACTTCATCAGGAACGTGGAGCTCAAGCTCTGGTTCGGTGTTGCTGACGATGGCGAGGTAGTCTATGGAAGTCTAAGCAAGGTGAAGGAGAAGTGTAGAAAGTATGCTGTAATCCTGCCGGGGGAAAAGGATAAGAATCGTGAAGCAGCCGTGCTTGCGAAGAAGTTTTTAAAAGACGCGTCGCTGCCTCCTGAACTACTTCCAGAGCTGCTTGAGAAGATTCGCAGCATTATGCCAGGTAGGCATTGCGAAGCCCACTATATGCCTCCGATCCCGCCGGAGCAGAGCGGCTAGCAACCCGTAAACCGCTTGAAAACGGGTTAATGCTTAAAAGGCGAGGCCGGCTGGGGAAACCGGGTTGAAAACAGCCGGCAGAATAAGCAGGATCGAGGAACCACCTCATAGAAGGATTTTGAAGGAAGCCTTGTCTAGGAGAAGCGTCGTGATGAACCTTAGCGTTGGAGACATTTTCATAGAGCCCCACCCGTTGGTTAAGGATGCGGTTAGGAAAGCCTCTGAGGAAAGCAGCCTTACATACCCTCCCGTAGAAGGGTTTAACGAGCTTAGGAGCCTGATAGCTGAATACTTGAGGGAGAGCAGGGGTTTAGACGCTAAGGCGGAGAACATCCTGGTGACGGCGGGGGCTTCAGAAGCGTTCCTAGTAGCATTAATGACTGTGCTCGACCCTGGGGACAGGATTATTCTCCCAGACCCCACTTACCCCCAGCACTCGCTAGTGGCGAGCCTTTTCGACAATATTATAATAGACCACTATAGTCAAGACACTGAGGTTAGCAAGCAGGTCGCAGGGGAAAAAGAAGGACATGACCTCATACTGGTTTGCTCCCCAAACAATCCTACGGGCAGGATTGTTCCGCCAGGAGACTTGGAGAAGCTTGTAGAGCATGCTCGGGAAACCAGCTCCATAATAATTTCCGACGAAACCTATTTAGAGATTTTTTTCGGGGAAAACAAGCCTGTCAGCCCAGGGAGTTTCAACTCCACTCTTGAAAACACTATCATCATAGGGAGCTTCTCTAAGAACATGGGGATAACGGGCTTAAGGGTGGGTTTCCTAGCCTCCGACAGAAGCATGGTTAGCAGGGCGAGCATGGTTAGATACGCCACCTCCCTAACCTCGAACACTCTGGGGCAGCGCGTAGTTCTTAAGACGCTTCCCCTTATAAACGAGATATCCGGATACGTAAGGATGAATGTTGAGAAACGTCTCAGAACATTCATGCAGGGCTTTAAGAAAAGAAGTTTGCTGGATGTTTACTGGCCCCAGGGCTCGCTCTACATATTCCCATACTTACCTTTCAAATCCTTCGAGTTCTGCCTTGAGCTGGCTAGGGAGACAGGAGTAGTCCTGGCTCCGGGCCAGGGCTTCGGGCCCTCAGGCGAAAACCACGTTAGGATAAGCTTCGGAGCGAGAGAGGAAGACATAATAAATTCAATAGAGTTGTTAAACAGGTTTGAGCCTAAGGTTGAACGATGCTTTTAAAGAAGGCGGGGACGTTCTCCTCGTCTCACCTAAAGGGAAGAAACGGGTTGTGAAGATACAGGGCGATAGGATTCACACCCATAAAGGGTATATTCAGGTCGGCGACATCGTCGGCAACCAGCCTGGAATAGTGGTCAGAACCCACACTGGGGAAGAGGTGCTCGCCCTTAAGCCTCTTGTCGTAGACTATATTCCTAAGCTGGCTAGGAGAACGCAGGTTATGTATCCCAAGGACCTCGGCTACATGGTTTTAAGCCTCGGAATATCGCCCGGCTTCAAGGTTCTAGACGCGGGCACTGGAAGCGGGGCCGCCGCAATGATTATGGCGAGCCTCGTCAAGCCGACTGGGAGAGTCTTCTCTTACGATGTTAACGAGGAATCCATAACGGTTGCACGGAGAAACCTTGAGAGAGTCGGGCTGCTGGAATACGTGGAGCTGGTACACGGAGACGTTAAAACCACGGTTTTCAAAGAGTTTTTCGACGCCGCCTTAATGGATCTTCCAGATCCTTGGGAAGCCTTGGGGAATGTTTCAGGGTTCCTGAAGCCGTCGGCCAGAGTATGCCTCGTCCTACCGACTATGAACCAGCTGGAGAAGGCTTATTCAGCAATGGCGGACTCCAGCATAGTGCATCTCGAAACCGTTGAGATATTTCTCAGAAGAATAAGGCCCTACCAGGGGAAGGTTAGCCCCGAGTCCCTGATGACTGGACACACTGCTTACCTCATGCTGGGCGTAAAGGTTTCGCGAGAAAACGTTTAAAAAGAGCGTGAAGAGAGTAGCGTCGGATTGGAGAAGAAAGAGGCGGTTTACTCTGCTGGAAACCTGCTGGTGCTGGTGGGCTTAGTCGTTCTCGCAGCATTCACATTCGTCACCAGCCTACAGGTCACTGGCTTTCTAAGAACAGGGGTCAACCTTTTCGGCTCCATCCTCATCCTCCTGGGAGCAGTACTCCCATTCCTGATTAAAGAGATGGAGGCTGGGCAGAGAATGAGGAGCATTGGGCTAAGGTGCTTCGTATCAAGCTTCATGATGTCAATACTGCTTCTGGCTCAAACAATGCTAAGGGGGTTCGCCTCCACAGTGCCGATTTTAGCGTCGCTAGCATTAGGATTATCCGGCATAGCGGCATACCTCCTTTCTAGAACAGGGAGAATAGCCCCCCCATCCGTAAGGGAGCTACTCCTCTTAGCCTCAGTTATAATAGTGTTTTCAACGCCGATGATCCAATTGCTCCTGGGGGATCTTGGAGTAGATGCTAATGCCGCCAGAATCCTGTCGATCAGCCTACTAATCGTTTTCACCGGAGTACTATACGTTTCGCTGAAGAGGCCCGGCACCCCTTCTGGAGCCGGCTCAGGTGGAAAATAGGGCTTCGTTAAGCCGCTTGATACGTAACGCTTAATACTGTCTTGAAAACAGTCTGAACAGGGTAGACCAGGCTCCTGCCCCGGGGGAAACCCTGAAGCAGGCCTCAACGTCTTGAGGAGGGCACAAGCCGCCTTGACCATGGGGATTGGGCGCGAAACCCGTGGAGAGGCTGAAGCAGCCTTCCCATGGTGTTGCGGGGTAAAAGCATCCTCCTCAGGCTTGTTTAAAAGCGGATTGGGGAGGATGAGCCTACTAGCCTGGGCCCAAAACAATGCGGTGAAGCATGCTGGGCGAAGGAGGCGAGACAAGCCTTATTAAACAGGCAACGGGGAACAAGTTATTGCTTTCGAATTCGAAAATGAACAGCACCCGCGTCAAGCCGTCGGAAACCCTCTTAAACCTGGCGAGGCTTGAACAGCTTCTCGGAGGCTTCAAGGAGAAGCCATACTACTATGTTGACATGCATATCCATTCAAAGTATAGCAGGGCCACAAGCCTAGACATGACTCTTGAGAACATTGCTTTCTCCGCCAGGTTAAAGGGCCTCAACATAGTTGGCACTGGGGACTGTACGCATCCCAAGTGGCTTAGGGAGCTTAAGAAGAGCCTTGTAGAGGAGAGCCCCGGGCTCTACAGGCTTAGGAGCGAAAAGAATCCTGAGAAGGCTACGCTTTTCATACTCCAAGGCGAGGTTAACACGGTTTACCAAGACGGGAACACCGTCAAAAGGATTCACCACGTGGTTCTCTTCCCCGACTTTGAAACCGTCAAACAGGCTTGTGACGCTATGGAGCATATTGGAGACCTGAGTGCTGACGGCAGGCCATTGTTGAAATGCAGTTCGCCGGAACTCGTTGAAATCCTGAAGAGTGTTTCCAAGAATGTGGAGGTTTTCCCAGCCCACGTGTGGACTCCGCATTTCAGCATTTTCGGTACCCATGGTTACATTAGCGTAAAAGATTGTTACAAAGATAAGCATAACGATATACATGCTCTCGAAACAGGACTATCCTCAGACCCTCCGATGAACTGGAGGGTTTCAAGCAATGATCCTTATACGCTTGTTTCAAACAGCGACTCACACTCCTATTATCCTTGGAGGCTCGGGAGAGAGGCTAACCTCATGCTCTTGGAGGATTTGAGTTATAAGAGCATACTGGATGCAATCCGTAAACAGGGCAGGTCTAGAATAATCCTCACTATTGAAACCTATCCTGAACATGGGAAATATCACCTTCCAGGTCATCGAAAATGCAAGATCTCAGTTGACCCCGAGAAGTATTTCAAGCTTAAAGGAGTCTGTCCGGTGTGCAGTAAAAAGCTCACACCCGGAGTAGAAACGCATATAGAAGAACTCGCTGACCGTCCTAGGGAAATAAAGCCTAGGGGTGCTTCTGACTATATTCATCTCATACCGCTTTCGGAGATGATAGGCTATGTATACTCCACAAGCCCAAACTCTGAGAGAGCTTGGAGCATTTACTACAGCCTACTGGAGAAGTTTGGAAACGAGTACTGCCTTCTGGTCGAAACACCCGTGGAGAAGTTGGCAGAATACGACAAGAAGCTGGCACACGTAGTGGAAAAAATTAGAAGTGACAAGGTTAAAATAAGGCCTGGATATGATGGGATATATGGAAAGATTGAAGTATAGCGCGCGCTAATAGGTTTTAAAGCCCACTGGCGAAAAACATTGAGGATTAGCAGTAACCACCTAGAAAGGTTGTAACAGGAGGCTCCTCCAATAGCAGAGCCTAATACACCGCCTTCAGGAGCGCGCTTAAAACCGTGCCAGCATGCTTTCACTAAGAATTCTACGCTTCACAGCATTGAAGCTGGAGGCGGATGTGCGAGCCCTAAAATCTTTCAAGCCTTAAGTAGGTCAGCTGCCTAGGCATGTAGTTGATCCTTCTGGACGAGGGCCTTGTTCCGTATTCTATAGCCCTCTCTATGGAGTCCAGTAGGATGGGCATTATGTCGCACCCCCTGATTTTCCAAAGCCCGCCGTAAGCAGCTTCTCTTTCTGAGAAAACCTTTGTCGCATCACTCCTCAAGCCCTTTGAAGTGATGAGTATGGGAACTAGTTCTCCAGTATGCATCCCCTCTATCCCGTGTGTGGTCTCCGGTAACAACTATCGTCGTACTGTTTAAAGCGGAGTCGTCGATAAGCCTCAGGCTGTCGTAGAACCGTTTGATAAACTCGTATTTCGCAACAGCGTTCTTGCTGTGGCTAGCGACGTCAGTGCCCTTGAAATGAAGGTCGCGCAAGCGCGCGCTTGACTCCCTCGTAGCGGCTGCCGAAGCACTGGCGAGGGAAAGAGCAGGCTACACTATCTCCAAGATTGCCGAAGAACTGGCGAGGACAAAGTCCTCGATAAGAAACCACCTCTCGGGGAAGAGTGAGGCAGGCAAAATAGTGAAGGAGATGTTTGAAATCCTGAAGAAAAGTGGAAAGATCGAGATTCCGCTTCATGTAGCCAAGGCTGAATCTGAGAAGGCTAAAGAATACGAGGAGGAAATAGGCGAGTTGAACTCGCAGATAGAAGCCCTTAAGAAGAAGGTTGCGAAAGCCAGGGAGGGGCTTCAGAAAATAATAGAAGAACTGGAGAAAGAAGGAAAAGATTTTCGAACAAGAGTGTACAGTTTTTCTCTGTTCTGCTTCAGGACTGCTTAAAGCCTTTCTTCTTTTCAAAGGGTTTTACGAGCTATTCTAAGTCTTCTCTCGTCCTTAAGCCTCTCGACGAGGAAAAGCACCTTGTCCTCATCAGCCTTGGAAACCTTAAACTCGCCTCTATGCGGACAATACTCGTCCAGAGTCACAGCACCATAATCCTCATCGTACACGATAGGATATAGCCGGCACCCTAGAGGCCTGGCCTCGTAGATTAAGCATTTCTCGGCATCGTTGAAAACACACCTGCCGTTAATATTTCTTAAATAAAGCCAACCGTCCCTGTCTACAACGAAATGCTCTGTTTCAAAACCCAGCCTACTTATGCGTTCAACATCCTCCTCTAAGAGGAGCATCTCAGTTTCTAAACAACACTTAACACACTTGTATCTTAAACATGGAGCATCCATTTCCCGCTACCGTATTTTCAAACGGTGTTATATTATAAATATATTATCGATATTTATACAGCTTCTTTTCTGAGACGCTTCTGCAACCCGAATCCTAGAGTGTCTCCAAGTATTCTGGCTGCTTCAGCGATTACTCGGTTAGTAGAGATTTATTGAAGTGTAAAGGTTTAAGAAAGGGTCACTTAAATTACCTAGGTTTAATGGCTCTTCAAAGTCAAGATGCGTTGAGTGTTAGCGAATCCTTAAACTGGACTCTGCCAAGCACTGAGGAAGTTTTAACCCAGCCTGTTGAAGAGCTTTTTCCACGCTTTAAGACTTCTCCAAATGGGCTCTCCTCTGAAGAAGCAGAGAAGCGTCTCGAGGTCTTCGGCTACAATGAGCTAGTCAGGAAAAAGAAGAGAACAGTAGTAATCGATTTTCTCTCGCATTTTAAAAGCCCTTTGGTAATTATTCTCTTTTTTGCCGGAATAGTTTCAGGATTTTTCGGCGAAATTGTAAACACTACGATCATATTTTCGATAGTGATTTTCAGCATTGTGTTAGACTTTTACCAAGAGTATAAGGCTGAAAGGGCTGCTGAGATGCTTAAGCAGAGAGTAGCAACCACAGCTACCGTGTTGAGGGATGGTGTTAAAAAGGAGGTGAGGCTTGCGGAAATCGTTCCTGGAGACATCATATATCTTTCTGCTGGCGATATTGTTCCTGCGGATGCTAGAGTATTAAGCGCCAAGGATTTGTTTGTAGACCAGTCTGCGTTAACTGGCGAATCCCTGCCTGTGGAGAAAGTCGCTGAGCCGCTTAAAGCCTATGATCCAACTATTACTGAGTGGAACAACTATCTTTTCATGGGTACATCGATCGTCGGCGGATCTTCAACAGCCCTCGTAGTCAAGACTGGAAGCTTAACCGAATACGGGAGAATTGCAAGAAGGCTTGTTGCGAGGGAGCCTGAAACAGAATTCCAGAGGAGTATTAGAAGCTTCGGCTACATGATGATGCAGGTGACGTTTCTCCTAGTTGTCTTCGTTTTTTTCATCAACGCCCTTTACATGCGCAGCATCCTGGATTCGCTTCTTTTTGCTGTAGCTCTAGCTGTCGGCTTAACGCCTGAACTACTGCCGATGATAATTTCGATAAACCTCTCCAAGGGAGCTGTCTCAATGGCTAGGAAGGAGGTGATGGTGAAGCGCCTAGTATCTATACAGAATTTTGGAAGCATGGATGTTCTATGCACGGATAAGACTGGAACATTGACAGAAAACCGGATAAGGCTTGTGCTTTACGTAGACCTCAACGGCGACAAGAGTGAGAAGGTTTTACTATACTCCTATCTTAACAGTTACTACCAGACAGGGTTGAAAAACCCTCTTGACGAAGCCATACTGAGATTTGGAGAAGTCGACGTTAGCGAGTATAGGAAAAGCGATGAAGTCCCATTTGATTTCGTCCGTAAACGTCTCTCCATAGTGGTTGAATATCAGAATCAGCGGTTTATGATTACTAAGGGTGCTCCCGAGGAAGTTTCAAAAATCTGCTCCTACTACGAGATTGGAAACGTTATAGCAGACATAACGGATGAGGTGCGTAGTAGGATTGGGCAGAGATATTTCGAGCTTAGCGCCGAGGGCTACAGAGTTTTAAGCGTGGCATATAAACGCTTGAAGGCGGATAAACCAGTATACAATGTAAGTGATGAGAACGATATGGTGTTTCTAGGATTCATAGCCTTCCTCGACCCTCCGAAGGAAACAGCTAGGGAAGCCCTGCAGCTTTTGAAGAACGCGAGCATAGAGTTGAAAATACTAACTGGCGATAACGAGTTGGTGACTAGAAAGGTTTGTGAGCACCTGGGGTTCGAGATTAAAGGAGTCGTCACAGGTGGGGATATTGCCCAAATGCATGATGACGCTCTCGCAAGAGTTGTCGAAGAGGCTAATGTCTTCTGCAGGGTCACGCCAGCCCAGAAGGACAGGATAATAAACGCCTTGAAAAACAATGGACACGTAGTCGGGTATCTGGGAGACGGGATAAACGATGCGCCTTCGCTGAGAACAGCGGACGTCGGCATATCCGTGGAAAACGCTGTCGATATTGCGAAAGAGTCTGCAGACATAATTCTTCTACGGAACGATTTGAGAGTGCTCCACGACGGTATATTAGAAGGTAGGAAAACATTCGGCAATACTATGAAGTATATCATGATGGGTGTAAGCTCAAACTTTGGAAACATGTTTAGTGTCGCTGGAGCATCATTATTCCTACCGTTTCTCCCCATGCTGCCCATACAAATACTGCTCAACAACCTTCTATACGATTTCTCGCAGTCAGCAATACCTATGGACGAAGTCGACAAAGAGTATGTTGAAAAACCCAAGAGGCTGGACATAAGCTTCATCAGAAGGTTCATGGTGTTTCTTGGGCCAGTCAGCTCCCTGTTCGACTTCCTAACGTTCTTCGTAATGCTCTTCATATTCAACGCTTCCGAACCGCTTTTCCAAACAGCATGGTTCATCGAATCCCTGTCCTCACAGACCCTTGTAATCTTCGTAATTAGAACGAAGAAGTCTCCTTTCTGGAGGAGCAGGCCGAGCAGAACCTTGCTTTTGAGCAGTATTGCAATAATCACATCCGCATTGGTACTACCGTATACGCCATTAGGAGAGATTTTCCGGTTCGTGAAGCCCCCCGCAACGTTCTTCATAGCCTTGGTTGCGATTCTCGCCGCCTACATGGCTCTGGCGGAAATCGTGAAAAACTGGTTTTACAAGAGGTATGGCTACCTTTTGGAACAGACGCTGATACCGCCGAGGAGGATTGGAATCTACCTGAGCAAGACTGCGAGGCTCGTCCAGAACGTTGTAGCCACTATCTGCCTGCGCCCAGAGGACGAAATGACAGTCGATTCCTTAATTGAAGACTTGGAAAAAATCTTGGCACCACCCATCAATTATGATCAAATCGGCCATGCTATCCAGTATTTGAGACGCGTGGGACTCATAAGCTTCAACTGGCGTCAGAGAACAATCAAACGGGAGAAACCGTTGAAAGAATATGTGACTAGACAGTTAATAGCCAGCGAGCTATGGCAGAAAGTAGTTCAGGACTGGTATAGGATCAGTAAAATCATTCATGAAAAATACTGGAGAATAAACCAGGAGTATCAAGAGCTTCTATCCGGCGAAAAACCGGAATAATTTCCTCAACACCCTAAAATCTTGACGTGCTTAAGCTCCTTGCCCATGTGTCTGCTAAAAATTAGAGCATTGCGTGAGGAATGCTTCCACAGGCACGAGCTTCTTCTTAACCACGTCAGGTACTAATCCAAGACCCTCCATGGTTAAGGAGCCGAGCAGATAACCATCTTCTTCTCCGAAAACAACCGGCGCGCGTAGGCCTTTGCTCGACTGCAGCTCTCCTGAGCTCGTCGAAATATTGAAGAGCGTTTTGAAAGACATTAGGTCTTCCCGGCGCATGTTTGGACCCCCGCACTTCATTTTCGGAACCACGGCTACACTAGCGCGCGAGAACCGCTGACTATAAAGCACCAAGGCCATACTCGACCTTAGAGAGAGGCCTTGGGAATATCTCTAGCTATGATGAATTCATGAAGCAACTAAAGTTCATTTTAGCGTGCGCTTCCACCAAGATTCTGCGCTTCACAGCATAAGCGGAAGCAACGTGGAAGCCCTAAAATCTTTCAAGCCTTAAGTAAGTCAGCTGCTTAGGCATGTAGTTGATCCTTCTGGGAGAAGGCCTCGTGCCGTATTCAATTGTCCTACCTATCGTGTCGAGAAGAATATGCATCAATTCGCAGCCCCTTATCCTACCCAGTCCGCCGCGCACAGCCTCCCTCTCGGAGAAGACCCTTGTATCGTCTTTCCTCAAGCCCCCTGAGGAAACGAGTATTGGAACAGGCTCTCCAGAGTGCATCCCCCTGTCGCAAGGCGTAGTATGGTCACCAGTCACGACAATCGTGGTGTCAGTCAAAACCGATTCATCGATCAGCCTAAGGTTCTCCTCAAACCTCTGTATGAACTCGTATTTCGCAACAGGGTTTCGACTATGGCTTGCAACATCCGTTCCCTTAAAATGAAGGTATAGGAAGTCATACTTCTCCAGCAGTTCAAGAGCCTTGCTCAACTTCCCTGCGATGTTAGTGTTTAGAAGACCGTTAGCCCCCTCAACCCTGTAGATATCCATCCCAGTGGCCCGGCCTATCCCCTTGTAGAGCAATCCTGCGGCGACGCAGGCAGCGTTAAGATCCCACTTCTCCCTGAAGCTAGCCATCCTCCTTTTAACCCCGGGGCTTCTCACCAGTATGGCGTTAGCCTCTTGAAGACCCTTCTCAGCCCTAATCCTGTTCAACTCGTGGCGGCTCAGCCTTCTAATCGCCTCCAAGGTTATGCTGTTAACAAGGTTGGCAAGCCTCTCAGCACCCTCCCTATCCCTAGCCTCTTCAACAGGCTGGCATAGTATAACAGGCTTACCTTCAGCATGAGGATCATTATCAGTAACCTCGTGCGACAATCCTTCGCCTGAAACAACCATGACGAACCTGTGCTCTGAAAGAGGCTGGAACCTTACTCTAAACCCTTGGAAATCGCCTAGCTCCTCGTTAAGAAAACGGGTGAGCTCCCTCGTTTGCTCGCTGCCTATTCTCCCAGCCCGCCTGTCAACAACCACAGGGTAACCGTTCTCAACCCTGACGGTTGCAAGATTACCCCTGAAGGCTATCTCGCCCTCCTCAAGCTCAACACCCTCGCCCAAGGCTTCAATAGGACCCCTTCCGAAATACTCCCTCTCAATATCATACCCGAACATGACTAGGTGTGAAACATCGCTGCTGGGCGGAACGCCTGGGGCAATGATATCCATCAACCCTTGGGAACCATTCTCCTTAAGCCTTTTGAAGCCCGTTGAGCTAGCCTTTTCAAGCGGTGTTAAACCATCCAGCTCCCTGTAAGCATGGTCGCCAAGCCCGTCCAGCACTATGAACAGTATCCTCTCAGGTTTCAACCCTCACGGTTCATAATGGCGCCGGTGTTTAAACTTTGCTCGGAACCGGGAGTCAGCTCCGGTAGTATAACAGTATCGGCAGAAACCATGCGAAGCACGTTGTGAAAACCAGCATGACCAAGGATGAGAAAATCATGGGAATATTGCGGTAAGCATATGCGAAGAGCAGGATCAGCATTGAGACGGCTGTCAGCAGAACTAGAATCGTCGACATTCTCCTGCCGTGCAAGGCAACAAAGCCGGTTTTAGAGAAAGCCTCAGCCAACATGAAAACTGGGAAAACATAGATTAAACCTATTAGAAACCCTGCTGTTAAAACAGCCCCGAGCAACCCTGTTTGAAGATAGAGGGAGAAGCATGCTGACACCACTATGGCTGCAGGAAGCATAAGGAACCTGAGGAAGGACCATGCGGGCAGGCTGACCAGGCTTCTCGACAACCCTGAGTAGGAAGGGGTGAACCAGTGGAGAAGCTCCAAGTCAAGTCCACCCCTGCTTAAAACAGTATTTCTGAAGGAGTACAGGTTTTCAACAAGGCTGTGGAGCCCAGAGGCGTCTAGAACATCGCCAAGTATTCCCCGGTCATCAGAACCGCCAGCCTGTGCACGAGCCCTGTTTAAGCCAGGCTGGCTTAACAGGAGCAGTGCTAACAGCGAAGCAAATAGCACCCGTGCTAAGCATCCATCCATTTTGAGCAGGGTTATTACGCGCAGCCCTGTCTTTTTAGTTTTTCCTAGAGGCGAGTGGAAAACTTAAAAGACCATTAGGCAAACAGCTTAAGAGCCTTATGAAACGAGTTGGAGCAATCTCCCTAGACGTGACGGGGACACTTGTAGACGGGAGGTGTGTTAAACACTTCTGGGATAATCTTATCCCAGCCGCCTACGCGGCTGAAAACAATATTTGCTTCGAGAAAGCATACTTGCACGTGAAGAAGAAGTACAGCACGATAAGCCGGGACGACGTCAGATGGTACATGCCTGAGTACTGGCTTAGGGAGCTGAATATTAGCGTAAGCCTCGAGAAGCTTCTTCAAGAATTGAAGAGTAGAGTAGTCTTCTTCCCGGACGTGGCGCCGATGATCACCAGATTCAAGTCAGAATACGTCCTAATAGTCTCGTCAAACCTTCCAGTCGAGATCCTGCAGACTGTTCTAGAGGAGTTTAAAGAATGTTTTTCAAAGGTTTTCTCATCAGTGTCAAAATACGGCTTACCCTACAAGACCGCGGAATTCTACGCTAAGGTTTGCTCAGAGACGGGTTTCACCTCGGCAACGGTTCTCCACGTTGGTGACAGCAAGACTTACGACCTCCTGATACCGAGGATAACAGGGATGGGAAGCCTGCTGATAAGGCGGTTCAATAAGCCTGAGCAGCACTATGAAGTCAACAGCCTGGAGCAGGTGGCGGGCAGCGCAGCGCTGGAGGCAGCCTGGCTCTGAGCAAGCCAGTATGTAAACCACCATACAGATAGGGCCTTATATAGGGTTTTGTCGGCGGTGTACGGAAAAGTCGTTATATACGTTTGGCGAAATGTTAAATGTCGAGATGAGGAAAAACACAGCCAGCATGTTGATGACGCTTATGCTTGTAGCGGTATTAGCCTCCAGCCCGGTTTACGCGTACATCTGGACCGACGACGTGTGGCAGCCGACTGGACAGGAATCCGCTAAACCTGGGATAAGCGGATGCGTGTTCTATGATGCTAACGTGAATGGTGAAAGGGATGCGGGTGAACCCGTGTTAAGCGGCATGCTAGTAGAGCTCTGGGTGGGTGAGGACAGGGCTACGTTCACGACAACCGGCTCAACCTATAGTTTCTACAATGTCTGGGGAGAGTATATTGTTAAAGTGGGTTTAGCGGAGAACTGGGTTAGCACAACTCCCCAGGCTGTAACATTGACGGTTGAGCAGGGGGAGACTGTTATTAATGACTTCGGCGTTGTAAGCATAGGATGCTATGGGGGTGGACACACCGTCGGATTCTGGAGCAGCAAGAACGGTGAAGCCACGATTAAAGATGGGCCTGGAGAGACTGAGGAGCTTGAGCTTCTAGTAAGCTACAACTTGAGAACCCGAGACGGGGGATACTTTACGCCTAACTCATACTCTGAGCTCAGGAGCTGGCTCCTAGACGCTGACGCAACGAACATGGCTTACATGCTTTCCACTAAGCTTGCAGCCATGGTTCTGAATGTTGAAGCAGGCTTCGTCAACCCAGGTGCACCCGTCTACGCACCAGGCGTAAAGGAGGGAACCGATTTTCCAACAATAAAAGATCTAATAAGAATAGCAGACTACCAGCTTGGGCTCTACGGCTACACGCCTAGTGGGGACCCGAATAGGGCTTACCAAGAGCTCATCAGTAGGGCGCTGGACGCTGCTAACAACAATGTGAACTTCGTCTGCACAAGGCTCCCTTAGCATGAAACACCGTAGTAAAACCCTTCCACTTGGCGCGCTAGCAGTAGACTAGGGTCTACCCCTCGGCTTTTTATCGGGATTTCCACAACACAATTTTTTATTGAACCCTTCTTAACGCAGCAGCGTGGTTCATGCGTTAACCGTTTTTCCCGATTCAGCTTAAACATTATAGTGTTAGGATACTTAAGCAAAGGTTTAAGCTTGAAAGAAGCATAGCCCATCCATGAGGGTTACGGCGAGGTTTCCTCAAAAAGACGTTGAAAACACGGTGCGGAACATAGGGTCGCGGCTGGAGCTTTTCACAGACGATTGGCTTATAGCGGAGACAAGGAACGTTGAGCTGAGGCTGCACAACCCGGTTCCACAGGAGGTTGCAATAGTATTCAACCTGGTGGAGAAGTAATTACTCGCCCGGTTGTTTTTGAAGGGGAGAGGTTGCTGCTTAACTACTCAACCTCTGCTTCAGGCGGAGTGAAGGTGGAAATCCTAGATTGGAATGGTAAACCTGTTCCAGGCTTCACGATGAGGGAGTGTGAAGAGCTTTATGGCGACGAGGTTGAGGGCGAGGTCTGCTGGAAATCTGGCTCAGACATAAGCAGGCTCTCAGGCCGGGTTGTTCGCCTACGCTTAAGGATGCGGGATGCTGACGTTTACGCTTTGAGAGCGTGTTGAAGACGATTATTGACGCTGGAGGTGAAAAAACTTTTAAGACGAGAGAACACTAGGGTTTCTGAGGCTTCAACGATGAAGACGGCTTATTTTGCCGGAGGATGCTTCTGGGGTGTCGAATACTTCTTCAAGAGGGCTAAGGGAGTGGTTTCGACGAGAGTCGGCTACATGGGTGGGAAAAAAGAGAACCCTAATTATGAAGAAGTCTGCAGCGGAACCACTGGGCACCTGGAGACAGTGGAGGTTGTTTACAACCCTGAGGAAACAAGCTTTGAAGAGCTCGCGAAGCTGTTTTTTGAAATCCATGATCCTACTCAGGTTAATCGTCAAGGGCCGGATGTTGGAGAACAGTATCAGTCAGCAATTTTCTACTTGGATGAGGATCAGAAGAGGATTGCTCAGGAACTTGTGTCTAAACTTGAAGGCAAGGGGTATAGGGTTGCGACTCAGCTCAGGGAAGCCGGTGTTTTTTGGCCGGCTGAGGAGTATCATCAAGACTATTACGGTAAGACCGGCGGAAAACCGTATTGCCACTTCCACGTTAAGAGTTCTGACAGATTAAGAGGAGCGGTTGTTCCATAGGCTTCATGCTAGCGGCTGAAAACCCGGCGGCAGCCCCTTATTTCCCCACCCCGTCCTGGTTTTGGCTCGACAAGGATTACGTTGTGGAAAAGTATTTAAACAGTTGAACGTTTGCAGCCTAAGCATAGGGTGAGGAAGCGTGGACGACCAGAAGGAGACGGAAGGTGCGTCAGATGAGACCAACCAACATTCTACAAGGCTTTCACGCAGACACGGGTTCCATCCCATACTATTCCTCCACGCGCTTCCTCGCGCTGGGCAACACGGTTGAAAAGCCAGCTGGTTTTAAACACGAGTTTACCAGTGCCCTGAGACAGTCTTTAATGGCTTACGCCTTCAACATCTTCGGAATCGTGGCGGGCACGATTGTTGCCTACTTCCTCGGGATTTTTAAAAGCTTCCCCTGGGCTTTCATCATCTACCCTCCGATACTTAGTGCTAGAGGAGTCGTAGGAGGATTATTCTGCGGCCGTCTGAGCACAGGGCTACACCTCGGAACCGTGCAGCCACGCTTTTCAAAAAACACTCGAAGTTTCTACCTGTTGCTCCATGCTACAGTCGTCCTAACTTTTGAAGCCAGCATACTCATGGGGCTTATCGCCGCAGCTCTATTCACCGTGTCCCGCAGCAGCTTGACGCTGGAATTCTTCAGCATTCTGACCGTTGTGACGTCGACGATGGCCTTATCACTGGTGTTAATCTCCCCGCTCGCAATAGTAGCGTCCTTCCTCTCCTTTAAACACGGCTTGAACCCGGATATCGTGCTCTACCCTGTGGAGTCGACAATAGCTGATCTGTTAATAACTCTACTCTACGTAGGAGTGTTAAACGTTTACGCTTCCAATGGTTTAGAAGGGCGATACATACTGGCCTCAATAAGTTTAACACTGCTTTTTTGCACAGTATATTTCACTATCCGAAACCTTAGGGAGAGGGAGTTCGTAAAAACCTTGAAAGAGTCTCTTCTGACGATAATTCTAGTATCCATCATCATAAACATAGCTGGATCAACCTTCGGAAAAATATCGGAGGTCGTCGAGGAAAGAAGAGAGATATATACTGTTTATCCAGCGTTAATAGACACGATTGGAGATGTGGGGTCTGTCGTAGGCTCAACCGCCACGACGAAGCTTGCTCTAGGCATTATGAAACCCTCATTCTCATCAATAAAGCATCATTTTTTGGAGGTTTCCAGCGCGTGGGCAGCCTCGCTGATAATGTACTGTGTTTACTCAATTCTGTCTTTAATTGTTCAAGGTATTTTCACCCTGCCTAATTTTCTGAGTTTCACCGCTTTACTGCTCATCGCAAACACGATAGCCGCGTCATGCATAATACTAGTATCATACTCGGTTGCAATCCTGACTTACCAGAAGGGGTTTGACCCTGACAACTTCGAAATACCGATCGAAAGCTCCCTGGCTGACAGTCTAACTTCCATAGCCCTACTTATTTCCCTCTTTATAGTAGGCTAAAGGAGAGTTACTTATGAGAATAAGATTTAAAACATTCCCTGCCACTCCTGTTCAAGAGATAAAGGCAAATGCCTGAGTTTGAGAAGATAGAATACAGGCCTAAACCGGTTCGGGAATTACTTCTGGAGATGAAAAACCTCTCCGAACTTATGATAGACCTAGCTTACTCAGCAGCCCTTTTTAACGATAAGGATCTGGCTGAGGAGGTTCTGGAGCTTGAGAGAAGAATCGATACGCTTGCATATCTCTTAGACATGACGATCATGATAGCTGCGAGAGACGCTGAGGACGCTGAGGCTCTAGCCGGGGTTGCTAAAGTAGCTGGAGCAACCGATAAAATATCAGATGCTGCCGGAGATATTGCCATGATAGTTAAGCAGGGCATAGGCATACATCCCATTGTCGCCGAGATTTTTGAAAGAGTTGAGGAGCATATTGCAAGAGTCAGGATTGAGGAAAAATCAATACTAATAGGAAAAAAGATCGGTAGGCTTAACCTGGCTGCAAGAATGGGTGTTAACCTGATAGCTATAAGGCGGGGCAAAGAATGGATAGTGAAGCCTGAGGACGAGGAGAAACTTATGCGTGAGGACATTCTTATTGTGAGGGGAGCCCCGGCGGGGATTAACCTGTTCAAGGAGCTTGCGGAGGGAAGAAGGAGGAGAATCGGGGGTTGACAATGCAGCAAGACGGTAGTGAAGGTTTCAACAGGATTGTTGAAAAATTTGTCGAGCTTAAAAACACTTCAGAGCTTATGATTGACCTAGCCTATTCGGCACTATTGTTGAACAACAGGGAGTTGGCTGAAGAAGTGCAGAGGCTCGAGGAGTATGTTGACAAGCTTCACACAGAATACGAGATGGCGGTACTCTTAAGCAGGTTTAAAGAGGAGGAGGCGAAGGGGATCCTTGGCCTGATAAGGCTAGGCGTGGTCACGGAGGAGATAGCTGATGCCGCGGCTGAAATAGCTGAAGTAGTTTTGAGAGGCATAGAGCCGCATCCAGTAGTTAGACTCGTCATAGAGGAGGCTGATGAAACCGTGACATACGTGCCTGTCTCCGAGAGCTCGCCACTAGTCGACAAGACTCTCCGGGAGGCAAGAATACCCGAGGAAACCGGTATGTGGGTTCTCGCGGTGAAAAGGGGAGAAAAATACGTTAGGCCCAAGCCAGACTTAAGGATTGATGCCGGCGATGTTCTAATAGCCTTCGGGTATGCTGAAGGCGAGGAAGACCTTAGAAGACTGGCGTCGCCGAGCAGCTAGATACTGTTCAATTTGATGAAAGACATATATAACTAACCCGTAATCCACCTGACTGGCTAAGCATGGGTGCGACGGGGGAGCAGGAGCGCAACGTGATAAAATACTACGGGAAGACTGCTGAAGAATATGATAAGGAGTATGAGGCACCGCATTTTAAGAAGCTGTACGATAAGATTACTTGGCACTATGTAGAGCCGTATCTCCCGGAGTCGGGCGTCGTGCTGGATGCTGGCGGGGGCACTGGAAAGTGGACCATCCCCATCGTTGAAAAAGGCTTGAAAGTGGTTCTCTACGACATATCTAGGGAAATGTTGAACGTGGCTAGGCGCAAGATCGTTGAGAAAAACCTTGAAAACATGGTTGTCTTTAAGGAGGGCGATATATGCGAAATAGATTTCCCTGACTATAGTTTCGACTTTGTCCTCGCCGAGGGAGACCCAATATCTTACTGTAGTAATCCTGATAAAGCAGTCGGGGAACTGGCTAGGGTTCTTAAACCCGGGTGCTTCATGGCTACTGGAGTCGACAGCCTCTTCAGCATTGTAAGGGGCATGCTGGTTCGCAAGGGGCCGGAGGAGGCCTTCAAAGTCCTTAAGGAGAGAAGGTTTTTCGCCGAAGCATGGGGTTTCTACTGCTGGGCTTTTTCACCATCCGACCTTAGGAGCCTCTTTGAGAAGAAAGGTTTAGAAGTCGTTAAGATAGTCGGCAAGACCGTGGCCTACGTCTCCAGGCCTGAAACCGAGGCGCTTCTCCAGGACGAGGAGAAAGCTGGGAAACTCCTAGAGCTGGAGCTAATGCTTTGCGAGGAGCCCTCCATAGTAGGCTACGGGGGTCACCTCCATATCGTTGCAAGGAAGAAAAAGCTCTCAACCGGCTGAGATCCGCCTCAAACCATTAAGATACAGTCATTAGGCGAAACTCTTGTGGTAAGGGTTCAGGCTGGGGCCCAGAGGCTCCATGTTTCCAACCAGGTGCTCCACGTTCAACGGCAGCCTATTGTAAACCCCGACTTCCCCACCCTTCTTCCAGAACGCGTCCTCAATAACGTCGTAAATGGTTTCGAAGAGTGGTTTCCCCCTCTGCCTGAAGCCAAGTAGGGCAACGTCGATCATCAGGGCAACCTGGCTGCCCAGTGGCTGCGTAGTATAAGGCGTTACAGCCCCATATCCCTCTTGACACTCTGAGCAGCCAGTGTTATGTATGAACGTGTATGGTTCAACCGGTGTTGAAACCCTGTTAAAACCCCTAAGCCTAAGGTTCTCGAGATACTGCTTCCCCTGCTGGTCAATATAGTTCGATGGTAAGTCCTCCCTGGCTGCTGTCTTAACCGCCTCCATTACAACAATGTAAAGCCCCTCCACAGCATCGTGGAACTCTCTCTGGCCCTTGGTCATCGGCTCGCCAACCCTGAAAGTCCTCCTTATTACTCCATGGTAGCCGTTGAAAGTTGGGCTGACACCCATGGAGACCATGTCTCCCTTCTGAATAACCCTGTTCGTCGCCGGGCCTATTACAGTATAGTTTCTTTCGCCAGACGTAACTATGGTTGGGAAACCAGTTCTGCCTGCGCCCAGCTCCCTCATAACGTATTCTCCGACGCCGGCGACCTCAAGCTCCCTCACCCCCGGTGTTGAAACAGCCAGCATAGCTCTGAAGGCAGCGTCAGCAATGAGGTTAGCCATCCCGCATATGGCTAGCTCTCTATCCGACTTTTCGTATTTTAAGCGTTGCAGAAGCTCCTCGTCGAAAAACACTCTGCTTGGGCTGAAGGTCTTGTGGAGCAGCATAACCTGCTTGTAGGGTATGGCTTGTGGGCTTGACAGAATTGCTACACGACTGTCCTCTGAAACCCCTATGCGCCTCAACACTTCTCGGAAAGACGTGAACCGGGCGTGCCTATAGTCCTCGTCAGATATCTGGAACTCTTTTAGGAAAACGATGTCTGCACCCGATTCCTCGACGGCCTCCTCTATCACGTGGCCCCCCTCGGGGCCGGCCAGCACGACGGGCCTGCCTTGCAGGGGGATCAGTATTCCATAGCGCTCTATTATGGGGTCGAAGACACCCGCGAGCCAAGCAATGTCAGACCTGTCAAGCTCGCTGCCACACGCGTATGCAAGGCCGTAGCCTTTCATGCTCATCCTGTTTTGGAGAACACTCCACCTTTTCTCGTATTCCTCCCTAGTTATTCTAAGCCCAAGGTTTATTTTGGGCCGGGTGTCCTCAACGATCTCTGAAGCGATCAACCCTATTTCCCTTTGGCTGAGCCTGCTGCCCAAGTTACCTCCACCACCAGCCTGTTGACGATTAACCTTCTAATCTTATATATGTTTTTACCGACGTGCAAAAAGTATTGTTAACAACAAGGTCTTGAATTCAACCTTATAAGTTTCCAGCATGATGATGGTTAATCCAGGTTGAAGAGGAGAAGCAGGTTTAGAAACAATGCGGTGTTAGCCGTAGGTGCGCACCCTGATGACGTCGAGTTCTTGATGGCTGGTACTTTGGCTCTTCTCCATAAGAAGGGCTTTAGGATTTTCATCGCGACGGTTTGCACCGGCAACATGGGTTCGATGACGCTTAGAAGCCAGGAGATTGCCAGCATCAGGTTTAGAGAGGCGGAGAAATCCGCGAGGATCCTTAGCGCACCCTACATGTGTCTAGGAGAGTCTGACCTACACCTGGTTTTCGACAACAAGACTCGCTTCAAGGCTGTTGAGCTCGTAAGAAGGATTGACCCAGATATTGTCATAACCCATTCTCCGGAGGACTATATGATGGACCACCAGTTGACCGCAGACCTTATGTGGGACGCGTGCTTCAACGCACCTATACCGAACTACGTGACAAACCAGGCTAATCCTGCGAAGCCTATGAGGCGGATACCTTTCCTGTTCTACGCTGACGCGATAGGTGGAAGAAACAGGTTTGGGGAAAGAGTCCGCGTTGATTTCTACGTTGACATAGGCTCGTCTATCAAGGTTAAAGAAAGAATGCTTGCCCAACACAAGAGTCAGAGAGAATGGCTGCGTGCGCAGCACGGCATAGACGAATATATTCTTCAGATGAGGCGATGGGCAAGAGAAAGAGGCAGCGAAGCCGGAAGAAAATACGCGGAAGCGTTTCGCCAACACAGGGGCCACCCGTTTCCACAGGAGAACGTTTTAGCATCAACCCTAGGCTCCCTCTGCATAATACCCTGATCATGCTTGAAGCTTCGGCTAGCCTAACCGGTGGAAATCTTAAAAGCATCGGATGAGAAAGGCAGAAGGGGGAAGATTGGGTTCAAACACGGAGTCAAAAAGTCTATCAAGATTCTACTCGTCATTATCCTGGCCGGAGGACCCCTACTCAGAGCAGGGGAGGAAACGTTACGAGGCTGCTATGAAGCATATGGAGGCCCTTCTAAGTAGCAAAAGGCTTCAGAAACTGGTTGAAAGGAAGGAGGTTAAGGTTCTCGAGGTCTGCGGGGGAACAGGAATTCGAGGCATCGCGCTTTCCAAGGTTTTAACCAACAGAGGCATCGCGGTTGACCTACTAATCACGGATCTCCGGGGGAAGGCTCTGGAGGCGGCGAGGAAGTTCAGCTACGAGGAGACTGGAAGAGAGGCGGGAACAGTCTTGATAGATGCCCGAGAGATCCATAGGATAGGGGAGAAGTTCAACCGGGTTTTGATGTACGGCTTATCGACTCCCCACTTCAACCCGTGGGACCTAGCCAGGTTCCTTTCCTCCGCTGGCGAAGCACTGAGCGACGATGGTTTTCTCGCTGTTGAAGAGGTGGATAGGAGATACACTATTTTCCTGAGCGTAGGTTACAAGTGGGCGTTATACGAGGCTCTTGAAGAAAACAAGCCGGTTGTCAGTTTCCACGCTGGGTATGATTTCAGAAACGGGATGGTGAAAAGAGTTTTCTGGAACTTCAAGGAAGAGCCTTTCCCCATAGAGCTATACTACTGGGGTTTCGCGGAACTGGCTGGCTTAACATGGCTTTTCTTCAAGGATGTGGATCTAGTAAGCTTGGAGAGGGCGAGGGGTTTCGTAGTTGGCATAGCCCCGAGGAGACTCTTGAAACCGGAAACCCTAGGAGAGCCCTCCTTCACCTCAAAATAGCCTGATTATCAGGTTATCCCCATCGGTTTGAGACGTCGACGTGAACAATCGGCCTAATGCTGGCGTGCTGTTTATTAAGAACCTTGCTGCGGATATAATCATGGATTCTAAAATTAATCCCGCCGTCCTTCAGATGGTTAATGCAGCAGCGATAGTGGTAACCATATTGTTTAATTCTCTTGTAAACATACTGCCTCTAAACGGAGTAACCACGGCGATGGTTTCAGACTCCTACCCTAACCTTTTCACTCCCCCAGGCTACGTTTTCGCAATATGGGGTGTAATCTATGTTCTCCCCGCCTTATTCATGGTTTACCAAGCCCGTGCCAGCGAAAGAAAAGAAGAGTATTTAGGAGAAATAGGTTTCCTATGCCTGCTGGGTGCTGCAGCGAACATACTTTGGCTAATAGCCTTCCACTATTCTTACGGTAACCCGTCGCTCTTCATCTTCACGCCTTTTCCAATCGTGCGCGCGCTGTTGCATAGGAAGGTTTGGGAGAAGAATGTTCACCTGCATATCTACGACCCGCCGACCTCCCCGTTTTTAGACGACGAGTTGATGAGGCTGAGAAGCTTTTTGAAGAGGCGCAACGACTCGCCGACAGTGAGGAGGCGCGTTTCCGCGTGCAGGTGGCGCGCCTACCAGTCTGGTATGTCAAGCTGGCGACGAACCGGGTGAAGGGTGAAGAAAGGTTAGGGCTGCTCCGCAGGTTTCTCGAGGTCGCCCTCAAGGCGGGCGTCACGCATATTAGTGAAGGTGTGAAGCTGGAAGACTGGGCTAAGCGAATAGGAGGAGAATAATTAGGAGGCTCCACTCCAATACTGCCTGCTAGCCTACGTCAGAAATCTAAATTTTCGAGGATATTTCGTAGCCTGCTTAGTGCTCGCGAAAATCATTGTGAAAAGCCTAGTCAATAGGTATGGCTTTCAAAAAGTTAAATCGAGGTGCACGTAAAAAGTATAGGGTTCATAGAGAAGCAGGGTGATGATGTTGAAAGAAACCGTGAGAAAATTCTATACTGAATACGGGATAAAGGAGTGGCGAAGGCTGGTTAGAGACCCTTATCATAGGCTTGAATTCGACACGACGATGCATTTCCTTAGGAAGTATCTTCCAACGAAGGGCTTGGTTTTAGATGCTGGCGGTGGACCGGGAAGATATACGATTGAATTGGCGAAATCAGGGTACAACGTTGTTCTGCTCGATTTGACTCCGAAGCAATTGGAGATCGCGAGAAAAATGATTAGAAAGAAGGGTGCTCAGAATAGAGTGAAACAGATTGTCGAAGGCTCTATAGACAATTTGTCAATGTTTGACGATAATACGTTTGACGCTGTTATCTGTCTGGGAGCGCTGTCCCACCTTGTAAAAAAGAGGGAGAGAGAAAGCTGCTAACGAGTTGATAAGGGTGGCGAAGAAAAACGCCCCTATTTTTGTTTCCGTTATCGGAAGGCTGGCTGTATGTATAAATACAATCAACTTCCTATACCCCGAAATGCTAGAAGCGCCGAATGCTTATAGAAAATGCGTGTTAAAAGGAGACTCTTTTGGAGGGTACGGATTCACGGTATCCCACTTCTATTCGCTTGAAGAATTGAGAGGAGAATTCGAGAATAAGACGAGGATTCTTGAAATCGTCGGGCTCGAAGGAATTTTCTCCACGTATCAAAGAAGATACAACAGGGTCTACAGGATGAAAAAGTATAACACGATCCTAAGGGAGATTCATCTTAAAACCTGTAATGATCCGCATGTAGCGGCAATCAGCGAGCATTTCATGATAATCCGCAAAAAGTTACCTGTTCCTTGAGAAATTAATCCGCTGGTTTAAAACGCGAAGCCTGTTTTTCGCCGAGCCCCTGCAACCTCCTTTTCTCCAGGTCTCGCTGCATATCTTCACAACGCTTATACCACAGTATTTCATAATCCTTTTGAGGCACAACCCTGTCTTTCAGGTCGGAAATCCTGCGGATCCCGCTTTCCTTGCACCATTCTACGCATATCTCATAAGCCTCCCAGTCGAGCTCCTCATCCTCCCAGTAAACCGGGACCTCGGAGACCCCGCATAGGTAAGCGGCGAAAGCCCTAGTATGACCGTCAACAAATATGACGTCGTCCCCAAGCTTCTTGACAGGTATGGGCTCAATCGACCCCAAATCACTAGGGTTAAATCTTTTCATCACGTTGCAAAGCTTTTCGAAACTAATGTAGAGTTGACTAGGCTGTATATCCTCAAGCCTCATCTTGAATACTTCAACCATTGAACCCTAGCACTCGAGGATTTAGAACGCTGGAGAATTTAAAAATTTGGCTAATCGAAAGCGATTTAGAAACTAGCGTGAAAAGTACGCGCTCCCAGGCCCAAGTCTTGGAATCTCCATCTGTTCTCCTCCTCTTAAGGCTGATTGGTGGGCAATTATCCCTGGGATAGTCATGACGAGAGCCTCGTAGACTCCGACGGCTGGAGAACGCTTTTCAACAATAGATTGGATGAACGCATGGACTATGAAAGTGTGAGAACCATCGTGTCCACTCGGATGACGCAAAGACTCTGGAAGAATATTTGTCCTCCACCATTCTGTCTGCCGGTAGCTTTCTATCTGCGGCAAGTCTAAAGGACTACTTCCAGCCTTCCAGACAATATGTTTAGCGCCATTAGGGTGGGGCTCGAAGAAACTCATTTTCTCTCCGATCCACTGCCCTCTTTCACATGGGCCGACGGAAGCGTTCCAGTAGACGGCCATCCTGAAGGCATTACCCTTATCTGTTACGAAAAACGCAGTCTCGTTCCAGAAAGGATTGTTGTAAGCATTATCCTTGAGAATTGGAGACTCGTCCCCCCATCCTACGCAGGAAACTCTAATCATCTTCTCTCCAGTAACCCCGACTAAGTATGCAGTGCAATGCGTAGGGTAAAGCATAGGGGGAAACCCGTGGCGCCAAGTCTTATTGCCATTATTGTCGAAGAATAGTGACGCCAATCTTGGGTGATAGTATTCAGCCTCAGTGTAGAATATCCTGCCGAACCTTCCCTCCTTAAACCATTTTCTAGCGCGCGCGCTTTAAAACGGAAGTATCCATCCTACCTTGGAGAGAAGCACTATGCCTATTACTAAGCCAACGAGCACACCTTCTCCCGTTGCAATGCCTGCTGCGATGACTGTCTTGTATTTTTCCCACCACTCTCTGCCAAGGAAGCGCGGCATCAAGTATCTTCCGATTAGCGCGGCTAGGAACATGGGAATCGTGAACGCCGGGAGCGTTGAAATACCAGTAGCGATACCCATCAGGCTAAATGGTATTGAAGCAAGCTTGGTTAAGAGTGAACCCACTACACCGAGGCCTATGGCTAGGGAGAAGAAGAATAAAAGAACAGTCAAGTTTAAGGTGAAGACCTGTCTAGTAGCCCACATTAGTTGGTTTATAGCTTGAACTGGCCACGAGATAAGCGTGTTTGGATAAGCCGAAGAGGGGATTGGAGCGATCATCCAGAATACACTAGCATATACTACACCAAATATTGTGTAAAGTATAAAGGCAATAATGAAGGCTTTAAGGAAATCAATCGGTTTTGTTTCAGTCAGGTAAGCGACTTTTATGCTCTGAACCCATGAAGGGGCTGACCCACCGCCCATTACTGGGCTAAAGAACCAAGCATCGATTTTCGGGTAGCCTGAGAGCATGATCGTAAAAGCCCACGCATACGGTATGCTTACAGCGTAACCAGTTTCACCAACAGCCCTCGTGCCTATCACCGCGTTCAGGAACGAAACGCCAAGCGAGACAGCAAGAGCAGGCAGTACTGGGAAATCCGGTATGAAATGATTGAAGATAAGAACTGAAGCAATGATGGAGGTAAAGTAGAGAGCTAGAAGAACCTTTAAAGATGGGTAGCCGGCTGCCTTGCTCTGGGCTGAAAGCCTCCACAGGGAACGAATCCCCCTAACTATCACTCTCCAATTCTGCGCCAATGCCAGTATTGAAATGGCTAGCATGAATCCAATCTGCGGTATTAGCCAGACCCTGAGCATAGACCTTTGCCACACCAAACCTAGACTCATGCCGAAAGTCCATTCCTCTTTCCACAGTGGGAAGTAGTCGCTGAAAAAGGAGAGGGCGAGGTTGTTTCCTATTACCCATACTAGGATTGAGCTAGCAAACATATAGGCTACGGTGTTGAACGGGATTAGGAAGCCGCCTATCCAAATTAGAGGGTCGGTTGCAATGCCAAGGGCAGCACCTGGAAGGAGCCGCTCTATCCCAAGCAACCCTGTTGTCAGATCCCACCATGGAACAGGAATGATTTGTATGTTTGTACCCCAAAGCCCTAGGCTAATTGTATTTATACCGTACAGGAAAAACGAGTAAAATGCTCCAATTGCTACAGAGATAATGAAGACCTCCATCCTGTCCGCAGGCCTATCAGTCAGCGTGTTTATCATCTGTGCGGAGATGTCTGCAAACGGAAAGGGCAGTTTCTCCGTCTCTAAGAACAGTTGGGCGCAGATTATGGTTAAAGAGATTTCTGCGACTATGAACAGAATGCCGAATTGTAAAGTGGAGAGAAACATTGGGAGAAGCCAGGTGCTTGAAAGTAGCGTCCTGCTGAATTGTATATCCCGCCAGTATGGAACATAGAAAGTAGGAATAACCTCTGGAAGCGGTAGATTAGTAAATGGGTCCATGAACGACCATCCGACAGGCCCTGTTACCAAGTAGTGACGATATATGAAGTCGGTCATGGGTGTAGATGCAGCAACCCCTATCATTATGAACATGATGAAAAGCTCCTGCTTAGACAGGCGAATATTCATTAAAGAACCCACCTGTAGGAAAAGGATCACAACTATGTAACTGAAGACTCCGGCTATTGCAGCTCCTGAAACCAAACTCAAATATATGGAGACTGGTAGTAGAACTACTGAAGCAAAGAAGAGGGCAAATATCACCCTCCAAGTTATTCCACGTTTGAACTCAATGGTCTGGCTCATTCTAACTCGCACCTCCTTTATCCACCAATTCTATATATCTGCTTTTCTCACTCTCCGAGAGCATCTTCCAGGTTAATAGTTGCTTCCTAACAGCATCTATGAAACCGTAGTTTAAAGCAACCCAAGTGTCCGGAGTTCCCTCTATTCTTTCCAGTCTAAGCATAAAGTCGTATTTTCTCGTATCCTCGTAAAACTTGGAATTTATCAGGGCCTTCTGATAGACTCCTGAATCTAGAGGCATCAGGGAAACTAAAAGCTCCTGCGTTTTCTCTTTAAGATCCGTCTTTATACTCCTGACTATGAATGGATCCGGAGTCTCGGAAGTACGTGCTTTAAAGAATTCTTCTAAGAATAAGTAAACCGCCTCAACCTCTCTTTCCTCGGTTAGAGAAAACGGCAGTGGAATATCCCACAGGTTGCCCTTTGGCTTTGTCGGAATCTTCCATTTCCTTTCAAGCGAAGGTGTAATTAGTTTTGAAGCCATTCGAATGGGGTAAATCATCGCCAATAAGGTTGATAAAATGCCTGCGAAGATCGCGAGAGCTATCGAGAGGGATGTAGCGTTCAGAGAAAAGCTTTCCGGGAGGAATTTACCGGAGATCAAAAGCGAGTTTGCCACTACTCCCACGAAATAGGCGGGAACCACGGACAAGATTGAATATGTAACCGCCTCTATAATCAACATTATTGCTGAGCCGGAAGGCGGAAGGCCGACGGCGCTATACACAAAGATATCCCCCCTCCTCTCCTTTACTGAGCCCAACACAGCTACCGAAATGGATGCGGCGCCTATGACTATCAACGGTAAAGCGAAGGAGAGGCCCGAAGGAGCGAAGGAGACTATTGGACTATAGTAGATCGCTCCCTCAGTAGAGGAAACGTAAATCGGAATACTAAATACATTTGTAATTCTTTCAGCGAGGGCTGCAGCATCATCATAGCTTTTCGTCACTATTGAAACACTCGCCAAATAACCACCCATATCCTTTACTAGCTTGTGAGGTAATATTAGCATCATGCTCCACGGTGTGGGAGCATACTGCGGCTCCTGAACCGTCCCAAGGACTATAGACGGTAGAATAGGGTATAACGGAGTATCGATGTACCCATCGAAGTCGATAAAACTGTTTAAAGTAGAAGAATTCACGATCCCAACTACTTTAAGCTTTAAGCCTTCGAAAACGATTGTGTCGTCAACCTTAACTGATAAATCTTTAGCAATGTTAAGGGGAAGGATTGCAGAATAGTAGTCTTCAGAGTTAAACCACCTGCCTTGGATTAAAGCTTTCGAATAATCATACACGTGATATTCTTCAGGAGTTAGCCCTATGACGGCTTTGATAGTGGTTGAGGAGGTGTTTGATTTTATGAAGGTGTAAACGTCTCTACCTTCGATCGCTTCAGGATACCACCAGAATCTTGGAGCGATGATTGACGCCAAATCGGCGAACCGCTCCTGCTTCAACACATTGATCAAATCATAGTCGAATGCTCCACTCGGTTGCTGTCGAATATTCGTCTTTATGCAAACACCCATATAGTTGACTTTACCCTCAGGGATCGACGACGGCATAGGAGCCTGGTAAATCGAGACGGAAGTAAGAGATACGAATGCGAAAACCACGGAAGCTATCGAAAGCATGACTAGGGAAGTTCTCAGTTTACGTCTTTTCATATGCTCTATCGTGTACGGGAAAATGACTAGTGTGAACGAGGTAAGACTTTTCTCCGCAAAGTGAGCCCCAAGCGTCTTAGTCCTTATCGTTTTCAAAGTGCCTAGAGCTTCGGAAGAGAAAAGGAAGGTCACAAGCACGAAGAACACTACCACGATCACGCTGAGAGGAGCCATGATGAAATTAGCCGCGAGTTTAAATATTGGATTTACATAGTATAAAAGAAGCATCATTACGATGAAGAGCACGGCTGAAGATATTGCCACTATCTTCCCCTGGGCTCTAATGAAGATAGCGGGCGCTAGGAATGAGAATAATGCAAGTATAATTATCAGGAAGATAGAGGTTGTTGGTATATCGTTGATTAAACCCATAACCCCTCCGTAGGACCTAACTACGATGGAATTTAAGGAGGCTGCTGATTGAAGCATCGTCAAATAGTCAAGGGTTCTTAAAGAATCGGAGAGGAGATTCTTGTAGAATAAAGCATTATTTAAAGAATCCTGGATTAATGGATTCCATATGTTTAAATCGCGCAGCCCAACGTATCTGTTTAGCGAAGTAGTGTAAATATTTTTCGCGGACTCAAGCAAGGCGTTTACATGAATTTCCTCGTTATCCTTTGAGCCGTATCCATAAAAGTCGTATGGCGGTATTGAAGCTGCAGAGGTGTTTGTTAATAGAACTCCAAGTACCCTCGTAGACCCTATGGTCATGAAGCTCACGAAATAAGTGTGAGGCTGGACGAAAGCAACTAGGATTTTATCGTCCGGCTGTAGGAAAAATCCCCAAGATATATCAGGACCTAGAGATTTAGCGTTAAGTAGTTGAACAGAGGGAATGGATTGGAGCCAAACGTTCGTAGGTACACGCGGATCCCTGAAGATTAGTGGTCTCAACCCTTGATAGTCGAAGACGTTGAAGAATACGACCGTGTTAGACCTGAACGCTATTGTGGTTACGTTATAGGGCTCCGTGTTTAACTGATAGTAGTTTGGAAGATATTGCGCACCATACTGGCCGAAATCTGGAGCATACTCTATCAGACCGGTTTCTCCGTTCAGCCTAAACGCTAGGAACGTATAGGCGCCAAGACACGGGGCCAAGCCGTAGCCTAATCCCCTTACTTCAAACTTACCTTGAGAGTCTGAAAAAGTGTAGATGATCTGGAAAGGATAATTCGTGTAGCCTAGGCCTCCGGGAAATACTACTACCGTTGCGTTTGGAAGCGGAGTGTACCATCCCTTAGTAATATTGAATGTTAACGTCCTGCCGTATACTCTGATAAACCCAGCCACATCTGTAGCCCCAGCTGCTATAAGTGTTCTACTATTACCTGAGACAGCCGGGGACACTTGATCCCACCTGATTCCCCAGTCTTTCGAGTTTGAAAGCTCATGAATTATAGCTAGGCTCAGGTAAGCCTGGGGCCAAAGATTATCATAGTGCACATCTTGGCTCAAAGGCAAGCCCCAGAAGAAGTTTAGAGTTCTACCAGTCTTTATTGTGAACCCTAATCCATGGGCCATGGATAATGGCTCAGAATCTAGGATGTAGGGGGCCACTTGAGTACCCCACCAAGCATTAGTGGGGAAACCGTAAATCACTTCAACGGGGCTTACTTCCTTGCTGAAAGCATCCACTACATTCATAAGCTTTGTCTGTAACCATCCAGTCCATCTTGCTTGAACGGTTGTGCTCCCATACCTGTAGAAGAAGCCCTGACTTAGGAAAGATATGCTCTTCGAGCTTGTTGAAAAATCCATGTTGATTTGCAGCCAAATCTTCGTATGACCCTCGACAACACTATTATTATAGAAGAACTCGTCCACAAAGGCCCTGGAGCCCGCTAGTGCCTGGTAGTGGCCTGAAAACGCAACGAACCAGATTGTCCTTTTAGGCTTCTGACCTGAGAAAATTCTCGCGAATTCTAATAAGGCTGAAATCGATGTTGCTTCATCTTTCGAAGAGGCTATTGCAGGAACGACTGACCACGTGTCGTAGTGAGTTGAAACAACGATTACGTCATTCGGGTAATCCGTGCCCTCCAGTATGCCGATTATGTTTTGACCAACAACATTTTCGAGAGTCATATTGTTCACGATTGTAGCATCCACTCCACCATTATTCTCTTCAAGCAGGTTTAGAATGAATAAAGCATCCTTTCTTGAAACGTAAAGCCTCGGTAAGTATATGGGAGTAAGCAGGAACTTCGACCTAGCTTCCGCATAGTTGCTCTCCTCAGGCTCTATGAAGATAACTCCTTTCGCTCCAAGCGCAGCGGCCTGAATCCAATTGTCCCCACTGTTAAAATCCATCAGGACGATCGATCCGTTCACCGGCTTACCTTTAAGGGCCTGATAGCCACCGTCCCTTATGTAAACTAGCCTGCCGGAAACACCTTCCAGTGGGGTCTTACAAGTCTGTATTAGATTAGGCCATAATGAGAAGGCCTTAACCCTGTAAGAGCGATCCTTAGTTTTTAAAACAACGTAATCATCGCCATCTATCGGACATACCGTGGTGTAATTCTGAATTATTACTTTTAACCCTAATTCTTTAAACCTATCAGCTATGTAATTCGAGGCCCTGTAGAAACCTGGGTAACCGGTTACTCTCGACCCCAGGGAGGAAAAGAATTCCAGATGCTCAATAAGCCTCGACTTATCAAAGTCGGACAGGATTGCTGCGAAGCCCTCGTCACTAGGCTGGGCTTCCGCATTCGAGAAGACGTTCGCATCAGATAGCAGGTTTGCACCAATTAAAACCAGGATGAAGAGTGTAAAAACATATCTCCAGCCTTCTCGCTCATCTTTAAGGGTTACCATTAGAGATATCCACCTCTTCTAGTCACCTTAACCACGAGTTGTTTAGGATAAAAAAAGGATTTTTAAGGTTTACTGATTAAAATCGGCCGAGCCACGTTGGTAGCGATACGTTGAAGAAGGTTATTAAAGCTCCGAACAGTACTAGAGCGCCGAAGCCTATACCAATCCCCATCGCTATTGGCATCCACTTTTCTTCGAACACCCTTGAACCACCGAATTTAAGCACCGCATATTTTACGATAAAGGCTACGAGCCAAGAGGGCCAGAAGCCCTCGGGCAGCATCATTAGACCCACCGGATTTATGAAGAACCACCTGAATCTTGACCTAAGAGTATAGCATGCGAAGACAAAGATCGTGCCCACTATAGTATATGTCCATGTCTCCGCAACGGTTACGGCTGGTGGAGAACCATAAGTATAACTGTAAATTGTTGGCAGCATCCAAACGTCGTATTGTATCGAATTGATCCTAGAGTACCCGCCGAAACTAGTCATGAACCACGGCCATAGGAAGTAGGCAGCAACAGCAGTAGTTACTATAGAGATCAACGCGATGTAGAGTATTTCCTTGTAGCTTGTATTAGTTGCCTCACCTATTTTGAAAGACATGAAGCCCCAGTGTATGTTCATCGGGCTCATCCTGGAACCCGCTAACCCTAGGGAGGTGTACATCAACATGGCGTTGAATGCATCTGGAGATGGTCTTCCACCCCATTGGCCGAGAAAAGTACCCACGTCGAAAACTATGCCCTGGTAAGCGCCACCGTAAGGATAGAAGTGTTGCTCTCCCATCATTCTTATCCAAGCGAACATGATGAAAACATAGAATAACGGGATAAATATTGCCATTACTATGGGTGTTCCCGCCACGGCGAAGAGTACAATTTGTATCAGTAATGTTCCTAAGGCACCGAAAGCCATAAGCCTATATGAAATTCCACCCACGTCTCCGCCTTCTCCACCAATGCCCTTTCTGAGAACTTCGAGAATATACTTGTAGTACTTGAAAACTACGTATAAGGCTATGCCAACAGAAACAAGAGCGTCAAACTGAGCCCACTTAAACACGCCGAGCGAATACGCATACTGATACTCGTTTCCAGCGCCAGGTGTAAACGGGTTTATTCCCAGTCTGACAGCCGCTGTTTGGAAGAGGACTCCCCATATAAACCACCAGATAGTGGCCGTTGCCAATACATCTAATGGAATTAGTTGCCCTATGGAAAAAGCGTCGATAACATAAAAGTTGCCAACCATTAATGCACCTGGCAATGGACCCGTAGTTATGCTTAGGAGGTTCACCGGCCAGTTGGCCAGCGCGTTGCCTCCGAAGGCAAGCGGCCAGAAGTTTATCACCTGCCCAGGTATTGAAAGCAGCATGCCTATGATTAGCCCTATGTAGAAGAACTTTGTGCTGCCGATTTTCAGGTTGAACAGGTTTGGCTTCCCATTACTCGTCGAGGTGAAATTGTTTATCATGAAGCTTACTGGCATAACCCAGGGAAACGGTAGTCTTTCCACTTCCATTAACGGCTTTATAAGCATAGTGCCCCAAAACCACAAGGTTGAGAATTCAACGACCGACCAGACTATCCAGAAGAGAATTGGCACGATCCATGGATCCAGATTGAAGACACCACCGTACCAGAACGCGTTCATCACAATAGGGTCTTTTGGCACCAAGAAAGGCGGAACTTTCTCGTAGAAAACTGTTTTGTATGTTTCTGTGTTTAGACCTGTTGTTACATGCGCGATACTCCAATTTGTTATCGGCGTAGTAGTCCAGTAGCCTATTCCCTGCGCAGCATAGTAACTGCCAGCAGTAATATAGCAGATTACGAAGAACAGGGTTAGCTCCTGCGGGGAGAGCCTGAGCCTTCCAGAGAGTTTAGAGAGCATGTAGATTATTATAAGATTCCAGAAGAAGGGTAGCGGGAATATTAACGGGTAGTTCCACCAGGCTCCGAAGCCCTGCATGACCAGGTTTAGGAAGTAGCCTATTGGGGGGATTAGTATTGCAGAGATCATGATCCAGGTTTTCAGGCCAGAAGGCTTAACTCTTTCCGTAGGGACTGATTCTCCCAACTTCTTTCACCTTTTCACGCGTTACGACGCAATTTTACAAGTATATAAAGCTTCTCCCATTATTTTCCCCATTATATATATTCATCATAATCACAATAATCTGAAGCAAGCCGCTTCTTACAGAGAGCAAAAATGAGACACGTTTAACAATAATATGTTAAAGCTGGTTGTGGTTAAAAAACAGGATTTCCGCCAGATCCTCGACTTTTCGTATTAATAAAAAGGCTGAATAATAACAACTAGTCTAATTTAGTTTTTAAAATCGATTTTCTTGGAAAACGATAATGTTTGACGGAAAAGCCGCTGCCTTTCAAGCCCGTTTTAACTCCAAGAGACTTTTTAAGAAGGCATTATTGTCCAGAATCGAAAATAGAACCATTATAAAAGTTTTTATACTTGATAATGAAGGCTGCGAACATGAATTCTAGAGAGAGATTTTTGAAGGCTCTGGCCAGGGAGGAGCCTGACAGGGTTCCGCTGTGGGAACTGATAATAAATGGTCCAGTCATAGAGGCTATGCTCCCGGGAAGAAGCTATGCCGACTTCGTTGAGTGGGCCGGGTTGGACGGTATAACTACGGGTGAAAACCAGAAGTTTATCAAGGATGGAGAGTATCTGGTGGACGAGTGGGGGATAAAATGGAAGACTAGCGCTGGCGAGGTTAGTTATCCTGCCGGAGGACCGATACGGGAGCCGGGTGACTTAAACAAGTATTCTCCTCCAGACCCAGATGCAGACTGGAGGCTAAGCACACTGGAAGCATACGTCGACAGGTTTAAAGGAGAAAAAGCAATAGTTTTTCTAGGCCATGAAACATTCGAATTCTCCCACTACCTAGTCGGAGGCTTGCAAAACCTTTTCGTTCACTATCATAAGAATAAGGATTTCGTCCACAGGATGAGTGAAATCATCTCCGATTACAAGTGTAGGGTTATCGAGAGGGCTATTAAGGCAGGAACAGATGTAGTGTTGACTGGAGATGACTATGCTAATAGGAAGGCACCGCTCATGTCGAAAAAACAGTTCGAAGAATTTGTATTACCCTACTTAAGAAGAGCTGTGGAAACCTCTAAGAAGCATGGAATACCATTCATAAAACATACTGACGGGAATCTTTGGCCAATCATAGATATGATTATAGATTCCGGGATCGATGCCCTTGACCCTATAGAGCCAATTGCTGGAATGGATATAGGGGAGGTGAAGGAAAAATACGGTAAAAGGATAGCTGTTGTTGGAAATGTTGACTGCTCTTATGTTCTTACTTTTGGTAGCGAGAAGGAGGTTGAAGAAGCAGTAAAAGAAACAATTGCAAAGGCCTCCCCAGGCGGGGGGCACATCGTAGCGTCGAGCAACAGTATTCATCCAGCGGTGAAACCGTCGAACTATATGCTAATGTTAAAACTGGCAAGGAAGCATGGCATGTATCCAATTGACGAAGAGTTGATTAGGGAGTATAGGAAGAAAAAGTACATAACTAACTACTTAGGTTAGAAAACTGTATACGTCTGGAAAATCTTCCTCGAGAGGCAGTTTAACTGGTTTCCTTCTCAGGACAGAAATGACTCCGGCTATAGCTAATTCTAATGCCCTTCTCCCATCTTCACCAGATACGGGAACAGGCTTGTCTTCTTTTACACATTCTTTGAAAGCGTTGAGCTCAAGCAAGTACGGATCCTTGGTTTCCAAAACAATTTTCTGCCTTTTTACCGAGCCTCCGGTTAAGAACATGTCGATTCGTTTAGGATTATTACTACCTATCCGAATCAAGCCTCTAGTACCGATAACCTCCAGATTATAGCTGAAAGGATAGCCCTCAGGCATTATCCAACTTCCTTCCACATACGCGCCCAGTTTGTTTTTAAACGAGATGAAGGCTCGAGTATGATCATGTGACTCAGCCTTTCTCACTAGTGTTCCGCCTTGGGCAGATATCTCTTCAGCGTTTCCAAAAGTCCATGTGAAGAAGTCGAGGTCGTGAATACTAGTATCTATAAAAACACCACCTCCCTTGTTAGGATCGTTGTGCCAATCTTTCCAGACTGAAAAATTATGGGCAATTAGCCGGCTGGCCTTTGCAAATACAGGCATCCCAATTTCGCCATTCATTATAAGACTCCTAGCCATTATGTATTCAGCCCAGAATCTGAGAACATGAGCAACCATAAGCTTCCTTCCAGCACTCCTAGCCTTATTGATCATGCTATCGGCATCTTTAAGTCTTAATGCTATTGGTTTTTCAACTATAACATTCTTCCCATATTCTAGTGCGGTTTCTACGATCTCCTTATGCGTGTAAGTCGGGGTACATACGTCCAATATATCCACTGAGTCGTCTTTCAAAACTGGATCAAGGGTCCCATAGAAATTCGGTATATGGTATTTTTCACTCACTTGCCTAGCCCTCTCCCTTTCTATATCTACACACACTAAAAGCTCTGCACCATCTATAGATTTCCAGCGGTCAACATGAACTTGACCTATGTTTCCGCAGCCAATAACCGCCACTCCGAGACTACTCATCTCATGCTGGAAAAAAGCTTTAGAATATAAGTTTTACCTAATGCCGTGCGTCAACCCTATTAATGCCTCAACACTTCCTAACTATAAGATTAACCTGATACAACTAGGGTTTTAGCATGAAGCTTGTTTTCACCTGAGCCGAAAAATATCGCGGGCAATAGGTGCATTCTCCTTCGTGTCGAGAATTTGAGGCGGGGTTAGCAACATCATTATATCAGTGAGGCGGCTACAGCCTTGGATTTAGCCATGAGAAAAACATCTTCTAACGGCATTGAGGAGGATTTGGCATGGTGGAAATATTTGTGTCTATGACCCAGTTGTGCATGCTAATATCATACAAAATTGCAGAAATATTTACTCGTGAAGCACTGCACGCTCTATTCCTTACGCGTATCTGTCGTTTTTTAAAAAAAAGTTATACTTAAGACTTTTCGGATTAAAACCTAGCAAGCCACGCTGGTAGTGATGTACCAAAGAAGGTTATTAAGGCTCCGAAGAGCACCAAGCCGCCGAAGCCTATGCATACTCCCGTTGCCATCGGCAACCATCTTTCCTCGAACACTCTGGAGCCGCCGAACTTGAGAACCGCGTATTTTATGACAAAGGCTACAAGCCAGGTTGGCCACCATCCGTTCGGAAGCATCAGCATGCCTATCGGGTTTATGAAGAACCATGTGAATCTAGCCCTTAAGAAGTAGATTATAGGTGTGACGACTATTCCGAGTATAGCATAACCCCATGTTTCTTCCACGGTTAAGGCCGGAGGAGTGCCGTACGTCCAGTTGTATATTCCTGGGAGGCTCCAGTCATTGTAGCTTATTGAGTTGATTCTCGAGTATCCTCCGAAGCTCGTCATGAACCACGGCCATATGAAGTAGACTGCTATAATCGTTGAAAGCAGCGAGATTATAGTGATGTAGAGAACCTCCTTCCCAGACGTGTTGGTCTCGTAAGCCATCTTGTACGATTTAAATCCGTGATGCATCGCCATGGAGCTCATCCTAACCCCGGTGCCATAGCTGTAGTACATCAGTATCGTGTTGAAAGCTCCGGGAGATGGTCTGGGGCCCCACTGTCCTAGGAAGGCACCCGCGTCAAAGACCAGGTACGAATAGGTGTCTACACTCGGCATGAACTCTTCAACCTCACCCATCATCCTTGTCCATCCGAACATGTAGAATATGAAGAACACGGGTATGATTAGGGCCATGATTATCGGCGAACCCGTAACGGCAAACAGGACTACTTGAAGAAGGTATGTGCCCAAAGCTCCCCAGGCCAGAAACCTGTAGGAGACCCCGTCGTCCTCAGCCTTCTCACCCTTCAATCCCTTCTTGAAGATCTCAAGGATGTGCTTCCTATACCTAACTACGACGGTAGCAGCCAGGCCTAGGGAGAGGCCTATCCATGAAAACTGCATCCATTTAAACGGTCCTAGGTTCCAGGCGTAAGCACCCTCGTTGCCTGCTCCAGGTGTGAACGGAGCCAATCCAGTTCTAACAGCCAAAGTTTGGTAGATCACGCCGAAGACAAACCAGTAGAGGACTGCTGTGGCTAGTGCATCTAAAGGTATGAATTGCGCAACGAAAACATCGGTGACGTACAGGTTACCTGAGGTCAAAGCTCCGGGTAACGGTCCCTCAGTTATGCTTAGGAGGTTCACCGGCCAGTTAGTAAGCGCGTTGCCTCCGAACGCCAGTGGCCAGAAGTTTATCACCTGCCCTGGAATCGAGAGAAGCATTCCTATCACGAAGCCTATCCAGAACAGCTTCGTCAACCGTAGTCTGAAGTTGAAGAGGACCGGGGTGCCTTCCTCCTCCTCCGTATAGTATTTCATAAGGTATGTGTGAGGAGCTATGCCTGGGAATGGTAGTTTCTCTGTTTCAACTAGTGGCTTTCTCAGGAAGTAGCCCCATATTGCCATCCCGACGAATTGCCCTATTCCCCAGACTATCCAGAATAGGGCTGGAACCAGCCAGGGACCTAGGTCGAAGGCTCCGCCATACCAGAAGGCGTGCATCACCACAGGGTCTTTAGGAACTATGAAGGGAGGAACTTTCTCGTAGAAGACGCTCTTGTACGCCTCACTGTTTAATCCTGAGGTTGCGAAGCCGATGTTCCAGTGTGGAAGGGGAGTTGTGGTCCAGTAACCGAACCCGTACGCGGCATACATTCCACCTGCGGTTATGAAACAGATTACGAAGAACAGGGTTAGCTCCTGCGGGGAGAGCCTGAAGCTTTTAGAAACCTTGGTCAGCAAGTAGAATATTACGATGTGCCAGAAGAATGGCAACGGGAATATTAACGGGTAGTTCCACCAGGCTCCGAAGCCCTGCATGACCAGGTTTAGGAAGTATCCTACGGGGGGTATTAGTATTGCAGAGATTATGATCCAGGTTTTCAGGCCAGAAGGCTTAACTCTTTCCTTAGAGACTGATTCCCCCAACTTCTTTCACCTTCCCACCAAAAAGTAATTTTCATCCATAAATATAAAGCTTACTCCCATTATTTTCCCATAATCGCTGGACCCTTACGAATCCCACGAGTAAGGGTGGAAACAAGCATCACGCCACTAGTTTTCAAGCGATATTTTCAAGCGATAGTGCATAGCCTTGTCGCACGCAACCAGTAAACGCGAGAATTGTTAACTACCCGTGATTCTCCTGTAAAGGTAAGAAATAATGATCCCAGTCAGCCCGATGATTATCAGCAGCAGCGGGGGAGAAAGAAAATCTCCGAGTGTTTGCACGATCAGCCAAATAATCCCGATGAATAATATTGCAAGAAAAACCACGAGCACGATGCCAGCCTTATCGCCGCTCAAGCCCGGATACTCAGCAAGTTTTTACAAATATTGCTTTATTAACCTTATGAAAATCACAATCCGGCTGAAACAACAAGGAAGAAGCGTTAATGCAATGGCATCAGTATGACGAAAAACCAGAAATAAGTTTTCCTAGTCTTATGGCGGAGGAAGAGCATCCTCAAGAGGAATCCGAACAATCCTCCTACTGCGGAAACCGCGAAAAACATTCTTCCCAAGAGTCCTTACACGCTTTTGAAGCGGCGCCACCGGCTTGTCGAAGCCCATAGAGAAAACCATGCAAATCATGAGCGAAAAAAGGCCTCCCGGTATTGATAGCAGGCGAAATAAACGGCTGGCTCTCATTAAAGCTTAAATAATACGATCGTCAATAAATGCCGGTGAAAGTTGGAGATATTCGAGAGTTTCTCTAAGTCTGTTGACTACGTTTCGAAGCTGTTGTCAAGAGGAACGGAGCTCATAGTAATGATAATAATCAACATAATTCCAATAGTCAACTTCATCTTCCTAGGCTATTGCAGCAAGATTTTAAAAGAGGGGCCCGCCAAGGATGAGCCGCCGAAGTTCGAGAATTTTGGAGAACTTTTTGGGAACGGGTTAAAGATATTCATCGTAGGACTATTGTGGGCATTACTGCCGATAATAATACTCGTGTTAGCGTTTGCCCTAGCCGCACCTTGGTACTGGATCGGCGGCGGGCTCGGCTTCGCTAGACTCGGAGTCACGTTAATCATCGCCATACTAATAGCACTCCTAGCCGGTATATGCGTAGGAATATTTGGAGTAATAGGTGTCCTTCTCACCGCTAAGACCGGGGAAATAGCTAAAGGGTTTTCCTTCCAGCAGATAATGGCGGTGATAAATAGCGTCGGCTTCGCCAACCACGTTATCTGGGTGGTTGTGGCAGCCATCATAGTATTCATAGTGGGCTTGTTAGGCACGGTGCCGCTGATCGGCTGGCTCATAGCCTTGGTCGTATCACCCCTGCTCGCAACCTTTCTAGTCAGGGCTGCAACACTCTTCTACTCAGACGCTGTTGAAAGAACCCTGCTACCTCCACCCCCGCCTCCGCCTCCAACCGTTTAACACCTCGTGCAAGGGTTTCCCCTGCAACCCAATCGGAATACTCTTTTTCAGCTCTTACCGTCGTTAAATGCTTCCGCAAACATAGCAAGCAGCCAGCCGCATCAGCAAAAGTATCGCGTTCAGCGCGCTAACAATCCTCAATAAATGTTTTTTAAACCAGAAGGCGTTTTCCCCAGTGATCATGGAAGACTGGATTAGGAGAATTTTCATAGAGCGGGCCGATCTTTTTCTTAAAATTATGAACGAGAGATGGCTTAAAACAGAGGCTCTCGTCGACGGAATGATAAGGCTGCTTAAGGATTTCAACATAGAAAGCGGAAGGATCCTAGACCTGTGCTGCGGAAACGGGAGGGTTGCAATATCCTTCGCTAAAAAGGGTTTCAGAGCCGTAGGCATCGATCTTTCTCCCGTGTTTATTGAAGATGCTAAAGAGAGAGCAAGGGAGCTAGGTGTCTCCAAGAGGACTAGCTTCATATGCGGCGACGCCCGAAGACTCCTGAGCCTTGTGCCTAAGGATGCGTGTTTCGACGTGGTAACCAGCGTCTGGACATCAATTGGTTATTACGATAAGAGTGAAGACCTAGCGGTTTTCAAGCAGGCGAGACAGCTAACAAGAGATGGGGGAGTACTTTTCATAGCTGAGACAGTCCATAGAGATTCTCTAAACCTGAGATTCTGCCCTTCATCATTCACGCTTCACGAGGATATTGTTTTAGTTGAGGAAACGAGTTGGGATGCGCTCACCTCTAAGCTTAGAACCACGTGGTCTTTCTACGCGAAGAATGGTGACGACCTGAAGTTTATCGACAGAATCGTGTTCAACATATACGTCTATAGCGTAAGCGAGCTCGCATCAATGCTGAGAGAAGCAGGTTGGGAAACCATCGCAACATATGGGAACCTGGCTACGAGACAACCATTCAGTCCCTGGACAGAGTTGAACCTGGTTGCGAAAACCATTAACACAGGGCATGATGAAAAAGGGTAATGACGCTGTTCAGAAATTTTTTTAAAAAAAAGACTGAAAAGGAGTTTTAAAGGATTAGGCTTCCTTAACGCCCTCTAAAGCCTCGCGCAAACCCTTGTAACGATTACGAACAGTAACCTCAGTCACATTCGAAGCCTCAGCGATCTGCTTCTGAGTGAACAACTGCAAGCCTAATCTCTGAGTTGCAAGATACATTGCGGCTGCAACCATTCCAAGCGGGTCCTTGCCAGCAGTGATCTTTTTCTCCTTAGCCTCTTTCAAAATTTTCAATGTTTCTCTTTCCACTTCCGGCCCGACTTTAAGCTTGCTAGCGACTTTTTCAACGTATATCGCTGGGTCGCTCAACGGCATTTTGCTTTCAAGCGACCTGATCAAAAGCCTGTAGCTTCTCGCCACCTCTTTCCTCTTAAGCCCCGAAGCGTTCGCAACCTCTTTAAGCGTCCTCGGGATCCCGCTGTCTCTGCATGCTGCGTATAATGCTGCCGCTGCAAGGCTGTTTATCGGTCTCCCCCTCACCAGTCCTCTTTCAAGAGCGTCACGGTAGATCTGCACTGCTCTCACGTACGTTGCCTTCGGCGCTTTAAGCTGGTCTGCTATCTGCGAGACTACTTTGCTCGCAACCTGCAGGTTTCTCTCCGCCGAGTTGTACGCCCTGTTTCTCTGTTGCCATAGCCTAAGCTTCTGTGCTTCAGCCATCGCCTTCTCGGAAAGAACCTTGCCCGTTGCGTCTTTGATTCCTGTTTCAAGCGTCGTTGAAAGCCCATAATCGTATATTGCTGTCGAAAGCGGGCTTCCAACCCTGTCTCTCTTTTCAGACTCCTCGTCCCCGAATTCCCTCCACTCCTTCGTCTCGTCAAGAAGTTTTTGCACGAGCACGAAGCCGCATTCTGAGCAGTAGATTTCACCCGACCTTTTATCCTCTACTATTTTCTTCGAGCCGCACTGGGGACATGCCCACCTCTGCAGCTCGTCTGATGGGAGGCTCATCTCTCAAACCTCCTGCGGAAAAGCTTAAAAGCAGGTGCCATTTTCACTCAACCCTCCCCCTACCGCTATTTAAACTTTTCGCTTTTTAGATGGTAGACCCCAACCCCTCCTTTCTCCATTTCCCAGCCGCATAAACCCTGATTCTCGCTTTCCACACGACGGTTAAAACCGTTTCTAAGGGGGTTAGAGCATTATTTGAAACAGGGGGAAGCATTCCCATCGTTTCCCAGATGACAATGAGGATTTTTGCAGGGTTGACGGTTAGCATGCGCATTACCGTGTAGACAAGAATGCTGAACAGCACATTAGAAACCACCTATTCTGATCAAAAACCAACCGTCAGGAGCATCGTATTCATAATCAGGATTCATCATTTTTACGAGGCTCAACAGCCAATTTTCAAAACAGCCCCGAAAACGCAAATAGATTCTTCAGATTAGTCGTCCACTTCAGCGTGCACCATGTTCGGACAAAAATCTCCGAATCAGCATTACGACAGCAAGGAAGATAAGCATCAGCGTTAGAATCCCGATAATCCTTTCCCAAGGTTCCTTAGCCTTGACTCTCAGCACGTATGTGGCAGCCTTAGTCAGATTACCGCCTTGCCCAACTATGCTCACTACGTAGGTTCCAGCAGGCATATTGCCGTCAACCTCTATTTTCATACTACCCGTGAACGGAGGAGTTTGTTCATTAGGAGTGAAGAAAACGTGAACCCCGTGGGGAAGACCAGGTGCAACAAGAGATACGGTTAGGGGTGGGCCGCTTAACAGTGAAACGTTAACAGCCGCCGTCAATGCCTCTCCCGCTTGGACAGTTCCGTTTCCAGGGACAATAGTAATCGTGAAGTCGAAGGCTTCCAGGCTCGCTGTCTCGGAAATAGGAGAATCCATAGTTACGAAGGCCCTTTTGCTCGAGCCCGTGTACGAGCCCTTCCCTAATCCAGTCCAGCCGACAAATTTAAACCCTATTGACGGCGTAACATCTATCTCAAGCAGGGATCCTGCGCGATACCATCCTGAGCCGGGGTAAACCAAGCCTCCACCACTCGGGTTAACGAGCATCGTCAAATAGTATTCAGCATGATAAGCTGCAGATACGAAGCCTCCTCCCGACGGAACCTTCACAGATCCATTCGGATGAGTTGAAAGACCGCGTGTTGAAGACCAAACGTATCTTTTCCCATCCCCGGCTTCCACAATATTTACCCAGTTGAAAACATGCGTCGAACCCACTTCCCACGTAAACCCCCTCGGAAAATTGCCATAGCCATAGCTAGCCCCATCAACGATTAAGACAACGCTTGAAGCATCGTCTTCGAGACCCTCAACGATGAACGAGATGGTTGCCGCAAGAGGCTCAGGAGGAGAAACCCTCAAGAAGAAGGTGTGGAGGACATCGGCTACAAGGTTTACAGCCAGGTTAATAGACTCTCCACACCTGTTCCTGAAAACAGGATTGCTCCAATCATAATTCCTATCCATCCATACGCACGTAAGACCACCGTCAACGTCGAAAGTCGTGTCGAAAGCAAGCCTCAGGGTAGCATTGTAAGCCGAAACCGTGTCCAGAGTACCGTCGAAAACCAGGAAAACGTTAAACTCGCTGTTGTAGCTACTGGTCTTCCGGTTCACGTAGTCCTCGTAATCACTATGATGCTCCTCACCACCCCAGTCGGTTGAAGACCCCATCACATGAGCGAAAACAGCCATATCTGAAATATAGTGAGTCATAGCTCCAAGCCTTTTAACAGCCCCAGAAACATCCCCAGAAAGATAAAGAGAAACCGCTGAGTCAAACTCCTCCTGAGCACGTTTGGCTGAAGCATCATCCTGCAACGAGCAATCAGCACGATAATAAACATGGTGCATCCTAGTGTCGCCTATACCATCCGGAGCCCTACTGTTGTCCGGAAGCTCAGTCCCATACAGATATGTCGCTAGATTACTTGTGATGAAACCCTTCTCCTCATCCGGCAGCCAGTCTAAAGCGTGTTGAGCAATCCAGTCGTGAGTCCCATACTTAGGGCTTGAAGGATCCTCACTATAGCCCCCGTTGCTCCACCCGTAACTAGACCCAGTAAGACTTGATTCAAGCAAAACAAATAGCACAATGAGGCTGAAAACCCTAGAGACATTCTTTCTCACGAAGCCCCCATACTAGAACAACCTATTTAAATTTCACGCATGCCTTATAGTAAAAAGATTAAACATACGCTAGGACAACACGCCGAAGTGGAAAAGAAAGAGAGCGCGCACTAGAATCGTCTAATCAGTAAGCCTTTAGCGCGCGCAATATTTAATAATGAAATTATTGTTGCGAGGTTTAAGCATGAAGTATCGTGTTTTAGAGAGGACTGGGCTTACAGTTTCGGAGATCGGCCTCGGTGGGCACGAGTATAGGCGTTTCCTACCGTCTACACTTCTCAAGCAGAGTGAAGTTGATGTGGAGAGGCTTATGCGCGCGCGCTCATCTACAGGAGGCTAGGGATGTTCTCTTCCCCCTTTGTAAGGCGATGGAGATTGGAGTGGTTGCTATGAAGCCTTTCTGCTGGCCTTACTACGGAGTACCCTTCATGAGGTTTGGCCCAGTTGAAGGCGAGGAGGGAAGCCCGTATACGCCAGCTCAATTATGCTTGAGGTGGATTCTCAAGTCCCCGGAAGTCTCAACGGTTGTGCCGTCGGTGAACAGTTTAAACGAGCTGGAGGAGAACGTAGCCGCTGTATTAAAAGAGGGAGAAGTATACGAGAAAATACTAGACAAGTATTTGAAGGCAGCTACTGGACCGGAGGCTAGGGAAAAGCTTAGGAGGATGTTGAACGATCAAAACATCGATGTGAAGTTTTTCGCTGAGAAGGCTTTATCCGAATTGGAGGCAAACTAGCCTAGCCTGGCTATGTTTAAAGCCCATTCTAAACGCTGGAGGTTTACTCTCTGAAGTCCAGCAGTACTGCAAGTGCCTATGTTCTTTTTTCTAATAGCATTTTTTAGGCTTCCGGTGCTCTACGCTATAGGTATGCATGTGTTATGAAGTGGTTTAGGTTTATCATGTTGGCCTTTAGCATGCTGAGGAATAGCTCCGTGTTCCTCTTCCATCTCCTTTACATGCGAACTTGATAAGATAAAATATGCTGTTGACAGCGTAGATGAAGTTTGGGACATGCTGTCAGACAAGAAGAGCGCGCGCTAAGGATATTTCCTTACTCTGAAAGATTTCTTAATATGTATGAGAGAAGAAATAGGTAAAAATGCCTAGAATCGTCATAATCCAAATCCCCACATTGAGTTAAAATTCGACTGAAAAAAGTTATATTATGCTAAGCTATGCCTTATAGACATAATTGAATATCCTGAGAAGACGATTCGGTTTAAAGGATGCTTCAATCACTTCTCCAGAACTTTTCATAAAGTGCAAAGCAGAGTCGGCGGGATTACCGTTCGAAGCCTACCGTGTTCCTAAAGTGGTAGCTATGATTTATAATAGGAGGGAGCTTCAAAAGCTCGTCGAATTGACAAGTGCTTCTTTAGTAAAAATGGATTTTACCTTCAGATCTTTACCCTCTTTACAATGGGAAGGTAGGCAAGCTTGAAGTGGGGTTAATATTCCCGGGCTGGGGTTCGCCTGCAATTGCCGCTAGGATGGAAGAACTCGTCACCTGTGGAGCCCAGGTCATAATAGCCTCAGGTGCTCTAGGTGCTTTTCAGCATGGAATGGAAGTTGGAGACTACGTCATTCCGATTAAAGCTATTTCAGGGGAAGGAACATCTCAATATTATCAACTGAAAGACAGAACCGTAAGCGCCGATCCGCAGCTCGTTAAAATTTTCGAGGAAGCGTGCAAAACGATTGGTGTAAAAACTTTCAAAGGCGTTGTATGGACTACTGACGGCTTCTATTGAGAAACGCGATCTTGGGTGAAAAAACTTCAGAAACAGGGTATTTTAGGAGTAGAAATGGAAACTTCGGCTATTTATAGTGTTGCCAAATTCAAAGGAATCAAAACCGCATGTTTACTGCGCGTATCAGACAAACTGGCTGACCTTAAATGGAAAACATACTGGTGGAGCACCGGGTATAAGAAATCTGTGCTAGAGACATCCCCAAGGATAATGTTTGAGTTCCTGAAACTTCTAGCAAACAACCTATCCGATTTACGAAAAAGGGTGGAGGAGAAGTCGATCTAGCGTGCGCCAAGCAAGCGGAGCAGTCTGGGAAAGAAGATTTGTAGATTGCATCTGAAAGTTCTACGAGTTTACAGTCGACCGCGGCTGGGAAGTGGAGCTGCAGGACGTTCCGAAGCCCAAGACCAAGTGGAGCAGTATACTCGAAGCCGTTGAAGACTTCCTGGCAGCCGAAGTCGAGAACACGAAGCGTATATCGAGAGTGGTGGACCTTGCGCGAGAGGCAGGCGACAAAGCCGCCGAGAGCTTCCTCCAATGGTTCATAAACGAGCAGGTGGAGGAGGAGAAGAACGCAAGCGAGCTCCTAGCTAAGATCAGACTGGCGAAAGAGCAGCGCGCCGCCATCCTGGCCATCGACCGAATGCTAGCCGAGAGAAAGTGAACAACCTACGGTTTAAACCAGTTATTTTTATTGAATCTTTCATTCTGTTTTAGATTCTCGAAGTAAACGCGCGCTAGGATTTATAGTATCAGAAGTTGTCGACTGTGTCAAAGGAAGACATGGTCGAAAAGCTGAATGAAATGAGAAACAAGTTTGAACATCTTCTAAAAAGTATGCATTAGGATATTAAACAG
>Ga0209102_1000057_pt1 | contig 74260 bp, 58 predicted proteins | sample ConPoolayeHmetaG_FD_185483 | JGI IMG/M metagenome (GOLD analysis project Ga0209102, IMG submission 185483) | Hot spring microbial mat communities from California, USA to study Microbial Dark Matter (Phase II) - Cone Pool mat layer H metaG... ... | reverse complement strand
TGCTGGCAGCAGTGGGTATTGTCGGGGTCGGAGTGCCCCAAATTTATTTCGGCGGTTTCGGCCGAATGTTCCGGGCCCTCTTGGAAAAATACCCTAATCATTTGACCTTTCCCGGCGCCTCGCCAGGAATGGAGACCCCCTGGGTTATGTCCACAGTTCTACTCACTGGCCTTGGTTTTTACATGTGGCCCCACGTTTTTGGCTCGGCTTTCTCGGCCAAAAGCGCTCAAACCATTAAAAAGAACGCCACTATAATGCCCTTTTATCAAATCCCTATTCTTCTTGTTTTCATGGTGGGCTTCACCGCTCTTTTGGTTATTCCTGGGCTTAAGAATGGTGATATGGCCTTTCTGGAAATAGTGCGCGTGACGTATCCTTCCTGGTTTCTCGGCTTTGTCGGCGCCGCCGGCGCGGTGACGGCCATGGTGCCGTCGTCAGTTCTTCTGCTCTTTGCCTCTACTTTAATTGCTAAGAACATCTATAAAGCTGGTTTTGCACCCCAGACAAATGAGGCGACAGTTCTTCGGCTTTCAAGAATTCTCGTTCTGATTATTATGTTTCTGGCCCTTATTTTAGCCTTTTATTTTCCACGAGCCTTGGTGAATCTCCTTCTCATCGGCTACAATGGTGTCAGTCAATTTTTCCCGGGCGTTGTCTTTGGCTTATTCTGGAAAAAAGTCACACGCTGCGGTGTCGTCACCGGCTTACTCGTCGGCTTCACTTTAGCAGCCATCCTTGTTTTCAGCGGCCATGACCCCTTCTTGGGTCTAAACGCCGGCTTTGTGGCCCTGCTTTTTAATACTCTGCTGACGGCTATCGTCAGCTTGACCGGGAAAAAAAGATAGGTTAAGGGAGAAAGAAAAGAAAATGAAAAGAGTAGGTAAGAGAATCCAGTAAGGGCCAAAATAAAATTAACATGTGGCCAAACCGTGAAATTTTCGCTAAGAAAACACTCGATGACCTCAAGGAAGAAGTCTTTAGCTTAACCAACGAACTGGTTAGGTGGCGCCGTGATTTCCATCAGCATCCGGAAATAGCCTTTGAGGAAAAAAGAACTGCTGAGGTAATTGATAATTTCCTGCGAGAACTTGGTCTTTCGGTGCGGCGAGTAGCCGGAACTGGGCTGGTGGCTAAGATTGAAGGAGCCAAAAAAGGAAAAACAGTCGCCTTGCGGGCTGATATGGACGCTTTACCCCTTCAGGAAGAGGGTGAAAAACCCTTTAAATCCCTCCATCCTGGAGCGACTCATGCTTGCGCCCACGATGGTCATATGGCCATTCTCTTGGCGACGGCGAAAATTCTGGCTAAAAGAAAAGATATTTTGCCAGGCTGTATTATTCTCATTTTTCAACCAGCTGAGGAAAGGCCGCCTGGCGGGGCGGTCAAAATGATCGAGGAAGGAGCCCTCGAAGGCGTTGACGCCATCTTCGGTCTTCATCTCTGGCAGCCATTGCCTACAGGCTCAGTAGGGCTGGTAAAAGGAGCCATGATGGCCAATTCCGATGAATTTACTCTCACCGTTCGCGGCCGAGGCGGCCATGGTTCTATGCCTCACCAAGCGGTCGACCCCATCCTGGCAGCGGCGCAAATCATTATTAACGTCCAGTCAATTGTTAGCCGGAACGTTGACCCTCTCAAGCCATGCGTTGTTTCTTTTGGGACAATCGATGGGGGAACAGCCTTCAACATTATTCCGGATGAAGTTCGCCTGCGGGGCACAGTCCGCAGTTTTGACGCTGAAGTTCAGGCTTTGGCTGAAAAGCGGCTCCGAGAAATTGCCGAACAAACAGCGGCCGCCTTTGGGGCCACGGCGTTTCTTGAATACAAAAAAGGCTTTCCGGCCGTCGTAAATCACGCCGCAGCGATTGATTTTGTGGCTGACATTGCCAGGCACGTTCTGGGAGAAAACTGTGTTATAACAATCAAACCAGTCATGGGAGGCGAGGACTTCGCCTATTATCTCCAGAAAATCCCTGGGGCCTTTTTCTTTTTTGGCGCGGGCGACGGGTGTCCCTTTCCTCACCATCATCCAGCCTTTGATTTTGATGAAGGCGCTCTTCCCACCGCCACCCTTCTCTTTACCTCCCTCGCGCTCCAGTATTTAGTAACTCCCCTTTTCTAAGCTCCTGGTTCGGACAATATCTTATCAAGATAACTTTTTAATTCGGGCTATTGAGGCCGATTTAAATTGCCTCCAAAATCGCCACCCTTTCAGCAGTTCTAAGACAGGTCTCATTCGCAAAATTATATAAGCAAATAGGGCAAAATTGGTCTGAGAGGTATTTTAATAGCTAAAAATTTTTTTAATATGGTAAAATTGACCAGAAACTCAGTTGTCCCAGGACAAATTTGGTTATCGATATCAATATTATCAATATTAAACGGGAAGCAAGAAAATGAGGCGAGCGCTGGAAGTTTCGGACCTGTATAAATACTATGGCCCGGTAAAGGCCGTTGATGGGGTTTCGTTCACGGTAGAAGAAGGAGAAATTTTTGGCCTGGTTGGGCCGAATGGCGCCGGCAAGACAACGACCATCGAATGCCTGGAGGGTTTACGGAAGCCAGATAGAGCTCGTATTCGCGTTTTAGGACTGGACCCGCAGCGAGATCGTTATGAGCTAAGGCAGCGGATTGGGGTACAGTTGCAGGCAGCCGCCCTGCCTGACCGGATGAAAGTCTGGGAGGCCATCGACCTTTTTCACTCTTTTTATCGTTGCCGAGCGGAGGGAGAACCTCTCCTTAAGCAGATGGGGTTAGAGGAGAAACGCCAGGCTACCTTCGACAAGCTCTCAGGCGGGCAGAAACAACGCCTTCTTATTATATTGGCTTTAATCAACGACCCCGAGCTCCTTTTCCTGGACGAGTTGACCACCGGCCTTGACCCCCAGGCCAGGCGGGCTATGTGGGACTTGGTACGAGAGATAAGAAATAAGGGCAAAACAATTTTTCTCACCACCCATTACATGGAAGAAGCCGAAAGGCTTTGCGACCGAGTCGCCATCATGGACCGCGGGCAAATTGTTGCCCTGGACTCGCCCGAAAACTTGATTCGCTCGCTCGACGCTGAAACGCGGCTCATTTTCAGCGTTGATGAAAACCTGGATGAAAAGAAAATCCTGACCGTTCCGGGCGTGACCCGCGTGGAAAAGGCCGGCGAAAAACTCATAGTTTATGGAAAAGGAGATAGACTCGTGGGCTCAGTCGTGAGCTGGTTCGAAGAACAACGCTTTCGCTTCCGCGACCTCAGGACAGAGCAACCCAGCCTAGAAGATGTTTTCCTAGCGCTCACCGGAAGAGAAATGCGCGATTAAATTTTTGGGCAGGAGGAGAAAAACTAAAATTAGGCCAACAAAGGCCTTAGATATTTAGAAATTAGGAATTTATTTATAAGGCAGCGGTGATTAAAGCCTTGAAACTATCTAAGGAGGCTAATTGATTGAAGATGAAAAGAGTGGATTATTATCGCGCTAAATTCCCCTTTAGGGGGCTTTCCCTAAGGGAGATGGGCTGGAGAATCAATTCAACTAATAATTTGAATTGGCTCAGAAAAAATCCGGACGCTGATTTCAATTCTAATTAAAGGAGAGAAAAGTGCGTGGGTTGGGGAAGCTTATCGTGGTCCAGATAAAGCTTTATCTCCGTGAGCCGACGGCTGCTTTCTTCAGTATTCTTTTTGCGCCGCTTTTGCTCCTGCTATTTGGAGCCATCTACGGCAATAAACCCTCGCCCTTTTTTGGTGGTCGCGGTTCGATGGACATTTCAGTGCCATCTTATATTGGACTGATTATTGTCACTGTGGCCATTATTGGCCTGCCCATCGGCACAGCTGCTGCCAGGGAAAGTGGGGTTCTCCGCCGCTTTCGGGCGACGCCGCTTCATCCGTTGGCGTATATCATCAGCGAAATTAGCTCTTATCTTATAATGACCATGTTGGGGGTTACCCTGCTTATCCTCACCGGAAAACTCGTCTTTAATGTCCGCTTTGCTGGCAACGTCTTAGATGTTATCGCTGGGTTTCTTCTCTCGACAACCGCCTTCTTAGCTCTTGGTTATCTTATTGCAGGATTAGCGCCGACAGCCCGGATAGCCCAGACTGTGGGCATGGTAGCCACCTTCCCCATGATGTTTCTTTCCGGAGCTACCATCCCCTACGAAGTTATCCCGGCAAGCGTTCGCACCTTCAGTCGGTTTATCCCCCTCACCCATGTAGTAACGCTCATGCGCGGCCTATGGTTTGGTGAAGCCTGGAGCCGTCACCTTACCGAAGTATTTGTCTTAGCTGGTACTCTTGTCGTCGGCACTGGCTTGGCTACCCGACTCTTCCGTTGGGAATAGTTTTTTCCCCTTCGGATCATTCCAAGAATGAGCCGGGCATTTAGTCGAGACCATCGGGGCTCATGATATTTAATGATATAAATAAAAAATGGGGATAAAATAGGCTTCAAAAATGGCTTATCTGGCGAATCGCCGAAAACCGGAAGCAGAGAGTTGGGTGGCAGGGTTAAAATTAAAAATAATAAAATTTCTTTCTATCGCAGAGGCAAGAAAACCTACTGATAAACAAGGTTTAAAAAGGCGGTCAAAAAATCATTTAATTTTTTGAGGTGAGCCAATGAGAAAAATGACGGCTTCATTATTAGCTTTCATTTTTATCCTTTTGGTCTTTTCGGTTTCTTTGGGTTTAGAGACTTCGACCCTTCCGCTTTATTTAAAAAAGGCCCTTAACTCTCTTGATTCTCTTTTGCCCTATCAGCTGGTCAGAACCATGGCTGCGCCCGAATTTGCCGGGCGGCTTACCGGTCACGAAGGCTATACCAAAGCGGCGCAATGGGCCGCAGCCAGGTTCAAAGAATGGGGGCTCAAACCCATCGATGCTACCAGCGGCTATCTTCAACCCTATCCCTCACCTTACACCATTATTGACGAAGCCAGGATGAGTCTTTATGTTCCTTCCGGCTCAGGGAGTCAGGTTGAATATAAAGAGGTCAAGTTAAGTCCGGAGAAAGATTTTCTGCCTCTCCTCTTTGCTGCTAGCGGCGAGCAAACCGCCGAGCTGGTTTTTGTCGGGTGGGGCATTGCAGCGCCTGAGCTTAATTATGACGATTATGCCGGGGTGGACGTGAAAGGGAAATTTGTCCTCTGCTTCCGAGGCACACCTGACCCGACCCGACGGGAATTCCAATTTCACGACGAGCATCGCACTCGCATGAAAGTAGCTAAGGAGAAAGGCGCGCTGGGCCTAATTTATATTTATCCTGAGGTGCTGGCTAACCCCAACGGCGATTGGCTGGCTGGCTTTATGCCAGGGATAATCAGCGAGAAAACAGCCGACCTGATTTTCAAGGAGGTCAATTCCTCGACGACTGAACTGAAAAAAACCTTAGAAACATACAAAAGGCCAATTTCTTTTCCTCTTAAATCCAGGCTAAGTTATTCTGTTTCGGCGCGCCATTTCGCTAACGGCGTCGGTTATAATGTGGCTGGCTGGGTGGAGGGCTCTGACCCGAAATTGAAAAAAGAAGTAATAATTGTTGGCGGCCATTTTGACCATTGCGGCCAGCATCTGGGGCTTCTCTTTCCAGGAGCCAATGATAACGCCAGCGGCTCAGCCGTTGTGATGACCTTGGCCAAGGCCTTTGCTTCTTTGACTCCTAGGCCAAAAAGGTCGGTCATGTTTGTTCTGTTTGGAGGAGAAGAGATGGGTCTGCAGGGTTCAACCTATTTAGCCCAGCACCTGCCAGCTGGTTTTGAAAAGGTTGCGGCCATGGTCAATTATGATATGACCGGGGAAGGGGATGGAGCCTCCTGTGGCTTAAGCGCCGAGCCGGCTGAACTCAAAGAAGCTTTGGCAAAAGCCAATGAGGAAATAAATATAATCAGGGCGATGAGAGTTATCCGGGAGGTTGGGGTTCGCTCCTCTGATTTTGCCCCGTTTTTCAGGCAGGGTATTCCTTGCGTGAGTTTCAGTTCCAACGGACCCCACTTGGCTTACCATCAAACGGGCGACACGATTTACCGAATTAATCCCGAAATTATGACCAGTATCGCCCGAGTTTCTTTGCTGGCTGTTTATTTCCTGGCCAATAGATAAGAAAGCTCCTCCTCTCCCAAGTTTATTCTCACTCATTCAATAGCGACCAAAACCCTTTTAACCGGGCGGCCCATTCCTGCGAAGGTCGGCAGGAAAAGAAGTTACTCCATTTTGGCCTCAATTCAAAATCCTCTTCGCTCTTAAATGAATCTTCTGTTCTTTGAAAATTTATCTTCAATGCTGTGACTTAAGGGCTTTGTATGGGTGAAGCTGGAGAATTAAAGGCGCCGGAAGGCCGGAAGGCAGCCCTTCGGCGCGGCCTTTTAGAAGAAACGCTCTCGGGTTGCTGTCACATTTTATTTTTATTCGTCTAATTATTAATCAAATTAGCCTCATGGACAATAAACCCGCCTGAGGCGAATTCGCTAAAAGGTGCATTTATGTAATTTTTTTTACGCCCCAAGAAAGTCGGAAGAACCTCAATGCTTGATATGGAGCGCACCCAGTTGCGTCTTTTTTAGAAGAAAAAGAAACGTACGGCCACAAAAATTAAGAAGAGCCCGTAAAACAGTTTAACTCTCCCTGCCGGCATCTTTATATTAATCTTGGCGCCCAAGACAGTCCCTAAAAGAAGACCCGCCGCCAACCAAGCGGCAATTCTAATATCCAGTGTTCCTGCCTTGTAATAATAAATGACTCCCGGCAAGCCAATGGGAGGAAGCAAAGCTGCTAAGGAAGTAGCAATAGCTCTTTTAGGCGGATAGTGCAGGAAAAGCACCAGAAAAGGCACGATAATATTGCCGCCGCCAATACCAAACATGCCGGCCATCACCCCGGCCACCAAACCTATGCCGATGAGAGCTAAAAAACGGGGCTGAGGCTGATTATTTTCATCTGGTTCGGGCTCAGGAAGATAGCTTTCCCCTCGAAATTTTTTTAATTTTTCCAGCGGTTTGATGAAAGTCCAGCTGACATAAAGGCAAAAAAGGGCATAGAGCTTGCGCATAAGCTCTGCCGGAAGGGTGTGGGCCAGCCAAGCACCAAGAATAACTGACATCAATAAGCCGGTGGCCAGAAAAGTGGCCGCCCGCAAGTCCAGAATGCGGGCCCGATAATAGGCTATAACTCCCAGAATGCCTACAGGCAGCATGATGGCTGCCAGGGAGGTGCCGGTGGCTTTAACCAAGGGAAAGCCGGCCAGAAGAACCAAAGCCGGCACCATAACTATCCCCCCACCAATGCCAAAAAGGCCGGCGAAAACACCCGCAATAATTCCCGTGATGATAATCACTAAATTAGACATCCCCGTCATTATACTAAAAAACGACTACCAGAATAGAGTTTGTTATGAAGACATGTTTTTCCAGGAATTCATACCCCAGATCGACACGACCTGCAAGACAAGGGCAGCCAAAGAGTTCCGGGCCGTCGCTGGCCTATCTATGGGCGGCCGGGGCCAGTTAGTTTATGCTCCGCGCCATCCTGAAATGTTCGCGACCGCCGCTATCTTCAGGGCCGCGGTGTGGACAGAAAAAGAAATAATAAACACTCCGGAACTCGTCGCTTGATTTATTGATATCAATTTTTAAATAAAAAAGATTAAAATAAACAGCGACCATAGAGGCTTTCGACGTTAGACGCGCTCCATGAAGACTGGAAAGACTGAGGAGAAAATGATTCCGGTGGCCATCGCCAAGGTTGTTTACCCCGGCAAGAGTTTGGGCCAGGCCGAAGGAAAAGCCGTTTTTACGGATGAGGGATTGCCTGGGGAGTTGGTTCTGGTTGAACCTAAGAAAATAAAAAAAAGCTATATTGAAGGGACAACCCGGGAAATTCTTGAGGCCTCGCCGCGGCGGCAAAAGCCGCGCTGCGAACATTATCGCGCCTGCGGCCCCTATCAGGTGATGGGCTATGAATATCAATTGGAAATAAAAAAGAATCAACTGGAGGAAATTTCTAGCCGGCAATTGCACCTGTCCTCATTGCCGCTGACGGTCATTCCCAGCCCTCTCACTTGGGGATATCGTAATCGAGCTCATTTTCATTTGCTCTGGAAAAGCCCGCGACCCGTTTTAGCTTATCATCAGCCTGGTTCCCTCCACGAATTTGTCCGAGTTGAGGAATGTTTTCTTTTGCCTGAAAAAGTGAACGATTTATTACCGCCGCTACTGTCGCTTCTTGAGACGAGCGGGCTAAAGTCAATCAAAGAGGTGGAAATCCGCTATAGCTTCTTCAGCCAGGAAATCCTCTTAGTCCTTTTTATCGAACCCGATGGCCCAATCTCCTCCGAAAAGATTCCCCCGGCTGGTAATTCGCCCGTACCCGAGGTCTCTTTGAAAATATCGCGGGGCGCATCGCCCGATTCTTCCATCTCCTCGGCCGAGCCGCAGCGGCTGAGGGAAGAATCGAGTTTAAGGCCACCAAACGAGGAATTAGCGGAAATGTTGTCAACTGACGGGCCAAAACCAAAACCTTTCTTGCCTGCTTCTTCAGTCTCAAAATTAAATAACCTCGCCCAGCTTCAGGAACTAAGCCAACTTTTAGCTTCCCTGCCGATAGCCGGAGCCGTGGCTATTATCAGAAAAAATAGAAAGCAAGAAGAACAGGCTCTTTTTGGCCGGCCTTTACTCTGGGAGAAGGTCCAGGGAATTCACTACGCGCTCGGACCTCAGACTTTTTTCCAGGTTAACCCGGCTGGCCTCGACCAGCTTCTCAGCGACCTAAAGGCTATACTCTCGCTTTCAGGCAGGGAGCGATTAGCTGACCTTTATTGCGGAGTGGGCACATTCGGCCTGGCCTTAGCTTCGCAGGCTGCTGTCGTCTATGGAGTTGAACTCCTGCCCGCAAATTTAGCCCTCCTCAAAAAGAATCTTAACGAAAATCAAATCAGCAATTTCATTGTCGCCCCTGGGATGGCCTCTCATTGGGCTGAAAAAATCCTGTCTCAGGGCATAGATATCGCCATTGTTGACCCGCCGCGGCGCGGCCTAGAAACAAAGGTTACCCAGGCCTTGATGCGTTATCCGTCTCGACATCTGCTTTATCTTTCCTGCAACCCCGCTACCCAAGCTCGCGACTTGGGCGAGCTTCTTCGAGTCTATAAATTACGGGCAATTCGTCTTTATGATTTTTTCCCGCAAACACCCCACATCGAAACCCTATCCATCCTTGAGGCTAAAAACTAACCCCCGCTGGACTCATGATTTTAAATTCTTTAAAATGCCGAGTCATTTAAATTAGCTATAACCTGATTACTCCGCTTCTTTTTCCCCGTGATACTGGAAAATATCTCTGGGCCTTAACGACTCACCCTCGCTGCCCTCTTGTTTATTAGCCCTCATTATCTTTAAAGGAAGGGCAGTGGTCATGAAAAGAATAGTTCTTAGACGTGGTGAATTCGGCTCGCTTCGATTTCTTGTAAAGCGAATGGCCGAGCGAAGCTTTCTCTGCCATTTTCTCTGCCATAGAAAGCGGGCGGCTTAAAGGATTTACCGTTCTCCCGTGTTTTGTGTAAGTGAAGCTGGAGAATTAAAGGCGCCGGAAGGCCGGAAGGCAGCCCTTCGGCGCGGCCTTTTAGAAGAAACGCTCTCGGGTTGCTGTCACATTTTATTTTTATTCGTCTAATTATTAATCAAATTAGCCTCATGGACAATAAACCCGCCTGAGGCGAATTCGCTAAAAGGTTTATCTATGTAACTTCTTTACCCACAAGAAAGTCGGAAGACCCATAAAATGAAATCAGCTGACGGGGATTAGCTAACGGGCGCATTGAAATATCTTTTTTTACCCCCAAAGAAGTCGGAAGAAGCGAATTTACCTATCAAGATTGGGGAGGAGATTTCTCTTCTGCCGGAAGCGGCCGGCGAGCTGCCCACAGGCCGCCTGAATATCCAACCCTTTAGACCGGCGGACGGTCACCTTAACGCCTTTTTCCTCCAGCCATTGGCGAAAAGCCGCCACTTCTTCCGGGTAGGGAGTTTTATAAGGGAGGCCGGCGACTGGGCTATAAGGAATAAGATTTATTTTCGCCCGCAGGCGTCGAGCAATTTTAACCAAAGAAGCGGCGTCGGCCGAGGAATCATTAACTCCAGCCAGAAGGACATATTCTAAGGTCATCAGCCGACCAGTCGCCCGGACATACTCCTCACAGGTCCTTAGAACTTCTTCCAGCGGATACTTTCGGGCAATAGGAACCAGGCGTTGCCTTAGTTCATCAGACGCAGCATGAAGAGAAAGGGAAAGGTTAATTTGTAAGCCCAGTGATTGGAGCTTTTTTATGCCAGGGACAAGTCCGCAGGTAGAAATGGTTATCCGCCGAGCCGCGATCCTTAAGGCCTCAGGAGAATTCATTATCTCCATAGCCCGCGCCAGGGCCGGGAAGTTATCAAGCGGCTCCCCCATGCCCATGAAAACAAAATTAGTCAAGGCCAATTCCCAATCATGGCGGAGGAAAAGAATTTGCCCGACAATTTCAGCCGGTGTAAGGTGGCGAATAAACCCGGGAAGGCCGGAAGCGCAAAAAACGCAGCCAAACTTACACCCCACCTGGGTGGAAAGACAAAGGGTGCGGCGGGCACCGGACGGGATGAGAACCGTCTCAATGAAGTGGCCGTCATCGAGCCGGAAAAGATACTTTATGGTCCCGTCACGCGACTCATAACAGGTTTCGAGTTCAAAAGGTCTGAGGAGGAAGCGGTTGGCGAGCTCCTGGCGAAGGGAGGCGGGCAGGTCAGAGGCTTCTGCCCAATTGTTAATTCCCTTTTGATAAACCCACTTCACTACTTGTCGGGCTCGATAGGCTGGCTCACCGAGAGCCTCAATTGCCTGGCGCAGCTCTTCTAAGGATAAATCGCCAACAAACTTCTTTACCATTTCCTTAATTTGTGCCATCTGAGGGAAGAGAATCAATAAATTAATTAATCAAGGACGCTTCTCGCGCTCGGTGATTTTTTTATAAGGAACGGGGATATACTGAACCGAGGGTCGTTGAGGTGTGGCTTGCGGGAAGAGTTCCATCAGAGAATAAATCTCCTCGGGCATTTCGCTGGAAACAGGCAGGCCAAGCTTTTGAGCTTCTTCAAACGTTAAAGGATAATCATGGGTCCAGCGGCCTTCGGTCAATATAGTAGCCAGGTTCTCAGCGCTTTCGCGGTCAGTGCGGCTGGCAATCAACTCCGTGACAAACTCCTTCATCTGACGCAAAGCCTTTGCCGCAACATCAGCTAAAATAAGCGTCCGGTCATCGATTTCGCTGACCGGCTTTTCCTTGACCACCTTTAAGATGGAGGCCGCCGGATATTCGCCAAGCTGTGGGTCTACCGGGCCGAGAACGGCATTCGGGTCCATGACAATTTCATCCGCCGCCAAGCAAATCAACGTACCACCGGACATGGCATAATGAGGAACAAAAACAGTTACTTTCCCCTTATGGCGAACCAAAGCCAGGGCAATTTGCTCGGTGGAAAGAACCAGGCCACCGGGCGTATGGACGATGAGGTCAATAGGCATATCTTCAGGCGTCAAGCGGACCGCGCGCAGCACCTCCTCGGAATCGTTGATGTCAATGTAGCGCATCAAAGGAAAACCAAGAAATTTCATCGTCTCCTGACGGTGAATCAGCGAAATAACCCTAGATTGGCGTTTTATTTCTAGCCGGCGCATCAACGACAACCGCCTGTTTTCCAGCACTCTGCGCTGGATGACAGGAAGCAGGGAAACAATAATAAGAAAAACCCAGAAGAGACTCCAGAGACTACTCATCGCGGAATTCATCTTCCCCTCCTGAAAAAAACCTGAACATTTTTGACTGCGGGTTTTCCCTCAATCTACCATCCCTAAGAAGTCAAATCAGCTCTCCACGCTTTTTATCTCACTAACTATTTTGGTAAGAACTGCGACTTAATATTGGCACAATTTACTCCTCTCTTCAACTTAATGATTTGACCACCAGCTTTCGGCCTCGGCTATTTCAACTTTCATGACGAACACCGACCATTTCTCAATCTTAAAATATATAATCGGGAACGGCTTTTTAAGGTGAGAGTTTCCTCTGTTTGGATTTAACTTTTTCCAGTCACTTTGGAACTAAGCCTCATACTTATATTAGATATTTGACATGGGACGCACATAGTTGGCACCAATTTATGGCACCGATTCATGAAATAATCAGCAAGTTGACTGGCAGCCGAAAGGGAGAATTGGCTGCCTCAAGGCAATGAATAAAAATTGAGCCAGAATATTTTCCGGGGTCAAGACCAGAGGCATTAACCTGAACCATCAGTTTAGAGTTGCCCAGTCCAGAAGGGGGAATGACCGATAACCAGTCATCACTCGCCTCCGTCCACCAGGAAAAAGGATAATCCTCCGGGAAAGAAAGAGAGATTTCCTTGGTTTTTATTTTAGCTCCTCGGGAGCCAGCAAAGACAAGGGAAATTTGAGGTTCGGAGATGCTTAATCGAGTGTGGCGGAGAAAATCGCCCGCTTCAGCCCGGCGAACATTCATTTCTCCCTCATTTTTAGTCACCCTGTCGACCACAATCCCCTTCGCCACATTTTTTAATCCGCCCCGACTATTTATCATGTCGCGGCCAGCCGTGAGCCATTTTTCTATGCCGGGAAAGTCAGGATGATGGCGAGCATTATTATCGATAGGATAAAGAATATACTTGGCGGCCCAGTAATCGAGGGCCACAGGGTCCTGGCTGGCTAAGAGTTGATTGGCCCGGAACGTGGTCGCGGCGGGGTAGCCAGTGAGAGAACCATGGGAGACCCAAATGGCATCAATTATGTTCAGCACAGGAGTGATAACTGAAGCGATCATCTTGCCGCAGGTTTCTCCGAGGCCCGAATAGTGGCGATAACCACTGTAACCATCGGCCATGGATACCAGGCCATAAAAATGCTTTAAACTGGCCGTTATTTCCGAGCCTCCAGTATCATGATGCTTAAGAACAGGGACGTTAATTAATTTAAGATTCTGGGAATAAGTTCCTCCCTGCCACACTCCCTCGCGCAACTCCACCCGATGACCCCCAGCGGTCGTAAAACAAGGGTAGGATACATCTTCGAAGCGCCGGTAGCCGTTAGTCATATGGTCATTCTGGCTGATAAAAACACTCCTGACGGGGTCGAGCAGGAAATAAGAAACCCTCCGGTCATTAAAAATATTATTTACCAAATAGATGAAACTATGTCTTTCATCATTGGCGTTAGCTCGGACACTGGAATCACCATAGGCCGCACTGGTATCGCAGGCCAAGCTGCCCCGACCTTGACCATTTTCCAAGATAACTACCTCGCGAGCGAACCCGTCAGGATGACTAAGAATTCGTTCGACCAAGCCCCGGATAAGGTCGCTATTTGTACAGCCACGATACTTCCATTGCGCGTTAACCTTGATTAGGACGATATCATCTGGTGCAATCAGGCCCTGAGGACCAGCCAAATAGTGGTCTGATTTAGACTGATAAAACTTGAGGCCAGCCTCGGCCATCAAATAAAGGAGTGAATCTAAACCGAGATGCAAATTGGGTTTGGCTGGATTATAGAAGGGGTCGTCCGGAATGTTTTTAACCCAGAAGAGGTCGTTAAGAATGGCCGTGGCTTTAGCCTCAGGGGGTCTTAGCTGAGTCATATATGGAGAAATAAAACCCCCTGCCAGGAAGCGAAGGAAATCGCGCCTTGTCCAGTTACCAGCAATCGCGGGGCGGAAGCTTTGCCTTGTCTTTTGCTTCTTTTTGGCCATCAAATAATTCCTTTTTTATATTATAATTGCCATTGAATTTAATAAATAAGCTGAAACTGGCATGAAACCTGTTTTATAAGGAGATGTTCTCAACCCCTAAAAAAAAGGCAATGAAGGCCAGAAGGATAGCCTGAAGTTCGAGCTCCCGGGGATGAACCGCTGCCGCCACATCCAGGGAGCAATGATGATAATCAAAGTATTTCTGAGAGTCAGGAATGACGCTTCCCAGAAGGGCGCCTTGCTCAGCCAAGGGTGCTATATCAACCCCTCCCCCACCATTTCTAATCCAGTGCAGGCCAAGCTCGCGGAGAACATTTTCCACTAACCTTAAAGCTTGTAAATCCTTTTCATTACGGCCGAAAGCCAGCCCTAAAGGCAAGAAGCCGCCACGGTCCTGCTCCAGAGCGGCCAAATGCTTTTCTTGTTTTCGTTCCGCCGCCGACGCATAAGCTCTGCCCCCTGTGCCACCAAATTCTTCGTCCATAAAAAGAACCGCTCTGATTGTCCTTTTTGGCCTAAGGCCCGAGGCTTTGATTAGCCTGAGAGCTTCGATTACGGCCGCGCAACCAGCAGCATCGTCATGGGCGCCGTCGCCCAAATCCCAGCTATCAAGGTGCGCTCCGAGCAAAATAATCTCCTCAGGCTTTTCCTTGCCAGTAATCTGACCAATAACATTGGCTGAAATAACGGGCGGCAAGGTCTGGCAGCTTAGCTCAAGCTCCACTTCCAAATCCGGGTCCTTTTGGAGCCAGCGGCTTAGAAGCTCCGCATCCAGAGAACTTATGGCCGCCGCTGGAATTTGCGGATACCGTTCGTCATAAATCATCTGGCCGGTATGAGGCTGTCTATCCAGCCGAAAAGTGAGCGAGCGGGTGAGAGAGGCCACCGCACCAACCCGCGCCGCTTGCGAAGCACCCCTGACTCGAAATTGGGCAGCCCGGCCATAAGCGGCAAAGCTGTCAAGAAGCGTTCGGTCCATGGCGACGTTATAAAAAATAATCCGGCCCCGGGCTTTTTCCTTTAACGCCTCGAGCGCCTCGAAGGACTGAACCTCAAGGACCTTAGCTTTTAACCCACCTTGAGGTGTCGCGATGCTATTACCCAGGGCGCAGATAGCTAAATCTTTTTCTCCTAGCTTAGAACTAATGAGACGGGCCTTCTCCCTTTCGCCTCTAACCCAGCGCTTTACCTCAACCGGTTCCTTTTTAACTTGGTCCAACCCGAGCTCTTTCATCAGGCTAAACGTTAGCTCCACCGCTTTGGCGGCTTGAGGGCTTCCCGTTAACCGCCCGCCGGCTGAAGTTATGATTTTTAAAAACTCGTAAGCGCGCTCTTCCTTTAGACCCAAGTCCTTAATTTTGAGGGCCACATCTCTATATTGGGAGACAATCAACTCTTTCTTGTCTTGAATCCCCAGAGATGAGCCAGAAGGAACAGAAGCGAAAGAAAAAATGGCCAATTTTGAGAAACCGCAGATGAGGAGGAAAACCAGGCTTAATAATGAACGAAAGTGTCTTTGATAATATTTCCGCTGATTAATATGATACTTAATTAGTCTCATTTAATCTGACCTTGACCAACCATTTAAAATACTAAGCTTAAAAATCCTTTATAGCCAGAAGCAGCTCCTAAATCAATCTTTATTGCCTAAAATTGGTGCCAACTCACCTATTTACCTAATTTTTATAAAACGAGGTAAAGGGAAAGGCCGGGAGAAGGTAATTTGTTTTAATATTACCCGGAAAGCCAGGGAGGCCCGTCCCCGGGCAACGATAACGACGAAGACGAAATGGCGAGGCCATAAGGGGACAGGGAACTTCCGGGCTACGTTTAGGAGCAAGGAAGCAAGTTTCGCAGGCTCGGAGTGAAGCGAAGACGAAACGGCGTTAAAAACCTGAGTGGGAGCAACGCCCTCCCGACATCTCCGCACCTAACCCACACGACATGGAAGAGGGTCATTTTATTCTTGGTTCCTCAGGCTTTTTTTCGTATCTCGAAGATTACTATTAACCTTCTCTTAATTATTTTGGTAATATAGGGGAGCTGGGCCTCAGGCCGAGGAGTTGGCCATGGATTACGAAAACTTAACTCCCCCGCTTTATCAAGAAAAGCAAACCTTTTCTTTGCCGTGGCTAAAATATCTTTTGATCCTTCCGGCAGCCATTGTCTGGTATATCTTTTTCCAGCAAATCTTATTAGACAAACCCATAGGCAAAAATCCGGCTCCTGATTGGGTCGTCCTTTTGATCACCCTTTTTATTGGCGTTGGGCTACCGCTTCTTTTTTTTCGAACCCAACTCGAGCTTGCGGTCCGCAGCGACGGCTTCTATTATCGCTTCCTTCCTTTTCAGCGACGTTTTCGCCGCCTCCTTTGGAGCGACATTGACCGTTATGAAAAAATAACCTTCTCGGCGATTAAAGATTTCGGTGGCTATGGTGTACGCTCGCATAAAGGAGAAACCGTCTATATTATTCAGGGTAATCAAGGCCTGAGGTTTTATCTGCGCAACGGAAAAAGGGTCGTCTTTAGCGCCTCTCGCATTGATGAACTTCAGCAAGTCATAAACTCTGTTTCCGGCCAATAAAGGCTATTTCGGCTGCGCCATAAGCAAAAAGACCAAAAGCGCCAATAAACCCGATATCAATAACGAGGATCCTATTTGATGGTAGATTTCTTTTCGAATTCTTTCATCAGCTCAGCTCTTTTTTTTGTCGTATCCAGATAAATATGAAGATTTATAATCTCTTCAGCCATGGCCGCAGCTATTTGTCCAATGCTTTTGCCATCCCACTCTTCTCCCGTTTTTTCGGCGACGAATTCCGCCAGTTCTCTCTTAATCACCAGCCGCAAAATAGACTGAGGGTCAGGAATAATTGAAAGTTTCATGATAGAAAGCACGCGAGCATATCTTTTATAAAAGACAGCATCTATTTTCTTTTCTTGAAAGGCTTTTGTGCTTTCGGCCATCAGCCTCTGAAGAGCCTTGTCCACGGCATCAAAACCGCCACTGCCAGTCATAGCCATGTCGCGAAAAGTGGTGATAATCATGTCAAGAAGGACATAGCCATCTTGGCCGGGATTATCTTCAGCTAAAAGATTAAGCGAAAACAAACCAACAAATCCTAAAAAAAGCATCCGGCGAAGCATCGGAAACCTCCTTTGATTCTTTTAAACAATTTAATAAAAATTTCTCGATTGCCCCCTCCCGAAAAAGCTGGATAATCTTTTTCTCTAACTCAGAGGATTTGACCTTTTTTTTCGAAGGCCATGAAAAGGCCTCCTCCTGTAAAGGGCAAGACTGAGTTAGAGCAAGGTTTAAGGTCGTGGCTATCACTTGGGATAGAGAAGAAATTTTGGGCTCAGATGATGAAGTTGGCTCGGGCAAGGGAGGGGAATTCGATAAGGATAATCTCTGTTCCAGGAAATCTTTTAGTGCCGCCCATTCAGTTTCGACACCCTTGGGTCGGGGAAGGGAAAGCCAGATAATTAGAGCCACAATTATTAGAACCAGGGCGGTCGAGATTAAAAGAGCTCGCTTCTTCTGCCAATAAATAAAAGATGAACTGTAACTTTTTTCTTCTTTTAATCTCGTTCGTAGCTGTGAAGTAAAGTTAGACCTGCGGAAAAAGTCTAAAGCCTCCTTCTTCTCTTCTTCAATAAGCTTTTTTATTTGCGCTAAGGTTTCATCAGAGGTTTTTTCAGCCATTTTTTTTCTCCTGAATAAGTCTTAAAAGGCTTTGCCGCGCTCGATTTAGCCTGGACATAACCGTCCCTTTCTTTATCTGCAGCACGGAAGCAATTTCTTCATAAGAAAGGTCGCCATATTCCCTTAAGATAAGAATTTCTTTTTGTCTCCGCGGCAGCCGGCTGATAGCTCCTTTTAAAATCTGTCTGAGTTCCTTTTTTTCGAGAAGCGTCTCTGGGTTCATCCTTTCCTTAAAATCAGCCTGGCTCTCCAAAGATAGCCGACACCTGGAGCGGCTCTTTTTCTGGTAATCAAGACAGGTGTTACGGGTAATCCTTAAAAGCCATTCCTTAGCCACCGCCGGGTCTTTAAGAGTTTTTATCTTCTTTAAGGCTTTAAGATATACCTCCTGGCTAAGGTCTTCCGCTTCGGCCGGGTCGCGAGCAAAGCCCAGGCAAAGGCGAAAAACCAATTCCTGATAAGATAATAGCATTTCGAAACGGTCTCCTCGCCCTATGGCTTCCTTTTCTTGTGGTTGCACGCCTGACTACCTCAGCGGGTTTAGCGGACGCTATTTTTCTTCAATTATAAGCTAACCTCCTCATAATCCTAAGCCGAGTCTTCTTTCCCTTTATTAAAAGACGACTCTCCCAAGAATTTATTCTGTTTTTTTATCGGCCCGGATAATTTTTCTGGAAGCCGAGCTGCGGGAAATCCCTTTTAAGCCGACATCGGTCGTTTTTAAGGTGGGAATAATGGCTTAAAAATCCTTATTTCTCTCATTTTTGGATGTCAAGAAAAGGGCATCGCTCCATTTAAAATCCCTTCATTATTTCTTAAAATCTTGGCACTGTGGCTTTTCAAAGCTGATATAGACAACGTAATCCCAATAAACCGCTTTATCCTTCGCGATAGAATATAAGGGAGCTTGCTTTCAGGAGAAAATTTGCGGTTAAATAGGTTGAATAAAAAGAGGTGAAGAGAACCTAACAAAAAAAGACCAATGTTTAACTTGCTTATGTTTTAATTTTAAAAAAACTAAGCTTGAGATTCAATTTGCAAAAAAAGGTAGGACCATGAGGAAACAAAAAGACTTTTGGAAAGCCCGGGTAATTGTTACCATCGCAGGACTCATTATCATTTTTCTCTGTTTCGCTTCCTTTGTCCCCGCTTCTTTCAATCAAGCCTCTCCATCTTCGCCCCTCGAAGATATAGAAAAATTTATTGATGCCTGGGACAGAGGTGATTATCTGTTGGCTCTCAAGGGCTTTGAGAACCTCCTTCTCAGTTCTCAAGAGGAAGCTGTCTTCGAAAGAATCGCCCTAATTACTGGTTCTCTTTTCAAGATAAAACAGGTCGCCCCTGATGGCCGCAATCCTCGTTTTTCCTCCGACGGTAAATATCTGGCCATCGATTCGGGGCCGAGGGAAGCACCCCAGGTTTTAATCTTCCGAGCAGGACAAGATTTCGAGAAAATAGCCGAGCTTAAAGCCTTGAGGGCCGTTTTTTCGCCTGCCGGCCCATTCCTGGCTTATCTTCAATTGCCGGAAACAGGAGAAATTGTCAGCTTAAGAAAGGAATTAGCTCAATTGAGCTCTTCTCCGAGCCCTGACCGGGCGAAGATCTTTTCTCTTCAAGCTCGCCTGACTCTTCTTGAAGCCCAAGAGGCAACCCTGGTGTTGAGAGACCTGGAAAGCAGGGCGGAAAGACTCCTTAATACGGGCTCTCTCTTCAAAAGCGAAATAGTTTTCAGTCCTGACGGGCAGCAGATTTATTTTGTGGGAGGAAAAAGCGATGAATTCGACGCCAACCAGGTCTATAAGGTCTCCATTCCGCCTGGTTCGAACGAGCCTAAGCCAGAACCTGTAACCTCAGGCCCTGGTTTTAAGATCAATCCTCTGGTGGTCCCCGGCGGCCGCTTTCTGCTTTACCAAAATTCATCAGCAGACCCTTTCGCCCGCCGAGCCTTAACGCCTCGGGGCGAAGGCCAAACACCAGAGACGCCACGGCCGACATTCTCGGGTCAATTCTCCCGCCAGCCAGCTCGCTCCTTCACTGTTCTTGACCTTAAAAAGGGAGAGGCTAAAACCTTTGAGGGCGGCTCTATCGACCTATCCCCTCCAGGGGATAGCCTCGCTTTTGTCGGACGAGAAGGCAATGAAAATATCCTTAATTTAATAAGGCTTGATGATTCGCTAAATATCATTCCGCTTAAAAAAACCACCGCTTCCCTTGCCTCCCCTTCATATTCTCCCGACGGCCGGCAGTTGGCCTTCGAAATCTCAATTGACGGCAACAATGAAATTTATCTTCTTGACCTTGAAAACAAAAATGAACGCCGCTTAACGCGGGAGCTTCAGCCTGACCGTCAGCCCCGTTTTCTTTCGGCCAAAAAGCTGGTGGCTATAAAAGGCGAACCCCGTCACAGTCGGTCTTACCTTTATGATTTATCCACCGGAAAAGCCTTGCGAATTTTCCATAATGAGAGTATCAGAACGATCGCCCCCGAATATGAATGGGCCTATCACCCCGCCGGAAAAGCCATGGTCATTGTCGCCGACTACGACGGTGATACCATTTCACCCGAAAGAGGCGTTTACTGGGTTGACCTAACAGCCAAAGTCTCTCCAGAAGAGCTCGGGCAAAGAATCAAAAAACAACATGAAGCCGAGGCTTCCCTGAGAGCCAAGGCTCAGGAATTCATTAAGCCGCTGGAAAAACCAATAAGAGAAGTAATAGCTGGCATCTCCCGACGAAGGCTTTATGAATATCAAAAAAACCTGTTTGATTTCGATTCCAAACACGTGACCCAGCCAGGAAATCTCAAAGCCGTTGAATATATTCAAAAAACCTTCGAATCCTTCGGCTATCAAACCGAACTTCAATGGATTCCGGACCGGCCTAATAAGACAGCCAATGTGGTGGCGGTGCTCAAGGGAACAGAAAATCCTGACCTCTATTATGTCCTGAGCAGTCATTTCGACTCCAACGCTCGCGGCCCAGGGGCGGACGATAATTCATCGGCCACGGCTGTGTTGCTCGAAACAGCGCGTCTTCTGGCCAAACGACCCTTGCCTTCCAGTTTAATCTTGGCGGCTTTTACCGGAGAAGAAGCTGGCTTCTGGGGCAGTCGCGAGTTTGTCCGGCTGGCCCAAGAGAGAAAACTTCGTGTTTTGGGTGCGATCAATAATGATATGATTGGCTGGACCGAAGACCATCGCCTCGATAACACCATTCGCTACGCTAATGCTGGCTTACGCGACCTAATGCATGCGGCCTCGATTGGTTTTTCCCGCATGGTTACTTATGATTCGCACTATATTCGAGCCACTGACGCTGTGCCGCTTTATGAAGCCTTCGGCAATGTTGTCGCCGGCCTTGGTTCCTATCCTGTTCTTGGCAATCCTTATTATCATACCGCCTTGGACCGGCTGGAAGTAGTCAATCAGGAGCTGATTGAAGAAGCCACCAAATTCATGATTGCCTCGGTAATGATGATGACCTCCAGCCCCTCGCCTGTCCGGCACGTTGAAGCCACTTTTAACCCCGACGGTACGGTGAAGATAACCTGGTCACCTAACCCCGAAAAAAACATCGCCTCCTATGAGGTTGTCTGTCAGGTGGGAGAAAAAGGCCCGCTGATAAAGAAAAAAGTAAAGGAAACACAGCTTACCCTTAAAATTGACAGCGCTCCGCAGGCCTCGTTTAGCCAGCCTGAACTAACCAGCAAAGGTGCTGCCGTGAAGATCATTGTAAGAGCGGTCAATCGCCTTGGCCTACCCAGTTGGGACCATCAGATAGGGTCATAATAACTTCCTTAGAAGTCACCAGCCGCTTTTTGTTTAACTTGAAGTTTACCCCGAAAATTGGACAGATGTTTAAAGTGCATCTCGCCCTGCTTTCGGGAGAAGGTAGCCGTAATAAAATGCCCGAAATATGATACCTTCATAACGCGATATCTAAAGCCAACCTGCCCCTGGAAATCGTTTAGAAGGAAAAGGGGCTTGCTCAATTATTTACGGAATCCGTGGTTCATCCTGACCAAATTTCTTGTCGAGTCATTAGGAGAAGTTTAGCCTTCTCTAGCAGATAACGACCTCATTTAGCCCTTAGCTATAGGATACCCTAGGAAATATAAGTTTTAACCTTGTCCCAGCGTTAGGCTGAAACGAGGTGGGAACTAAGAATTGTCTGGGGAGCACAATAGCTGTTAGAGAAAGATGCTCGAGGTAGGAAAAATTGTTTTTCTTATTTCGAGAAGCTAAAATCATATCAAAGAGCAATGGTAAACATGCGCCTTAATCCCCTGTTTACAGCCCAACAGGTGGGGGAGCCGGGGCGTTTTGGAGGGAGTACTCTGTGGTCAAAAAAAAGAAACATCCTCAATGGATCTTCTTTTTTTTAATTCTGCTTTTTTATGCCGGCGTATTATCCTATATTATTTATCGCAACGACTTTTATCAATGGGACTTTAAAACTTATTATTATGCTGGCAAAGCTCATGCCCTTGGCCTTAATCCATATGGGATTACTAACCTTTCCAAGTTGGCCAAACAGCAAATTCGCTTTTATTTTCGCTACCCCCCATATACTCTTTGGTTTTTTCGTTTTTTTTCTTTATTTAAATATAAAACAGCCTATTATTTATATCTTTTTGCTAAATTAATTCTTCTGGCGGCTATTTACTATATCTGGGTTCGCATACTCCTTAAATCCAATGTCAACTTATGGTTTTATCCTTTTTCTTTATTGGCTTTTAACAGTTGTATTTTTGTTGACCTCATGTCAGGCAATATCGCTATCTTCGAGTATTTTTTTCTTTGGCTCAGTTTTATTTTCTTTTTAAACCGACGCCCATTCTGGTTTTGTCTTTTGGTGCTTGTGGCTGCAAGCTTTAAATTTACGCCTATTTTCTTTCTTTTACTCCTTTTGTTTGACGATAAGCCGAGGAAATATATTTACCTGGCAAGTTCCTTCTCCGTCTTCGCCACTGGACAACTAATATATTATTTTACAGACCCTCTATATGAAGATTTCCTGCTACGAAATCGTAATTTAGAAAAGGGTTGGGCAAACCCATCGCTACTATCAATGACTAAGAGTTTCATTGAAGGCTTATTCAGTCTATTTAAGCATCAACCTCCGTTTTTTGTCTCCATTTCTATCTTTGCTCTTATCATCGCAGCGATTCTTTATCTGAGCTGGAAGGCATGCGCTGTTCTCAAATCGACGGGGACAATCGCTGATGAAGATAAAAGAAGATGGTTGATAATGAATTTTTGCTTAATTTATGCCCTCCTAGTTCCTCGCTTTGTTGCTTATTCTCATATAATTTTAATAGTTCCTGCCTATTTTGCTATGCAGCACATACTGTCTAAAAGCGAAGCCTTCTGGCTAATGCTGGTGCTAATTTCACTCCAGACGCCAGACCGTGCTGGCCCGCCGCGTCTTGAAATTGCCTATAATTTTATCTGGACTTACCACTCTATCCTTATAGCTGTAGTTCTTTGGGCTCTATATCAATATAAAATTATTAAACGTGATATTACCCCATAGGAGGGTTGGGGGTGAGGAGGGGTTGACTAAATCTTTCAGTTTGATGCTTTAAGGTTTTACAGGGCAAGGTTCTTTGGCCACCTCATAATAGGCTGCAAGAATATTTAAGTTTTTTGTTATCCAGACAAGAATAAGGCTCGCTATGAGGCGTCATAATCCAAGAATATCTAAAAATGGGAAATGGGGAAGGTGTCACCGATTAGGGAAGAATAAAGTGGCGAATCTGGCGGTGATTGTTGGCCTCCATAACTAAGGAATATAACCCAGGGGTTAATTCACGGGCTTTATAGTGCAGTTGATGAATTCCCAGGTTTGAAATAAGCTTATCCAGAATTACGGTGCAGCGCTGACCATTAGAATTAAGAAGAGATAAGCGCACTTTGGAAGCCAGAAAAAGGTTAAAGCTAAGGTCAATTGTGCGGTCTTTGTTTACCCGCGGTTCATGGAGATTGAACCCGCGACTTATGGCTTCATCATCTTCGATGATGCTTTGCGCTAACTTAGCTAACGCCCCTGGCTCAGAGTTTTCGTAATAGGGGTTACCAAGCTCAGCCCACCGCCAATAAGAAAAGTCAGGCGCATGGATAACATGAATATCGCAGGTCATATGGAGCTTGCTATCAGCTTGGTTGGGCAGACGATTAAAGGAGCCGTTTTCGGTAATATAAATAAAACCTTGCCGACCTGAAGCGTGGGCTAAGCCGACACCAGGAAAACCCAACCCGACCACATAATAACTAAAAATATATTTTTGGGCGAAATAAGTATAAAAAACCGAAGTCACGACGTCGAGCTTCCCCTGGTCCTGGAGAGAAAGAAGGATATCTAAAGAGGTCACGACTCCTGTTTGAAAGGGCTTAGGATAAAGGGAAGGCGTATCGGTACCGCGCCAGTTATGAGACGTTACCTGCACATTACGAAACTCACGGGAAACGGTGATGCGGTGTGATTCAGGAGGATTGCCTTTATAAGATGAAGGATTAATCTCAATCTTAACAAGGGGAATTAGAGGGCCATAGCTTTTCTCGCGGAGGATTTCTTCGCGGTATTCAGTTTTGACCTCTTCTAAGTTCTCGCCATCCACCACCTTGACCCACACCCCGGGTTTCCAGAGAGCCTCATCCCAGCGATTAGCCCGGCGGTATTTTATTTCGGTCGAATTTCCCTCCCCGGCGTCATAAGAAAAGTGATACCAGTAATTACCCGAAACGCCATCAATCCGGTCAATAAAATGAGTCTGGCAGTCAGGGTCAAAACGATAATCAATTTTTATTCCGTTCTGACGGGCCGCAGCCAGGATAGCGTCAAACATAGAAAAATAACCGGGAGCAAAAATGTCAGGTCGAACAGAAATGATGTTCTGAGCTACAGGGTCGAAGGAATAAGCCTTACCCTTTATTTCAACCCGGGAGCCCGGCTCTCTCATTTGATTCTGGATAGCCACTAAAACACCTTCTGTCCGCAGTCTCTCATAAGCTTGGGTCGCCGGAAAGTGGTGGCAGTGGCGGCAATCGTTATCAGGAGGCAACTGGGTATGAGTAGAGGGCAAAAGCCGATTCCGTAATTCTGACCCGTTGCCCCCCTGAAGATGGCAGCGATTACAGCTCCCCTGTTCGGGCACAGCATGCCAGGTGCGGGTCTGGACTTCACCCACTCGAATTAAATATTTTCCTGAATTAATAGAAGTAGCAAAGAAATTGCCCGCGGCGTTGCTGCTCTCCAGGATGACCTGTTTTCCCTCTGGCGAAATTAATTCCAGGGGAACGCCAGCCAGAGGCTCCCTGGCCGTCTGGTCCCGAAAGACTGTCCCGGCAATTAAGAAATGGTCGTGACACTGAAAACAATCGTCGCCGCTATTATGGCCATTAGCTCCGCTGCCGACTTGGCGGTGAGCCACCCAGGTCCCTTGGAATAAATTGCTTAAAGAAACCGTACCTGACATCTTTGCCCAGCTTGCCTTACCTTGAAATTCCAGGACACTGGGCCGGAAGAGCTTGATGCCTAAGGTAAAATAAATCGAGGTGTCTTTAATTTCGCCATGGCCCTTAGTTTTTTCCCCGGCCGAAGAAGTCGCCACTACTGCCAGGCTTTCGCCCTGCTGACTTATTTCTAACTGCCAAGTGAGCGGAGATGGCAGGCCGGCTACTTCGAGCTTCCAAGTTCCGGCTACCAGGACCTGGCCGTGAGAAACAAGGCGAAATAAGAGAAATCCCGCGGCTAAAATCAGGGGATAAAATACCTTCGGCTTTTTAGGCCACCGCTTTAGTTTACTCATCGCGCCGCCAAGGTTACGTTGCGTTAAATGACCTAATTTTACTCTTATCCTCTAATATTAGACATTAGTTGGCCGGGCGACTTTGCCTTTTTAATAACCAGACTTAATTTTCTAGCCTCAGGACATTTTCCCTATCTCTCGTATTTTAATCTAGAGCGATTCGCTAGCAATAATAAATATCCTTCTTTTGTTTTTGGCGCCTCTTGGGGTGAAGACGGTGGTTTCTTGCCAAAAAAATAGGAAATAGGTATTGTTTCACCTGTTATGAGGGAGAGAGGCGCTTTTCAATTTATTATTTTGATGGGACTGGTCAGTCTTTTTTCAGACATGACCTATGAGGGGGCGCGGAGCCTCACCGGCCCTTACCTCGGGCTCTTGGGTGCTTCGGCTTTTGTCGTCGGCCTCGTGGCCGGCCTGGGCGAATTCATTGGTTATGGCCTGCGCTTAGCCACAGGGGTTGTAGCTGACCGCACTCGCAACTACTGGCTTTTTGCCTTCATCGGTTACGGACTAAATCTTTTTGCTGTTCCCCTTCTCGCCCTCACTGGTCGCTGGGAACTGGCGGCTGGCCTCATTGTTGCGGAAAGAATGGGCAAGGCCATCCGCAAGCCAGCCCGCGATGCCATGATGTCCTATGCCGCCCGCCAGGTTGGCCCGGGCACTGGCTTTGCCCTTGAAGAATTCCTGGACCAGATTGGCGCTATGCTCGGCCCCCTTTTTCTCGCTCTTATCGTTTATTTGAATAAAGGTCTAGGCGGTCTCGGGAGCTACCGCCGCGGCTTTGCCTTTCTCCTTTTTCCGGCTATTATTGCTATGGTCTTTTTGTCGGTGGGCTGTTACCGCTATCCCTCACCGCAGAAGTTCGAAACCAAAGAGAAATGGGTGGAGAAAAAATTTGACCGCCGCTTCTTTTTTTACCTTATGGGCATTTCTTTACTGGCAGCCGGCTTTGCTGATTTCCCCTTGATAGGATTTCATTTCCAGAAGCAGGACTTGATTGCCGGCGCCTCAATACCTTTACTTTATACTTTAGCTATGGGTGTCGATGCCGTGGCCGCCTTATTTTTTGGCCGCCTTTATGACCGCATCGGAATGCGGGCGCTTGTCTTTTCTACCCTCCTTTCCTGTCTCTTTGCGCCCTTCGCCTTTCTCAGCCATTCTCTTACTCTTATCATTCTGGGAATCGTCTTCTGGGGAGTCGGTATGGGAGCTCAGGAATCGGTAGTTAAAGCCGTTATTGCCAATTTAGTGGCGCCAGAAAAAAGGGCGACCGCTTACGGTATCTTTAATGCTCTTTTCGGTCTAGCCTGGTTTGCGGGCTCAGCCCTGATGGGCTTCCTCTATGACCAGAGGATAATTCTGCTTGTCCTCTTCTCGGTTCTCGCTCAGCTCCTGGCCATCATTTTCTTCTTCCTCGTCCAATATCAGGCAAAAACTAAAAGCACTTAATTCCTCTTGAATTTGTTCCCGCACGCTTTTCTTTATGTTTCTCCTTAAAAAAAGGACATCTAAATTAATAAAGGCATAGAGAATAAAACTTATTATCATCAATTATTATTGATCAGCGACGGCACCTTGCGATTTCGCCCACTTATCGACTAAGTTTGATCCCTTATTTGCAATCTTAGCTTTTATCGATTAGTTAGCGCAAAAGTAAGTTCGCCCTTGGACCTGGAGGAGTAAGCCATAGTTAACTTGCTTTGGTAAGCAGAGTTAAAGCTTGGGTTAAGAGAATTAAACCGAGGTTTTGATGTTTCTAATTAAAATAGATATCAGCAATTTCTAGCTTATACCAGGTAAAATCCCCTTCTTTTTATTTCCAGGTAACAGTTCCTCTGGTCGGAATTCTTACCCCTTGAAATTCTTCGTAACTATCCGGCTCTAATTGGATAAACCAGTCCTCTCTAGTTGCTCTGCCTTGACGATTATAATATCGCTTGGCTTCAAAACTTATCACATCGCCCTTCTCATCAAATTTAAACACACCCGAGGCAATATTTCCCTGATAGGTTATCGTGGCTTCAGCCGTTACGGAATCTATCTCTTCCCATTTGAGGTAATCATTCAAAGCAGCAGATGGGAACCAGATTATTTCAACCAGATATCTTACCATTGCTCCCTGGTCTATTTCTTTCCCTTCCGCTCGGGACACAGGGATGAGAGAAAGCAATTTGATGATCATCTGGCCTTTCCCATCTTCATATTTATCTCTTGCGGCCAAATGTATTCCCGGAGCGAATTTAACCTTCGCGACCCAGATGAAACCTGGTTCTTCGGTTTTAAACCACTGCTCCGCTTCCGCTTGAAAAGCTTTCAAAAAACCCACGGAATGAATGAGTCCATGAATAATAATGGTCGCAAAAATTGCCTTCGTCATCGCTCTTCATCCTTTTTGGATAATTTTGTTTTAAAGTTTAACCCCGCGGCTCCAGCCTACCTACAGTTTTTCCGGAAAGCAAAAATTTTAGTGGAGCCAACGAAGCTCTGACCAAAGTCAAAAGAGAGCGAGCCAGAGCTGAAGAAAATCGGCAGGGCGGCTGGCTCATGCGACCCTTGAGAGTTTAGCCTTCCCGGATTGTCCTTTAAGACATGCTCGGGGCGGCGAGAATGTTTGAGCCTGGATGGGACAAAGGAAATGGTCAAGAACCGCGAAACTGCCTTTACGATAAAAAAGGCAAGTTATACCATACCCTTCCTTATGGCTTAATCCCTATCTTAATACAAACAATATTTTTTTATATCTTTGGAATCAACTGGCTTTCTTATTGGCGATAGCTCGATAATTTATAGTCTTACCGGAAGACCGTCAGTGAATCCTGTTCTCTGATTTCATCTTGGCCTTACTTTGCCTTATTTAAATAATGAGCCATTTTCCAAATACGAATATAAATTAGTCTCAAATTTTAAGAAATATCGAGTCAAATCCCTGGTAGTCGAAGGGCAAATGACCTGGTTTAACTTAGTGGACTTTTTTATCCGCCAGCGCGCTGGGATTGAATAAAATATTGAATTTAATTATAAATATCAAAAATTAGGGCAATGTGATATGTTAGGGTAAGAAAAAATAATTTCATGTTTTTTGGTTTGCAATGAACTGGTTCAGTCAAATAAAAAAGGTTCTGCCGACCATTCTCCTTATTAACTTTTTTGCCATCACAGCTATCTTTCAGATTTATCTTATAACCCAGTTTGCCTTCCTCTATCCTCTCCTGAAAGTCCTTTTCTATCTCGAGATGCTTGGCTTGCTTTTTGCGGCCATAATTACTTCCTGGAAAAAGAAAGCGTTTTTCTTTGCTCTCCTTCTAATTATTGCCATTAGAATTCCCTTTTATCTTCAAGGGGATGGTCTAATTTTTCACTCCGATAATGCTCTCGAGGCCCTCCAGCCATTAGAAATTCAAGATACTCACCGCGCCCCCTTTTTTTTGCTCAACTCGAGTGGCCATAACGGGACGCTGAAATATCTTTTTGTCGCTTTTATCTGGGACCTTTTAGGCAAAAGTTATCCAACCTTTGTTATCTTTCAGCTCCTTATATTTCTCGTTTTTATCTATCTTTTTTCGAAAATTTTCGAGCGCCATGTCGATGAAAAAATCGTTAACGTGTTTCTTTTTGCCCATTTTGCTTTCATTGAGGTTATTTTCGATTATTCGCTGTTTCTTCGCGCTGCCCCCTATTTAGAAATGCTCACTGTTTTCCTTTTGGGAATATATCTTTTTGATTTTTCTTTCCAGAACAAAACGCGGCTCTTCCTGGCTTTTTATTTTCTTATTTTTTCTTCCTATCTCCATCCCCTGGTTATTTTTTTGATAATTCCTTTTGCTCTGGTCTCAATTATTTATTCTCTGGTCGAGAAAAAATTCTGGGTTAATTTGCAGGCTTTGCTGCCGGGAGGATTGCTGGCTACCTACCATCTCATTTACTATAAGTTTTTCTGGCCGCCGCCACCTCCTTCCGGCGCCTGGTATCAAATCATCTTTTTCTCCCCTTCCCAGTTTGCTTTTAATCAAATTCTCTTATATATAAAAAATCTTACCCGTGATCTCTGGATATCCTTTCACAACCTGTTTGATTACGAATTTCTTTATTCGCTTTATTTCTTTCAAGATTCAGGCTTATGGGTGAATGTTCTAAAAATCCTCAACCGCACTGCCATTTTCCTTTCCCTCACTGTCTGCCTCAGCGGGATAATTTTAAGCCTGATTCGCCTGATTCGTTCCTTTCGCTCCTCCCAGGAAAAGAGAAAGCCTTTTTCCCTTCAATCATTGCGCAATCTACCCTGGCCTTATGCTTTTTATCTTTTAGCTTTTCTAGTTTTTGTTTTCAAAGCCTTCATTCTCAGCCCCCGACCTTATTATGAGCCAAGGCACAATATTGACATGGCTCTCTGGGTCGGCATTGGTTTTGTCCTTCTCTTCGGTTCTTTCGCTATCTGGCGTCGCTCCCGGGCACTCCGTCTGGCGACAGCCATTTTTTTGCTATTTCTGGCTGCGCCTCATTATATCTATTATCTTAAAGTGGCTATTTTCAAAAAAGAATCTTATGAGCAGATTATTCCTGTTTTGCGAGAAAATAAAGTTCAGTATTTAGCTACTGACTTCAGTCTGGCCTATCCTATTTACTTTCTGACTAACAGAAAGGTTAAAGTTACAGATTCCTTGGGACCAGTGTCGATTTCCTTTTTCTATTACTGGTTACGCGAGGAAATGGAAAAAGTTCCCTGGCAACAAAAAGCCTATCTCTTTTTTGGTGACCGTTACCGGCGGCACTCCTGGCACGAAGAAGCCACCGTTAAGCTGCGGCGGCGGCTAATTGAGCGTTTAAAGAAAGAAAATATTCGCTATCGAGTTTTCAATCTACCCTATTACACCATAATCGTTCCGGAAACAGCCGTTAATCCCCGACCCCCCTAAATTTGCTTCTGTCCGGAAAAAAAATTAAAATTCCCGTTGTCAGGAAGGAAAAAACTTAGAGTGAGAGAAAATTGTCACGCAAAAGAAGGGCAAGAGAAGAGGTTATCTGCCTCTGAACCGTTTCTCTCAATTATTATCCCTGTCTATAATGAAGAAAAAAGGATTAACAATTTAGATAAAGTTCTGGACTTTTATGATCACTTTTCTTTTTCCTGGGAAGTTGTTGTCGTCAATGACGGTAGCCGCGACTCAACTCTTGACCGGCTCCAGAAGTGGGCCTTAAGAGAAGAAATTAAAATTCTTTCCTATGACCGGAATAGGGGTAAAGGTTATGCCATCAAACACGGAATGATGAAGGCAAAAGGAGAGCATCGCCTTTTCATGGATATCGACCTTTCCACACCCCTTGAGGAATTTCATCTTTTTTTCCCCTTACTGGGAAAGTATGATGTCATCATCGGGACAAGAAAAAGTCAGGTTGGCCAGATAATAGAACATCAGCCCTGGCTCAGGGAGATGCTGGGAAAGGGATTTACCTGGTTGTCGATATTTGTCCTTAATGTTAAGGTGAGTGATTTTACCTGCGGCTTTAAGTGCTTTACCAAACGAGCCGCTAATATTATTTTCCCGCGGTTGACTATCGAGCGCTGGGGTTTTGATGCCGAGATTCTTTACCTGACAAAAAAATTCGGGCTAACAGTAAAAGAAGTCGGGGTTCGGTGGCGCAATGACTCCCATACCAAGGTCAATTTGAAACGGGATATCTGGCGCTCCTTTGTTGACCTTATTCAGGTCCGTTATAACGACCTTCGCAAGATTTACTCCAAATAAATATCGCTGTAAATATGGCTGCGCCAAAGAAATCCGACTTTTTCGGCCGAGCGGCTTTATTTTCCCTCTGACCTTTAAGCCTGGCTCAAAGGATTTGTCTTCTTTAACCAGAAGCGATAATTATTAATACACTTCGAGATTTCCATAGATTACGTTAATTTTTTATATATCTTCTCTACTTTTTATATATTTTCTATCTTTTCTATATTTCTGCTAGAGTCCAGCCAAACCTGATGGACTGAAGAAAGCATAGCAGTGGGCAGAGGTTTCCCTATTTGGTTTTTAACTGCTCTTGTAGCTTCCTCATGTCATATTAAAACAGTTAAAACAATTTCAGCCTTTCCCAATTGAAGAATAACATCTTTTGAGCCGTCAGGGGGGGCAAAATCTGCAGCAATAAAAGAAACTCAATTATAAAATAACAGACAAAACTAACAAATAATAGGCAGAGGAGAATCCTGACAAGCGAAAAAAGTCGCGCTTTCTTTTCTATCAATTCTAGCCCCTGGGCGAACAGCACAATCATTCCCCATATGGCCGGGAAAAAAAGGCGCGCCTGGAAACAACTCCAGACATCCGTTTTGTAGCCAATGAAGACAATCATAGCCAGTGTCGATAAAAAGGTGAGGATACTGAAGGCTTTCTGAATAAAAGGGAGGTCTAAATCTTTTGTTTTTAGTCGCTCACCGCAGTCAAAGAAAAATTTAATCCCACCCATCGTAATAATAATCGTGGGCACAATCGCTAAAAGATAAAGGAGGCTGCCAAAATACTTAAACCGGGTTAAGTTTCCTTCGAGGTTTGACTCATGAATATATTGATACCAGAGCGTCCCGTATAATAAGAGAAAATAGCTGTGTCGCGTTGATTCGCTCCAGGTAGGTTCTTTGATTAATTTAGCGATATTCCAGTCCAGAAAGGAAGAAAGGCCTTTGTATGTTCCCTTTTGGGATTCGGCCCAGGGCCAGCCAGTCGCTTTCTGAACCAGCGGATCGGTGTTATGAATAAAGGGTCGACCGAAATGGCGATAATTTTGAAGGTACTTATAGGAACCGAAGGCAGAAAAAAGGAAGCAAAAAATCAGGGTCTGAACAACAACGGTTATGATTTTTTGTCTTCTTATTATCTGAACGAAAATAACCAAGGGAATTATTACTGGAATGAAGGCAAGAAGCGTAGCTTTAGTCAAAAGACCTAAACCTAGCCACAACGCCAGAAGGAAAAGATGGCGGAATTGGCCGCTTGCAATAAAAACATATGCTTGCAGGCAAATCAGAGCACCAAAAAGATTGGTCAAACTGTCGTTTGAAACGAAATTGCCGAAAGCGATAAATTGAGGTAGAAGGGCTACAAGCAGAGCCGAATAAAAGGCGGCCCGTGAAGATTGGATATAACGCTTGGTCAGCCAGAAAAGAATGATAAAAGTCAGAATTGAGGTAAGGAGGGAAAAAGATTGCAGGCTTTTTAATCTCCCTTTGGTCGAATCGCCGGCATAGAAAATTTGTGCCAGCAGGTAATAAAGGGGAGGATGATAGCCCTGGCTCATCTCGATGGCCAGGGGGATTTTTTTAGCTTCCCTGATATATTTAATCACCTGGAAATGATAATCATTGTTAAAAGGATCCTGGAAAAGGAAAACAAAGATTCTTATGGCAATGCCCAGGATAAGAACTGCGCTTAGCTTTTTGTTTTTTCGCGCATTAGTTCCCATTTCCAGTAAATGACAATTTTAATTAATCTTTTATTTTCTCTCAATCCTCTTTTATTAATAATCTTCGCGACTGCTTTTTGGCCAACTAATTTTGCCGTTTCTTTACTTTTAGGTTGGGGAAGAGAGACTTGTGATGTTTTCCTGCCGCGCCCACAGGTTTTGTCCTTCGTGTCATGCCAAGGGGCTTGAGGAGTGGAGAGAGTGGATGCACGAAGAACTCCTCATGCATGTCCCTCACCGCCAGGTCGTCTTTACTGCCCCCAAGATGCTCCGCATCTTTTCCAAGTTCAAAGCCGGCTCCTAAGGGAGCTTTGCTGGGCAGGCGTCCAGGCTCTCCTCAAATACCTCCAGGCCACAACCGGCGCAGAGCTCGAAGGACGATTCAGGAAGGCTAAACGGCCAATGGTCGTTTTCGCCATCCCAGACATATCCTTCCGAACAGCGCAGACAAAATCGGAGTGAACCGTTTTTATTTTTTTGGGAATGAAGGAGGATGCAGGGAGGCTGGTATTAGGCTTTCAGGGGGAAACGGGGAATGCGCTTCCTGCTAGCAGGAGCTTTTCCAGGATTTGAAGAAATGTCTAACACTATGAGCTGAATTCGACAATTTGAATACAATTCAAAAAGGCGAATTCAAAAATTTGAATTTCATTTAAGAAGAATAAATTTATCAGGGAGGAACCGATAAATAACAATTGGCACAAATTTTGCTAGTTATTATGGCTACCTTAAAAGGCTAAGTAAATGAGAAAGGAGATGAGGGCTCATTGTGGAGCTAATCCTGGGCCAAGGGGATAGTATTGGGCAAAAAAAGCCGCTATGGCGAGTCCATACGGCGCCCCCCAAGGCCCAAGCCCGAGAGTGAGGGAAACATCTTGGTCGATGTAAGCAGTATTCACGGGAAGGAGGCATTAATAATTCGGGAAGAACATCGTTTAGACGGCGGAGATACATCCTCAATTATTTTGACACCGACGAGCTTTCAATGCTTACACCGAGGATGAACCCACAAAGATTAAGTTAATAAGAAGAATGAGCCAAAGAAGATTTGATTGTCCAAAATTAGGTATGAGAGGAGGTGAAGAACAAAAGAATTTAGACAAAACATTAGAAAAAGGTTTGTAGGGTAGGTCAAAATTAAAAAAAGGAGGGATAATGAAAAAAGTAAGCTTTTTATTAATCATCCTTTTAATTTCGTCTATTGGCTTAATGGCCCAGTTAAGGACGGGAAATATTTACGGCCGAGTTACCGATACTGAAGGCAACCCGCTTCCGGGAGTTACTGTCACCTTAACGGGCACACTTACCGCTCCCATGACAACAACGACAACGGCAGACGGACATTTCAGATTCCTTTCTCTTCCCCCAGCTCGAGATTATAACCTTAAATGTGAGCTTTCTGGATTTAAAACCAAAATCGAACAGAATATCGTCGTGGTTGTTGGCGGCAACACTAATTTGACAATTGTTATGGAAATCGGGGCTTTAGAGGAAGAAATAGTGGTCACGGCTGTTTCGCCTGTAGTTGATACCAAAAAAACAACCATCGGCATGAACGTTAGCCAGGAGGCACTTCAGTCCCTGCCATCGGCCCGCGATCCCTGGGTTATCATGAAATTAGCCCCAGGTGTTGTGGCTGACAGAGAAGATGTGGGTGGAACTGATACCGGCATGCAGTCAACCATGATGGCTCGAGGGGTGACTAGCGGCGCCCAGAACCAGTGGAATATTGATGGGGTCATGGTCACTGACCCTGCAGCAATCGGTGCCTCCATTACCTATTATGATTTTGATGCCTTTGAAGAAATGCAGTTTACGGTCGGTGCAGCCGACGTAACTACCCAGACTGGCGGAATCGCTATTAATTTAGTAACCCGTAGAGGTGGAAACAGAGTCACCCTTGGCGGAAGGTTCTATTTTACTGATGGACATAAGATTCTTCAGGCCGATAACCTTACCGATGCTATGAAGAAAGAAGGATTACTGGGAACTAACAGAATTCGGCGCATCGAAGACTACGGAATCAACGTAGGCTTTCCAGTAATCAAGGATAAGTTCTGGCTGTGGGGTTCTTATGGCGTCCAAGATATCAAAGCTGATACCATATTAGGCGGCCCATGGGATATGCTCCTGACCAATTATGCCTGGAAGGCTAACTTCCAGCTTATTCCCCAGAATAGAATTGAGGTCTTCATGCACACCGGTAACAAGGAAATGTGGGGAAGAAGCGCTACCACCTCAAATCCAGAAGGTCTTTATCAGGGAACCTTATACCATTTTGGAACACCCGTAGTGAAATCCCAGATTGAGCATATGATTGGCAATGACCTTTTCCTTTCGTTGAAACATGGTTATACTGGAGGCGGTTTCCATCTTACCCCCATGACCGACTTGGAATTTAAGAAACAGGCGGTTTATGATGTGACAAGTGCGAGGTACTATGGTTCTCAAGCTTCTCGCTATTTTTGCATTCGTCCGCAACATCAGTTTACTTTTACCGCCGATTATTTCCGTGACAATGTCTTAGGTGCTAGTCATGAATTTAAGTTAGGAGCCGAATATAACTGGAGACGAGCCTATACTGAATCAGTCTGGTCTGGAAATTATATTCTATATCGCAATTTCAATTCCCCGGTAGCTGATTTTGACGGTGACGGTAAAACTGATATCCCGCCCAGCAATTTCTATCGGGTAGACTACTGGAGAGGCTATTATGAGGATTTGGCGGGCCGTCAATTTTCCGCCTTTTTCCGAGACACGATAAGTTTTGGCCGGTTTACTCTTATCCTCGGTTTGAGATATGACCATCAGATACCTTATGTCAGGCCTTTTAGTGTTATTGCTGTAGATAAAGACAGCCAAGCTTGGAAAGACTATTTTACTCCGAAAACAATTGACCTCCTTGATGCTATTCTTCCCGCCGCCGAACAGGGTGAGGTTAAGGCTACGGCCAAGGACGGCAGCGCTTATGCCTGGAAATTTTTCTCGCCGCGACTGGGGTTGACCTGGGATGTCTTCGGCGATGGCAAGACCATTGCCAAACTCAGTCTGGCCCAATATGCCGAATTCATGGGTGTCGGTGAGGCCTCGAGATGGAAAAAAGGCGGGACGTCTGGCTGGATCGACCTCCACTGGTGGGATTTAAACCGAGATGGTAAAATTGATTTTACTGAGCTTTATTGGTTTAACTACAGAAAATCGCCAACCTATCAGCTCTATCGCATCTTTAACGATGCCGGAACCTTTATTGGTGATATTGACGACGCGGCCGGCTATTTCTGGGGAGATTTTGACTTCCGTAATCCCAAGAAGCTTGTGGATCCCTATCAGGTAATTGATAAAAATGCCCAATCACCCATAACTTCAGAAGGTATTTTAACGCTGGAAAGAGAATTATTCACCGATGCCTCGGCTTCTTTTAATTTCACCTATAGAAGAATTTCTAAATTTAGATGGTCTCTGAAATGGTTCCCTGATACCGGCGAGGTTGACAATCAAGGCTGGTATATTTCCGCCGGTAAACCACCTGCAACTGTTCCTGATATAGGCTCTACCAAAGATGCGGCCAAGAATGATTATTATTATGCCTCTACTCTCCAGACCCGTTATTCTCCTTACAGCTGGGTGCAATTAAGACCTGATTTCTATTATGAATTTTTCAGCCTTGACTTTATTTTCACCAAGAGATTGTCCAACCGCTGGATGTTTGATGCTAATTTCACCTGGCAGAACCAGAGAGCCAAATATGGTAAAAAGGGCTATCTCAGCCCCAATAATGTCTGGGCTTATGATGGAAAACCCTATGCTCCTCTGGTTGGTGGAGCTGCTGGCAAGATCGACCAGTACGTTTTTACCCGGTGGATGCTCAAGTTCGCCGGCCTTTACCAGCTTCCTCTTGATATTAATATTTCAGCCACCTTCAACGCGAGAGAGGGCTGGATAATCCGTGAATACTTCACCTTTGTCAATTACACCCTTCCTAACCCCGCCAGCCGTAGCTTTGACCTGGATATGACCCCCTTCGGCTCTGAGAGATTACCCAATATGTATCATTTGGATGCCAGAGTAGAAAAGATGATTCGTTTCGCGGATACTGGAAAGATTTACTTCATGATTGACCTCTTCAATGTTCTGAATTCCAAAACCCCGATCCGTCGCTATCAAAAATATTATGGCACCTATTATTACTATGGTGAAGGTAGCCCCAGCAACCGTTTCGTCAAATATCCCTACTTCAATCAGTTAAACGAGATTATTAACCCCAGAATAATTCGCTTCGGTATAAGGTTCAGCTTCTAAATTTAAAAATTACAAATGGGGGGCGGTTTATCCGCCCCCCCAAATTTTAGAAGAGCGGCGAGAAGAAAACGAAATTTTTGTTCCAGAAAAAGTGGTGCTTCTTATAGCATTCCATAAGTGATGAGGTTAGGGTCTGGGTAGAGGGTCTTGGAGAGGAAAGGTTCAGTGCCAGCCCCTTATATAAAAGGCTTATTCCTGAATGGTCATTTTATGGGGGTTAAGACTGCAGTTAGTGAAGAGAAAAAGGGGGACATGCTTGATCTTTTCGATGAAAACGGCCTGTTTGTCAATAATTTCTATCTAGGCCTAAAAGGGTCTTTTATTGGCTGTTCATGAAGGCTTTCTTTATCTTCTCGAAAAGGATGAAGTAGTGGCAAGCATTTTGTGTAAAATCAGATGCAGCCTTGAGCTGCGGGATGAAAATAGCCGAGACGACTCTTTCCACGGGACTTCGCCTCCAATATATTTCCATCTTCAATCAAATAAAAGCCAGAAGATTGTAAAGAGCTTTCTCTGAGGCCACTATCTCCATAACTTTGGTCCGGCGCTTAAACTCTTTATTCAGTCTTTCAATAATGTTTGTTGTCCTGATCGAAAGCCAATCTTCTGCCGGAAACTTAAAAAAGGTCAAAGCCGAGTCAAGCGCTTTCTCCAGACACCTTACAGCTGAGGGTAAATGTCTTTCCCAGCGGTTCTTAAAATCAGCAAACCTTTCTCTGGCCTCTTCTTCCGAGGGAGCATAAAAGATGCCTCTGAGTTCAGAAGCTATCTCACCTTTAAGCTTGCGAGGAACCCTGGCCAGAACATTACGACTGAGATGAACAACGAAGCGCTGCACCTCAGCCTGAGGAAACTCCTCCTTAAAAACCTGTTCCAGAGCCGGGATGCCATCCATCACCCCAAGCTTTATCAGTTCCCAGCGCAACCCCCGACGCTTCAAGTCCCGGAAAAATTCCCGCCAGCAGGCGGCTGACTCCCGATCCCCAGCCTGAAAACCTAAAACCACCTTTCCCCCATCTTCCCTCACCCCAACCACCACCAGAACAGGCACACTCTCAACACTATCAACTACCCGCATCTTAAAATGAACTCCATCGTTGATCAGATACTTTATCCTTTCCTGAGATAAATCCCCGTTGCGCCACCTTTAAACCGCCTCCACCAGCTCTTTCGACACCCGGCTCACTTCCCCAGCTGAAACTTTCCGGCCCAGCAACCTGGCTGAAATCAATGATAAAGTCCTTGTGCTCACCCCGGTAAGGTAAAGCAAACAGATATCTTGCCGCAGTTCTCTCATATCTTTTGCTTCAAGGTAAAACCCAACTTTTTGGAGAATGGCCGCCCTTGGCTCCGGGATTAAAATTTCTGCCCTGATTCTCCTGGCTTTGATGATCGTCGCTTTTTCGCTCTTCACCTTTTCCCCCGCCTGTCCTCTCTTCTGCGATCCCGTGACGGGCCAATATGGTCTTTGAGGAAAGCCACCGAGACCTGGGAATTAAAAAACGACTCACAAAAATGTCAGGGACACTCAAAAAACTTTTGAAAATCCGACAGACTTCTCCTCCCCAGGGCAAGAGAAGATTAAAAAATACTCAGCCGGGGCCTCAGCAGCCATCCGAAGTTCCTGTCTCTTTAAGGAGTACGGCTTCTTCCGCCCCATCATCAAGGAGGTGGTCGAACGCTATTTGGACTGCGGAAACACCCGCCGCGGTTGGGCCGAGATGATAAGAAAAGTCTTCGAGGTCGATCCTCTGGTTTTTGCTCAGTGCGGAGGACACATGAAGATCATCGCTTTTATTACGGATTATGCCGTGGTGGACAGGATTATCCACCACCTGAACCTGACTTTTGTGGCGGAGAGACCTCCTCCGCCTCACGTCGTCTCGCAGCAATTCTTCTTGGATTCCGAGGCCCCGGCCGATTATTTTTCATAATCTTCTCCTTGATGAGGCAGACGTCTGGCTGGTTTTTGGCATTTTAGAGCGTCACGGCAGCCTTTTGACTGGCCAAGAGCAACCTCCGACTTCATTTAACATCTCATGAGCCGCCATTTGTACTCTCTGAGGATGACCGAAGGGGCAAATTGTCACAAAGATGCTCGCTCAGCCGGCCCAGCCCAAAATGAAATTATTATCCTTTTCAGAAGAAAGTCGAATGAACCTAATTTCAATTTTTGCCGCTGAGGTAGGCCAGAGCTTTATCTATAGCTTCATGATTGCCAACAAGGACAAGGACGTCCCGCCCCTCCAAGCGAAAATCGGCTCCAGGACCACTATGGGTTTTTTCATTTCTAACCACAGCAATGACTGTTACCCCTGTTTTCCCCCTTAAATCAATTTCACCGAGGGTTCGACCGACTACCCAGGAATCAGCTGGAATAAGAAAAGTTTCAACCACACCCGCCTCCAAATAATCACAAATTCTTTCTTCAAGGCGGCGCGAAGTGGATTTGGAACCCCTTAAGATTCCGTACCCTTCACTCCGAATTACCTGGACCTGAGTGTTAATAATATTCCGCGGCAGATGATATTTTTCGAGAACCCTGACAAATATTTCTATTGAAGTTTCAAATTCTTCCGGAATAACGTCATCGGCTCCCAGAGTATAGAGCTCTTCAATTTCCGAAGTAAATCTTGTCCGAACGATGATAAAAAGATTCGGATTGAGGCGGCGGGCTATGCTTACTGCTCTTCGAGTGGCCGCTGGATCAGAAATGGCCAGCACCAGAGCCCGGGCTTCAGAAATACCGGCCTCCTTCGGGATAGTCGGGCTGGCCGCATCGCCAAAAATCATCGGCTCACCCGCCTGGCAGAAACGACGAAAAATTTCCGGGTTGACTTCCAGGATAACGTAAGAAATGCCCGTCTCCTTGAGGACCCGGGCTAAATTCTGACCATTGAGTCCAAAGCCAGCTATGATGACATGGTTCTTGAGCTTTCTAAGGTCTTCAGTCCCAATGTTAGCCATTTCAGGCTGAACTCCGCTTTTCTGGCGAGAAAATAGCTCCGCTGCTTTCGGTGCAATTTCTAAAAGAAGGGGAGTAATGATTATGGTCAGAACTGAAGAAGCGACAAATACCTGAAAAGCTTCGGCCCCCAGCAACTCGTTCGCCCGGCCTACCCTGGCCAGAACAAAGGAAAATTCGCCAATCTGAGCCAGGGCCATAGCTGTAAGAAAGCAATATTTTAAATTAAATTTTAAAAGCCTGACCGTGAAGAAAACTATCAGGATTTTGATTAAAAGAATGCCGGTCACCACAGCCAGAACGGTTCCCCGAATGTTCCAGATGAGTTTAGTATCAAGCAACATACCGATGGAGACAAAGAAGAGGCTATTGAAAACATCCTTGAAAGGGAGAATATCGGAAACTATCTGATGACTGTAAAAGGATTCGGAAATGATGATTCCAGCGAGAAAAGCGCCGAGAGCTAAGGACAGTCCAAGAGAAGAGGTCAGATAGGCCAGGCCAAAGCAGGCCACAAGAGTGGAAAGGAGGAAAACTTCCTTGATACGGGTTTTGACTATAAGCGGTATCACAGCGGGCATAATTTTTCGGGCGACAAAAAAAACGGCGGCCACGGCCAGAAGACTCAGGCCAAATCTTTCCAGCAGCTTGACCCAGGACACCGCCTTAAGGTTGGCCAGGACAGGAATGATGGCCAGCATGGGAACGATGGCCATATCCTGAAAAATCAGAATGCCCAAGGAAATAGATCCGTGAGGCGAATTAAGCTGATTTTTATCGGCAAGAATTTTCAGGACGACGGCGGTTGAGCTTAAAGCCACCAGAAAACCATAAAAAATGGCCTCTTCCATCTTGACACCCGTCAACATCCCTAAGAGAGCGACAACCGTAATGGTTGCCAGGACCTGCGTGCCGCCACCCTGCCAGAAGTAGCGCTGAATCTTTTTTAGCCGCTCCAGAGAAAATTCGATGCCGATAACAAAAAGAAGCATCATTACCCCGATTTCGGCCAGAGCATTGATTGTTTCCAGGTCTTTAATCAGAGAAAGCCCGCCCGGGCCGATGAGAATCCCGGTTATCATGAAGCCGACAACTGCGGAGATTTTCAAACGCTGGAAAATGATGATGATTAAAATCGAAGCGGCCAGAACTGTTACCAGCTCTCGCAGCAAAAGCAATGTCATGGATGGCGCTTCTTAATTGAATTAAACCTAAAGTAAGCTAAACAATCACCCTTAATTAAACCACTAATAATTAAATAACTTAAAGCAGAGCTTAAAACAACTTGATTTTTTTTTAATTTAATTAAGCCGCGGATTTTAAATGAGTACCTTGCTTTTTCTGCCCTCGTATAAAGGCATCGGCTAACAAAGTCAGAATCTAACTAATCTTGGAACTATCGAACCCAGGATTAGCGCTGTCCAAAAATATCTAATATTTCTGGAAAGAAATAAGGAATATTAAGGTATAAAAAATATTTAAATAAAAAATTAAGACATGACCAAAAAATTGAGACAAATCACTGCTGTCCCGGCTATGCTTGCCCTTGGGCGTTCCTAACTTCGCCTCCGCCTCCACCTTTATCAGCTCCGTCAACAACCGCTCTAACATCGACTTGACCGAAGCCTCCTCCAACAACATTCTCCTTAGCCATCTCTCCGAAAATGCTTTATAATTTCTTTGAGCCATCTTAAATGAAAACCTCTTTTCTTAAAGGTTTAAGTCTTAAAAGGAGAGTTGAAGAGGGCTCGCTCCTCTAAATCAAATTGAGAATATCTTTGGACACGAGCCCATTAAAGAGGAGGGAAAATGCAGCGACGAGATTTCCTTTATGCCCTCGGCACTTCAGGGATAGGGCTCCTGGTTAATAATAAATCGGCCAAGAAAACATTGGCCTCTGTTTCCCAAGAGAATGAAACTGCTACGAGTTTTTTATTTCGGCCTTACTCACCCCATATTAGTCTCTCGCCTGAAAATATTTCGGCCCTATCTACTTCCCGTGCGCCCATAAAACCCGTCCGGCTCAAAGCTGGTGATACTGTTGCCTTAGTGGCGCCTTCAGGAGCCACCGCCACCCGGTTTGAAATCATACTGGTCAAAGAATGCATGGAAGCTCTTGGGTTTAAGGTTAAAATGGGCAACCACGTCTTCGACCGGTATGGCTATCTTGGGGGGAAAGATGAAGACCGGGCGGCTGATTTAATGGCCCAGTTTGCTGACCCCAAAGTGGCGGGAATTATCGCTATTCGGGGAGGCTGGGGCTGCGCCCGCCTCCTTCCTTATCTGGATTTTGAAGTTATCAGGAAAAACCCGAAGGCTGTGGTGGGTTATAGCGATATTACCGCCTTACTGCTTTCTGTTTATGCTAAAACAGGCTTGGCCACCTTGCATGGTCCCATTGGGCTTGACCCCTGGAATTCCTTCACGGTCAATTATTTCCGGCGGCTAGTCATGGATGGCGAAGCTACGATACTCGAAAATCCAATAGAAAAAGGTGATTATTTAATTCCCAGAGAAAACCGGGTGCAGACAATCACTCCAGGCCAGGCCACAGGAATTCTTATGGGCGGCAACCTTTCCATCATCTCCACCCTTCTCGGCACCGAGTTCGTCCCTCCTTGGACAGAAGCCATTCTTTTTGTCGAAGATATCAACGAGGAGATTTATCGCATCGACCGCCTGCTGACCCATCTGGAGCTGGCCGGCGTATGCAAGCAAATAAAGGGTTTTATCTTTGGCCGCTGCACTGATTGTAATCCAGGAGAGGGGTATGGCTCCCTTACCCTGGAACAAGTCCTGGAAGACCACATTAAGCCGTTAGGCATTCCGGCTTGGTACGGGTCCATGATTGGCCATATCCCTCTGAAGTTTACCGTGCCCATCGGCATCAAGGCAAAAATCGACGCGGCCAAGGGAACTATCGAGCTCCTCGAACCCGCCGTCCTGTGAGGAATTATCAGAAATGTCCCCGGAAACCAGCCAGGTGTTCTTCCTCCTAAAATATATCTCTTGTTTTTCGCCAAAAGACAGCTTAAATTTTTAGAAATTAGCGGCCTTCTCTTTTCCTCTTTAAAAAATTACCCCCACTTTGACTTCTTTAAACGGAACCCGGCGCATTAAGGAAGGCATTTATTAATTACTCTTATCGCCTTGTTGTTATCGGCGGTCTTGAAGAAAAGTGGACATCGCATCGCTTCAACGGTAAATTAATAACGAAGGATATTTTGATTTCCTTCAAGGCTCACCTGCTGTGTTTTTGATTCAAACAAAAGTATGAGGTGAGCCTCCCCTTTTTTCCCATCACGGTTTTCGAGACGCTTCCTATTCTATTTATCTTCTGACCAAAAAATATTACACTCATGATATCTGCGAAAAATGGAGCAATAAGGAGGCAATCTATGATTAGCCAACAAAAGAAAAAGGAGAAGGCAGGCGGCCTTAAAAAACTAATAAAATTGTCTAAGCCCGCTTCTCAGTTCATCGGGTTAGGTCGGCAGCCTCAAAAGCGCTTAGCCGTCCTTGGCCAGATTCTTCCCCTGAGCTTTCTTTTCCTCCTTTCCCTCCTCCTAACATTCTCAGGTACGAGCACGGCCTTGCCTTCGGCACCCGAAACCCCAGAGGCAAAAACTCACCGCTTAAGTCCCACTCCTTGCAACCTCGTAACCCCTGGTCTGAAAAATCAAGCCAACGAAAAATTGCCCAAAGATGCGGCCCAACCCAAGCCCTTAGAGCTTCCTGATATTCTCGCCTGGAAAAATATTAGCTATGCTGCCCTAAGCCCTGATGGCCACTGGTTGGTTTACCAACTGACCCCGAACGAAGGCGACAGCGAAGTAGTGCTGCGCCAGGTTAAGGGAGAAAAGGAATATCGCTTTTCCCGGGGAGAAGTGCCGCGGCCGCAAATGAGAGGCGCTGAGGGAGCGCCGGCCGGCGCAGAAATAATCATTGCGGAAAACTCCCGCTACGTGGCTTTTCTTGTTTACCCCAAGGTTAGTGAAGCTAAGAGATTGCGTCGCGAAAAAAAGAGAATTACTCCTGATGCTTGCTTGGTTGAGCTCACGACTGGCCAAAAAAAGGAATGGCCAAAGATTAAAAGGATTCTTTTCTCCGGGGAAAGTGCTAACTGGTTGGCCCTCCATCGCTTTCCGTCCGAAGCTCAGGAAAAGGAAGCGGAAAAATGGTCTGGCTCTGACCTTCTTCTCTATGACCTTAACGAAAAGAATGAGATTAATATCGGCAATGTGGCTGAGCTGGCCTTTGACCGCAAAGGCCATTATCTTGCCTGGATAGTTGACGCTCAGGGTCAAACAGGTAACGGAGTCCAAATCAGGCAACTTCTGACTGGTGCGGTCAAAGTTCTCGACAGTGATAAAGCCGTCTATAAGAGTCTTAACTGGAATGAAAAGGGTGATGGCCTGGCCGTCCTCAAAGGCAAAGAAGATAAGAATTATGAAGATAAACTTTATGCTGTTATCGGCTTCCGCCATTTCGCTTCGCTCGAAAAAATAGAAAAGGTGGTCTTTGACCCGACAGGGGAAAAGGATTTCCCGGCTGCCATGACCATAAGCCCGGACCGCCGCCCAACCTGGAGCGAAGACCTGCAGAGCCTCATTTTTGGGCTTAAGCCCTTAAAGCCCAAAGAGACCAAGGCCGCCGAGGGAAAAGCAGACGCGGAAAAAGCCCCCGCCCCTAAGGAAGTGCCCGCGCGGCGACCAGACACGGTAGAGGAAGAGGATATGCCTGACCTCGTAATCTGGCACTGGCTTGACCCTCGGCTCCAATCGCAGCAGCAAGTAGAAGAAAGAAGAGACTCGACCTATAGCTATCTCGCCCTTTACCGGGTTAAAGAGAAAAAATTTCTGCGCTTAGCCGATGACAACTTGCGCGACGTCCAGATAGCCCCAAAAGAGTCCTGGGCCATTGGCTATGATTCCAATCCCTATGAGCTCGACGGCAACCTCAGCGGCCAGAGATACCGCGATATCTACGTAATTAATCTGCTCACTGGCGAGAAAAAATTAGCTTTAAAAAAGAACCGCTGGTCTTACGAGGCTTCGCCTGACGGCACCCATTTTCTCTATTATGATGACGGCCACTTTTACGCTTATGAGATGTCTACAGGAAACACCTTTAATTTAACGGCCAAAATTCCATCTGTTTTTTACGACGAGGAAGATGACCACAATGTCTCTAAACCGCCGGTGCGGCCAATTGGCTGGAGTAGCGACAGCCGTTTTGCGCTGCTTTCAGACAACTGGGATATCTGGTTAGTTTCAGCCCACGGTGAAAAATTTGTTAACCTCACTCCCAACGGCAAAAAGGAACAAGTTCGTTATCAGCGTCGCTTTCAGCTTGACCCCGACGAGAAGGGGGTTGACCTTACTAAGCCCGTTTACTTTTCCGTTTATGGCGAAGCGACGAAGAAAGGAGGCATAGTTCGGCTGGAGGTTAATACAAAATATTGGACGTTTTCCACCCCTCACCGACTGCTGTGGGAAGACGCTGTCTTCAACCGACTGCTTAAAGCCAAAAAGGCCGAGGTCTATCTCTTGACCAAGGAGACGCCGCAGGATTTTCCAGATTACTATTTTACCGACGCCTTTCTCCGGAATCCGCAGCGCCTAACAGAAGCCAACCCGCAGCAGAAGAATTTTCTCTGGTCGGCGGCCGCGCGGCTCATCGATTATCAGAGCGCCAAGGGAAAAAAGCTTCAAGCCGCCCTTTTCCTGCCAGCAAATTATGAGCCAGGTAAACGCTATCCCACCATCGTTTATATCTATGAAAAACTTTCCCAGAATTTGAACCGCTATTTTATCCCTAACGCCAACGGCTTTAACAAGTCGGTTTACACCAGTCAGGGCTATGCGGTTTTGATGCCAGATATAGTTTATACCTTGAATGAACCAGGAATGTCAGCGGTGTGGTGCGTCCTGCCGGCGCTCCAGGCGGCCATAAACACCGGGGTTGTCGACCCGGAAAGAGTTGGCCTCCATGGTCATTCTTGGGGTGGTTACCAAACGGCTTTCCTGGTTACCCAAACCAAGGCCTTTAAGGCCGCAGTGGCCGGAGCGCCTTTAACCAACATGATTTCGATGTACAGCTCCATCTACTGGAACACAGGTTCAGCCAATCAGCCCATTTTCGAAAGCAGCCAGGGCCGCTTTACCGGAGGCTACTGGGAAAATTTAGAAGCCTATGCCCGCAACTCACCAGTCTACTGGGCTCAGCAGGTCGAAACGCCGCTTCTTATTCTCCATAACGATAAAGACGGCGCTGTCGTCTGGAACCAGGGCATCGAATATTTCAATACGTTACGTCGGCTGAAAAAGCCAGTGGTTATGCTGCAATATGCAGGCGAAAATCATTCCTTAGCCAAGCCAGCTAACCAGAAAGATTACACGGTACGGATGAAGGAATTTTTTGACCATTTCCTGTTAGGGGCGGCGGCGCCCGAGTGGTTAGAAAAGGGTATCCCCTATCTGAAAATAAAAGACCATCTTAAAGAAAGGGTGAAGAATCTCCAGGCGGCCGCAGAAGCAGCCACTAAAGAGAGAGTCGGGGAGCCAAGAAAAGAAAATTAAGGCTCCACAAACCTGGTGGACCAAAAAACTAAATTCAGGCGCATCAATTATCTTATGGTTCTGGAAGCCGGCCACTAAGATACAAAGAACATGCCCCGCGTCGCTACGCTCCGACATATGGCCGCTTTCATTCGGATTCGGTGGCCGGAATCATTGGAATACGCAGGCGCTCAAAGGAGCAAAAAACTAGAATAATAAAAGAGTAATAAAAATTGAAATTTAAAGTAGCGCAAGCCACTAAATAGACGCTGCGGCCAAGAGAGGGATTTTTTAAGGATTACCTCAAGGCCAAAGATAAACATCCCTAAAGCCAAGAGGGAAAAAGGTTGCGAAAAAATAAATACCAGATAGAATGAAATAGATGGAATAAGAAAGGAAAAGGAACGAGATGGATTCAATCTGGCTCCTGACAGGCACAGCAGCGACCATCGGTTTTTTCCATACCCTCATCGGCCCCGACCATTATCTTCCCTTTATCGTCATCAGCCGGGCGCGCCAGTGGCCTCTCTCCAAAACCTTATTTATTTCTTTTCTCTGCGGGCTGGGCCATGTTCTCAGTTCCGTCGTGCTCGGGTTGGTCGGAATAGGCCTCGGCCTGGCCGTTGGCCATCTGGAAAAGGTGGAGTCAACGCGCGGCAGCTTGGCCTCCTGGCTGCTGATCGGCTTTGGCCTTGCCTATGGCATCTGGGGTCTTCGTCGTGGTTTACGGCGCAGGCCTCACGAACATCCTCATTTCCATCTGACGGCTGAAAATCGCTCCACCTCTGAAGAACCCGGGCAATCTCCTTTAAAGAGCGCCTTTCATAGCCATCCGCATGTTCATGAAGCTGAGCATCTCCATCTCCACGAGCTTGAAGAAAAAAAGAACCTTACTCCTTGGATTTTATTCATCATTTTTGTTTTTGGACCTTGCGAACCTTTAATCCCTCTGGTGATGTTTCCGGCAGCCCGGCATTCTTGGGGTGGGGTATTTCTGGTGACCCTCGCCTTTGGCGCGGCCACAATTCTTACGATGCTAACCTTGATTAGCCTTTCCTCCTGGGGGTTGAAGTTCGTCCGGCTGGGAGGATGGGAAAGGTATTCCCATGCCCTGGCGGGCGCGATTATTTTCCTCTCTGGCCTGGCCGTCCAATTCTTGGGGCTTTAACGACCTAAAATCCCGGCATTGATTGATCATTTTTTGAGGCAAGGGCTTTAAAGCCAAAGAGTCAACAAAAGTTCCTCCAGCAATTAGATGATTGTAATGGAGAGCTTCCTTAATATATTTTTAAGAAAAACATCCTTTGAGGGAGGCGCTTATGACTCTTCAGCTAAACCGGCGTCAATGGATGAAGACAACGGCCGCGGCGGCTGCCTGGTTGTGGGTAAATTCAGAATTTCAGGCTTGCCGCCAAGAGAGGCCCGAGCCTCTGATTTCTTCCGAGGACGACTTCCTCCGCTTAGATAATAACGAAAATCCCTACGGGATTGCTCCCGAGGCGCGGGAAGCCATCATTGATGCCATTCGAGGGTCTCACCGCTACCCCCATCGACTCTACTCTGAGCTGGTTAAGATGATCGCCGCTAAAGAAGGTCTCTCGCCTGAGAACATTATCCTTGGGGCGGGCTCAACTGAGGTCATGAATATGGCCATTTTTGCTTACGGAGTCAAAGGCGAAGTTCTGACATCCGACCCGACTTACTTCGATTTCATCTTTTACGCGGAACAGGCTGGTGCTGTTATTCGCTCGGTGCCAGTTGATGAAAACCTCGTAATTGACCTCCAGGCGCTGGCCAACCAAATCCAGGCGACCACCAGCTTGATTTATATCTGCAACCCCAATAACCCAACCGGCACTATTATTCCCGGGAAAAATCTCCGGTCTTTCGGTGAAGAGGCCTCTGGTCAAGCGCTTGTCCTGGTCGATGAGGCTTACTACGAATATGTCGAGGATAATTCCTATTCCTCCATGGTGGGCCTCATCAGAGAGGGAAAAAAGATACTGGTAACCCGAACCTTTTCGAAGATCTTTGGGTTGGCTGGCCTGCGCATCGGTTACGGAATGGCCCATCCTGAAATCATTAAAAATCTTAAAAAGGTCCAGATGAACTTTGCTTCTATCGCCTATCCCAGCTTGCGAGCCGCCATGGCCGCCTACACAGATGGGGAATTTACGCAGTCCGTAAAAGAAAAAAATAAGTTGGCCAAAGCTTATCTCGAGGGTGAACTGGACAGGCTTGGTTTTGTCCGGGTTCCGTCGCAGACGAATTTTATCCTCCTTGAAGTTCATCAAGACTCTAAGCAGGTGGCGACTGCCTTGGAGCAACAACGGGTTCTGGTGCGGCCCTTTAGCTTCGGCGGGAGAAATTGGCTTCGGGTAAGTATCGGTACGATCGATGAAATGCGAGTTTTTATCTCCGCCCTGAGAAGGACAGAGGGGTGATATTTATTGATTATTGGCAATCATGAGAACCTGAGACTCTAAAAGGCGTTCTATAAAATTAGAAGAAAGGTTTATTAAGGGGATAAAGATATAATATAATTAGTTCATCCATCGGAGAGAGGGCAGGATAAATAAGTATAGAGTATAGATTACACAGAGAGAAATGAATTATAAGCAGTCACTTAAGCCCGATATTTCAAGATGAAGCCCTTAAAGAAAAAATTTAGAAAAAGCTTCCCTACCTCTTTCAGCTCGCCGAATTGGAGAGTTCAAGAGCAGGGAAAGCCGGAATGGAAGTAGGCTCGCTTCGCGAAAAGATTATTGTAGCGCTTCTTATGTATAAATGCGGCGAAGCAAATGTATTAACAGACATTCCGATAACCGAACCAGAAGTAGATGCTAAGCTTTTTGGTGAGCCCATTTCTATTAAAACGATTACCGGGAAAACCCTAAGCGGAGTCAAGCTTATATGGACAGTAGACCCGCCCAAAGCACAGGAATTCAGCCAAATATATTATCCTCAATGTGACATGCTTTTAGTCCAAATCAATTGGGGTTCAAAAGGCGGGGTTTACTACCTTCCTCAAGAAGCCCAAATAACCGTATTCAACGAAATAGGCCGCAATAATTATATTAAGCTTCCTAAACCGGGTACAAATCCCAGAGGAGTAGAAATTGCTAAAGAAGCTCTTACCAAGGTTATTGGCCATAATCTTTCAAAGAATATCATCATCGATTGGCAAAAGACAGAAATAGAACTTAGCTCTTATAAGAGATGGGTTGAACTCTGGGGGGAGGATTGACGTGGGCTTAATACGAAAGAAAATAGGAACCAGGACGAGCTCTTTTGGTTCTCCGGGCAGGATAAATCATGATTCTACTCCATTTTATAGTAGCAGGTTATATGAGGGTTTACCAATTGAGAAATTGGAAAAATACGCAGAAAACCCTGTCGCTTCAAATCACCTGGATAGGATATTCTGCAAGACAAGTGAGCAAATGGAAGAATTACCTGATAACAGCATTCATTTGATGGTTACATCCCCTCCTTATAATGTGGGAAAAGAATATGACCAGAACTTGACTCTAAAAGAATATAGAAACTTCCTAAAACGAGTGTGGTCAGAAGTTAAAAGAGTCCTTGTTCCTGGCGGAAGGGCATGTATCAATATCGCCAACCTCGGAAGGAAACCTTATATTCCCTTGCATACCTATATTATTGAAGACATGCAGGATTTAGGTTTCTTAATGCGGGGAGAGGTCATCTGGAACAAGGCCTCAAGCGGGAGCCCCTCAACTGCCTGGGGCTCGTGGATGTCAGCTAAGAACCCAACGTTGAGAGATATTCATGAGTACATCTTAGTTTTTTCGAAAGGGATGTTCTCCAGGCCCAATCCGTATCGGAGAAAAACCACTCTCTCTAAGGAAGAATTTCTGGAATTTACCAAGAGTGTATGGACTTTTGCGGCTGAGCCGGCCTCAAAAGTAGGCCATCCAGCCCCATTTCCTGTTGAACTGCCATATAGATTAATCCAATTATATACTTTCGAGGGTGAGATAATTTTAGACCCCTTCATGGGGAGTGGACAGGTAGCTATCGCGGCTATAAAGACCAAGCGACATTATGTCGGGTATGATATCAATGAGAATTATGTAAAATTAGCTGAAAAGAGAATAAAAGATTTCTGCGTGGATTTTCAGGCACCAAAATTATTTTATTTCGAGGATAAAAAAAAGCGAGAACCTCTTTCCAGATAACAAAATAACTTTATTTCCGCTGGAAACAGGGGAAATGCAAGAACGACAGAAGCCAATATTATTTTTAGCAGCCGGCGTCTTAAAAGACCAAACGTCCCCTTCAGTTGGAGAAAAGACGCCTCAGGGAAGTCCTCATCCCTCTCAAAAATAGAGCATATGTATCATGTCCGGGTCAATTGAGGAAGCCCCGTTTTTTGAGCAGAGGCTCAAGCCGAGGCTGGCGACCACGGAATTTAAGATATTGATTAAAAAAGTCGACCGTCCCGTATTTCTCCAAAATTTCCTTGCGGAATAAGGAGGCTGTCTTCTGGTCAAACAAGCTTTTTTCCTTGAACGCCTCAAAGGCATCACTATCCAGAACCTCTGCCCAGATATAGACATAATAACCAGCGGAATAACCACCAGAGAAAATGTGCTGGAAATAGGTGCTGCGATAGCGGGGCACAATCGCACCTATCAGGCCTATCTTCTGCATCACTTCGCGTTCAAATTGATTAACATCAATCTCGGCGTCAAAGATGGTCTGATGCCAATAGAGGTCGAGAAGCGAGGCAGCTAAATATTCTGTGGAGGCAAAGCCTTGGTTAAAAAGCGAACTATTGTTGATCTTTTTGACCAGCGCCTCAGGAATCACTTCGCCAGTTTGATAATGTTTAGCATAAAGCTTCAGTAGCTCAGGCTCAAAAGCCCAGTTTTCCATCACTTGCGAGGGCAATTCGACCCCGTCTCGAGGGACAAAGCGGTTATTATATTTGCCGTTAGAGAGCAGAGTGGCCAGGGAATGACCGAATTCATGGAAACAAGTGCTGACCTCATCCAGGGAGAGAAGCGAGGGAGTTTTCTCGGTCGGCCGGGTGAAATTGCAGCAAATGGTGGCCAGCGGCGCTATCCGTTGGCCAGCCTCGTAGGTCTGGCGCCGCAGCGAGCCCGACCAGGCGCCGCTTCTCTTGGTTGGTCGGGGAAAGAAATCAAGATAAAGCAAGCCGACATGTCGACCATCTCTTTCTTTAACCTCATAAACTTCAACTTCCGGATGATAAACAGAGATATCGTTTCTTTTCTCAAACTTGAGGCCGTAGAGTAACTCGGCCAGAGTAAAGATGCCTTTTTTGACATTGTCGATAGAGAAGTAGGGTCTGATTTCGCCTTCTTCTAATTCGTATTTTTTCTGGCGCAGCTTTTCCGCATAGAACCACCAGTCCCAGGGCTCGATTTTAATGCCAGCACCTTCTTCATCGGCAATCTGCTGCATTTCGGCCAGCTCTTCTTGGGCTCGTTTCAGAGCATAACTCCAGAGCTGGAGCAAAAACTCTTCCACTTTTTCTGGCGTTCGAGCCATATTAACTTCGATGGCATAGTGGGCAAAGGTTGGATAACCCAAGAGCTTCACTCTTTCTGTTCTCAAGGCAATTATTTTCTTTATGATTTCCTTATTATCATATTCATTATAGTTATCCCCCCGCAGCGTATAGGCCAGGAAAAGCCGGCGCCGCAAATCCCGATTCTTAGCGTATTGGAGAAAAGGCACTATACTCGGCACTTGAGTCGTAAAAACCCAGCGGCCTTCCAGCCCCAATTTTTTGGCCGTCTCCGCGGCCATATCAATAATGTTTTGGGGTAGACCTTCCAAATCTTTCTTGTTCTCGATGACCAGCTTAAAATTATTGATCTCCGCGAGAAGGTTATTACCAAATTTTAAGGAGAGGAGGGAAAGCTCCCGGTCTATCTGCCGCAATCTTTCTTTCTGAGCCGCCGGAAGCAAGGCTCCTTGACGGACAAAGTCCTGATAAATTTTCTCTAAAAGAAAGCGCTCTTCCGCGCCAAGCTTCAGCCTATTTCTCTGGTCATAGACAGCTTTAATGCGGGCAAAGAGCTTTTCGTTGAGATAGATATTGGACCGATGCTGAGTGGTCAGCGGCGAAGCCTGCTCCGCAATTTTCTGGAGCTCGGGGGTAGTCAGGGCACTTTGGAGCGAGCCAAAAACAATCGAGACGCGCGACAAAAACTGGCCGCTGCGGTCAAAAGCGATAATGGTATTCTCAAAAGTCGGCGGCTTAGGGTTATTAGCGATAGCGTCTATCTCCGCTTGATGAAGCTCAATCCCCTTTTTAATAGCCGGAAGGAAGTGCTCATTTTTGATCCGGTCAAAGGGTGGTGTCTCGAAGGGCGTTTTGTAAGGACCGAAGAAAGGATTGGCCTCTTCTTGACCTGGATGGCTAAGGGAAAAGGACGCAGGGATTAAGAATAGGCCGCAAAAAAGTAAGGCCAAGGCAGAGATTCTTTTCAGCCTGTTCCTCCATAAAATAAGCCGTCTCTTCATTTTTGCCTCCTTATTAAATATGTTAATTATAGAAAAAAGCCCTCAGAATTATAACTGCTTATAAAGCCCCAAAGTCAAGCTGGGTTTCCCCTAATTGACCCAAGGCATCGTCTTTATCCCAGACTTTCTAGCCGGGGTCTTGTTCTTTATAAACAACGCTCTTCTCCAAATAAGTTAATAAAATAGGTTCTCTTCCATTTTATCTGGGCTGGTTTGCGGGCTAAGTTCGGGAGAGCAGAAGTGACCATGGAAGGTTTAGCCTTCCCGAATCGGCCTTCGAGGGAACCTCTGGCCGCCGAGGATGTCTGAGCCTGAACAGGACAAACGGAGAGGCCAAAGGGGGGCAAGGGACTTTCGGGCTTTGTGTGATCAAGGAGGCGAGTTCCGCAGGCGCCGAGAAGGGCGAAGAGGGAACGGCGTTAAAAACCTGAGTGGGAACGAGGCCATCCCGAACGTCTCTGGGCTTAATCCATACAAAATGGAAGAGAATCATAAAATATAATCTTCGTTAATAAGAGAATTTGTTTTCTTCTTTTGGCCATAATCAACCTTTATCAAACCTAAAAAAACATACTTTCTGAATCCTTGACCTGATATTTTAGTCCTAAATCTCAGGCCGACACTGATGCAATCTTAGGATTACTTAATGAATTATTCCCCTTTTTGCCCCTCATCGGAAGATAACCTAAAATAAACTTTGCTCTATTAGGTTGGCGCTAATCTTTGGCTTTTAATCACTCTAAAACTCGGTCAAAAATTTGCTCTTCTAGAAAGAAACCATGAAGCCCATTTTCACTGTCTTCATCCCCGTTCCAATTGAGGTTCCTCCGATTTTCTTGGGGGTGAAAGTAAGATATTTCGAGGCCCTAATTAGCGAATTTACCCGGGGCGAGTTTATTGTCCATGAGGCTAATTAAAAGAAAATTAATAAAATATGAGAGCGACATAACCAATTTGTTTTTAAAACTCGTCTAAAGCTCCTCCTCAGAAGGTTGTCCATCGGCTTTTGATTCTCCAGGTTTACCCACACAAAACCCAGAAGTTGCATAAAAGCAAAAATAATTCCGTCGCAGCCTCTGGATGAGAAGAGCTTAGGGTTTAGATGGGTTTCTTTTTAAACAGGATCTAATTCAATAAAAATAGATGGACAAAGAAACTTGTCCTGAAAATTATTAATCTAACGACAGGCATCACTTCTCGTGGAGCCAGTTTAAATCCGGGCCAAATTAGAGAGGCTTCTGGTAGACGCGGTAGATTTTGTAGACCTGGCCGCCCATCCGCTCCATTTCCGCCCTCACCCGCACGTTAGTCTCCATTTCATGATGGGTATCGATAATTTCAAACCCGGCCTCCCAGGCCGACATGAGCATCTTCACGCCCATAAGCACATCCAAGCCCATGCCGCGATATTTTTCTTTGATCGCCCCAAGCAAAAGGTCAAGCTGTTTGGTGCGCCGGGCCGCGCGCAGGATATGGATAAAACCAAAAGGTAAAAGGCGACCCCGCGCTTTTTGAATTCCCTCCGTCATATCAGGTATGCCTACGATAAAAGCTACCGCCTCGTTGTCTTTTAGCACCAATTTAACAAACCGCGGGTCAATAACCGGAAGATAACGCTTCGCCAACTCATCCATCTCCCGCTCGTCCAGCGGCGCATAGCCATAGATCTCGCCACTCAGGTAGCACTCATTCATCAGAGAAAGCACCGGCCTTATCCAGGGCTTTATTTCGCGGCGCTTCTTAAACTCCAGAATGGTAAAACCGCCTCGTCTCATCACCCGGTCGTAGATTTTTTGATAAAAATCAGGGAGCTCCTTGGGAATGATAATTTTATAAACAAAATAATCGATGTCCTTGGTATACCCCAGCTCTTCCACCATCCTTGGCATCCACTCAAAGTTATAATAGGTGGCGATGGTGGCTCGATTCTCGAAACCCTGGATTAAAAATCCCTCCGGGTCCTGGTCCGAAAAACCGTAGGGGCCAACGATTTTCACCATCCCTTTATGGTGGACCCAATCCTCGATGCGACCCAGTAAGGCCTGAACAACTTCCTTATCTTCATAGGTTTCTAAATAGCCAAAACGGGCTGTTTTTTCCTGACGATACTCATTGTAACGGCTATTGATGATGCCCATGATGCGACCAACCGGGACTGAATCCCGGTAAGCTAAAAGCATAATCGTGTCGCAATAAGAGAAGGCCCGATTTTTCTTGGGGTTAAAATATTTTTTTTCATCCAGCCAAATCGGTGGAACCCAATTACGATGGCCTCGATGAATTTTTTCTGGGAGATAAATAAAGGTGTGACGGTCGCGAGCTGAGGCCACCTCTTTAATTTCTAAGGCCATCATTCCCTCCGAGTTATTTTATTAACTCACTTTATCCCATAATCCTTATAAAAATCAAGTTGCCGATGGGCCTGCCGCCAAAAAAGCAGTTATTTATTAGGCGCTATTTTTAGCCAAATTAAAAATTTAACGATTGGTGCCAACTCACCTATTTACCTAATTTTTACCTAACTCTTGCCTATTTTTTATTTTTGATTTTTGCTTCATGCCTATTTTGGGGCCAGGTTTAGCCATAAGCGGCCTATGGCCTAAGCTATGATGAAGGGTTTCGGCTGCGAACTAGTTGAGGCTTCATATGTTTACCTAATTTTCATTATTTCCTTCCTCTTGTTTTTTGGTTGCTATGAGGCCTAAATTGGGGATGACAGAAGCGACGAGTTACAATTTAGCTCGCCTGAATCTGCTTCAGCAAAGGCGGGGCGGCCGAGGATGTCTGAGCCTAAACAGGACAAACGGAGAGGCCAAAAAGGAGTCAGGTCTCCTTGATTTGCGAGCTAATGATGGGTTAGGATGGCCCCAGCATTTTAGATAAGCCGGCCAGGACTTAATTAGATGACGGTGGTCAATTTATTAAAGAGCCGCTTCATATTAGTTTTATTTATATTAGCTTTTCTTATTTTGGCCGCCGCGATGGGCCAGCAAAATCAGACAGACAACAAACCGGAACAAATCGACCGGCTTCTCTCTCCGCTGGTTCTGGAACCAGAACCGGGGTTAGCCGCGCTCGTCATTAAAGATGGTCGCGTTTTTTTTGAGAGAACCTACGGAATTACAGACCTTCGGAGTCGCCAGCCCATCACCAGCCAGACTAACTTCCGGCTGGCTTCAGTCAGCAAACAATTCACGGCCACCGCCATCATGCTGCTCATTCGGGACGGTAAACTCAGTTATGACACCCGACTGACTGATGTCTTCCCTGCATTTCCAGAATATGGCCAGGCTATTACCATCCGTCATTTACTCCAGCATACTTCCGGCCTACCTAACTATGAAGACCTCATGCCGCTTTATGACGGGACGCAGCCGGTCGAGGAAGTTCAAATTAGCGATGACCAGGTTTTGTCCCTCCTGCAGCAACAAAGGGCTGGCCAGTTTGAGCCCGGCTCTCGCTGGGCTTATAGCAATTCCGGCTACGTTTTGCTCGGGCTGGCCGTAGCCAAGATATCCGGTCAGCCTTTTAGTGAGTTTTTAAGGCAGCGTATTTTCACCCCCTTAGGGATGATAAACACCCTGGCTTATGTTCGCGGCAAGAATGAAGTACCTAACCGGGCATATGGCCACACTAAAAAAGACAACCACTGGGTCGAAACAGACCAGAGCCCAACTTCTGCCACCTTGGGTGACGGTGGTATCTATTCTTCGCTTGCAGACTTGGCCAAATGGGATGAAGCCTTGCGCCAGCACACGCTGCTTACCGAAGCAGAGCTTCAGCTGGCTTTAACTCCGGTCGAGGTCGCGGGAAAGGGCCCTGAAGAACCGGACGGCACGGCCGCGGCTTATGGCTTTGGCTGGTTTTTAAACCCCTGGCAGGGCCATCAGCGGATGTGGCACTATGGCGAAACCCGCGGGTTCAGGACAGCCATCCAGCGCTTTCCAAAAGATAGGCTTACTATAATTATACTAGCCAACCGCTCTGACCTTGACGCCCGCGACCTGTCTCTCAGAATCGCCCGCCTCATTCTCAATGACTCCCAAGACCTCCGAAGCGCGGGCGTGAGGGCGCAACAAGGGACAAGATAGCTTAAAGCAGCTGGGCCTGAAGTGCCAAATCGGAGGGGGAAAAATTTGACAAGTGGAAGGAAAATGGCATAATTGATTATTTCTTATAGCCCAGGATGAAAGATGGCCAGAAAACAAACTTTTCCCCGTGGCATTCATCCCCCCGAAAATAAAGAACCAACGGAAGCCAAGCCAATCGAAGTCCTGCCCCCGCCTGAAAAGGTTTTCCTTCCCCTCCATCAGCATTTTGGTGCTCCGGCGGCACCTTTAGTTAAAAAGGGTGATGAGGTTTTCTTGGGCCAGAAAATCGGCGAAGCCAAGGCGCTTTTTTCGGCGCCAGTTCATGCCAGCGTTTCAGGCAAAGTGCTCTCTGTCGAGGACTATGTTCATCCCAACGGCTATCCTGGGCTCACTGTAATTATCGCCAACGATGGTCAGGACCGGCCAAGCCCAGAAATAAAAGGCAGCGACGACCCTTTCTCGCTTGCACCCGAAGAAATTAAACAAAAAGTCAAAGATGCCGGGGTGGTGGGCTTGGGCGGTGCTGCCTTCCCCACCGCGGTTAAGCTTTCTCCGCCTAAGGATAAACCCGTCGATACTCTGGTCGTCAATGGCTGTGAATGTGAACCTTTTCTCACTGCCGACCACCGGCTGATGCTCGAGTCTCCCGAAGAAATAATTAAAGGGGCAGAGCTGGCTCGCCGGGCTGTTGGCGCTTCCCGGACAATTTTCGCGGTGGAAGATAACAAGCCCGACGCAGCTCAGTCTTTAAACCAGCATTTAAGTCAATATCCAGGTGAAGTGGTGCTTCTGAAGACCAAATATCCCCAGGGAGCGGAAAAAAATCTTATTTATGCGCTGCTCCGGCGAGAAGTACCGCGAGGCGGATTGCCCTTTGATGTCGGCGTCCTGGTCCAGAATGTGGGCACCGTTAAAGCCATCTGGGAAGCCTGTGCCTTGGGGAAACCATTAATAGAGCGGGTAATTACCGTCACCGGGCCGATGATTAAAGAACCTAAAAACCTCCTGGTGCGCTTAGGAACCACCTTAGCCGACGCGGTCTCTTTTTGTGGGGGTTTGAACGACGGGGCTAACTTACTAATTTTAGGCGGACCGATGATGGGCCTAGCCCAATGGTCCTTGGATATACCCATCATTAAAGGCACCTCAGGAATTATCGCCCTGGAAGCCGCCTGTTTTGAGGCAGAACTCTCCTGCATCCGCTGCGGCCGGTGCGTGGCCCATTGCCCGATGCGACTCGTCCCGACCCAGATTGTTAAATTCATCCAGGCCGAAAAATGGCCCGAAGCGGAAGCCTGGGGAGCGCTGGATTGCGTTGAATGTGGTTGCTGCCACTTTGTCTGTCCCTCGAGGATTCGGTTGGTTCACTGGATAAGATTGGGTAAAAATACTATTACTAAACTTAAGCGGAAGAAGAGCGCTTGATGAAAGAAACCATTCAGCCAAAAGAACCCCTCCTCTCGCCCACTTTTATCGTAGAATCATCGCCTCACCTCAGGGCTAAGGACACCACGCCCAGAATAATGTACCGCGTTATCCTGAGCTTATTGCCCGCGGTGGCTGCCTCGATTTATTTTTTCCGCTGGCGGGCCGTAGTCTTGATTTTAGTTTCTGTAGCCGCGGCTCTGGTCACCGAAACGCTTTTCCTGCTGGCCAGGCGAAAGCCGGTGACGGCTGTACTCGATGGGTCAGCAGCTATCACGGGTCTTCTTCTGGCTTTAACCTTACCTCCTTCTCTTCCGCCTGGCATGGCCCTTCTGGGTGCGGTCATTGCCATTAGCTTAGGCAAACAGGTTTATGGCGGCCTTGGCCATAACATTTTTAACCCGGCTCTTGTTGGCCGGGCTTTTTTGCAAGCAGCTTTCCCGGTGGCTATGACCACTTGGATTCCGCCGCTTGTGATTAAAGTCGATTTAGCCACGTTTGCTACTCCTTTGGGTAATCTCAAGTTTCAAAATGCAGTGGCCCAGGGAACATTAACCCCACTGCGTGACCTCTTCTGGGGGAATGTAGGCGGGTGCCTGGGAGAAACTTCGGCGGCCGCTTTGCTCTTAGGGGCCCTTTATCTTTTAATCAAGAAGACTATTGATTGGCGGATCCCTGCCGGTATTATTGTCTCCCTGAGCCTTTTTACCGGTCTTTTCTGGTTAGCTAACCCCAAAGTCTACGCACCACCCCACTTCCATCTTCTCGCCGGCGGGCTTATTCTCGGTGCCTTTTTTATGGCCACAGACATGGTGACTTCGCCTATTACCCCGGCTGGCACCTGGATTTATGCCTTGGGTATAGGCCTGGTTATTGGTGTCATCCGCCTTTTTGGGGGACTACCCGAAGGAGTGATGTACTCTATCCTGCTCCTGAACACTTTTGTTCCCCTCTTTAATCTCTACCTCAGACCGCGCATCCTGGGAGAAAGGAGGAAGAAACAATGAACCTTTCTACCCGGATGGTGGTCGTCCTCACCTCGATCGGACTTTTATCCGGGAGTTTTTTGGCTATAGTTGGCCAAGTAACTAAAGAGCGAATTTTGTTCAATAAAAAGCGAGAAATAGAGGAGGCAGCGCTGCGAGTAGTGCCGGGGGCAAAATCTATCCAGGTCATTTATGAAGAACGCGATTTTACTGTTTTCCAAGAAAAGGATGAACAAGGCCGCGTTGTCGGTTATGCCCTCCAGGCATCTGGGACTGGCTTTCAGGATGAGATCGTTCTGGGAGTCGGGGTTAATTCTGAACTGACTAAGCTTTTCAGTTTAACCATTATCGACCAAAAAGAGACTCCTGGCTTAGGAGCAAAGATTACAGAGGAGGCCAGTTTCCTCCGTTACTGGCAAGACCGTGATTGCACCCAGCCTCTCCAATTGCGGAAACCGCCCGTGGAGGACCCGAAGTCCTTAGCGGCAAATGAAGTCAATACAATAACGGGTGCCACTATATCTTCTAAGTCTGTGCTAAATATTGTCAATCAGGCAATAGCTAAAGCCCGGCAACTCCGAGAAGAAGGTAAATTAGGGAGCGAGAAATAGAAATGGCCCAGAAAAGTATCGCCCAGGAATTGACTAAGGGCCTCTGGAGCGAGGGCCCCGTCACGCGTCAGCTCCTGGGCCTTTGCTCGGTATTGGCGGTCAGCAACGCCGTGATTAACGGAATTGCCATGGGGCTGGCGGTAACCTTTGTCCTGGTTTTCAGTTCTCTGCTCGTCTCGCTAATCCGCAAACTCATTCCGAATCAGGTCCGGATTGCTTCTTATATCGTGATTATCGCATCTTTTGTTACCATTGCTGACAGGGTTTTGGCTGCTTATTTTCATGATTTATCTAAGGCTATGGGGCCCTACGTTCCCCTCATCGTGGTCAATTGCATCATCCTGGGACGAGCCGAAGCCTTTGCTTCCAAGAACAGCGTTGGACGCTCGACGATTGACGCCCTCGGGATGAGCGGCGGTTATATCCTCACCCTGCTTCTAATGGGTGCCATTCGCGAGCTCCTGGGTAGCCGGAGTATTTTGGGCCAGCAAATTTTGGGCCGTTGGTTTGAGCCCTGGGTAGTGATGCTTCTCCCTCCCGGTGCTTTTATTATGCTCGGTCTTATTATCTCTCTCTCTAATTATTTTGACCTCAAAGCCAAGGAACGAAGGAGGCCAAGATGAACCTCCTCGTCATCTTTATCTCTGCCGTCTTGATCAATAATTTTGTCTTTTATTATTTCCTTGGCCTATGTCCTTACTTAGGCGTGAGCCGTAAAATTGGTCCTTCAATTTCGATGGGTCTGGCCGTAACGTTTGTTTTAAGCCTGACTGCGGTTAGCTCTTGGATGATCAATCATTGGATTCTCCTCCCTAACGGACTCGATTATCTGCAAATTGTCTCCTTTATTCTGGTTATTGCGGCTTTGGTTCAGCTGGTCGAAATGTTTATCCGCAAAGTTAGCCCGCCTTTATACCAAGCAATGGGTATTTATCTGCCTTTAATCACCACTAATTGTATAATCATGGGCTTGGCCTTGCTGGCGGCGCTTAAAAATTACGACTTCCTCGAAACCCTCGTTTTTGGGGTGGCTGCCGGAATTGGCTTCACTCTGGCCATTGTACTGATGGCCGCTATCAGAGAGCAGCTGGAGTTGGCGGACGTACCCAAACCGCTCCAAGGAGCGGCGATTGCCCTGATTACGGCGGGCATCATCGCCTTAGCTTTTATGGGTTTTTCAGGGATTATTAAATGAATAGTGTTATTATTCCTATAATTACGATGGGCCTAATAGGATTTGTGCTTTCCTTAGGGCTCGCCTTGGCTTACCGGAAATTAAGAATAGAAATTGACCCGCGGCTCGAAGAAATCGCTTCGGCCCTGCCCCAGGCTAATTGTGGAGCCTGCGGCTTCGCCGGTTGCCAGGCTCTGGCCGAAGCCTTAGTGGCGGGCAAAGCCGCGACCAACGCCTGCCCGGTGGGGGGGGCTGAGGTGGCGGAGCGGGTGGCGGCTATTCTTGGCCTCGAGGCCCAGGCCGTGGTAAAAAAAGTGGCCCGCCTTCACTGCCGCGGCACGCACGAAGCCGCGCCGCAACGAAGCCAATATGTGGGCGTAAGCACTTGCCGGGCCGCTCATCTTATCGGCGGCCACAAACTCTGCACCTATGGCTGTCTTCATCTCGGCGATTGTGTTCGTTCCTGCCAATTCGACGCCATGCGCCTCGGCGAGGATGGCTTGCCCATAATTGATGAGGCCAAATGTACCGCCTGTGGTAAATGCGTGGAGGCTTGTCCCCGGAGCCTTCTCGAGCTCCATCCTCAGGAAGAAAACATTCTTGTTTTCTGCCGCTCCCAAGACCGGCCGGCTGTCGCTCGCAAGGTATGTCGCAACGCTTGTATTGCCTGTAATATTTGCGTTCGGGCTTGCCCGGAAGCTATAATAATGGAAGATAATCTGGCAAAGATTGTGGATTGGAAGAAAATTCCCGCAGACAAAATACCGGCTATTGAAAAGTGTCCCACGGGTGCCATCGGCCGGCTAAAAAGAGAACCTGAAGCCCAAGCCGCCAGAGAGATAAGAGCCGAAGCATGAGAGACGAAGCCTTAGTAAAGATTACAGAGGGTCAATTTGCTCAGGTCCTGGTGCGCAGTCGGGAAGCCTGCCACAGTTGTGCCTCGAGGGCGCTTTGCGCGGTGACCGAAACTGGCGAAGCACAGCTTCGGGTTCTTAACCCGGTCGCGGCCCAACCGGGTGATTGGGTCGAAATTGAAGTGCCTGAACAAGCTTACTCGCGCCATCTTATCCAAATATTTGGAACCTTGCTGCTCGGCGCTGTTCTGGGCGCAGGTCTTGGTACGTGGCTAGCCTCTTGGCTTAAAATTTCCATAAGCACAGCGGGCGTCCTGGGCTTCTTCCTCGGAGCAGGAGCCGCCGGTTTAATTATCCGGGGCCTCTTCAGTCGACCCCAACGTCAGCCTTTCCCGGTTATAACCACAATTCTCAATCATGGAGGTCTCCATGGATAGGAGAGATTTCATCAAAACCGTTCTCACCACCTCACTGGCTGCGCCATTACTCATAGGCGAAAAAATGGGCCAGCCGACACTAGGTTTATATTTAATTTCTGCTTCTCCTCAGCAGGAACTTCCGACCCTACTCGACGAGCTCAATAATTTGAGCCTCCTTCGCGGCCGAACATTTGCCTTCGCTTCTGCTCATCCTCAGCAAACCGCGCTCCAAGCCGTCCTCCGGCCGCGTGGTTGGAAAGAAGCTTCACCCAATAAGGCTGAGCTTGTAATAAATTTTACTTACCTCCAGCAACCGACGCGACCATCTTTTACCCTCATCCAGGATGGACGCATTCGCGACCTGCGTTCTTCAAGACTTTATTCTCTCTGGCAAAAAATGCAGGCCCAACCTGTAGTCGCCACCCTGACTGTTTTCTCTCTCACCCCAGCCTTTATGGCACCGCGGCCGGGCAAAAGTTTGGTTGTCCGGGTGCGGGGCGAGGTAATAGAGCGCTTGCCTTTACAGCGGAAAACACGCCGCACGGTCGATACTGGCTCAGGAAGAATAACTTTTATTGTGGATGCGGGCCAGGTTAAGGTAGTGGAATCTACATGTCGCCATCGCGTCTGTGTCGCTTCAGCGGCCATTAGCCTGGCAGGAGAACGCATTATTTGCGCTCCGAATCATTTCCTCTTGGAACTCGCAGGCCAAACTTGGCTTGATGCCGTCATCGGCTAATCACCTTTGAAGGCAAAGCACGGCTCTGCTCCATCCTTATTTTCTTGTTTGTCTTTTGCATTCATCATCCTTTGTGCCTTTCTGGCTGCCGGCTGTCGGCCTCGGGCAGGCTGGCATGAGGTCTCTCTACTGTATTTCGACACTATTTGCGACCTCAAACTTTACGGCCAGCCGCAAGAATTTGAGGGGGCGGTCGAAAAAGTCAGAGAAGTCTTTAGCCGCACCGAAGCCCTTTTTTCGCCCCAAGCCACAGATTTCCACGCGCCTGAGGTTCTGGAGCTTTACCGTGTGGCCCGAAAAATTTACCTGGACTCCGGCGGTGCCTTTGATATTAGTGTCGGGGTGTTGACTGACCTCTGGGGTTTCTCTTCAAAAACCTATCGGGTGCCACAACCATTAGAGCTGAAGCAGGCCTTAATGAGGGTCGGCATGGAGAAAATCACCGAGCGCGAAGGCGAACTGATTGTTCCCGTCGAAGTCAAGCTGGATTGGGGCGCCATTGCCAAGGGGTGGGGCGTGGATAAGGCCTTTTTGGCTCTGCGCAAACAAGGTATACGCAGCGGTTTCATTAATGCTGGCGGAGACCTTATTTGCTGGGGGCAAAACCCGCAGCGGCGGGCCTGGCGGGTTGGTTTGAAACACCCTCGACAGCCAGGCTTCTTGGGTGTTCTCGAGCTTACTGATACGGCCGTGGCCACCTCGGGTGACTATCAACGATATTTTGAGGCTTATGGTGTTCGTTATCACCATATCTTTGACCCCAAAACAGGCATCCCGGCGCAGGGAAAGCAGAGTGTCACCGTCATCGGCCCGGAAGCGGCGATTTGCGACGCTCTGGCCACCGCCATCTTTGTCTTAAATGATGCTTCCTCGCTTCTCAGGCTTTATCCTGATTATGGAGCGATTGTGGTCGACAGCGAGGGCGCCCTTTCTTTTTTCGGCAAAAACTTTCCTTTCTCGCTCCTTGCTGATTCCCGTTAAACACACATTAGCATGGCGCAGACCGGCATTAATTCAGAAAAACAACGGTTGCTTCACTCTGATATTGACTCTACTATTGCCGGGGTCAATTAAATAAGTGCATTTCTTTTTTAGGTAAGGTAAATAAGCCAGAATAACAAGCGATGCGCCAAGGCCAAACCTTTCCCGCCCGCTTCTGCCTTCCCGCTCTTACCATTTTAGCCAACATAAAAATGGAGAAAGAAGTAAAGGGTCAAAATAAAAATTAGGTAAATATGTGAGGTATCACCAATTTTTGGACTCGATGAGGTTGCAGTTAATAGTAATTCCAGTCTTGGTTGAGAATGCTGGCCGGGGCAATCAAATTTTCATCGGCATGAGAACATAAAGATAGCGCATTTTTTCGTCGTTTTCAGGAGTTAACAAGGCGGCGCTATTTTCATCTTTTAGTTCAAACCTAACCTTAGGACTCTCGACTGTGGCTAAGAAATCCAGTAAATATTGGGAGTTAAAACCAACCTCAAGGTCCGCCCCTTCATGGAATACTTCAATTTCATCCCTGGCCTCGCCGATTTCGGGGTTAGAAGAGAAAAGAGTCAAGCGGTCGGCCTCGATATTTAGTTTTATGCCCTTAGACCTCTCCGTCGACAGTAAGGCTACCCGGCGGATAGCATTAATGAAAGAATCTTTATTCAGATGGAGCACAATCGGGTTACCCTTAGGGATAACAGCTTCAAAATTGGGAAACTTGGTTTCAATTAACCGAGAGATAAGAGTTCTATGGCCAGAGCGAAAGAAAAGATTGTTTTCGTCCAAACCGAACTCTAAATCACTATCATTCATTTTTCTTAGTTCACCCAAGGTTTTTTTAGCAATAATTACCCTAATTTCACCGTTAGTATTTAAAGAAGGCACATTGTAAGAAGTATAAGCTAACCGATGTCCGTCAGTACTCACTAGTTCCATAGTCTTGTCTTTGATAATAAAAAGAGCGCCGTTAAGATAATAACGCTGCTCCTGAGCGATAGCGTAAAAAACCCGGTCAATCATCTCTCGAAAAACTGTAAGCGGCAAAACTATCTCCTTCTCAAACCGGGCTTCAGGGATGGGGGGATAATCTTCTCGCGCTAAACACAGCACTTTAAACTGACTCTTACCACATTTTATCTCCATGATGAGGTCTTTATTTTCACTGAAAGCGATCTTTTGTTCTTCAGGTAATAATTTGACAATGTCGAAGATCCGTTTACCGGAGATCGTTAAAGCTCCTTCTTCCTCAACCTCCGCTTCTATAACTGTCTTAAAACCGACCTCAAGGTCAGTTCCGATTAATTCGACCTTATTGTCCTTGGCTTCAATAAGGATATTCGCCAAAATAGGCATTGTTGTCCTTTTCTCTACTACTCCTTGAAGTAATTGAAGTTCCTCTAAGATTTTTTCTTTACCGACGCTGAATTTCATTTTTTTTCACCTTCTTTTTATTTTTATTTAATACATCTATAGAGATTAAAGAAGAATAAGAAGAAAATCAATTGGAAATGTGTAAATTCTAGCTATCATCTTGATTTTTCTATTGGAGCCTTAAAAGCAGGTTGTTGATTTCCCTGTGGAATTCTGGGTTTCTCCTTTTCATTTGTTCGATTTTTCTGATGCTGTGAAGAACAGTAGTATGGTGTTTTCCACCCAATTTCCTACCTATTTCGGGTAGACTAAGCTTGGCGGTTTCTTTGGCCAGGTACATGGCAACCTGGCGAGGAAAGGCCACTTTTGGTGAATTGTTCTTTGATTTTAGTTGGGCGGGCTTAATCTTGAAGTGGTTGCAAACAACGTGGATTATTTTTTCCACAGTGACGGCTGAAGTGGCTGTATCCAGAATGCCTTTAAGAGCTTCCTGGGCTAACTCTAGATCGATTATTTCTCCTTTTAGCGAAGCATAGGCGATAACACGGCGCAAATAGCCTTCCAACTCCCTGATATTCGAATGGACTCTATCGGCAATAAATATAGCTACGCTTTCAGGGATACTCACTCCCTCCACCTCTGCCTTTTTTTGCAGAATAGCGATTCTCGTTTCAATATCAGGTGGTTTCAGGTCGGCAATAAGTCCCCATTCAAAACGAGAACTAAACCGGTCTTCTAAGTTAGGAATATCCTTCGGCGGGCAATCCGAGGAAATGACAATTTGTTTCTGATTGTCATAGAGGTGATTAAAGGTGTGGAAAAATTCTTCTTTAGTTCTTTCCCGGCCGGAAAGATAATGGATATCATCCATTAGCAAGAGGTCGACACTCCGGTATTTTTGGCGAAAATCAAGGATTTTACCATACTGGAGATGGTTGATTAGGTCGTTCATAAATTTTTCGGTGGTCACATAAAGTATCTTAAGCTTATGATTCTTGTTGAGGGCATAGTGGCCGATGGCATTCATTAGGTGGGTTTTACCCAAGCCCGCGCCGCCATAAATATAAAGAGGGTTATAAGCCTTAGCCGGGTTCTTCGCCACCGCTAAGGCGGCGGCATGAGCAAACTGGTTACAAGTGCCGACCACAAAATTATCAAAGGTATAATTGGGGTTTAAGTTGGGGTTGAGGAGCGAACCGTATTGGGCGCGACGCTCCTCAGGAGAGGTCCGCATAAAAGGACTTGGGGTTTCGTCAAAAATATATTTAATATCAAAAGTCCGGCCAAAAAGCTCCTTAGAACACTCATTAATTATTTCCGTGTAGTGGAAAGATAGCCAATCCCGAAAATAAGAATTGGGGACTTTAATATAAAGGCAATCTTTTTCTTGGCCAATAAATGAGGTCGGCTCAAACCAAGTTTCAAAGGCGTTAGCCTCAATGCGCTTGCTTATTTCGGCCAGCAACTGGACCCAGCAATTACTTTTTATTTCCTCTTCCATTTTGTTCCCAACTTTTCCACACATTTTTCCACATCTGTGGAAAAAGACACGCTTACCGTCAACATGAATGCTGGGGGTAAGCTTTCTTGAATATAACATCGAGCTTAGCGGATTTCAAGAGGTAAGATTAATTTTGGTTATTCGTAATTTATTGAAAATAAAGAAAAAAGAGAGAGGTAAAAAAATTTTAAATTTTTTCGCGTAAACCAATAGCGAGAAAGCAACCCGGAAGACTCTTAGAGCTAAAAGTCAAAACCAATCCAGAACTTAGTTTCGAACCGGCCATAACTGGAAAAATCCAAAGGTCGGCGCAGGGAAGGAAACTCCAAGCGCTTGGCGAACTCGAGGTGGATGGGTAGACCAAGAAGGAAGAACTGCAAGCCATAGCCATAAGAACCGATGGCGTCAAATTCATAGACAACGGGCGAAAAATAATCGCCACCAAAGCGGTAGAATTTGGCTGGAAAGCCTTTGACCTTAGACCGGGTGAGGTCGAAGAAGAACACCCCCCTGATTGGCCCAATTTGGCCGAGCACCGTCAGCGCCGCATTGACCAGCGGAAAGCGCAACTCGGCGTTAAGATACCAACCTTCGGTAGCGAGGAGGTTGTAATAATTAGCTGACCTGACCTGGTTATTGCCTCCGTAGTAAAAAACCCAGGGGTCGCGTCCCCGACTAAGCCACCCCTCCCACCTTAAGGCCAGCAGAATGTCCTCGCCAAAATAAAAATATTTCCGTAGGTCAGCCTCGATAGTGGTGTTGGAAAAAAAGGCGGCCGAAACGGGAATGGCCTGGCTGAGAGTGAAGCGATAAGTATGACCAGCGGCCGGGCCATAATATTTAAAATGGGTTGTCTCGCCGACAAAGGACACTGTGGCGCGCAGGAGGTTTCCGTTCCAGAAAAGACCGTAAGTCCCAGGGCTGAAAAAGCGGAGGGTGAAGGGGTCAAGGAAATTTTCCTCGAAATGATAGGCTCCGAAACTGAACTCGGTGCGGTGGTAGCGGTTGAAGGGATAATATCCTGAAAATTCCGCGCCCGTTATTTGGCGCGTGGCCATGGCGTCCTGATAAGTAAGATAATCATAATAATAAAGAGTCGGGTCAATATAAGAATAGGGCGTATAGTAATACTCAGTATAATCATAAGCCATGGTCATAAACTGCAGCCGGCGTTTTTGGTTCAGGTAGCCGATAAAATAAGAGCGAAAGCTGCGCACCTGAGTGGCCATAAAAACAAAAGTGTGGTCAGCTAACATGTCAGAGAGAGTGATCATCGAGCCCCCAAAGACAGAGCCGTCAGTCGTCACCGCAGCGTCTATGGGCGGCCGGTTAGCCATAAAAAGTTTGTCTATTCCCTTGTACTCCTGAATCTTGGACGGGTCAATTTCTACCCTAATGGCCTCCTCCGCCTGAGCTAAATTCTCAACCGAGGGCGTCGCTTCTCGTGTCGGCAAGCTCTGTTCTGGCTTTAACTCCTTCAGGTCTTCTTTGGATTTCGCCTCCGCTTCCGTTGTGGCCAATTCTGCCTTAAACAGCTGAAAAGCGCCTTTATTAAAAGAGGCAAAGATAACTTGCTTGGGGTCGTTCCGCAGCGGACAGGGAAAAAAGTTGCCGGTGCGGACATCGGTGAGACAGCGGAGCATATTGGTCTTGAGGTCTAAAGAATAGATGTTATAAGCCTCTCTTTGATCTCCAGAGAAAAGGAGGCTTTCTCCGTCTGGAGAAAAGATGGGAGTGATGGCGTTCCAGATGCCTTCAGTTAAGCGACGCCTTTGGTGCAGGTCATGGCGGGGAGCGAGGAAGAGATGGTCGTAACCAGCTTCCCGGACCGAAAAAGCTACCCAGGCTCCATCGGGAGATATGGATGGGGCCTTTTCAAATATATCGTCTTGAGTTAGGTTGGTTAAAGCTTCCGTTTCTAAATCAACCCGGAAAATGTCCCGATGCCCAAGCTGGAAAGCGGTGAAGAGAAGGCTACGGCCGTCTGGTTCGAAACAGGGTGAGGCGGGCTGGTCATAGGGCAAAACGATTTTCTTTAACGTTGTTCCCTTAAAGGCGTCGATGATGAAAAGGGAATGACGCCGGCCGTCGCGGGCAAAAAAAGCTATTCGGTCGCCGTCTGGAGACCAGGCCAGACCAGGACCAGAAGAAGGGTCAACCTCGAAGCGAATATAATCATATCGGCTGGTATAACCCTTGGTGATGTTTTTAATAACCGCACCGTCTTTTGTTGAAATAAGCACAATGTCGATATCCTCGGCTTTGGCGTTATAAGTAATGGTGGCCACGATATCCCCGGAGGGCGAGAGGGCATGGCTAAAGGCAAAATAATAGGGGTTCATCGGGAATTCCGGACCCAGAGTAATGCTATAGTCCTCGGGGTTTTCTCTCATCAGGAAGGGTTTGGCCCGCTCCCGTAAATATCGTTTAAAGGCCTGGTTAAATTCCTTCGTTTTTAGGTTAAAGCTGCGCCTAAGCGGGTCGGGTCTGCTCAAGCCTATGCTTGGCATATTCCGCAGGCTTGACCAAAACTCACGTATCCCATTACGGCCAAAACGGTATTCGATAAACTCATAAAGAGCGTGACCAAAATCATAAGCCGGGTCGCGAGGCAGAGGATAACGGGAGGCCAGCTCGCCGCCTTCGGTGAGCTCGGGTATTCGGTCGTTTAGGACTGCGTCGCGGACGATAAGCGAAGACCACGGAGACCACCGGCCAGTCAAATACTCGCTTAGCCCCTCGAAGACCCAAAGAGGGGGCTCGATAACTGAATAAAGCGCCGCCGCTTGCCTGCCCCAGAGTAAATCGAATTGAAACACGTGGGTTAACTCATGGACCACCAGGTCCTGCAACTCATCGAGGGGCAAATCGCCATGCAGACCGATGCGGTGTAAAACAGGTTCGCTTACTCCCAAAACGCCCTCGGAAACCTGAAACAGGTTGGTCTGTTCAAAATCTGTATAAGTGCGGTAGTAAATAAGCGGAACGGGCTTGGGGAGTTGGTGTTTCAGGGTTTCCGAGACACGAAAATAGGCCCTTTCGGCCGCGGTAGCTAAATTTGATAATAACCGCACGTCTTCTACGTAAAAATAGATGGTAAAATGCTCTGTCGGGTAAGTTTTCCACTGAAAATCCTCGTAGTTTATTTTATTCTTGCCGTAATATGGATAGTAATATTGCTGGGTTAAGCCACGCCTAAAGAAGAGCTGCGGCCAGGGACGGTCTGGGGCTGATGCGGCCAGAGCAGGCCAAAGGCTCAGAATTAGTCCCACGGCTAAACTGGCTATGCTGACGGCTCTCTTCATTCTCCAATCCTTTTGGCCAAGGTCATTTAATAAGCAAATACCTCTCCTGCGGTCTGGCCTCACCAAAAATCAACCGGAAAAGGACCAGCTTGGCGCGCTGGCTAAGCTCATAAAGGGCAAACCGGGCCGGATACTTTACATCGGAGGTAGTCTTCGTTTCCTTAAATTTTTTTTCAAACACCACTTCGCCCGAGGGTAGCGTGACCAGCGCCACGTTCAATTCTAAGGTAAAAACAGCCCGGGCCGCCAATCCTTTTTCCGGTCCCAATAAATCTTCTTCTATTTCTTGCCGGTAAAGGATAGCCTTGCGGATTTCCTGCTGAAAACGTGCTTCCCCGGTGAAAACAAGGCTGGGGCCTTCCTGATTCGACCAGGAATGCCAATATTCCGGGGAGTGAATAAGGTCGAGGGAAGAAAGAGGTGTGGTTTCGAGCTTAACTTGGCCTTTGAAGCGTCGGCTCAATTCCGTCGAAAAGTAGGCCATGAGCTCCCTTTGGACATCAACTGACTGGTCTATTTTTTCCACCTCGGCGGCTGGCTTCTCTTGAAGAGAGATGTTTTTTCTGGATTTAACCTGCTCTTTGGCCTCCTCTTGACTGTGCCCGGTTTTTTCGGCCACTGGTTCAGTCTTTTTTCCGGCGCCGCTCAAGACAAAGGGAATCAGGATGATTGTCTTATAGTCATCGAGCCGAAGAGGGGAATAGGCGGGTATTTCCAGCTTGATTTTTTGGTGAATCTCTGAACCGCAGGCTATCAGCCCGAGAGACAAGAATATCAAAAGCCCTTTATTCCAACGCATGGAGGCGCTTTGGCCAGTGATTTAGAAGGAGGTAATTAAGTCGTTCAGGCTCATTCAGGAGAGCGATAAGGCGCCGGGTCTCAAAATAAGGCGACTGGTCTTCTTTTTTATCGACCTTCTTTTCTTCCGGCGTCTTTTCCGGCCTTTCCGCGGCTTTAAGGTTTTCCTGAAAATAGCCATAGTTGGCCTTAATGTAGCGGTGCTCTGGAGCTAACTTAAGGGCCAACTCGTATTCTTGCCGCGCCTTATCCCAAAGCCCCTTCTTTTCGTAGGCGACTGCTAAGTTGTTATGTAAAACCGCAGAGTTGGGCATCTTTTCCAGCGCTTTTTGCCAGCGGAAAATGGCTTCGTCCCATAAATCATGCTCGGCCGCCCAAAGGCCGAGCCGCAGCTGGTTTAATTCACCCCGGGAAGCACAATTCATTAAGGACCCTAATAAAAAAATTAAACTAAGAAAAGTGAGGGAACGGAGACTATGCCTTGAAAAGAAAATGAAGCTGGGATGACCAGTTTTTACTTCCCACCACGGCAGATAAAGATAGGCTTTTCTTTTGACCACGATATAACCATTATACCAAATTTGATTCAAGAATTACTTGGGGCATTCATAATTAGCGCCGATTCCAAAATATTCTGCAGGCTGAGCTTGGGTTCTCAATAAAGGGCGACTGTCCTGCGGTGATGATTGGTCCGGGTCCTGTAGGTTATGAACTGAGTCAAAGAAATTAGCGAAACCTTAGAATTCTTCTAGGCACGCTCAGAATTATTCTGCTTGATGGGTCCGCTGGTCGCCAAAAGAATGGGCCATTTTCCTCATATAAACCATCGATGGTTTGCGCGTCGGCCTACTAGGAGAAGAGCTCAGCTCGCCTTTAACAAGCGGGCTGGTTGCAGCGCTTCTTTATCCTTTGAATATTTAGTATTTTTTTCACCTAAGAGAGTACTTCTCTCGGGGAAAATAAGGGGTTTTATGGAGCCATTCCTTAGTCCCTTGTTAAAGGTTAGAAGGAGAATAATCCTCCTTTTATTTATTTGGCATTTATGTTGCGCGTCAAATCCTATATCTTCTTACTTTTAAAAAAAAGACAGCCGATTTAAGCCTAATACATCACCCGTCTTTTGGCGCAAAGGCTAAGTAGCCCTTGACAGCCAAAAGACATCAGCAAGTGTCTCGGATGTCGTGGCCCTGTTCGGGCTATAGATAAATAGCCTAAAAGCATATATAATCACTGAGTTATTGGAATGACAACAGGCAGTTAAATTAGGTAATTGGTTCGCCGATTTAGAAAATCATTAACGGCGCAAGGAGGTACATATGGCCCAACTCCTGGAAGGCAAACCATTGGCCGAAAAAATTAAGGCCGAGGTAAAAATAGAAGTAGACCGTTTAAAGCAAGAAACTGGGAAGACGCCTCATTTGACCGGAGTTTTGGTGGGTGAAAATAAAGCGTCGGAGATCTATCTCCGAACCAAGGAGAAAACAGCCCAGTCCTTGGGAATTAATTCCGAAATCCTCCGGCTGTCGGCCACATTAAGCCAGTCGGAGCTAATTGCCAGAATTCAAGCGCTAAATGAGACTGACGACCTCGACGGCATCCTGGTGCAATTGCCGTTACCAGCCAATTTCCAACCTAATGAAGTGATTGAGGCCATTTCTCCGGCCAAAGATGTCGACGGCTTCCATCCGCTTAACCTCGGCCGTTTATTAATGAATGAAGTGGGTTTGCGACCCTGCACGCCGGCGGGGGTGGTAGAACTATTGAAACATTATGGAGTGAAGCTTGAGGGACAGGAAGTGGTGATAATCGGCCGCAGTCTCATCGTTGGGAAACCCTTAGCGGCCATGCTCACTAACGAAAATGCCACCGTTACCATCTGCCATTCGCGCACCCGAGACTTAGACCGGGTAGCTTCGCGGGCTGATATATTAGTAGCGGCCTTGGGGCGGCCTGCTTTTATCCGGCCCGAGTTCATCCGCGAGGGGGCGGTGGTGGTGGATGTCGGCATCAATTATGTGGCTGATAGAGACCTGGTCACCAGTCTTTTTGGCGCTGACCCCAAGAGGCAGCAGGATTTAGAAGAAAAAGGATATACGATTATCGGGGACGTACATCCTCAGGCCAAGGAAAAGGCTGCCTGGCTAACCCCGGTTCCCGGTGGAATCGGCCCTCTCACCGTAGCGATGTTGATGCGGAACACCCTGCTTGCTTTTAAAAGGCGGCGGGCCCTAAGCTGAGCTAAGAAAACCAGGGCGAAGCCACCTTAAATTTTTATCTCCACTGATCACCGCTGAGCTAATAAATTAGTTGGGCCAAAGCCTGAATTATTTTGCTTATTGTTTCCATAGATGCTAATTTTAATCGGCTTCCATTTTATGGGAGTTGATTTGTGAGGCTAAGCTTGGAATGGCGGGTGCGAGGTCATCCCGGAGGTGTCTTTGCCTAAGCCTCCCAAGATGGAAGAGAACCATTTAAGCCAACGCTGCTTTTAGCCTGAGCCGGTTAAGAATAGAAATAAAGGACAATTTGTGCTATAAATAAGAATTCTTTAACGTTAATAATGACCAGGGAAGGAAAACATGCCTAAGGTTTGCGCCATATGTGCAAAAGGACCGACCTTTGGCCGCAGCATTAGCCATTCTCACCGGGTAACGAGCCGGAAATTAAAGCCTAATTTGCAGAGAGTCAAGGTGCGGCACAACGGCGGACATCGCTATCTCTGGGTTTGTACGCGTTGTTTACGGTCGGGCAAAGTAGAAAAGGCCGTTTAAATTCGTTCGACGGCTTCCACATCTTTTAGCTCAGAGAGGCGTTTGATTATCGCTTCGAGGTGGGCCAAGTCGTTAATCGTTAAAACCAGGACCATCCTGGCTTTGCCTTCAGCCGAAGTCTTGACCTCAGCC
>Ga0209102_1000056_pt1 | contig 75204 bp, 63 predicted proteins | sample ConPoolayeHmetaG_FD_185483 | JGI IMG/M metagenome (GOLD analysis project Ga0209102, IMG submission 185483) | Hot spring microbial mat communities from California, USA to study Microbial Dark Matter (Phase II) - Cone Pool mat layer H metaG... ... | reverse complement strand
AGAAGACCAGGACGAGGGCGTTCATCCGATGACCTTCATTCCCTACGGACTATACATGATTCCGCCCCCCTCTTTCAACATCCTCTATCATACCCAAATTTGCGGATAGAGAATTATCATCAAGCGAAAGTGCTTGATCTTGTAACAAATTATCACGATAGCGAGTGCACCCGAGGAGTGGCGTGGTTCGGGGGCCGACCTGACCCGAGACGCTGACCATTTTTCCCCTCCGGCCTGCTCGAAAGACGCCCACCTTTTCTCAGGCCCCCTTTGATTGTTCAAAGGGGGTAGGGGGATTTAATGGCTAAGGAAGAATTCCTGGGGGCGTCTTTCGCGGAGAGGGGTAGGGGAGGTTAATATATAAAAAACAAACTTTCCATAGCCATAGCGCCTCGCAATCCCAACCCCGAGCCTGGCCGGGAATGAACCGTGACAGGACCCGTCGGGTGCTTCGAAATTGTTGCATGAGGTTCCGTGACTGTGATAAAAGAATAATCCTCCATTTTGAGAACTGACCAATTGGAAAGAGATGGAAATGGTCGGAAGAGGGAAAATCATTAAAGGAGATAAAAAAAGAATGAGGAAAAAGATAATTCGACCGTTGAGTTTCTTTTCTGCCTTGGTGCTTTGTCTAAGCCTCTTGGCTGGCTTATTGGCCGGTGGTAGAGAGGTTAAACCCAAATCTTCGCCAGGTCTTGCTATCGCCGAGACGCTCCTCGACGGCCTCGCCTGGCGTTCGATTGGGCCGGCCAACATGGGTGGACGCATCGATGATTTTGCTCTCGTCGAGACCAACCCGCGGACCATCTATGTGGCCACGGCTTCTGGCGGCCTGTGGAAGACAACGAACAACGGCGTCACCTGGGAGCCTCTCTTCGATGAGCAGACGACGAGTTCAATCGGCGATGTGACCGTCTCTCCATCCCATCCGGATATCGTCTGGGTTGGGACGGGCGAGCCGAATAACCGGCAGAGCTCGTCGTGGGGTGACGGCGTCTTCAAGTCCGAAGACGGCGGCCGGACCTGGAAAAACATGGGCTTACGGGATACCCATCATATCGGCCGCATCGTCATCCATCCGACCAACCCCGATATTGTCTACATTGCTGCGCTCGGCCATCTTTGGGGACCGAACAAGGAAAGAGGCCTTTTCCGGACAACAGACGGCGGCAAGAGCTGGGTCAACACCAAGTTCATTGACGAGAACACGGGTTTTGTCGATGTGGCCATCGACCCCGAAAATCCGTCGACCCTCTACGCCGCTGCCTACCAGCGGCAGCGCACGGCTTATGGCTTCAACGGAGGCGGCCCCGGGAGCGGCCTCTACAAAACCACGGACGGCGGGGAGACCTGGGTTAAGCTGACGAACGGTCTTCCCGACGGCCCGACCGGCCGAATCGGCATCGACGTTTACCGGCGCAACCCCAGCATCGTCTATGCCATCATTGAGAACCGGAATGGCGGGGTTTTCCGCTCTGAAGACAAGGGCCTCACCTGGAAAAAGATGTCTTCGACCAATCCCCGTCCCATGTATTACAGCAAGATCCGCATCGACCCGAACAATGACCAGCGCATCTGGGTCCTGGGAGCCGCCATGTACTACTCGGAGGATGGAGGGAAAACGTTCAATACCGACTACGTCCAGCGGATCCATGGCGATCATCATGCTATGTGGATCAACCCGGCTGATTCCGACCACATCGTTCTCGGCTCGGACGGCGGCATCCATATTTCCTATGACCGGGGGAAAACGTGGGATTTCATCAATACGATCCCCCTCGGCCAGTTCTATGAAGTCACGTTTGACATGCGCAAACCCTACTTTGTCTACGGCGGTCTTCAGGACAACGGAAGCTGGGGAGGTCCGAGTGCGACCTGGACTCGAATCGGCATCACCAACGACGAATGGATCCGCATCGGCGGTGGCGATGGCTTCTACGTGCAGGTGGATCCGACTGACCATAACACGATTTATGCTGAGTCGCAGGATGGGAATGTTTTTCGATTCGACCTCCGCTCCGGAGAAAGCAAGTCCATCCGGCCGCAGCCAGACCCGGAAAAGGAAGGAGAGCGCTACCGTTTCAACTGGAACAGTCCCATCCTCATCTCTCCCCATAACCCAAAGAAGATTTTTTACGGCGGAAACAGGCTTTTTATCTCGAGGGATAGGGGCGATAATTGGGAGGCGACGGTAGACCTGACCAGCCAGATAGACCGGGATAAACTCCCCATCATGGGGGTCATCCCTGACGCCAATACCTTGAGTCGCCATGACGGCGTGAGCTTCTACGGGACGATTACGACGATTTCCGAATCGCCGCTCAAGGAAGGAATTATCTACGTCGGAACAGACGATGGGCTGGTCCAGGTATCCATGGATGACGGGAAAACATGGAAAAACGTAACGCCCTCGCCGTCAGCGGTTCCCAAGAGCACCTATGTTAGCCGGGTTGTCGCCTCCAGCCATGCCCAGGGTAGGGCTTACGTCACGTTCGACGGGCATCGCAGCGACGATTTCAAACCCTATGTCTTCGTCACCGAGGACTACGGGAACACCTGGAAAAACATCTCGGCTAACCTCCCTTCCGGAGGCACGTTGAGCGTCATCCGAGAACATCCGCGTAACCCCGACCTCCTTTTTTTGGGGACCGAGCGCGGCGCCTATTTCTCGATCGACCGCGGCTTGCGCTGGACGCGCATCAGGAGCAACCTGCCCCTCGTCCCCGTCGATGATATTGCCATTCATCCCCGGGATAATGACCTGATTTTCGGGACCCACGGGCGGAGCATCTGGATCTTGGATGACATCACTCCCCTTGAGCAGTTGAAAGCGGAGGTCCTGGCCTCAGCCGGCTATCTCTTCGATATGCGTCCGGCCGTCATATTCAACCCCTATTTCCACAAAGGAGACCTCGGCCACAAGTTTTTTGTGGCGCCGAACCCGCCCTATGGGGCGCTCATTACCTATTATCTTAAGGAAGAAGCTAAGGATGATGCGAAGATTATCATCACCGATTCCGAAGGGAAGGTGGTCCGGGAATTGAAGGGCGAGAAAAAATCAGGCATCCATCGCCTCGCCTGGGACCTGAGGTATCCGCCACCGGCCGTTGCCGAGACAGGAACGATGGGCAGGCTCGGCGGGGCATTGGCGCCCTTTGTTCTTCCTGGCGAGTATGTGGTTAAGCTCGTCGCCGGTGGCGTCGAGATGGCCAAGGCACTCAAGGTTGAGGCCGACCCCCGGATCGATGTTTCCCTGGCGGAAAGGAAGGCTCAACACGACGCCCTGATGCGGCTTTACAAGCTCGCGCCGATCTTGACCCAAATCCAGAGCACGCTTGATGCTTTGCAAAAGCAATTCCATGAGGCTGAGGGGATGGTGAAGAAAGTCCCCACGGCGCCGGCATCGCTTGTCGAAGCAATAAAGGCTGGGCTCAAGGAAGTAGAAGGAATTCGAAGGGAATTCGCCGGCGATCCATCAGCCGGTTTCCAGGCCATGATGACCTCAGTGCGAGGGCGACTGCTTTTTGTTGGTCGGTCGATCAGCGGTTATACGGGGGCACCGTCGGAGAGGCAACTCAAAGAAATCGATATCAATGAACAGAAGGTGATGAGTATGGTCGAGCGTATCAACAGGATGATCGACGAGGAAATCCCACGCCTGAACAAGTTGATGCACGAGAGCAATATCCCCCATCTCCTTCCGATTTCGAAGATCAAGCTGGATAAAGATTAGCTTTCCAGAAGAAACAAGAGAGCATGGTCCGAGCCGACTGGGCGAGGAAGCACCTTTTGTCCCATGATAACAGCATAGCTCTCCTTTACTCTGGGGGGCGGATTCATTATAATGAACGGGCTGGAAATTTAGCGACGTTGAGGAGGAGGATGATGAAGAAGAATTGGCTTGTTTTGGTTACTCTTCTACTCCTACTTGGCGCACTTTCTTGCCAAAAAAAGGCGCAGGTCAAGGGTATCGAGCTCACCGTCGATTTTGCTGAAAAGCCTTTATCCGATAACCTGATGACCGATATGCGCTACACGTGGAGGACAACGGGAGATTTTGTCCGGGTCACCAAGAACTACCATATCTATGTCCACTTCTGGCATGGGAATAACCTCCTTTTCCAGGATGACCACGTGCCCCCCGTACCGACTTCGAAGTGGGAGCCAGGAAAGGAATATACCTATTCCCGCCGGATTTATATTCCTTCCTTTATCGACGAGTTTGACCCCTCCTTCAAGGGAGAGGAGACCCTTAAGTTGAGTGTCGGTTTGTATAATCCTTTTGACCGGACCGGCGAATCGAAACGGGAAATATCGATTAAGAAGATAAAGGTCGTTCCACCCCCACCCGATGTGCCGGAGGTTATCTATGAAAGCGGCTGGTATGATTTGGAAATCGACCCCGAAGCCTACCTCCGGCAGTGGCGGTGGACAGCCAAGGAAGCGAGATGCCTCATCGATAACCCGCACCGCGACGCTCACCTCGTCATCAGGGGTGGGGTAAATCCCGAGGCCACACCCAATCAGAAGGTCACCTTCAAGATCAACGATCAGGCTTTTGATGAGTTTATCCCGACAGAAATGTTTTTCGAGAAGAGCTACGTCATCACCAAGGAGATGCTCGGGGAGCAGGATGAGTTCTATCTCGTCATCGACTGCGAGAAGACGTTCGTTCCCTCCCGGGATTTTCCGCCTTCGAAGGACGACCGCGAGCTCGGCATCCAGATCTCCCTCGTCTATTTTAGATAGTTAGATAGAAAGAAAACGAGGCATAGGGCGGTCTCGGAGGGTGTCTCTTATTTAATCCAGAGGGAAGGAGTCGATTCTCGCTTCATCTGGCCAAGAAACTTCTCCAGCTCTTGCCTCGCTCTTTCTTCCTCTTCTTGAGCGCTTTGCAGCTTGAGGAAGGTCTCGGCGATGGCCAGCTGGATTGCCTCCTTGGCGCTGGGCGCGTCCACATTGGCCAGCTCCTGCCAGAGGGCACCCATCTTGAGGGTCAAGAGCTCTACATACTCCTTGGCCTTTTCCCATTTTTCCTGGAGGGACTTGAGATTAGCTTCACTCGGAGATGGCTCTTGAGTTGTGGAGCCGGAGGGAGCGGCCGGTCCGCTCGTCTCAACGGCCTGTGGCGTTGTCTCAGATGGAGTTTCTGAAGGAGGTCCAGCCGGTGGCGTGCCTGTTTTCTCTGATTCCACCATGGCTGAGGGTATCTCGAGGGCAGGCTTCTTCTTGAGCTTGGCCAGGTCAGCGTTCGTGACGACTATTCCCTTCTTGCCCTTGAGGCTTTCTCGTCTTTCTCGTTCTTTTTTGGCTATCTCGGCCAGGGTCTGGGGAAAAGCTGTGGAGGCAACGAAGGCGAATAGAGCCAGCCAAACGCCCCGTTTATTCTTAAGCATTTTTTTCATCATAGCTCAGCACCATCGCCCTGTCAAACCAGGGCTGGCTTCTGGGTTAGTCCATAGCTAACGCGCGATTTGGAGTAACGAAGCCAGCTCGAGCAGCCATGGCACCCTAAAATGAAGGTCAAAGGGAGCTCTTCGCGGCCTCACCGCCGCTTGCTTGGCGAGCGGTGCGGACAGCGATTAGGCGGCCGTTCGTGGCGACCTCGACAGCGCCATCCCGGTCCGTTCTCAAGATGCGCGCGCCGAGTTTTTCGTATCGCTCCAGCACATCAGGATGGGGAACGCCATAAACGTTTCCTCTCCCGGCCGAAATGACCACAAACTGGGGACGGATTTGTTCAAGGAAGGAAAGGGAACTCGATGTCCGGCTGCCATGGTGTGGCGATTTGAGGACGCAAGCGCGAAGGTCAGGAGCTCGGCGCAATATTTCTGCTTCAGCTTCAGTGCCGATATCGGCGGCCAGCAAAAAAGACACTTTTCCGAGAGAGATACAGAGGACGAGGGATTCTTCATTGGTGACCTCTCTGACATGCGGCTGGCTGTCGGCGGGATGGAGGGATTCAATCCTCACTGCTCCTTCCCTGTGATTAAACCCATTAAAAACCCGTCTGGCAAGAGTCGAAGAGCCAAGCGCGGCTTTGAGTTCCTCGTAGGACTCATTATGGGACGGACTGAAGGACTCCCAGAAATTGGCAACCCGGAAATTCCTGGCCACTGCTTTTAACCCGTTCAAATGGTCTGGATGGGCATGAGTGAGGACAAGATAGTCGATTTTTTTATAGCCTTTTCTCCAGAGAAACGGGCTGACAACGTGCTCGCCGATGTCGAACCGGCCATCCGGTGTGCCTCCGCCGTCGATGAGCATGATTTTTTTGCCCGGGAATTGAACCAGCGTCGAATCGCCCTGTCCGACATCGAGGAAGGTGAGCTTCAGTTCGGGAGAGGCAGGCGCCGGAAAAGGATAGCTGATGAGCACGGCCAAGCAACCCAGGAAACAAAGAGAAATGAGTGCTCGTTGCGCCCTGAACTTGGGCCGGACAAGGAGAAGGAGAAGAAAGGCAAAATAAGCAAGAACTGTCGCCAGATGGGGTGTTGGAATCCGGTAAGAAACAAAGGGAAGGAACTCGAGGAGGTGAGTGAGGCCGAGGAAGAGCCGGATGAGGAATTGGAGGGCTTGACCGAAGAGATGGGCCAGAAAGGAACTGAAAAGTGAGGAAGCCAGGAACAGAAAACCGAGGCCCATGATCAAACCGGTGAGCGGAACGGCAGCCAGGTTGAGGACGAGTGCCGAGAAGGTCACCCGGTTGAAAGAACGGACGAGAAAGGGGAGGACGCCAACCTGGGCGGTGAGGGAAAGGCCAAACAATTCGCTTATCCGGAAGGGGAGGCGGGGCAGGCGCTTGAGGAGCGGCGGCAAGAAAAGAATGATCGCGTAGGTGGCGGCGAAGGTAAGCTCGAAACCCATGTCGAGCAGGAAAAAGGGGTTGTGAAGGAGGAGGAAAAAAGCGCTGAAGGAAATGGTGTTCAAAACGCTGACGTTCTTCCAGAAGAGTTTACCGACGAGATAAGCCAGGGTCATGAAGGTAGCGCGGAAGACAGATGGACGACCCTCGACAAGAAGAGCATAGAAGGAAAGGAGGAGGATGAGGGCGAGGTAAGTAGCTCGCCGGGGGAGGCGGACGAGCCGGAGGGCGCCGTAGAGGAGAAAAGAGAGGATGGCGATGTGAGCCCCGGAGATAGCGATGAGATGGTAAAGCCCGGATTGCTGGAGGCTTCGGTTCGTTGTCTCCTCCAGCCTTCCCCTTTCGCCGAGGAGCATCGCCTCGAGGATGGCTCCCTCTTGGGAGAGGGAAGTCTCGGCCGGAGAGCGGAAATGGGCTTCGATGCGGCCCAGGAACTTGAGGCGAAGCGATGAAATCCAGGTTTCGACCGGGAAAAAACTCTTTCCCCCGACCTTCTCGATGAGAGCGGGGCTCTTACAGGTAGCCTGATTATGGAGACGTTGATTTTTCCTCAGGTTGGCCAGCCTGGGTTCGCCGAAGTTGAGATAATCGCCCCCGCGGGTGACTTGAGCAGCGATGCGGACCCTATCCCCGGCCCGGAGTTGGAGAAGAGAGAAAAAGCTGTCCGGATGAAGCACCGAAACCCGCAGGTTGCCCCGGATGGCTTCTTCTCGATTCTGGAATCGGATTTTTTCCACCTTGAGGAAAAGAACCGTCCTCCCTGGTCCAAGAGAGGGGGACTGGTAGAGCCGACCGGTGAAATCGGCGTAGGCGGCGAGGTCAAAATGGTGGAGCGGGTTGTTTTCATACTCTCGACTCTCGTGCTGATAAAGAGAGAAACCGATAAAAAAAGTAGTCACCAGGATGAAGCCAAAGGAAAACCTGTTGCGGCGAAACCCGTAGGCCAGCCAGGCGCAACAAAGCGCAAATCCAATCAGGCAAAGGGAAAGAAACGAAGGGACATTTACAAGAGAGGCGGTGGCTATCCCCGCTGAAAGGGAAATGGCCAGGTAGAGGAAGGGGAAGCGCATCAGAGGGCAGAGGCTTCCACAAAAACGCCAAAATGCTCCTTGAGCACAGTCGTGATCTCTCCCAGGGTCGCCTCGGCTTCGACAGCGGCAATGAGAGGAGGCATCAGGTTTTCCTTCTTTTCCAGCGCTTCTTTCAGCGCATCCAAACTTCTTTCAACTTTTCGCCAGCACCTTTCTTTCCGGAGGCGGCGGAGCCTGGCCACCTGCTCCCGTTCGACGCGGCGAGGCGGGTAGGCAATTTTGAATTGGATTTTCTCCCGCGCTTTGACGAACTCGTTCAAACCGACAACGACTTCGTCGCCTGTTTCGACTCTCTTCTGGAACTCGTAGGCGCTGGCCTGGATTTCTTTTTGAATGTAGCCGGCCTCGATGGCTTTGAGCATGCCGCCCATGTTTTCGATCCGCTGGAGATAATCCCAGACTTTTTCCTCAAGGGCGTTGGTCAGGGCTTCGACGAAGTACGAACCGCCCAGCGGGTCGACGGTGTCGGCCACGCCGCTTTCATGGGCGATAATTTGTTGGGTTCGCAAAGCAATCTGGACGGATTCTTCGCTGGGGAGAGCCAAGGCTTCATCCCTCGAATTGGTGTGGAGCGACTGCGTCCCGCCCAGGACGGCGGCGAGTGCCTGGAGAGTCACCCGGACGACGTTGTTTTCGGGCTGCTGGGCGGTAAGGGTTACGCCACTCGTCTGGGTATGGAAGCGAAAAGCCCAGGACAGGGGATTTTTGGCCTTGAACCGGTCTCTCATGAGCTTAGCCCAGATGCGCCGAGCGGCTCTGAACTTAGCGATTTCTTCGAAGAACTGGTTATGGGAAGCCAGGAAAAAGGACAGGCGCGGCGCGAAGGAATCGATATCCAGTCCATCAGCGATGGCCGCTTCGATGTAGGCGATTGCGTCGGCAAAGGTAAAGGCCAGTTCCTGAACAGCGTTCGCGCCGGCCTCGCGGATGTGGTAACCACTGATGCTCATCGTATTCCAGCGCGGAACATGGTTCTGACAGAAGGACAAGATCTGGACGATGATTTTCAGGGAAGCAGAAGGAGGAAGGATGTAGGTTCCGCGGGCGATGTATTCTTTGAGCAAATCGTTCTGGATGGTGCCCGAGAGGCTTGTCCACGGAATCCTCTTCCGCTTGGCCACAGCGAGGTACATGGCCAGAATGATGGCCGCCGTGGCGTTGATCGTCATCGACACACTGACCCTGTCCAGGGGGATGGCTCGGAAAAGAGCTGCCATATCGCGGATTGAATCGATGGCCACTCCGACTTTGCCGACCTCGCCGCGCGCCTGGGGGTGGTCGGAGTCGAGGCCGATTTGGGTGGGGAGGTCGAAAGCGACACTCAAGCCTGTTTGCCCTTGGGCGAGAAGGAAGCGGAAGCGGCGATTGGATTCTTCGGCTGTTCCGAAGCCGGCATACTGACGCATAGTCCACAGCTTCCCCCGGTACATGAAGGGATAGATGCCGCGCGTGAACGGGAAGGAGCCGGGTGCCCCGAGGTCTCTTTTGGGGTCGAAGGAGGCTAAATCCGAGCTATCGTAGACAGCTTTGACCGGGATATGGGAGGAAGTCAAGAACTCGCTCTTTCTTTCCTTCGGCGGCGCCATGGTCCGAGGTTGGGCTGACCTGCTTTTCAAGCAAGATAACGAGCGAAGGCACCCGTTCCTGCGTAGGAGCCCCGCTCTCCGAGCTCGCTCTCGATTTCGAGGAGGCGATTGTACTTGGCAATGCGTTCGCTTCGGCTGAGCGAGCCTGTCTTGATCTGGCCGCTTTGAAGCGCCACGCTCAAGTCGGCGATGAAAGTGTCCTCCGTCTCACCCGAGCGATGGGAAATGACGGTCGAATAGCCCTGGCTCTGGGCGTAGCGAACTACCTCCATCGTTTCGGTGAGCGTGCCGATCTGGTTGAGCTTGATAAGGATGGAGTTGGCAATTCCCTGGCTTACGCCCTCCTTGAACCGGGCCAGGTTAGTGACGAAGATATCATCGCCAACAACCTGGATTTTGCTTCCCAGCCGGCGGGTGAGGCTGGCCCAGCCCGGCCAATCATCCTCAGCCAGTCCGTCTTCGATCGAAATGATGGGATAATTCTGGACGAGCTTTTCATAGAATTGGATCATTTCGTCGGACGACCTTCGTGACCCATCCGATTTCTTGAAGACATAGACGGAGTCCTCGAAGAACGTGGAAGCAGCCGGGTCGAGGGCGAGATAAATATCTCGGCCAGGCCGAAAGCCAGCCTGCTTGATGCTGTCGACGATGAGCTCAAGGGCTTCCTCGTCGGCCTTGAGGTTAGGCGCAAAACCACCCTCGTCCCCGACAGCCGTGCTGTAGCCCTTGCTCTTGAGGACCTTTTTGAGATGATGAAAGACTTCAGCCGCCCATCGGATGGCTTCAGCGAAAGAGGGACTGGCCAGGGGAGCGATCATGAATTCCTGGATGTTGAGGTTGTTGTCGGCATGAGAGCCGCCGTTGAGGATGTTGATCAGGGGCACAGGAAGGAGGTAAGCCTTTTTCCCGCCAAGGTGCTCGAAGAGAGGTTTTTTCTGCACTCGGGCGGCAGCGACGGCCGCAGCCATGGAGATAGAAAGGATGGCATTAGCTCCGAGCTTCTGTTTGCTCGGTGTGCCGTCGAGCTCGATGAGCAAGCGGTCGAGCTCGGCCTGGTCAAGCGCGTCCATCCCGACGACACGGGGCGCAATGACCTCGTTGACATTGGCCACCGCCTTGAGGACACCTTTGCCGAGATAGCGGCGCGGGTCTCCGTCTCTTAGCTCCAGTGCTTCATGGGCACCCGTCGACGCGCCGGAGGGCACGGAAGCTACGCCCACAGCACCGCTCTGAAGGACGACGGTTGTTCTGACGGTAGGGAAGCCGCGGGAGTCGAGAATCTCTCTGGCCTTGACCTGCACGATAGCTGTTTTCTTCATGCTCGTTTTTCCCTTATTAGCGAGACGCAGAAGGCAGCCCGGGGTTAGGGGTTACTCTTTAACGTCATCAGCGTGGAAGCCTTCAGGCGGCTTCTTGGCGAATTCCTCTTTCTTTTTCTCGATGAACTCCTTGATGGCCTCGATTCCTTCCTGCGCTTTTTCCTTGACCACTCGGATACCCTTTTCTGCTTCCTCCGAGATTTTTTGGTAGCTTTGCTTGGCCTTTTCTCCTGTCTTGACCGCTTGGGCCTTAATTTTTTCCCGCGTTTCCTTGCCGCTGGCGGGCGCAAAAAGGATGCCGAGGATAAAGCCCGTTGCCGCGCCGAGCAGGAAAGAGACGGCTACCTCGAGGGCGCTCGAACCCTTGTTCTCAGCCATTTTTTTCCTCCTTTCTTTTCCGGCGTTTTCTCAAGAGATACTGTACGAGCGGGAAGATGAAAGGCCAATATTTCGAAGTCGGTTTGAGAAGCCGGGTTGTCAAGAAGAAGGAAGCTTCGGAAAGGTGGGTAATCGTCCTCTTCGAAGCTTCCATGATTTTCCCCATATCTTCCAGTTTATCCTTGATAACGCCGTTCAGCTCGTTGAGGTTCTTGGCCAATTTTCTTAGCTCGTGAAGGGCCTTTTCGCCCTCCCCGGCTGTTCTTCGCATCTGGGCGAGGAAGAGGACGAGGAAGATGGCCACGATGACCGCCGCGAAGGTCAGGACGAGGAACAAAAACTGGTTAAGAGTCAGTGTCATTGCCTCTAAAAATAGAATAATTAGCATGATTTGTCAATGAACTTCGGCCGGCGATAGAATCGATCTGGCGGCGAGGTCGTAAAGGACGAGAAAAGTGTCCCCGGCAAGGGGGAAAAGAAGAAGAGTCGAAAGGCCGAGAAAAGCCAGATGAATGCGGCCGCTCGCCATGGTCTCGTTTATGATTGGTCTTGCCTTCGGGGTTATTTCCAGAGGATTTTAGTCAAGCCCTGGAGGTTGAATTCCCTTTCCAGCTTCCCGAGGACCTCAGCATACCGGCTTTCCTCGCCCTGAGTCACTGTCTCTTCCCAGTCCGAAAAAGCAGGAGTGGGCATGAATTCGAGCTTTTTTCGGCCAAGGCGGTTGATTCCGCGCAACGCTTGCCAGTGGGTGATGATGAGGAGAGCGAGGATGTAGAAAGCGACGTTGGGTCCAGGCAGCCAGGCGGCCAGACCGCTCAGCGGGAGGAGGAGGACTTCGCCGATAAGCAAGAGAATGTGCTTGGTCCTTTGCCTCTGGAGATAGAAAAAGAAAATCAGCCTCAATTTTGTTTCCGAGTGGTGGCCAGAGTGGCGAATGACAACGGTGTTTTCTTTTTCTTTGAGAATATCCATAAAGGCTTGTTCCTGGCGCCGGATTCGGGGAGGAAGCAAAAGTAACTTTTCCTTGGCCCGGCGCCACACTTCCTTGGGCTTGGAGGTTTTTTCGCCGATGCCCGGCCCGAGCTCGGAAGCGAAGAAGCGATAATTGTTCCGGTGGTCCTTAACAAAGAAGAATTCCATCGAGTGGCGCCATTTTAGCATGACCCGCCAAGCCGGGCAAGCCTTCCCTTCCCGGACGATTCAAAGCCTCCTTCGACCAAAGAGAGATTCCCCTTGGCACTCCTCGGCTTTATGACCAAACCCGAACCCCTGCCGCTGGGTGCGTTGGAATTTTGCCATTATCACGGGGAAAAAGATGCCTCCCGCTAAAGCTGGTTTACTTCCGGCGATGAAGAAGGAAGATGAAGAAAGGGGCGCCCAGAGCGGCTGTGAGGATGCCGATGGGAAGCTCGGCCGGCGATAGAATCGACCGGCTGGCGAGGTCGCAAAGGACGAGAAAAGTGCCACCGGCAAGGGGGGAAAACAAGAAGAGTCGCCTGTGGTCAGGGCCGACGAGGAGGCGCACCCCGTGGGGAACAATCAGGCCAATAAAGCCAATGACGCCGCTGACGGAGACGGCCAGGGCTGCCAGAAGAGTCGAGAGGCCGAGAAAAGCCAGACGAACGCGGCCGACTGGACAGCCAAGAGAGCGGGCCACCTCATCGCCGAGGGTGAGGAGGTTCATGTCTTTGGCCATCCACTGGGTGAGAGTGAGGATGAGCGCAAAACAGGGAGAGACAAAACTCACCTGACGCCAGTCAGCCAGGGAAAAGCTGCCGAGAAGCCAAAAAACCGCCTGCTCGAAAGAGTCCGACCTCATGAACAGGAGAAAAGAAGTCAGCGCAGAAGTCAGGGCGCCAGCGGCAATTCCAGTGAGGAGGAGCGTCTCCACCTTGAAGGCCGGTTTTTGGCGGGAAAGAGCGTAGACGAGAGAGACAATCCCCAGCCCTGAAGCAAAGGCACACAGGCTCTGAAGCGGAAGGCCAACAACCGTCGCCTCCAGGCCAAAGAAAAGACAGAGGACAGCGCCAAAAGAGGCGCCGGAGGAAACGCCGATGACGAACGGGTCAGCCATGGGATTCTGGAAGTAACCCTGAAGGATAACGCCCGACAGGGAAAGGCTGGCGCCGACGAGCCAGGCAAGGAGAGCGCGGCAGAGCCGGAGGTCAAGAAAAATCGTCCGATAGGTGGCCTCTCCACGGAAAAGGAAATTGGCTAAATCGGCCGCCGTTGTTTCCACAGGGCCGATAAGCAGGGAGAGATAGAGAGAGAGGAGGAGAGCGAGAAGAAGCATGACGAAAAAGAGGCTCGAGTTCTTGGCACTTTTCATTGGTCGGCTGAAAATCGTTCGGGATGGAGGAGGCAGGCCAGGTGAGAGTAGGCCTCCACGAGGCGCGGGCCAAACCGGCTGGCCATATTTTCGTCGAGAAAGTAGAGCTTCTTTTTCTGAATGGCCTGGACCGTTTTTAGATGGGGATGCTTGAGGTACCATTCCCTCAACTCGCTAAAATCTTTTTCGTTTCGGGCCAGGAGGACGATGACGTCAGGGTTTTCCTTAATCAGATGTTCCGGGTTGAGACGCAGCCATTCCCGGGGGATATGGCCAGCGATGTTGGTGCCGCCAGCTTTGACGATGAGGTCATGGAGGTAGCTATCGCGGCCGCATGTCCAGAGCTTTTGGCCGGGCAGGGAGAGAAAGACTTTCGGCCTCGACGGGAAGGACGGCAGAGCCTCGCGGATGCCCTCATATTTCTTTTTCAGGGACTCCGTGAGGGCGGTGGCTTCCGCCTCTTTTCGAGTGAGCTGGCCAATCCTTTGGACCATCATGAATAGGTCATCAAGCGACTTGCCCCTGTCGAGGACAAAAACAGGGAAGCCGAGATGAACGAGCTTGTTCAGGAGCCGGAGGGGGTTGCCGCGGAAAGCGATGATGAGGTCGGGTCGCAGGGCCTCAATTTTTTCCAGGTTGGGGTCGAGGAGGCCGCCGATTTTTTCTTTTTCCTTGGCCTCGAGGGGGAAATCGCAATATCGGGTCACTCCGACGATTCTCTCATCGAGTCCGAGGGCAAAAAGAATCTCTGTGATATTCGGGGCAAGGGAGATGATGCGGTGGGGAGGAGTGCCAAGAGGGAAAGGGCGGTTGAGGTCGTCAAAAATGACTTGAGAGGGAGCCATTGACGAGCCGAAAAAAAGAGCCACGATAAGGGACAAGGGGAAAAGCATCACGGCCTCTCTCCCTCCCTTCGGGGATGACGGTGGATGAGGGAAATTTCGGGCAATCGGGAATGGAGGTTCTCCCTGATTTCGACCTCCGTGCCAAAAACCTCCTCGATGTGAGCGCGAGTAATCAATGCTTGGGGCGGGCCATGAGCTTGAATCCTTCCATTCTTGAGGAAAATGATTCGCTGGGAGTAGGGGATGACGAGGTTGATGTTGTGCTCGGTGCAGAGGATGGTTTTTCGGTGCTCCTGCTGAAGTTTTTCGAGAAGGCAGAAGATTTCCAAGCTGTAGCTGAGGTCAAGATGGGCGCTCGGCTCGTCGAGAAAAAGAAACGGCGTGTCCTGGACCATGGCCCGGGCGATGGTGGCGCGTTGCCTCTCTCCGCCGCTTAGCTGGCTCATTTTTCGATGGCGAAGGTGGTGGATGCCGAAAAGACGGAGGACTTCTTCGATGAAGCCCGTTTCTTGGGCGGAGAGGCTGGCCAGCCTGGTCTGATGGGCGTAGCGCCCCATGGATACGATTTCCCAGACAGTATAATCAAAGGCAAGCTCATACAGCTGGGGCACGAAAGCAATGGCTCTGGCAATCTCGCGCCTTTTCATCTGGAAAAGGTCTTTTCCGGCTACTTGGACTTCGCCCGTAATTTCACGGAGCAAACCCTGAATGGCTTTGATGAGGGTGCTTTTGCCCGAGCCGTTCGGACCTAAAATGGTGACAAATTCGCCCTCATGGAGGGAAAAATGGATGTCCATAATAACCGGACCATTGCCGTAGCCAGCGCTCAGGTTTTTGACTTCAAGGATGGACATCGAGGCAAGGTCGTTTTAATGCAATCCTGGCGAAAAATCAAGACGAAGGTCTATTCACGAAGAAGCAAACGATAGGGGGCCAGAGCAGGCCGCTCGACGTGTGGCGCCAAATACATCATTGGGCACCCCCCTGAAGATTTGCTCCTTTCCGCGCCTTCAGAATGTTGAGGTCAGGTCAAACATTTGACAGAGTGGAGTCAACTCTTTTAGCATAGTCCTCGAATCCAAATGGAGAGAAGGCGAGTGTTCTGTTATCCGAGCGATGCCGCGTCAAAACTTTTTGTTTGGAAGAAAGCGAAGAGTCGCCTCCAGAGCAAAGAAATCATGGGAAACAGGGCTATCATGGCTTGCCTTCTTCTTGTTTTTTTGTTTCCTGGAATTGCTTGCCAAAAAAAGGAATTCATAGCGCAGGACGAAGGTCCAGTGGGCTTTAGGCCAGACGGTTCGGCGGTTGTGCCGGTGAATCAGGTCTTAACTCCCTTCGGCTCGTGGATAGAGCTTCCTGGAATGAGGCCGCAGGGCCTGGCCATTTCTCCTGATGGGAGGCGCGCTGCTGTCTCCGGAAAAACGAATGAGCTGGTCATCATCGATGCTCTCGACTTCAAGATTCTCCAGCGCGTCGCCCTGCCGGCTGAAGCTCAAAATGAACCCATGCCGGAAACGTTTTCGGGGAGTAGCTTGGGCTCTGATCCTGAAGGCCAGCTCAGTTTTAACGGCTTGATATTCTCTCTCGATGGGAGAACTATCTACCTCAGCAATGTGAACGGCAGCGTAAAAGTCTTTTCCGTCGGCCCGGATGGCCGGGTTCGGCCCTCCCATACCCTTTTGCTCCCGCCGGCTGAGGCTCCTCGGCGTCAGGCCGAAATCCCAGCTGGCCTGGCTCTTAGTCCGGATGGCCGGAGACTCTATGTTTGCGGAAACCTTTCCAACCGGCTCCTGGAAATCGATGCTTATTTTGGAAATCTGCTGAGGAGTTTCGATGTCGGCGTCGCACCCTATGAAGTGGTTCTCGCCCATGGCAAGGCCTATGTGAGCAACTGGGGAGGCCGTCGGCCGGGCGAAAGGGATTTGGTTGGCCCTGCCGGCCGGGGAACGACGGTCAAGGTCGACCCCGAAAGATACATCGCCTGCGAGGGCTCCATCAGCGTCATCGACTTGGATTCAGGAAGGGCGATTAAGGAAATTCTGGTCCAGCTCCATTCCTCGGACCTGGCCCTTTCCCTGGATGGTCGGTATCTTGTCTGTGCCAACGCCGCTTCCGATAATCTGAGTGTCATCGACACGAGAAAGGATGAGGTTGTGGAGACCATATGGGTAAAGAGAAGCCCGGCTGACCTTTTCGGCGCATCGCCTAACGCCCTCTGTTTTACTCCGGACGGAAAGAGGCTGCTCGTCGCCAACGGGACGCAGAACGCCGTGGCTGTCATTAATTTCAAACCTGAGAAGAAGAAGTCCAGGCTCGAAGGCCTCATTCCCGTCGGCTGGTTTCCCGGCGCGGTGGCCTGGAACGAGCATACTCAAACCCTCTGGGTGGCCAATATCAAAGGTTTACCAGATGAGCCAAGAATGGAGGAGAAAACAGGCCTGGTCGGTTTCAATTCCCATCAGTACTCCGGCTCTATTTCCGTTTTTAGCCTTCCCGGAGGCAAAGATTTGAAACGGCTCGGCCAAAGGGTCTACGCCAATTTTCATCAGGAAAGGATAAAGGAGGCCATGAAGAAGCCACGCCGCGGGGTAAGGCCCGTTCCAGTCCCCGAAAGAATAGGCGAGCCGAGTTTGATCAAGCACGTGGTTTATATCATCAAAGAGAACCGAACCTACGACCAGATTCTCGGGGATGTGCCCGAGGGCAACGGCAACCCTTCCCTCTGCATTTTTGGGGAGGAAGTTACCCCCAATCAACATAAGCTGGTGCGGGAGTTCGTGCTCCTCGATAACATCTACTGCAGTGGTATCCTGAGCGCTGACGGTCATCAATGGTCGACGACTGCTTTCGGAACCGATTACCTGGAGAAATCCTTTGCCGGCTGGCCGAGGAGTTATCCGGATGGCATGGGGGAAGACGATGTCGATGCGCTGGCCTACGCGCCGACAGGTTTCCTTTGGGACAATTGCCTCAAACATGGCGTATCTCTCTGGAATTTTGGGGAGTTCGCCATGCCCGAGTGCGGCTGGAAGGACCATCAAAGGCCTGGCACTCCCGCTTGGAAAGATTTTTGGGAAGAATATCTCCTCGGAAAAGGAGAAGTAGTCATCCGTAGCCAGCCGGGTATTCCCTCGATAGAAAGTTTCACCCCCAGGGATTATGTCGGCTGGAACATGGATGTTCCCGATGTCTGGAGAGCCAGGTCCATCAAAAAACAAATCGAGAGCTGGGAGGAGAGGGGAAGCATGCCCCAGCTCGTCCTCGTTTGTCTGCCCAACGACCATACCAGCGGGACCAGGCCCGGAAGGCCCACTCCCCGAGCCGCGGTCGCCGATAACGACCTGGCTTTCGGGCAGATCGTCGAGGCGTTCAGCCACAGCCGTTTCTGGAAAGAAATGGTCATCCTGGCCATCGAGGACGACCCTCAGAATGGCTTTGACCATGTCAGCGGCTACCGGACGACAGCGTACCTGGCAGGACCCTACGTCAAAAGAGGCGCAGTTATCCATACCCAGTACAACACGACGAGTATTTTGCGAACGATAGAACAGATCCTCGGTTTGCCGCCCATGAACCACTTCGACGCTGCAGCTAAGCCGATGTTCGATTGCTTCACCGAGAGTCCAGATGAGCAACCTTATACCGCTGTCCCCAATCGTGTTCCCTTGGATGAGCTGAACCCTGAGCCACGGGAAATTTCAGACCGCCTGTTGCGGCGGAATGCTATCCTCTCCGCCAAGCTGAATTTCGAGCGCATCGACGCTTGCCCGGAGACCGTTCTTAACCGAATTATCTGGCACTCTGTGAAGGGCCCGCGGGCGCCTTATCCACGATGGGCGGTGACACTCGTCCAGGAGGACGATTAGCGGCAGGGGATAACGCGCTCGATTCCTTGACTTTTTGCCGTTGTGCCCCTAATATTTATCGTTGAATCCGAGCATTTTCGCTAAGTCAAAAAAGAACAAAACGGCCAGGTTGTCATGAGAGAAAGCTATCCGTTTCGCGAGGTAGAGGCTAAATGGCAAAGAGCCTGGGAAGAGAAGAAAGTTTTCCAGGCTGTCGAAGACCGCCGCAAAGCTAAATACTACTGCTTAGAAATGTATCCTTATCCATCCGGACGCATCCACATGGGGCATGTCCGGAATTACGCCATCGGTGACGTCATTTCCAGGTTCAAGCTCATGAAAGGGTTCAACGTCCTCCATCCCATCGGTTGGGATGCCCTGGGTATGCCCGCCGAGAACGCGGCCATCCAGCACGGGGTTCATCCGCAAAAGTGGACGCTCGATAACATCGACCATATGAGGAACCAGCTCAAGAGCCTCGGCATCAGCTATGATTGGTCGCGGGAGATTAACACGTGCCTTCCCGAATATTATAAGTGGAATCAATGGATCTTCCTGAAGATGTTCGAGCGCGGCCTCGCCTACCGGAAGAAAAGCTGGGTCAACTGGTGCCCCAAATGCCGGACCGTTCTGGCCAATGAGCAGGCGGCGGGCGGGGTCTGCTGGCGGTGCGAATCCAAGGTCGAACAAAAGGAGATGGACCACTGGTTCTTGAGGATCACGGCCTATGCCCGAGAACTCCTGCAGGGGCATGACCTCCTCGAGAAATGGCCGGAGCATGTCCTGCTCATGCAGAAGAACTGGATCGGCGAAAGTGAAGGGGCGCTCGTTTCCTTCCCGCTTGAAAACTCAGGGCAAAAAATCGATGTTTTCACGACGAGGATTGACACGATTTACGGAGCCACTTTCCTTCTTCTCTCGCCGGAGCATCCGCTGAGCTTGGAGCTCGTTGCCGACCATCCGGATAGGGAGAGGATCGCGCAATGGGTCAGCCGGGCCATTCGGGAGATGCGGATGAAAAAGGGGGCAGGAGAAGAAGAGAAGGAAGGAATAGACACGGGCAAGAGAGTGATCAACCCCTTCTCGGGGGAAAAGATTCCGGTCTGGATTGCCAACTATGTTCTCATGGATTACGGGACAGGGGCGATCATGGCTGTGCCCGCCCATGACCAGAGGGATTTTGAGTTTGCCCGCAAGTATTCTTTGCCGATTCGAGTGGTCATCGCTCCAGAAGGGGACCCGGCATTTCGTGAACCCCTGGCCGCAGCGTTCGAAAGCGAGGGGGTGCTTGTCGAGTCCGGTCCGTTCACCGGTCTGAGGTCAAGGGAGGCCATGGTCAAGATGGCCGAGCATGCGCGTCAGCTGGGTTTCGGGGAGCCCAGCATTGTCTATCGGCTCCGGGATTGGGGCATTTCCAGGCAACGGTACTGGGGGACTCCCATTCCTATTATCCACTGCCCGAAGTGCGGTGTGGTCGGCGTGCCTTACGAAGACCTGCCTGTCGTCCTTCCCCCCGATGTGGAGTTTACCGGTGAAGAGGGTTCGCCGCTGGAAAAGGCGCTCGAGTTTGTGAACACCGTCTGCCCGAAATGCGGTGGCGCGGCCAGACGGGAGACCGATACCATGGATACGTTCTTTGATTCCTCCTGGTATTTTTTCCGCTACACCTCGCCTCTGGCTGAAGAAGCTCCCTTTGAACCGGAAGCTGCCTCCTACTGGCTTCCCGTCGACCTCTACATCGGCGGCGTCGAGCACGCCATCCTCCATCTGATTTATGCCCGCTTTTTCACCAAGGTGCTGAGGGATCTCGGCTACACCGACATTGCTGAGCCATTCCCGCACTATCTAGCCCAGGGTATGGTCACAAAAGATGGAGCAGCCATGTCCAAGTCGAGAGGGAATGTGGTCGACCCGGACGAGATCATCCGCGAATACGGTGCGGACGCCCTGCGGCTCTTCATCCTGTTTGCTTCCCCGCCCGAGAAGGAATTCGCCTGGACGACGGAGGGGATCGAAGGTTGTTTCCGTTTCCTCAACCGGGTTTGGGGCCTTATCGAGGAGAACAAGGATATCTTTGAAGAACCCTGGAAAGCCCCTTCAGCCCAAAGCTTCGCCACGGGAAAAGAGGCCGGTTTGCTCTTGAAAAGGACACACCAAACGATCAAAAAAGTGAGCGAGGACATCGAGAAGAGATTCCACCTCAACACGGCCATCAGCTCCATCATGGAGCTTTATAACGTCATCCGGCGAGTAAAAGACACCCTCCGCCAGGACGAGACAGGTCGGTTTGTCCTTCGTCAATCCCTGGAGCACTTGATTCTCCTCCTCTTCCCTTTTGCGCCCCATCTTTGCGAAGAGCTCTGGGAGAGGACAGGCCATCGAACGCTCTTGGCCCGTCATCCCTGGCCTGATTACGACCCCGAGCTGGCCAGAGAAGAGCTCCTGACCATCGTTGTCCAGGTGAACGGGAAGTTGAGGGACAGGTTCGAGGTCGAGGCCGGCACCCTGGAGGCAGAAATCCGTGAACGGGCTCTCCAGCTGCCGCGCATCCGGGCGCTTGTCGAGGGAAAAGAAGTCAAAAAAGTCATTACCGTCGAGAACAAGCTGGTGAACATCGTTGTTTAGAATGAAGGTTGGAACAATCTGTCCAGCTGACCGTCGGGTCATGGCCCGGACCGTGGTCCATTCCTCAGTAAATCTATCGAAATACTCAATTTATGGCCCAGGGTTTTCTTCCGCCAAAACGAAGAGAGCGGTTTTGCTCGTCGCCCTTTGCCTTATCTTTGCCCAATGCGGCTACCGCCTGCGAGGGACAGGGAGCTTTCTTCCGCCTCATATCAAGAGGGTGAGTGTGCCGATGTTCAAGAACTTGACGACGCGCTTCGAGCTGGACGTCAAGCTCACCCGAAGTGTTATCGATGAGCTCGTCGCCCGGGGAAAGGTAGAAGTCGTCACCGACAGCGCGAATGCGGATGCCGTCCTGACGGGCGAGATCACCTCTTTCACCGTCAACCCCATTGCTTTTTCCGATCGGAATACGGCTGACCGCTACAGCATCCACATCGTCGCCCGGATTGTCTTGCGTGACCAGGCCAGCGAGAAGGTCATCTTCTCCAACCCCAATTTTATTTACCAGGAGGAGTACGAAGTGCCGCCGGGCACGGATTTCGAGAGCTGGGAGAGCCAGGCCATAAGCAAAGTGGCGGAGAAGTTTGCCCGTAGCTTGGTCATTACCCTCCTCGAGGGTTTTTAGGGTGGTCGACAGCTATCTTCTTGAGCGAGAAATCAAACGGGAGTCCCTCCCCGCTTGTTATTTTTTCTTTGGCGAAGAAACATACCTGGCCGAGGAGTTTCTCCAGGAACTCAAAAAGGTGATGACCGCTGACGAAGAAAAGGGTGTTTCGCTCCAGGTCGAGAAGTTTAACCTATCGGAAACGCGCTGGGCAGACATCATCGATTTGGCCAGGACTGTCCCTTTTTTCTTCGCTCCTCGTCGGCTCCTTGTTGTGGAGGGGGATGCCGAAAAACTGACCGAGCTCTCTCCAGGAGAGGAATCGATTCTCAAGGACTATTTTCGGTCGCCTTTGTCCGGAACAGTCCTCGCCGTTATTCTGGCCGGAAAGGCGAAGAAAAGCCATGCCGTCGTCAGGTTCTTCTTGAAATTTCCCTCGTCCGCCGTCGCTTCTGCGGAGCTTAAACCACTCAAGGAGGAAAAGCTCTATGCTTGGATTGACAGAAAGCTGGAAGCAAAGGGAAAGAGAGCTACCTTTGAAGCGAAGAAGCGGCTCATCGAGGTCGTCGGCAGCGACCTGCGTCGGATGGCCAACGAGCTGGAAAAAGTCACCAATTTTGTCGATGACAAGAAAGACATCGAGATCGAGGATATCCATCAGGTCTGCGGTTGGGTTAAGCCAGGCATCGGATGGGAGCTTACGAACAGTCTGGAGAGGGCGGATGTCAAACAGTCTCTCCTCGTTTTGAACCAGCTTTTCCGGGATGGAGCCAAGGAGGAGATGGTCGTCGGGATTATCGCCAACTTCTTCCGCGACGTGCTGGCGGCGAAGGTCTGGCTCAAGGAAAAGAGGGATAAGAAGGAAATTTTCGCCCGCCTTCGTCCCTTCATCCAGTCAACCTTCTCCAATTATCCCGAAAAGTTGAGGGAGTTCTTTGCCCGCGTCGAAAGTTTTTCCTGGGAAGAACTGGGGAAAATTTTCGAAGAGCTCGCGAAAATCGACGCTCTCGTCAAGACCTCTGATAGCTGGATTCAGCCTCGACTGGAGACTTTCCTTTTGGACTGCTTAACAAGAAAAGGGAAGAAAAGAGTTGGAACCGACCTCACTTGGGCGGGGGGAAGTTGATGAGCTCCACCTGACGGGCGAGCCGCGATTTGTAGCGAGCGGCCTTGTTTTCGTGGATCGTTCCCTTCTTCAGGCTCTTGTCGATGATGGAAAAAGTGTCGGGGAGAAGCTTCTTCGCCAGCTCCCTATCTTTTGCCTGGATGGCTTCCCGGAGTTTCTTTATCTGGGTTCTCAGGATGGATTTGTTCCTCCGGTTAATGGCGTTCCGGCGCAGGCTGCGGCGCCATTGTCGCACGGCCGAACGGTGGGTGGCCATTTCCTTCTCCTTATCGTGAGCGCTTATGATAGAATATTCGGGGCTCAAAGTCAACGACCCCAGGAGAGCCATGTTCTTTCCCCTGGGCGCTTCATTTCTTATGATTCAGCCGGGTGTCAGGCTGACCAAGAGGAGAGGCATGGAGGGAAAAGATGAGAGTTGTTCTCCAAAGGGTGAAGCAGGCTTCCGTAGAGGTGGATGGCCGGGAGGTGGGGAAGATCGGTCGCGGGATTTGCCTCCTCATCGGCATCGAAAAAGGGGATTCGCGGGAGGATGCTGAGTACCTGGCCCGGAAAGCAGTGGAGTTGCGCATTTTCCCCGACTCAGCGGGGAAGATGAACCTCTCCCTTGAGGAGGTCGGCGGGGAGGTGCTGGCTGTCTCCCAGTTTACCCTTGTCGCCTCGACGAAGAAAGGCCGGCGCCCCGGTTTTGACCGGGCAGAGGAGCCCGCCCGAGCCGAAGAGCTTTTCGAAGAGTTCGTGAGGATAGTGAGAGCCCGTGGTTTTCGGGTGGAAACGGGCGTTTTTCAAGCGCTCATGGACGTTCACTTGATTAACGAAGGTCCGGTGACTTTCATCCTGGAATCGAGGTCGAGCAGTCCATGGGGAGAGCCGGGGGGCGAGAAAGGAGAGGACTCCCTTTAGCCACTGAAGCGCACTTGGCTGGCCTTGCGGAGAGCTTCTGCCGCGGCCGCCCGAACATGAGCACTCTCATCCTTGGTCAGCCGGACGAGGAGAGACAGAGCGACCTTGCCGCCGATTTCTCCGAGGGCCTCGGCGGCACACTTGCGCACATCCACGTTCGGGTCGGCCAGGACGGATTCGATTCGGGGAAGGGCCGAGCTTTCCTTTCTTCGAGCCAGAATTTTGAGGATGGCGCTCTTGGCGTACCAGGGAGGTTTCCTGAGCCGCTCATAGAGCGGGTCAAGATCCCATATTTCCCTCTGACTGAGCTCCTGGATCAAGAAGTCGCGGACGATCTCGCATGGGTCGGATAGGGATTCGAGCAACACTTTGAGAACCCAGGACGCTTTGAGCTTGGCGATGGCTTTCAAAATTTTCAGCCGTCTTTCCTTGTTTTCCAGGGAAGCCAGTTTGCGCAGCACAGATTCTGTGTAATAGCGGTTCTTTTTTCCCTTGGCTTCGAATTCCTTCACTGCGCGCTTGGCTGCGTTGGCCACAGCCCGGAACGGGTCGTCGACATAATGCTGGTAGATTTCAAACTCTGGATGGGCGGCTTCCCTCAAGAATTTGAGCGCCGTGGCTTTGACGAGCGGGGATGTCTTCACCTCCTTGAGGAGGGACAGGAGGAAAAGGATCCGCTCTTTCCGGGAGAGGCTCTCGATGTGGCTGTAGAGGAATCGGATTTTTCCGTGGGGAGAGAGGGGATGGAATTTTTCCTGGAATTCTTCAACCGTCATGGCCGTCCAAGAAGCGGCGATTTTATATCGAAATGGTCAGACCATTTCCAGGATATGCCCGAGCTTTTCCTTCTTTGTCTTGAGGTACTTGATGTTGGTTGAGTTGGGGGGAATTTCGATGGGGACACGGTCGACGATCTCGAGGCCATAACCAGCCAGGCCAATGAACTTCCGGGGGTTATTGGTGAGGAGGCGGATTTTCTTTACGCCCAGGGCGACGAGGATCTGGGCCCCGATGCCATAATCCCTCTGGTCAGGCCGGAAACCGAGTTTCCGGTTGGCCTCGACCGTATCCTCGCCCTGGTCCTGGAGGGCGTAGGCTTTGATCTTGTTGAGGAGCCCGATTCCCCTCCCCTCCTGGTTGAGGATGTAGAGGATGACCCCTTTTCCCTCTTTCTCAATCATGTCCATGGCCCGATGAAGCTGTTCCCCGCAATCGCACCGGCTGGAAGCGAAGGTGTCACCCGTTAAACACTGGGAATGAGCGCGAACAAGCACCGGCTCATCGGGAGATATAGTGCCCTTAACCAGGGCGAGATGGTTTTCGCCGTGGATCGTGTCTTCGAAGACGCAGATTCGGAAGTGGCCATGCCGGGTGGGGAGGTCGGCCTCCTCGATTTTCCGAACCAGCCGCTCATGCTTCATCCGGTACTGGATGAGGTCGGCGATGGTGAGGATGGGAATGCCGTGCTGGTGGCTGAATTTTTCGAGTTGGGGCATCCGGGCCATGGTTCCATCTTCGTTCATGATCTCGCAGATGACACCAGCGGGGGTGAGGCCAGCCAGCCTGGCCAAATCGACAGCAGCCTCAGTCTGGCCGGCTCTGGCCAGAACGCCCCCCTCGCGGGCCTGGAGGGGGAAGACGTGACCGGGCCGGACAAGGTCGGAGGGTCTGGTGCGCGGGTCGACAGCCACCCGAATGGTGTGGGCGCGGTCGTGGGCGGAAATGCCCGTGGTAACACCATCTCGGGCATCGACCGAGACGGTAAAGGCGGTTTCAAAGCGGGAAGTGTTGTCGCGGACCATGAGGGGGAGGTCAAGCTCTTCCAGCCTTTTTTTCGTCAGGGGAAGACAAATAAGGCCCCGGCCGTGAAGAGTCATGAAATTGATAATTTCAGGGGTTACCTTTTCCGCGGCGACCATGAGGTCACCCTCGTTTTCCCGGTCTTCGTCATCGACGAGGATGACCAGCTTTCCAGCCTTGACGTACTCGATTGCCTCTTCGACGGTAGCTGTTCTCGGCGTGTTTGTCATCTTTTTGCCCCGAAAGTCTTATCTTTGGAGAAGCTAAGTTTTTCGCTCTTTCCACGCTTCTCCCGTCTTCGACATCCAATTATACACATATTTGCCGAGGATGTCACACTCGAGGTTGACCTTCTGGCCCGGTTTCAGGCTGGCCAGGTTGGATTTCTGGAGAGTGAGGGGGATGAGCTCGACTTCAAATGAGGAAGCCCCGAGTTCAGCCACGGTCAGGCTGACGCCGTTGACGGCGATAGAACCCTTGGGTACGAGGAAAGGACGAAGCTGCCGCGGAAAAGCGAGAGTTACTCGCCATCCCGGCTTGCGAACGGCGATTCGGACGACCCTCCCAACTCCGTCGATATGGCCAGTGATGAGATGACCGCTGAGCAGGGACTCGAGAGTGAGAGGAAGTTCCAGGTTCACCCTCTCGCCCGACTGGAGGGAGCCAAGGTTTGTTTTGGCCAGCGTTTCTCGAGAAAGCTCGAAGAAAAGAAAGCCCTTTTCTGCCCCGACAAGGGAGAGACAGACGCCGTTGACAGAGATGCTTTCTCCGACAGGGGGCACGGCAAAAGAAGGGGGCGCTTCCAGAATCATGCCCTGCTTTCCATGGCGATAGCCCCTGAAGATTCCCTGATGGTGGATGATGCCGGTAAACATCTTAGAAGTATCCCTCCAGCACGATGTCTGGGCCGATGCTGAAAGTGGACACTTTTCTGATTTGGAAAGCATCGGCCACCCGCCGGACGCCCTTTCCTTCGAGGAATGCGGGGGCTTTTTCACCGCCGATGAGACGCGGCGCGAGGATGAGGATAAGCTTATCGGCCATCTTCCTCTCGATAAGGGAAGTTATCAACTGGCTGCCCCCTTCGACAAGAACACTTGATATTTCGTGCTGGCCCAGCCAGGCCAGCACGGCGGAAAGAGAAACGTGTCCTGAAGAGCCGGCGGGCATGCGGACGACTTTTAGCCCCTTTTTCTTCAAAGCTGCTTCCTTGTCGCGGGGAGCCCGGGGCGATGTGAAGATGGTCACACTTCCCTCCTCGAGGGTGGAAAGAATCCTGGCCTGGGCGGGAAAGCGGAGACGGGCATCAAGGATGAAACGATGCCATCGTTTCCCGCGCCAGCGCGGATGACGGATGGTGAGAAGGGGATCATCCCGGAGGATGGTGTTGATCCCGACCATAACGGCATCGTGCTCGCCTCTCAAGAGATGAGCGTATTCGCGCGCCTCGGGTGAGGAAATCCAGCGAGAGTCGAGACTTCGAGAAGCGACCCTTGCGTCCAGGCTGACGGCGGCTTTGATAGTCAGGAAGGGAAGACCTTGGGTGATGTACTTGATGTAAGCTTCGTTGAGGCGGGCATTCCTGTCGGCCAGCAAACCTGAAGAGACTTCGACCCCAGCCCGCCGGAGTTTTCTTATTCCCCTGCCGCAAACAATCGGGTTGGGGTCGAGCGAGGAGACAACGACTCGCCTCGGCTTCGCGCTGAGGATAGCATCAACACAGGGCGGCGTTCTTCCCCAGTGCACGCACGGTTCAAGGGTAACGTAGAGTGTGCTCCCTCGGGCGTTCATCCCCGCCTGCTCGAGGGCAACAATTTCGGCATGGGGAAGTCCCGTTCTTTCATGATAACCACAGCCGAGGATACGGCCTCCCTTGACACACACCGCGCCGACGAGCGGGTTTGGACTGGCCCAGCCTTTGGCCTTTTCAGCCAGGGAATAGGCCATTTCAAGATAAGCACAGTCCTCAAGAACACTCATGATAAAAGGGCCGTTACGAAGTCGCGGGCAGAAAAGGGGATAAGGTCCTCGACGTCCTCCCCGACGCCGATGAATTTGATGGGCAAGCCCAGCTCTTCGACGATGGCGATAGCGCTGCCGCCCTTGGCTGTTCCGTCGAGCTTGGTGAGGACAAGGCCGGTGATGCCAGAGAACTTGAGGAACTCTCGGGCCTGGACGAGGGCGTTTTGTCCGATGGTGGAATCCAAGACCAGGAGGATTTCCTGGGGTGCTCCCTTCACCTCTCGACTGATCACGCGCTTGATCTTTTCCAGCTCGGCCATCAGGTTGGTGTTGGTGTGGATTCTTCCCGCTGTGTCGACGAGGAGAAGGTCATAGCGATGAGCTTTGAAGGACGCCAGAGCATCAAAAACGACAGCCGCGGGGTCAGCCCCGTACTGGCCACGGATGACCTGGATGGCCAGCTTTTTTCCCCATATGAGGAGCTGCTCCTGGGCTGCGGCCCGGAATGTATCGGCAGCGACCATCAGCACTTTTCGGCCTTGTTTCTTGAAATAATGGGCCAGCTTGGCCAGAGAAGTCGTTTTTCCCCCACCGTTGACCCCGACCATCATCACCACTGCCGGGTCGGTGTCGATGGACAGGTGGCATGGTTTCTGACTGAGCAATCGGACGAGCTCTTCTTCTAAGGCAGCACGGATGGCGCCTGGAGGGCTATCTTTCCCTGTTTTTTCCCTAAGCGAGGAGAGGATTTTCTCGGTGGCCGTAACGCCCGAATCTGCCGCGATGAGGATTTCGGCCAACCCGTCGAAAATCTCGTCGCGGGATTGGCTGCTCTGGAACAACCCTTCCAGTTTTTCCCTGAAGCTTCGACTTGCCTTAGCCAGCTTCTCCCTGAGCTTTTCCAGCACGGCGGGCTCATTATATTTTTCGTATGTTCCAAAGTCAACGGAGGCGGATTGTGGAATCGGGGAGATTGTGTTAAATTTTAGAATCATCATGGACGACCCCATCTGGCTCATCGTCCCACCCAGGGGAAAGTCGGAGATCATCGCCAGCGAGCTTGGAATTCCTCTTCCCATTGCCCGGATCCTCGAAAACCGTGGTCTCGGCGGTCCGGAAGAGGCAGCGAAATTTCTTTTTGATTCCGTGGCTGATTTGCCCGACCCTTTAGGGATGAAAGGGATGGACAGGGCAGTGGAGAGAATCCGACAGGCTATCTGGAAAAAAGAAAAGATACTTGTTTTTGGAGATTATGATGCCGACGGGGCTCTTTCCGTTGTCATGCTCCTGAGGGCTCTGAGAAGCCTGGGGGGAGAAGTAGATTATTATATTCCGCATCGACTCCGCGAAGGCTATGGGCTCAAAGAAAAGCATATCCAAATGGTTAAGGAGCGAGGCTCAAGCTTGGTCATCACCGTTGACTGCGGCATCAAGGCGACTTCCTTCGCTCGCAAGGCCCGGGAGGAAGGAGTGGATGTCATCGTCACCGACCATCATCTCCCTGGTCAAGAGCTCCCTGATGTCGTGGCTATCCTCAACCCTGTTCTCGTAACTTCGGGGTATCCCTCCCGGAACCTCACCGGTGTCGGCGTTGTCTTCAAGTTGCTTCAAGCTCTTCTGGGGAGAGAAGGGAAAGGGGCCCACCTTTCCCACTACACCAAGCTCGTGGCTATTGGGACCATCGCTGACGTTGCCGAGCTCACCGGCGAGAACAGGATTCTCGTAAAGGACGGGTTAAGGAGTCTGGGAAGCATCGCTAACCGGGGCCTGAGGACATTGATGGAAAGTTGTGGCCTGAGCGGCAAGCGGGTGAACGAGGCGGATGTTGGCTTCCGGATCGCTCCCCGGATCAATGCGGCTGGCAGGATGGAAACGGCGGATTTGGTCGTCCGGCTTTTCTTGGCTCAGCAGGAGGATGAGATCACCGCCCTCGTTCGCCGGCTCGAGGGTTTAAACGCCGCCCGCCAGGCAGAAGAAGAGAGAATACTTAACGAAGCCCGGGGGCGGATTGAGGCTTCACGCCTGGCCGATCGCTATAAGGTCTTGATCCTCGGGTGCGAGGGATGGCATCGTGGCGTCATCGGGATCGTCGCTTCCAAACTCAAGGATGTTTTTCACCGCCCGGTGTTGCTTTTTGATTATGATGGCCACCAAGCTTTCGGCTCGGGAAGGAGCATCCCTGAGTTTTCCCTCATCGATTGCCTGGATGAGTGTGGAGAGCTTTTCGATGATTATGGCGGGCACAGGCTGGCTGTCGGCTGTGTTCTTTCGGCTGAGCGGATGGAAGTTCTCAGGAGCAGGGTTAACGCTCTGGCTCAGGTCAGACTCGGCGAGGACGACCTCAGGAAGAAATTGTGGATCGACACCCGGCTCGATTTTCCAGAGATCACGATTCCTTTTCTGGAATCCTTTTTTCGGCTTGCGCCCTTCGGTAACGGCAACCCCTGGCCCCTTTTCTTCGCCGACAGAGTGGAAATCCAGGGCTCCCCTCAGCTCCTCCAGGAGCGACATCTGAAGATGACTGTTCGGCAGAACGGGAAGACTTTCGAAGCCATCGGCTGGGACAAAGCAGCGTGGGCGAACCGACTGCCGACTCGAGGATGGATACGCCTTGTCTATTCCCTCCACATGAGTCCCTTCATGGGCGAGGAGAAAATCACCCTCTCCATCGAGGGTTTGAAGGCTCAAGATGGTTAACCGACAGCTCGTGCTGACTCGAATTTTCCGTCTCCTCATGATTGTGGGGTTATTTTCTATTGTTGCCGCTATTTTCTGGTATCTTGCTTTCCGCGGGCGGCCCCGGCCGATTGAGCCAGCCAAAGCTCCTCCTATTCCCGTGGAAAAAGTGGAACGCCAGGAGGGAGTGGAACACTTTGATTTCAAGGGCGACCGAGTCATCCAGGTGAAGGCAGAGCACCATTATGCCGGCCAGGAGGATCGGTATTATCTGGAGAGAAACGTTGAGATAAAGGAGGTGGATACGAAGTCGGGCCGGCAAAAAATCATCCGCGGAGATAGGGTTTCCTACGACCGGGGTTGGCGGGAGATTTTTCTTGAAGGCCACGCGAGCATTGAGCAGGAAGATATGAAAGTTGAGTCCGCTTTTCTCCGTTATGAAAAAGACCCTGAGACGATCAGCACAGATAAGGGGGCCACTTTTTTTTCCCGAAGAATCTCGGGACAGGCACGCCAGTTGAATTATGGAGTCGCCGATGGCTCGCTCAGGCTCGAAGAAGATGTCCGGCTCGAGTTCAAGGACCAAACGAGAAGCGAAGACGCTTTCGTGGTCCAGGCCCGCGCTTTCCAATACAGTCGACCGGCGAGGAGAGGCGAGGCCCGGGGAGGGGTGGTCTTTTCGTGGGGCAAGAATCATGGCCAGGCCGAATCTTTGATGTTCGAGGTGAGTCCAGACGAAGGGAATGTCGAAAAAATCGAGCTCCAAGAAAAAGCGAGGCTCAGTCTTGTCCATGCTCAGGTGGCCGAAAGAAAGGAAAAGAATTTGCCTGTGGCCAATGCCTCTGAGCGCGAGCTGGAAGCGGAAAAAATTGTGGTCATGCTTTTTCATGAAACAACGCAAATCCAATCGCTGGAAGCAACGGGAAAGTGCTTTTTGAAGTCTATGACAAGAGATGGGGCCATGGCCATTGTCCGGGGGGACGCCCTACATCTTTTTCTTGACACGGCAGGCCAGATGACCGGATTTCAGGCCGAAGGTCAAGCCAGCTACGAGGAGAGGAAAGAAGGCGGCCTTCAGGAGAGGCGGCTGGCAGGCCAGGTTATACTTGTCGAGGAACAGGGAAAAAGAATCTCAGTTCTTTCCGGCACGTTGCCTGCCACAAGGATGGATTCGCCCGACACGGAGGTCGTCGCCCGGTCGATGACCCTATTTCCTGGAGAAGAGACCTTGGAAGCGATGGGGGAGGTAAAAGTTGTCCTGAAGGCCCGGCCGGATGCGGCGGAGAAAGTCGGCTTTTTTGACCGCCAGAAACCTGTTTTTATCACCTGCGGCTGGATGAGATTTTACGGCCAGGAGAATCGTTTTGTTTTTAAGGAAAATATTCGCCTGTGGCAAGATAGGAACATGCTCATAGCTGAAGAATTGACAGCTTTCCAAGAAACAGGGGAAATGGTCGGGGAGGGAAACATCCAGGCGATTTTCTTCATTCCTCCCAGAGACGACCGGAAGGAGGAGAGAATCGACATGGGAGGGGCTCAGATGAGCTTTGATGCCAAGGCCAACCTCATCACTTTCGGACGGGGTGGTTGGGTGAGGACGGCCAGCGTTCGCCTCGACGGACAAAGCCTCGTCGCTTTGCTGGCCGATAAGAAAGCGGAGGTGCAAAGGGTCCAAGCAAAGGGAAAAGTCACGGTCAAGGATGCTCTAAGAGAGGGCCGCAGCGAGGAGGCTGTCTACGACGTGGAAAAGGAGAACATGGTCCTCACCGGGAATCCGGTCGTCAGGGACAAGAAAAGGGGTATCGTCCGGGGAGACAAATTGACTTTTAGCCTGGGCGATGATAGAATTTCGGTGGAAAATAAAGAGAAAGAACGCTCGGCGACCGTCATCAAACGTGGACAATGAAATCCAGTCTCAGGGCCGTTGGCTTGGTCAAGAGCTACAGAAAGAAAAGGGTTGTTGACAACGTTTCCTTAGAAATCGGAAGAGGTGAGATCGTCGGGTTATTGGGACCCAACGGGGCGGGGAAGACAACTACGTTTTCGATCATCCTCGGCTTGATCGCTCAAGAGGAAGGAAGGATTTTCCTGGGCGAGGAAGATCTGACGGAGATCCCCATGTATCTCAGAGCTCAGAAGGGTCTGGGCCTTCTTCCCCAGGAGCCGTCAGCCTTCCGCAAGCTTAGCGTTGAGGATAATCTTCTGGCCATCCAGGAGGTCATGCCTGGCGGGCAAAGCCGGCGGGGCGACGGAGTGGCCAGACTCCTGAACGAGTTTGGTCTGGATAGGTTAGCCAAGGCCAAAGCTTATACTCTTTCTGGGGGGGAGAGGCGGCGACTGGAGATTGCTCGAGCCATGATGACCGAGCCAGAGTTTATTCTTCTCGACGAGCCCTTTACGGGGATCGACCCTCTCGCCGTGCAGGACCTGCAGAGGCTCCTTCTTTCATTGAAGGCTAAAGGGCTTGGCTTGTTGATTACCGACCATAGTGTTCGGGATACATTGAAGATCGCCGATCGTGCTTATATCATCGATAGAGGAAAAATCCTGAAAGAGGGAAAGCCCGAGGAGCTCATCCATTCTGAGGAAGTCAAAAGGTGTTACTTGGGCGAATCTTTCGCTCTTTGAAAGGCAGGGCCAGGGAACGAGCGGGACAAAAGCATGGCCATGAAACAGCGACTCGACCAGAAACAGGTTCAGAAGCTCATCCTGGCGCCCGCCTTGCAGCAGGCGATTAAACTGCTTCCTTTGACGAATCTCGAGCTCATCGAGGTCATCGATAACGAACTGGCTCAGAATCCAATGCTCGAAGAGGACACCCCGGAAAAAAGGCTCCAGGAAGAAGTGGAGTCGACGGCGAGTGAGGAACCCTCAGCAGCCAGTGAGGGAGAAAGCGGTGACCAGGCATTGCCAACCGAGGAAGGCGCTGAGGGATGGGAGGAAGACTTTGAGCTGGAAGCCCAGTTTCAAGAATACTTTGATGACGGATTCCGTCCTTCCTTCACCGAAAGGAAAGAGATTCCCTCGCTCGAGAACATCCTGGCCAAGAGTCCCTCCTTGTGGGACCATCTTAACTGGCAGGCTAACCTGACCTTTTTTGAGAAGACAGACCGGGAGGTGGCTCAGCTCATCATCGGTAACATCAACGAGGATGGCTATCTTTCGGCAACTGAAGAAGAGCTGGCTGCAAGCGCGGGGGTGTCTGTAGAAAAAGTTCAAGCCATCCGGGAAAAGATCAAGCTGTTTGACCCGGTCGGGGTGGGGAGCCTCAACCTCAGAGAGGCGCTTCTGGTGCAAATGAGCTATCGCGGCATCGGTGACGAGATGACGAGGCGAATTGTGGAAGATTACCTGCCCTTGCTCGAAAAATCAGACTTCGGTCAGCTGGCCAGAAGTCTGGGACTGAGCTGGGCGGAATTGAAAAACCGGATAGATACGATCAAGACTCTCGACCCCGCACCGGGTCGGAAATACAGCCAGGAAAAAGCCTCCTACATCCTTCCCGATGTCCTGGTCACCAAGGAAGATGACGAGCTCAAGGTCACGGTCAATGAGGAAGGTATGCCGCGGCTGAGGATTAACAGTTATTATCGCCGGCTGCTGGCCAAGGCAGCCAAAGAAAACCCGGACGCTTACCAATTCTTAAAGGATAAACTGAAGAAAGCCCTCTGGTTCCTGCGCAGCCTCGACCAGCGCCATCAGACGGTCTACAAGGTGGCCAAGTACATTGTCGACAAGCAGAGGGAGTTTTTTGAGAAAGGGATGGATTATATCAAGCCCTTAACTTTGCTAGAAATCGCCCAGGCGATCGGAGTCCATGAGTCAACAGCTGGCCGGGTTGTGGCCAACAAGTTCATGGCCACGCCATGGGGAGTTTATCCGTTCAAGTACTTTTTCCATAAGTCCCTGTCTGGCGACTACGGCGAAGAAATTTCATCGTTAAAAATCAAGGAGAAAATCAGAAAGCTCATCGAAGGGGAAGAGAAGAGCCGTCCCCTGAGCGATGTTGAAATTGAGGAGATTTTGGCCCGAAACAACCTGAAAATTGCGCGTCGTACCGTGGCCAAGTATAGACAACAGCTGGGAATTCCGCCATCCCATATCCGGAAGAGAAAATTTATCATGGAGGGAAATTGATGGTTGTCCATTTTACCGCTCGCCAGATGGAGCTGACCCCAGCCATCCGGTCCTTCTGCGAGAAAAGGCTGCGCTCCCTGGAGAAGTTATTGGGTCGGGCATCGGAAGTGAACTTGATTGTTTCTGCGGTCAAGCGCCGTTATCGGGTTGAAATTCAGGTCAAGGCCAAGCCGAGCGGCTTGGCTATTGCCGAGGAGACGCATGACCTGATGGGTTCTCTCAATTTGGCTTTCGAAACCCTCGAAAAAAAAATAAAGAAAGAAAAAGAGAAATTGCGCGAGAAGAAGAGGCGGAAGGGGAGAGAAAGGAAACAATTCCAGGTCACTCCAGAGCTTCCCGTAGAGGAGAAAAAGGTTATCCGGAGTGAGGATTATTCCCCAAAGCCCATGGCTGTGGAAGAGGCCATGCTTTTGTTTGACCTGGAGAAAAAGGATGTTTTCCTTTTTCGGAAGGCCAACTCGGAAAAGTGGGCCGTCATCTACCGGCGTAAGGATGGAAATTATGGACTTATCGAGCCAGAATGATCAGGGCGAGCGAGAAGGAGAGAGGCCGTGAAGGTCCATGCATTGCTGACCGAGGAGATGATCATTCCCGAGCTGGCCTCGACGGGACGAGAAGAAGCCCTTCAAGAGATGGTCAGCTTCCTCAAGGGTCGAGAGAAAATCACCTGTCCGGATGAGCTCTACGAGAAGCTCCTCCAGAGGGAAAAACAGCAGAGTACAGCCATTGGGGATGGGGTTGCCATTCCCCACTGCAAGCTGAAGGAGGTCAAGGACCCAATCTTGGTGCTGGCCGTGTCAAAAAAAGGGGTTCGCTTTGAGTCCATGGATGGCAAGCCGGCCCACGTGTTTTTTCTCGTTATTTCTTCGCCTGAAAACCCGAGTGTCAACCTCCAAATCCTGGCTGCCATTGCCCATCTGGCTCGCAAGGCGAGCTCGCTGCAGAAAAAAATTCTCCAGGCCAAGACTCCAGCTCGCATCATTGAAGTCATCCGGGAGATCGAGGAAAAGATGGAATGAATAGAATTTCCCGGCTCAAAATTTCCCGGTTGCCTCGGCCCAAGAGATGCGGCCGCGAATTCCCGGACAGGATAACCATTCCCGGAGGTTTTTTACAGGTCTTTGGGCTGGGGGTGTTAATCGTTGGCCATAGCGGCATCGGCAAGAGCGAGAGCGCCCTGGAGCTCATCTCCCGGGGCCACCGTTTTATCTCGGACGATGTGGTGGAAGTGACCCGGGTGAAGGGCAACGGCCTCGTTGGCCGATCCCCCGTCCTGAGCCGCTATTTCATGGAAATCAGGGGGCTGGGGATCATCAACATCAAGGAGATTTTCGGCAGCCGGGCCATCTGCCGGCAATCCCGAATCGACCTGGTCATCAACCTGAAGAGATGGCAAAAAGGGAATGAGGTCGATAGACTCGGACTCGAATTTCCCGAAGATTTTGAAATTCTGGGCGTGAGAATTCCCCAGCTCGTCGTTCCTGTGGCGCCAGGCCGAACCATTGCTTTGTTGATTGAAGTGGCCTGCAAAGTCCATCTTCTTCGGCAGAAGGGATACCACGCCACGCGAGAGATCGTGAAAAAATTGGATAAAGCCCTGAGTTAATTTAATTAAGGAAGACGACACGGTGAAGGACGATCGGTTTCTCATCATCACGGGCATTTCCGGCTCGGGGAAGACGGTGGTCAGCCGATTTCTCGAGGATCTCGGCTATTATTGTGTCGATAACTTGCCGGCCAAACTTATCCCCGTTCTCGTTGATTTCTGGCTGCGGCGGGAGGTGGAGATTGAAAAGATGGCCCTCGTCGTCGATATCCGCGAACCCCGCTTCTTGGTGGAGTTTCCCCGAGTCCTGAGCCAAATCCGGGAGAGAATTTCGCCCAAGCTGATTTTCCTGGATGCCTCTGACGAAACCCTCGTCAAGCGATTCAGCGAGACGCGACGACCCCATCCCATCGCCCCCAAGAAATCGGTCATCGATGCCATCCGTTTAGAAAGGGAAAAATTGGAGCCGATCAAGAAGATGGCCGACGAGGTCATCGACACATCAACAACCAACATCACGCAACTCAAGGAGCTTCTTACCCGACAGCTGGTCAAGAAAAAAAAGCCGGCCCTTCAGATTGCCCTGATCAGCTTTGGCTATAAGTACGGAATCCCCTTTGATTCCGACCTCATCTTCGATACCCGCTTCCTGCCCAATCCCTTTTATCTTGACCAACTGAGAGGAAAGACGGGAAGGAGCAAGAGCGTTCGCTCTTTTGTCCTCAAGGCAAAGGAGACGAGAGAGTTTTTAAATAAGCTTTGCCGCTTTCTCGATTATCTCATCCCTAAATTTATTGTCGAGGGGAAGAGCTACCTGACGATCTCCATCGGTTGCACAGGAGGTAAGCATCGTTCGGTGGTCATCGCCGATGAGCTGAAGGACTATCTTCGGGCGAAGAGATATGATATAAAAGTTTATCATCGAGATGTTTTTAAGTGACCAGCCCAGAGGAAATGGCGTCAGGAGACCTGGAATGGAGGGTTTTCGGGGAGGGAGAAAATCAGAGCCATGATCGGTGGCATTATTGTTTCGCATGGCCGATTGGCTGAAGAGCTTCTCAACGCCTTGACCATTATTCTTGGCGAAGCTCCCAACATCGAGGCCATTTCCATCGGTTGGTACGATGATGTCGAGGATTCGAAGAAGAAAATCAACCAGAGCCTGAAAAAAGTCGACCAGAAAAACGGCGTCATCATCTTCACCGACATGTTCGGGGGGACTCCCTCCAACCTTAGCTTCAGCTTTCTCAAGGATAATCAGGTGGAGATCATCACGGGTGTCAACCTTCCCATGCTCATCAAGTTCGTTTCCCTCCAGAGGACCAACAACCTCAAGGAAGTGGCGAAGAAGGTGGTGGAACAGGGCAAGAAAAACATCCACCTGGCCAGCGCCCTGTTGAGCTCAAAGCAGTAAAGGTGCTGAATGGAATGGTCAAGAAAGAAGTTGTCATCAAGAATAAGCTGGGTCTTCATGCCCGGGCGGCGGTGAAGTTCGTCAACCTGGCCAATCGCTATGATTCCAAGGTCAAGATCATCAAGAACGAGACGGAGATTGATGGGAAGAGCATCCTTGGGCTTCTGACCCTGGCGGCGACGAAGGGGACGTCTCTTGTTCTCGAGGTCTCCGGGAAGGATGAAAAGGAAGCAGCGGTGGCGTTGATGAGATTGATTCGGGACAAGTTTGGAGAAAAAGAGTAGGCCCATGAATTTCATCCGGCTTCGCGGCATTGGCGTTTCGCCTGGAATTGGCATGGGAGAAACATGTCTCTCGGAGAAGGCACTGTTTACGGCCAAGAAGGAGCTCATCCCGTCTTCCCGGGTGGCCGCCGAGGTTAAAAGGCTCAAGCGGGCCGTCGCCCGAACGGAGCAGGAGCTCCTCCAGTGGAAAAGGGATGTGGAAAGCCGAATGGGGGAGGAGCATGTTTTTGTCTTCGACGCCCACCTTCTCATCCTCAAGGATCCCTCGCTTTTTGCCGCCGTGGAGAAAATCATCCGCCAGGAAAGAGTAAGAGCAGAATGGGCCCTGACGCAGGTCCACAGAAAATACGAGGACATTTTCAGTTCTCTCCAGGATGATTATTTCCGGCAGCGGAAATTTGACGTTTCGGATGTGCTGGCCAGGGTCTATGCCAACCTGGACACGAGGAAGCGCCGCCGGCCATCCGACAACCAGATGAAACGGATGGTTCTGGTCGCCCATGACCTGTTACCGTCTGAAGCGGCGGTGAGCTTCAGCCAGGGAAATGTCCTGGCCGTAGCCATGGATATGGGCGGTGCGACTTCCCACACGGCCATCCTGGCCCGCTCGATGAACATCCCCGCTGTCGTCGGGCTTCATGATGTCACTCACCAGGTCAAGAACGGCGATTTTGTCATCGTCGACGGAACAGACGGCGAGGTGCTCATCAACCCTCCGCCAGCTGTCCGGAAGGAATTCCAGAGCAAGAAGGAAAAATATGATAAGTACTTTAAGGAATTGAAGAAGACGGCCAGGCTGAAGTCCCTCACCCTCGACGAGGTTCGCTTCTATCCGCTGGCCAATATCGAGCTGCCCGAAGAGGTGAGCCTGGCTTTCTCTCTGGGAGCGGAGGGGATCGGGCTTTTCCGGTCGGAATTCATTTATTTGCAAAGAGAAAGCCTGCCCACCGAAGAAGATCACTTTTCTGTCTATTCCCGCCTTGCCAAGTCTGCCTATCCTTCCCCGGTTTACATCCGGACGGTCGACATCGGAGGGGAAAAAAGCTTGCCCCAGCTGAAAATCGAGAAAGAGCCGAACCCAGCTCTCGGTCTCCGGGCCATTCGCTTCTCTCTCCGCAACCGGAGCCTTTTCAAAACGCAGCTCCGGGCTATCCTCCGAGCCAGTGCTTGGAAAAATGTTCGGGTCCTGATTCCGATGATCACGGAGCTCGAAGAAATCGCCGAGGTCAAGCTCCTTTTGGAAGAAGTCAAGCAAGAGCTGGAAAGGGAGAAGCACAAATTTGACCGCCAGATTCCTCTCGGCGTTATGATCGAGGTGCCAGCGGCCGCCGCCATCGCCGACGTCTTGCTGAAGGAAGTGGACTATGTGAGCATCGGGACGAACGACCTTATCCAGTACTATCTGGCTGTGGATCGGTCGAATGAATTCGTCTCCTATCTTTATAAGCCACTCCATCCCTCCGTATTACGGCTGATCAAGTTCATCATCGAGACCGCCTTGCGCGAGGGGAAGGATGTGACGATCTGCGGCGAGATGGCCGCCGACCCCCTTTCCGCTTTGGTCCTGCTGGGCTCAGGTTTGAGGAAGTTCAGCATGAACCCGATCTTCATCCCCAAGATCAAAAAGACGCTGCGGTCTGTGGAGCTAAAGACACTCGAAAAGATGGTTGAGGAGGCGCTGACGCTGAGAACGGCTCAAGAGGTCGAGGAGCATGTGATCGAGCGCGTCCTGGCCAAGCATCCCCGGGCCTTTCTCATGGGGCAGGCTCTCTGAACGAACCTTCACCCAGGAATTGGTCGCCCTTTCAACGAGCGCGACCGTAATCGTCCTCGAGCCGGACGATATCGCTTTCCGAAGACCGACCGATCCAGATTTCCATGACCCTGGCTGGTCCTGGACCAACACAGCGCAACCGGTGCGGCGTTCGCTTGGGGATCAACACTTCTTCCCCTTTCGCCGGTTGCCAGACTTTCGGGCCGACAGTGATTTCTAAACCATGATCCAGGATAACCCAGAATTCGCTGCGGCAACGATGGAATTGAAGGGACAGGGCGGCTCCGGGTTTAACAGTGATGATTTTGATGCTCTTAGCCAGGCGGTAGGGAAAGGAACGGAACTTTCCCCACGGTCGATTTTCTTCCCTGATGCGGCGCCTGAATTCCTGTTCAGGCTTGTATTTTTTTGTCACGCTGGCGAAAAGTCGGCAAACGTTTTTTAAAAGGGGACTTCGTCTTCTCCCTCCCCTTCTTCTGGCGGCACAGCTTCCTCTTCAGCCGGAAAATCGGGCGGGAAGGATTCGGCCGGGAAGGGCTCGATCTCGGCCGCTTCCTCGCGTCGGCCAAGGAGGATGATGTTCTGGGCTTCGACCTCGGTCGTCGACCTCTTGTTTCCGTTGCGGTCCTGCCAGCTTCGAGTTCTGAGTTTGCCCTCCAGGTAGATTTGCTTTCCCTGGCTTAGATATTTTTCACAGAACTCGGCCAGCTTTCCCCAGACGACAATTCGGTGCCATTCAGCGCGGATTTGGCTTTCGTTGGTGGCAGGATTGAAGAGCCTTTCGTTCGTGGCCAGGGTGAAGCGGGCTACAGCCCGCTCTTTTTGAGGCAGGTAGCGAAGCTCTGGCTTGCCGCCAAGGCGGCCGATGAGGATGACTTTATTCAGGCTATTGATGTCTCTCATCTTTGGGCATGAGGTCCTTGATTTTTGCCTGTGCGATCCGGGCTTCCTCCTCCAGGGGGTATTTGCCCATCAAGAGCTTCAGGACCATCACCGCCTCTTCCTTTTTCCCCAGCTCAGCCAGGGCAAGGCCTTTTTTCAAATAAGCGGCGGCAATCTTATCGCTTTGCGGATAATTGAGGATGAGGTCGTTGAAATGCTCGATCGCTGCCTCGAAATGGCCCTGACTGAAGGCGCATTCGCCGATCCAGTAGAGGGCGTTATCCGCCAGCGGGCTTTCGGGAAAATTTTCCCGGTAAATCTTGAACCCGTCTACAGCCAAGTCAAAATTGCCCTGAAGGTAGTCAGAATAGGCGGTGTTGTAGACATCTTGGGGCGAGAGGGAAGGAGGAGGCCCGGCCGGCTTCGGCTCTTCGGCCAGGGCCTCCTTTTTCTTTTCCGGTGCTTTCTTTTCCGCGGCGGTTGAAGGCTTTTCCGTTGGGGGCGGTCCGGCAGTCGGGGGTGAAGTCGGTGCGCTTTTCAGGAGCAAAAGGTCTTCGGCGATGCGGGCGAGGGTGAGGTTCATCTGGTCGATCTTGTCCAGGAGGAATTGGTACTGGGAGGGGATGCTCTGAAGGCCCTGCTGGAGTCCGGTCTGGTCTTTCTGGAGCGCTTTGATTTGGTTCTGGAACTCCCTCATTTGCTCCTTGAGGAGGCGTATTTCGGCCGCATCCCGGCCCTGTCTCTCCTCTATGGCCAGGAGCTGCTTTTTCAAAACCTGGATATCTTCGTAGATGAGTTCGTAGACTTTTTTGCTCCGGTCTTGGGCGGCTAAGAGGAAGGCCGCCACCAAGAATGCGAGGCCGAGCCCCGCCCAAGTTTTCCTCATTGAAAAAACTCTATTTCTCGATGATCAAGAACTGGGCGCGCCTGTTTTTCTGCCAGGCGATTTCATCATGGCCGGGGTCGAGAGGCTGGCTCTTGCCGTAGGAGATGATCTTCATCCTGTCGGGTGAAATGCCAAGAGATACGAGATATTCCATGGTGCTCTTGGCCCGTTTCTCTCCGAGGGCGAGGTTGTACTCCTCGGTTCCCCGCTCATCGCAATGGCCTTCGATGAGGATCTTGGTGGTGCGGAATTTTTTGAGCCAGGCAGCGTTGGCTTCGAGGACAGGCTTGGCATCCGCACGGATGAAGTACCTGTCGAAGTCGAAATGGATCATCTTGAGGGGAGCTTCGAGGTTGATTTGTTCAAGCGTTTTGGACATGAAGATTTCTTCTTCTGTGAGCTCGGGCTTCTTGACGGCGGGTGCTTCCTCGACTTTTTCAATCTTGGGTTGCTCTTTTACGGGCGGTGGTGGTGGCGGCGCCACTTTGGCCTTTGGCTTGCAGTTCATGAAGAAGAGCATGGCCAAAGCGGAAACGACCAGAAGGACGATGACCTTTTTCATCATTCCTCTTCCTCCTCCTTGTTGGGATTGAAAAATTGTCTATTAAACACCATGCGCTCAGGCATTTTATCCAAATAAACTTCCCGTTGTCAACGAAAATATGACGGCCCGAAATTGCCCAGGGAAGACCCGACCTGTCATGTTGCGTTTCACCCTCCCGCGGCGCAGAATATTTCATCTTTTCTTGCGCATATAGCCGGTTGTCAGTTTTTGTGCATCAGGCAGGCATCCAGCTCATTTCGACCAGTGCGGCAACTTGTTATTTCCCTGGGAAGTGAGGCGGCGCAGGTTGGCACCGTCATAATCGATGGTATAGAGCTGGATTGTTCCGCTTAAGTTGGAGGAGAAAACGATGTGGCGGCCGTCGGGCGACCAGGAAGGGGATTCGTTCCGGGCGTTGCTTTCGGTTAGCTTGGTGATTTGGTTGGAGCGGAGGTTGAGGACGTAGAGGTCGAAGATGTTTTCGACCCGAGAAACGTAGACGATTCTGTCGCCGGTGGGAGCCCAGGCCGGCGAATCGTGGTAGGTGCCGCCGAAGCTGACGCGCCGGACGTTAGAACCCTCGGCATCCATGATATAGATTTGGGGAGTTCCGCTGCGGTCGGAGACGAAGGCGATCTCCCGGCCTGTGGGAGACCAAGATGGCGCCGTGTCGATGGCCTCATTAAAGGTCAACCGTTTGATGTTTTTTCCCTCGGCCGAGGCAACGTAAATTTCGGCATTTCCATCCATTGTCGAGCAAAAAGCAAGCTTCTTGCCATCGGGAGAGAAATCCGCCGAAAAACTTGTCCCCCGCGTGATGACGGGAATCTTTTTTCCAGCCTCGATGTCGAGCAGATAGAGGCCAGCCACGTCGATACCCGTATAGGAAGTGTAAGCAATCTTTCCGTCGGGCGACCAACAGGGCATGTAGTCTCTGATTTTGTTGAAGGTGAGGCGCGTTTGATTGTGGCCATCATAATCCATCATGTAGAGTTCGTCGTTGCCATCCCTATCCGAAACGAAGACAATCTTTGACGTGAAAATGGGCCTCTCTCCTGAAAGCACCTTGACGATTTCGTCGGCCATCCGGTGGCCGGCCAGGCGGTAGGCGTCTCTGGCTGCCTGGAAGCGTTTGCCGAAGATGAACCTGGAAGCTTTGACATCGTAGAGCTTGCCCTCGAAAACGACATGATTGTCCTCGGCCAGGGAAATTTCTCCGACGAGGAGGATGCTGGCCTGGATGGATTCCCAGTCTTTAAAATGGATATTTTCGGGGTCGAGGGGCCGGATGTACTCATGGTATTTTTTGGGGACAATGGAAAAAATACGGCTGTAAGAGAGGTCAGCCGACACAACGCTGTAAATCTCTTCAGCCGCCTTGAGTGCCTCGGGCGAAGAAGAGAGGGCGATGAAATCGGGGAGGGCAATGGAAATCGCCGGCACGCCCTCCCGCAGAGTGATGTACACTTCCTGCTGGGAAGGAAGGAGGAGAGCCAGAAAGAAGAGCGGAACGAGAGCCGAGCAAAAAGCCACTTTTTTCATCGCGAATGCTCGAAAATCAGATGGATGGCCAGGTAGGCCTCTTGGTAATCTCGAGGCAGAGGGGGGAAGGGCGCGGAGGCCCGGACAGCTCGGAGAGCGGAAAGGTCAAGGGGAGTCAAGCCGCTCGATCGCTCGACCTCGAGGTTGGTGATTTGGCCATTCTTCTGAATCCGAAAATAAATGATGGTCTGGTAGCTTCCAGCTACCCCCGGGTCGACAAGCGAGGTGAACCAGTTGGCCGACACCCTTTCGGTAATGATGTTAAGATAATAGGTATAAGGGAAATTGGCCAGGCCGAGCCCCGGGCCAAATCCGGGGCCAAAGCCTTCCCCGCCCGGGCCGCCCCCGCCACCGATCCGAAGCCCTGTGCCGCTTCCTGTACCTTCGCCTCCCGCTGCTCCAGATTGACCTCCCTCTTCTTGGGTTTTTTCGGGAGGTGAAGGCTCAGGCTTGGTCAGGACAGCTTTCTTTTCCGTCTTCGTTTTTGGTTCTTTTTTGGGTTTTTCGACAGGGTACCGAAGGGAGGATTGGCTTTCTGTCTGGATTTTTTGAGGTACTGTCAAGTCGCGCAGAGTCTCCTTTTTTGCTGGTGCCGCGGCTGGCTTGCCTGCGGGCAGCCCACCTGTTCCTCCCCTTCCACCACCTCCACCCGCAACCACCATATCGAGCGGGATATAATGAACCATGCCCCTTTTGGAGGGCTGGGGGAGTCTCGGGGAAATGAGGAGTAGAAGAAATACGGCCAGGTGGGCGATGAAGGATGTGGTGATGGCTTTTTTGAAAGTCATGTCCCGGACCGCATCCGTCATCGCTTCCTCGGCGTCGGTCGCAGTTCTTTGGGTTCGGTCAGAAGGCCGACAGTTTCTACACCGGCTTTCTTGATAATGTCGAGTGTATCGATGAAAAACCAGTAGGGGATGTTTTCGTCTCCTCGAATAAAGACAATCTTTTTGGATTTTCCAGCGAAATGCTCGCGCAGCTTCTTTTCGAGAAGGTTGATATTGATGACCGTATCGCCCACATGGATGAAACGATCCCGGGTGATGGTAATGGTCAGCCCCTCCTCAGCTGGAGCGGATTCTGTCTCGGCCCGGGGAAGGTTGACGCCGATTCCCGATTGCATGAGTGGCGCTGTGGCCATGAAGATGACGAGAAGAACGAGCATGACATCGATGAATGGGGTGACGTTAATCTCCGACAGGGATGTTCCAATCCGGCCTCGTCTGGAGGTGGACAGGGATGGGGCTTTAAACGCCATAGAGCCTTTCCGCGATGCTCAAGAATTCGAGAGAGAAATCTTCCATTTGGGTGATGAGGTCTTTGATGCGGTGGAGGAAGTAATTGTAGGCGATGACAGCGGGGATGGCCGCGAAGAGGCCTGCCGCGGTGGCAATGAGGGCTTCAGCGATGCCGGGAGCAACGGCGACCAAGCTGGCCGAGCGGAATATTTCAATCTTGATGAACGTGTCCATGATGCCCCAGACTGTCCCGAACAGGCCGATGAAAGGAGTCACACTCCCCGTCGTCGCCAGGAAGCTCATCATTTTCTCGAGCCGGGAGATTTCGGCGTTGGATGCTTTGGTCAGCACCCGGCTGATGCTTTCCAGTCGGGCGGGGCTTAGGCTCGAATTGGGGTTGGAGCGGGAAAGATGGGCCAACTCCTTGAACCCTGCCTGGAAGAGAGGGACGAGCGGGCTTCCTTGATACTTGCGCGCGGCATCGTTGATCTCCCCTAAATTCTTACTCTTGCGGAAGGCGCGGAGGAATTTCTCGGATTGGGCGAAAGCGGTCTTGAGCGTCCGTCGTTTGTAAAAAATAATGGCCCAGGAAAAGACGGAAAAGAAGACAAGAACAAGCAATACCAGCTGGACAACCTGGCTCGCCTCGAGAACATATCTCAAAATATCCATAATCAGTTTTGAAGGTAACACAGGAGGTGACCGTTGTCAATCGGAGGGGGTGGGACCTGCTGGACTCAAAATGACGCTTTGGTTGACAAAAAGGACGCTAAATTATAGATTTTCTTAAACAAGCGCGATGTGGAAGAAGAAAGACAGCACTCCTTTGAGGTCGGAAAAGCAGTTCCAGCCGGCCCAGGTTCTGGCCGTGAGCTTTCTCCTTACCATCCTGGTGGGAGCGCTCCTCCTTCTCCTTCCTTGGAGCACGACATCAGGCAGGATCTCCGTTGTCGACGCCCTTTTCACCTCAACGTCGGCCGTGTGCGTGACGGGTTTGACTGTTTTAGATACTTCAACTTCCTTCACTCTATTCGGCCAGGTCATCCTGCTAATCCTTTTTCAGCTTGGCGGACTGGGCATCATGACCTTTTCGACAATGGTCCTCCTGGCCGCCGGAAGGAAAATCTCGCTCACCGAGCGGATCGTCGTCCAGGAGGGTTTTCATCCTGGCTTCCCCCAGGACATCAAAGCCTTAATCAAGAACATCCTATTCTTTACTATTTCTATAGAATTAATCGGATTTGTCCTCCTTTTTCTTCGCTTCCTCAAGGTCCACGCCTGGCCGAGAGCTCTTTTCTCGGGGCTTTTCCACGCCGTCTCCGCCTTCTGCAATGCCGGCTTCAGCGTCTTCAGCAACAGCTTGATGGACTATCGAGGGGATATCCTCGTTAACCTGACCGTCATCTCGTTGATCGTTCTCGGCGGTCTGGGCTTCCTTGTTATCCGCGACACCGGTGGGTGCTTGCTCCGAGTTTGCCGGGGAACGAAGGCCCATCTCTCTCTCCACAGCAAGGTCGTCCTGTCGGTTTCTGGTGTTCTCGTTGGGGGCGCTTTCTTGTTTTTTTTAATGCTGGAATGGAACAGAGGTTTGGCGCCGCTCCCTCTCAAGGAAAAAATTCTCGGTTCGCTCTTTCAAGTCGTCACGCCCCGTACGGCCGGGTTCAACACGATCGACCTGGCCACGCTGGGACCGGCGACGATCCTTCTTTTGCTCTTGTTGATGTTTATCGGCGCCTCTCCTGGGTCGACGGGGGGCGGGGTCAAGACGAGCACTTTCGGGGTTCTTTTGGCATTCCTGCGCGCGCGCGTTAAGGCCAGAGATTCCGTCCATCTTTTCTTCCGAACCATTCCCCAGGAGAATGTCACCCGAGCATTCACCATCATCTTGCTCTCGCTGAGCCTCATCTTTATTTCCTCGCTCGTCATCTTGATCCAGCAGCCTGAGACGGTGATGAGGAATGCCGTGTTTGAAGTTTTTTCTGCTTTTGGCACCGTCGGCCTTTCCCTTGGCCTGACTCCCCATTTGGACGCACTGAGCAAGATCGTCATCGTCTTGACTATGTACGCTGGCCGGGTCGGGCCGTTGACCTTGCTCTATGCGTTTAGCCGGCGCAAAGCCCTGGGCAAATACGATTTCGTTGAAGAAAGGGTGATGATAGGATAGAATAGGGGAGAGGCAAGATGACCAAATTTGCGGTTATCGGGTTAGGCAGTTTTGGCTTGAATATCGCCCGGTCGCTTTATGAACGAGGGCACGAAGTCTTGGCTATCGACAAGGACAGGGAGAAAATCGAGCTGGCCAAATCCTTTTCGTCCCAGGCTGTGCTGATGGATTCAGCCGATAAGGAAAGCCTGGAAGCTGTCGGCATCAAGGACATGGATATCGTCGTCGTCAGTTTGGGGCCAGAGATGGAAGCATCGATTCTCACCGTCCTTCATCTTCACGAGCTGGGTATCAAGCGGATTGTGGCCAAAGCCTTGACTGAGGACCACGCCAAGATCCTGGAGGCGGTCGGGGCCACCGAAGTCATCTACCCGGAGAAGGACATGGCTATCAGGACGGCCCTTCGGCTGACCAACCCCAACGTGTTGGAATGTTTGCCGCTGATGTCAGGCGTCAGCATCCAGGAAATCGCCCCGCCGGAGAAATTCATCGGCAAGAGCTTGAAGCAGCTTGACCTCAGGAATAAGTATGGCGTTCAAGTCATTGCTATCCGCGAGCTCGTGCCAGAGAGGACGATTTATATCCCCAGAGCTGATTTTGTCATCAAGGACAGTGATGTGCTCATCGTCATGGGAGAAGAAAGGCAGCTCGAAAAACTGATATCCCTTTAAGCTCAGAGGCTCTCCTCGACCAGTCCCCTGAGGATTTCCTGCGCTACCGCTTTGGCCAATCTTCCCGTCTCCCTGGTTGGGCCGACGCAGGAGGGACAGCCTTCTTGGCAGGGGCAAAGGTTGATCGTCTTCAAGCAATGGAGGAGGAGCTTTTTCTCGAGCTCAAAAAGGGCGGGGCTCAAGCCGATACCGCCGGGGTAATTATCATAGATGAAGATGTTCGGCTCGAAGTCTGGCCCGGCGATGACCGGTCTTTCCGTAGCCGGGCTGACTTTACCAGGCAAATCGCGCGGTGGAACGGACTCGCCGGTCATGTTGTCGCCGATGGAGACGCCGACATCGTGGAGGTCGCACATCATGAATAGAGGAGAGACATGATGGAGAAGATAAGCCAGGCCGAAGAGGCCGTTGATTTTCTCTTCGGAGGAAAAGGGCAGGCTGTGGAGAAGCGAAGCGGGAATGGTCAGCCAGTAGGCTGTCGTGTGCATTTCATTCTGGGGGAGGCTGAGATCGCCTGCGCCGACGTTTTCCAGGCTGAAGAACTTGATTTTTTTGAACCCGACGACTTGAGTGGCGACATGGACTTCGCCGTGAGAAATCGAGAAACGGCCCAAGCTTTTCCTGTCGAAAACGTCCAGAATCTTGATCTTCGTGTAGTCGATGGCGTCGGTGAAATAGTCAACATCGGTTTTCTTGACATAGGCTTTCCGCTGCTCGAAATCGAGCTTCTCGACGAAATATTGCTCGCCTTCGCACATGTAGATGGCCTTCGGATGGAGTGTGGTCAGGGCTGAGGAGAAATCAACCTCAGCGATTGCTCTCGCCTCCTGGCTGGTGTCGACAACGACGAAGTTATCGGAGCTGATGCTGCGCAGGCTGACGGCATCGGCGGGGTAGGCATCCGAGGTCCAGAACCACTTCCCCTGAGAATGGTGAAGGAGTTTCTCTTCTTCCAGGAGCTTCAGAATATCGGCGATGTCCAGCTGGCCAAACTTTTCTCCGTCGCGGAAAGGAAGCTCGAAAGCAGCGCACTCGATGTGGCTGATGAGGATGGAGGGGTTGTCGGGGTTGATGAGCGCCTTCTCCGGGCTCTTCGAGAAAAAGTATTCAGGATGGTTAACGATGAACTGGTCGAGCGGCGAGCTCGAGGCGACGAGCACAGCGGCGGATTTTCCCGTCCTCCGGCCAGCCCGGCCGGCCCTCTGCCAGGTGCTGGCTATTGTCCCGGGATAACCGGCGAGAACGGCCACATCCAGGGTGCCGATATCAATTCCGAGTTCCAGAGCGTTCGTCGAGACGACGCCCAGGATTTTCCCCTCACGGAGACCTTTTTCGATCTCTCGCCTTTTGAGGGGAAGGTAGCCTCCCCGGTAGCCGCGGATGAGGCCTTCATCCTGGATGTTCTTCTCGATGTCGTGCTTAAGGTAGGTAAGGAGGACTTCGGTGTTGAGACGACTTTGAGCAAAAACGATGGTCTGGAGGTTATTTTTCAAGAAGACGACGGCGACGCGGCGGGATTCGTCAATGTAGGAACGCCGGATTCCCAAGAAGCGGTTGACAACAGGAGGCGTGTAAAAAATGAAATATTTCTCGCCCCGGGGGGCGCCGCTCCTGTCGATGAGTTCGACCTTTTCTTCGATCAGCCGTTCGGCCATCTCGACCGGATTGGCAATCGTGGCCGAGGAGATGATGAACCGGGGGGAAGAGCCGTAGAAAGTGGCGATGCGTTTCAACCGCCTGAGGACGTTAGCCAGGTGACTCCCGAAGATGCCGCGGTAATTATGGAGCTCGTCGATGACGACGCACTTAAGATTCCGGAAGAGGTTGATCCACTTGGTGTGATGCGGCAGGATGCCGGTGTGCAGCATATCGGGGTTGGTCAGGACGATCTGGCCGATGCTCCGGATCGCTTTGCGGGCGTCCTGGGGGGTGTCGCCGTCGTAGGTATGGATGCGGATATTCGCGGGCAGAAGGTTAATGATTTCGTCGAGCTCAGCTCTTTGATCCTGGGACAGAGCTTTGGTCGGGAAAAGATAGATGGCCCGGCTCGATGGGTCGCGGAGGATGGTGTCGAGAACAGGAAGGTTATAGCAGAGCGTCTTGCCCGATGCGGTGGGCGTAACAACAACGATATTCTTCCCAGCCTGGTAAAAATCCCAGGCTGTCCGCTGATGAGAGTATAACCTCGGGTAGCCCTTTTTTACCAACGCCTGGCGGAGGTCGGGATGAAGATTTTCGGGATAGTCGACATAGCTTCCTTCCTCAGCGGGGATGTGTTTGACTGCCCGGATGCAATCCTCTTTGATTCCCATCTCGTGGAGGATGTTCAGGGAGTGGAGAAGTTTTTCTTCTGTGCTCATAGGAAAAAACCCTCGCTTCATCGTACATGATGCGGCGCGAATGGTCAATGCCCGGACGCCCTTCGAAGCAGCAAAACGTTAGGCTGGTCAGCCCGGGCGGCCTGGATGCCGGCCTGAAGCCCGCGTAGAGGAGGGAACGGCGATATGAACTTCCTGTGTGGTGAAGCGGCTTTCAATTGTGCAAAATAAGGGCCATAGGCCGACACCCGAGGGGTGGCGTGGTTCGGGGGTGAACCGCGACAGGACACGTCGGGTGATCTTATCGGCAATCCTCGGGAGAATGGGAATCTTGGAAGAGGAAGTGGTTTATGGGAAATCTTGGAAATTCGGGTTGGGTGTGCTTGTGAAGAGGCAGGGGGCGAGCTAAAATAGGGATATGTTAGAGGAAATCCGGGTAAAGAAAGCGGCCCAGCACAACCTGAAGAGGCTCGACGTCAACCTGCCCCGGAACAGGCTCATCGTCGTTACTGGACTGAGCGGGTCGGGGAAGAGTTCGCTGGCCTTCGACACGCTCTATGCAGAAGGACAGCGCCGCTACATCGAATGCCTCTCGGCTTACGCCCGACAGTACATCGAGCAGATGGAGAAGCCTGAGGTCGAGTCCATCGAGGGAATCTCGCCGGCCATCTCCATCGATCAAAAAACGATTTCGGCCAACCCAAGGTCGACGGTTGGCACCGTCACGGAAATCTACGACTTGCTGCGCCTGCTCTACGCTCGAGTGGGCTCCCCCCATTGCTCGGGCTGCGGTCGGCCCATCCAGTCCCAGACATCTGAACAGATTGCGGGAAAAATTTTGGAAACGATGAAGGGGGAAAAAGTCATGATCTTGGCGCCTCTCCTGCGGGGGAGGAAGGGCGAATATTCGAGGCTCTTCGAGAGGGTGCTGAAGAAAGGGTTCCTCCGTGTCCGCGTCGACGGGAAGTGGCGGGAAGTTGAGCCAGGCTTGCGCCTGGAAAAGACAAGAAAGCATACGATCGAGGTCCTTGTCGACGCCATGACGCTCCGGGCTGGTGCTGAAGGAAGGCTGAGGGAGGCAGTTGAAAGAGCCCTCGAGCTTTCTGGCGGCGACTTGCTCGTCATCACTCCGCCGGGAGAGGAGACGGTTTTTTCGATGAGGCTCTTCTGTCCTGTTTGCGGCGTGAGTCTGCCCGAGCTCGAGCCGCGGAGCTTTTCTTTCAACAGTCCCTATGGCGCTTGTTCTCGTTGTCATGGTCTGGGTTTTCAGACGGCGGTGGATGAGTGGGGTGAGGTGGAGGTGACCGACGAAGTCTGCCCGGCGTGCCAGGGGGCGCGCCTGAAGAAAGAGAGCTTAGCCGTCAGGATTGGGCCATGGAATATTTATCAGCTGAGCTCAATGCCGGCCAGCCAGCTTCTCCAGGAAATGAAAAACCTTCGGTTCAGCGGTTCCTCAGCCGTTATCGCCTCGAGAATCCAGAAGGAAATTATTTCCCGGCTCGAAGTCATGGTCGAGCTTGGAATTCCGTACCTTCAGCTAAACCGGACCACTCAATCCCTCTCCGGCGGTGAGGCCCAGCGCGTCCGACTGGCGGCGCAGGTTGGCGCCAGGTTGCGCGGGGTCCTTTATGTGCTGGATGAGCCCACAGTTGGACTTCACCAGCGGGACAATGGCCGTCTCATCCGGCTGCTTCGGGAAATTCGTGACCAGGGAAATTCTATCATTGTTGTCGAACACGACGAACAGACTATCCGGTCGGCTGATTTTATCTTGGACTTAGGCCCTGGCGCCGGTGAAAAGGGCGGCTATAAGGTGGCTGAAGGAAGCATCGACCAAGTTCTTCGCTGCACCGATTCCCTCACCGCTCAATATCTGCGGGGCGAGAAAAAGATTCCTGTGCCCGCGACTCGGCGCCAGCCCAGAGGTTGGCTGACTATCGTCAAGGCCAGAGAGCATAACCTGAAGGGCGTCGATGTCCGTATCCCCTTGGGTGCTATGACGGCGGTGACCGGCGTTTCTGGCTCGGGCAAGAGCACTCTGGTCTGCGATATCCTTTATAAGAGCTTGCTCAATATGCTTTTCCATGCCCGCCAGAAGACAGGCGAGCACGAAACGATCCTGGGTGTCGAAGGCATAGATAAGGTCATCGCCGTTGACCAGAAGCCAATTGGCCGGACACCGCGGTCGAACCCGGCCACGTACACGGGACTCATGACGCCCCTCCGGGAGCTTTTTGCGCGAACGCCCGAGGCCCGCATGCGTGGATACACGGCCAGCCGGTTTAGCTTCAACTTGCCTGGCGGCCGGTGTGAAGAATGCCAGGGAGCGGGCGCGAAAAAAATAGAAATGCACTTCTTACCCGATGTCCTGGTAACCTGCGAGAGGTGCGAGGGGAAGAGGTACAACAGGGAAACTCTGGAAGTTCTTTACCGGGGAAAGAACATGGCCGATTTTCTGGCCATGACCGTGGACGAGGCATACGAAGAGTTGAGGGCGCACCCGGTCCTCAAGAGGAAGTTGGCCACACTGAAATCGGTGGGGCTGGGCTACCTGAGGTTGGGACAGCCGGCGCCGACTCTTTCCGGCGGCGAGGCTCAGCGCATCAAGCTCACGCGGGAACTTGGCCGTAAGAATACGGGCCGGACGTTATTTTTGCTCGACGAGCCGACGACGGGCCTTCATTTTGAGGATGTGCGCCGGCTGCTGGAATTGCTGAATGAGCTGGTCAACCGCGGCAATACGGTCGTCGTCATCGAGCACAACCTTGATGTGATCAAGACCTGCGATTATATCATCGACTTGGGACCGGAAGGCGGAGAGGAGGGAGGCTGGGTTGTCGCTCAAGGCACACCCGAGGAAGTAGCAGAGGCTGAGAGTTCCTACACAGCCCGCTTTCTCAAATCTATCCTCAAAGGCGAAAAAGATTTCAGCTCCTTTTTTTCTCGAGGCGAGAATGGGTTTTGACGAAGTTCTGGGCAATGGGCGGGTAAAGAAAATCCTGCGCCTGGCTCTGCAAAGGAATCGCGTCCCCAATTCTCTTATTTTTTCTGGCCCCGAGGGGGTGGGCAAAAAGAGCCTGGCCAGGGTATTAGCGCAGGCCATCAATTGTGAGCGGGAGAAGGCGGATGCCTGCGGAGTTTGTCCAACTTGCCGAGCCATTGCCGGCTGTCGACTCCCTGATGTCTGGGAGATAAAGCCAGAAGGCCAGGAAATCAAGATCGAGCAGATGAGGGCTCTCAAACAGGCGGCTTATCTTCGCCCCATGATCGCGCGGAAGAGGGTTTTTATTATCGAAGAAGCAGAAAAAATGAACGAGCCAGCAGCCAATTCCCTCCTCAAAACCCTCGAGGAACCGCCGCTCTTTTCCCACATCATCCTTCTCACCTCGAACCCTCACCTCCTTTTGCCGACCATCTTATCTCGCTGCCAGATTCTTCATTTTGTCGCCGTGGGGAAAGAGGAGATCAGGCAGGTGCTCACGGACAAGGGCTTGCCCGAAGAGAAAGCCCGACTCCTGTCCGTAATTGTCGGAGGAAACCTGGACAAAGCTCTCGACGCTGATTGGCAAGAGATTCAGGCCGAACGATCGGCCGCCTGGAATATTTTCCTTTCCTTCTTCGGCCGAGGCGATATTTCGACTTTTCTCGAGAGCTACGGCTTTTCCCGGCGATCTCTGGTCAGGGATGAGCTCGAGCGCATTCTCGAAATTCTCGCTTCCTTTGGTCGAGACCTGATGCTTCTTCAGGTGAAGGGGGAGCCATCCTTCCTCCTCAATCCTGACTTCGCCGCGGGAATGGAGACCTTGAAGAAAGGGGTGGGGGTCGAAAAGAGCTGGCGTTTCCTCGAGCGGGTCGATGGGGTGATTTCTGGGCTGGAAAAGAACCTGAACTTAGGAGTGCTCGTCAGTGCGTTTTGTACTCTGACGGGAGGAGATTGAGATGTCTGGGGTTGTTTTTCTTGTTTCGGAGACGACAGGGAAAATTATCCGGGCCTCCCCAGGCGAGATGGACCTGAAGAGGGGAGACATCTGTCTTGTCGAATCCGACCTGGGCGGTGATTTGGCCAGGGTCATCGATATCTCGAGCGAACTCTGCCGCTCCCCCAAGGCGGCCCGGGAGGCAGTGAAGATCATCCGCAAGGCCACGGTTGAGGATATGGAGAAATTCAAGTGGTTGAGAGAGAAGGAGAAGAAAGCCTTTCGCTTCTGTCTGCAGCGGATCAAGGCGCGCAATTTGCCGATGAAGCTTGTTGGAGTCCGGTACTTTTTCAACGAGAAAAAAGGTATTTTTTTCTACACGGCTGACGGCCGAATCGATTTCCGGCAGCTGGTCAAAGACCTGGCCAAGGAACTGAGGATGAGGATCGAGATGAGGCAGATCGGGGTCCGCGACGAGGCCAAGTTGATCGGCGGTCTCGGTGTCTGCGGCCGGGCTCTTTGCTGCTTCAGCTTCATGAAGAGCTTCGAGCCGGTGACGATCCAGAAGGCCAGGCGACAGCAGATCGTCATCAACCCGACGAAAATCTCCGGTCTGTGCGGCCGGCTGATGTGCTGTCTGGCTTTCGAGGAAGAAACGCGGGGCCGGATGTACAGTGAAGAGGAAAGCTTGATCGAAGATTGAGCCGGCGAAGGGAGGTTATTCGACGGGCTTTATCTGGAAATGGACGCGGCTCGAGACAGCGACGAGCGTTCCCTTTTCTGAGAAGGCCCTGACCTGCCAGGAATACTTTTGGCCTGCCGTCATGAGCTTCTTCACCGCTTCGGGCAGGGCGATGCGGGTTTCTTTGGTCGTCGCTGTCCAGAGGAGCTTTTCGTTATAAACGGAGATCCGGTACTCGATGTTGTCGCCAAGTTTTGTCCATTCGAAGTAAGCCGGAACAGCCCGGACGTCGATAATCGGGGAAATGAGGCTCAGCGTTTTCCCGCGCACCACTTCATGGTCGCCGAGGAAGAATTGGGGGGTGGGCTTCCGCCATTGAGGGAGGACGCCAAAGATAACGACCAAAAGGAGGGCGGCCGCGGCAGCCACGGTGGCCCATTGGCGGGGTGTGAAAACAGAGTAGACTTTTTCGAAGGAAGGCACCAGATTCTTTCTTCGAGCAGGTTCTTCCTTGAAAATCCAGGCGCCCCGGCTCTTGATAGCGGCGATGACTTCGTCCCTGGCCTGGATTTTTTGGAAGCACGCCGGGCAGTTGAAATAGTGCTCTTCGAAGATTTCCTTCTCTTCTCCCTCTAATCTGTTCAGGAGGTAGCTGTCGATTTGTTCCTCAAAAGGGCATTTTTTCATACCTTTTTACCTTTCGTCCGGTTTCAACCATTTAGTCGCCGGACAGGGAGAAAAATCGGAAAAAAGAGAAAAAATCATGGCCGAATCATCTTCCGGAGGAGCTTCTGGGCGTAGTTGAGGCGTTCGCTCACCCGGCGGGGCGAAATCCCCAGCCTCCGGGCCACTTCCTCCCGAGATAGCTCCTGGTAATAATAGAGATTCAAAACCTCCTTAAACTTGGGTTTAAGTTGCTTGATGGCTTCCGCCAATATCCTGGCTCTTTCCCGATTTTCTGTGCTCAGGCAGGGGTCGGGCAGGGGCGCGGGCTCTGGAATCTCTTTGAGGACCTTTGTCTTTTGGCGTATATAGTCGACGATCCGGCGGCTGGTGATGGTGTAAATAAAAGTTCCAATCGAGGACTCACCCCGGAATTCTCCCTTTTTGACTTTCTCGATGACCTGGGTGATGATTTCGTCGACGATATCCTCCCAATCGGGGGTCTGGGTGCCAATCGATTTCTTGACCTTAAAACTGACCACGGGGCGGTACTTGACAACAACTTCGTCGAGGTCAACGACAGGCCTTTTTTCCACAAAATTCATTATAATAACAGGCAATTTGGCTGACAAGGGTGGAATTTAAGCAAAAATATCCCCCCCAAAGATAGGGGAGGGGGTGAGGCACAAGATGGGGAAGGGAAAGTGTTTCAACTTTTCGCCCGGTGAGGCGACTAATATAATGCCATGAGCAGAACGAACGGTTTTTCTCCATTGGACCGCTGGCTTTCGCCTTCCGACGCTTCTTCCGGTCCGACGAACACCTTGATCCTGGAAGACCCTCGGGGCGGGCAAACCGCTCGGCGTTGGTTTCTTGATTGGAGAGATTATGAGCATATGGTAACCCTGAGGGGAAATGAGGCCTTTCTTTCCCCACGCCGTCAGAATGAACCAGGCCTTCTCTCCAATGGGAATGGATTCGAGAATCTCAAGATATTCTTGGTTCGGCAAGCGATGCGGGATCTCAGCCTCTGGTATGAGGAGGTTTTTCGCCAGCAGGAGGAGCGGGGCGAGGAGGATGACGCAGAAAAGCAGCTTTTCTTCAACTCCAACCTCATCCAGTTCATCGCGGCCACGGATGACAACGAAGATACTGTCGGACACTCGCAATTTGTAGCCGCCTACACTTTGCTCTTGGCTCGTGAGGCGGGAATCGAGGACAGTAAGTTCCTCATCGACCTGGAGCGAGGTGCCCTCCTCCATGATATCGGGAAAATCGGGATCCCGGATTCCATCTTAAAGAAAAAGGGGTCCTTGACGATTATGGAAAGGGAGATCATCAAGGATCATCCCTTGCTGGGTTTCAAGCTGATCGAGGAGTTTGTCTTCCTGGAAAGAGCGGCTCGGGTTGTCCTCTACCATCATGAACATTATGATGGCCAAGGCTATCCGTACGGCCTCGCCGGTGAGGATATCCCCTTGGAAGCCCGTCTTTTCTCCCTCGCCGACACTCTGGATGCGATGACTTCCGACCGTCCCTATCGGAAAAGTCGAAGTTTCGAGGAGGCGCGAGACGAGATTGAGAGACACAGCGGCAGCCAGTTCGACCCTGACCTGGTCGAGATCTTTCTGGCTGTCCCCAAAGAAAGATGGCAGAGGGCCAAGCTTGAGACTCTGAAGACCTTACGCTTGCCTCTCGTTCATTAACTTTTCGGATTTCGTCGAGCCTGTTTTCCTATTTCTCCCTGAGAAGAACCATGCGGAGTTCGAAGAGCGCGCCCGTTGAAGCGTCGGGATGAGCCTCGAATTTGACGGTGAGCCGTTCCTTTCCTCTGGACAGGCTCTCCGGAATCGGGTATTCAAGGTCAAAAAATTCGGTCGGATGGATTTCTAACTTTTCGGTGGCAACCCTTTCTCCGTCGACAACAATGTCGAACACGCGATCGGGCCTTTCGCTTCCCCGAAAGGTACAGACCAGGAGGAGGGGCTTATCGGGAATGGCCTTCATCTCAAAGCTGAACCAGCCGTTTCGGGCGGCGCGCCATCTCCGGCCGTCAAAATAGCCTTCAACCGCATTCTCGCCTTGAAGCTGATGGGTTCTCTCGCTTTCCGGGTCGCTCATGTTGACGACGTCGATGGTCAGTCGTTCGATTTCCTGGCGTCGGGCTTGGCGGGCGACCATCTCAGCCTTTCTTTTTTCCCATTCGGCAGGAGTGTAAACTTTCCAGTAAACAGAGTACCTCCGGTCATGCAGCTCGTAAAAAGGAAAAAGGGTTACCTCCTGCGGTTGACCAATGCCCTTGGTCTTGAACATAAGCCTGTCTCCAGATACAGGAACGACTTTCTCGAGCACGTCTTCGACCTTGTCGGCGACGAAGACAGGGATCGGAACAGGTTTAAGACGGCCAAGCCGCGGCGCGCTCGGGCCGTATCTTTCCTCATGGCTCAGCCCTTCATCGCCCAAGTCGCCAGCCAGCACGACGGGGCCGTAGAGAAGAGCGATGCATTCCGGGTCATCTGGCATGGACTCCAAGCGGAGGCTCATGGGAAGTGACACCTCGCAGATATCCCCGTCTTTCCACTCCCTCTCGATGGCCAAATAGGAGCCGGGCTTGGTTTTGACTTGCATCGGCTGGCCGTTCGTTATCACTGTGATTCCAGAAGTTGCCCATTGTGGATACCGGATTTTGAGCCCGAGACGAACAGGCCTCTCGGCCTTGAAAGTTAACCGGGTTTTATTTTCCCGGGGAAACTTCGTTTCCTGCCGGACCCGAAGGCCTTTCTCCCGCCAGTTGAGCTCGGAGGCGATGAAAAGATTGACATAGAGAGATTGATCGGTGTGAGAATAGATGCTTTCCCCGTATTTAGCATGATTCTCCATCCCTGTGCCGACGCAGCACCAGAACGAATTTTCGGGCGTGGAGTAGGTTCTGAAAGCGCCTGGCCGCAGAGGGACATAGTAGCATACCATCCCGGTCACGGGATCCTGGGAGGCGAGGATGTGATTGAAAAGGGCTCGTTCGTAGTAGTCCATCGTTTCCGCCGAGGGTTCCCAGGAAAAGAGATGCCGGGTGAGCTTGAGCATGTTGTAGGTGTTGCAAGTTTCGGTCGTCGCCGCGCTCAGGTGTTGAGAGAATTGCTCGATGGGAAAGAACCTTTCCCCGTCCGTGTTGCCGCCGATGACGTAGGAGCGATGATGGACGACCCGCTTCCAGAAAAAGGTGGCGATATCATGGTACCACTTCTCGCCAGTTAGCTCGTATTCGCGCGCGGCGCCGATCATCTTCGGGATTTGGGTGTTGCCGTGGAGGCCGTCGAGAGGGTCTTCGCCTCGAGAGAGCGGTTCAAAAAGAGCTTTGTGGTCGAATAACCGCGCGAGCCGCAGATGCTCCGGGTCGCCGGTCACAGCATACAAGTTGGCCAGGAGGTCATTCATCCCGCCGTATTCTGTCTCGAGCATCTTCTGCTGGGCGTCTTCAGTCAGGCGGTCCATCCGGAGTTTGACCCAATCCGCCTTCTTGACCAGGATATCGAGCGCCAGTCTATTATCACAGTAGAGATAAGCGTCCAGGAGGCCGGCCATGATTTTGTGGAGGGTGTAATAGGGCGCCCAGACACGCTCTCGTCTCTCCACCCGGTCGATGAACTCCTCGGGAAAGGCAGAGAGAAAGCCTGAGTTAAAACCTTTCTCGGGGAGAGCTTCCTGAATTTTTTTCAGTTCGGAGACGACGGCGGCCACCCTGTCCTTGTACCGAGAGTCCCCCGTGCTCGCATACATCAGGGCACAGGCGGTTAAGAAATGGCCCAGACTGTGCCCGCGAAGCTCGACGTCCGGCGCTTCCCATCCTCCGTACGGTTCGGCCGACGAGGGCAGGCCGGCGTTCAAGCGGAAATTGTGGAGAAGGCGGTCGATGTCGAGGCCAAGGAGGAAGTCTTGGTTGCGAAGCATAGCCTGGCGGAAAGGGCCGTCGAGGAGGCGAACGTCGGAGAGATGGAAGGGTCGAGCTTGGATGACAGCCTTATTGGGAATCTTGACCTTCGAATCGAGGGAGAGAGCAGAGACCCGGGTCGTGGCGGGGTAAGAGGACGCTGTCGGAAAGACGATCCCAGCCAATACCAGGGAAATGGCTCGAACATAAAGCGAGGGCCAGATTCTCATCTGATGTTCCCCTTTCTTTTCATTGATCTCATTTCTCTATTTTATTTTATCAGGCAAATGGATTCTACAGGAGAAAAAAAGATTTTTCGAGCTAAGGTATTGTCTTGCTCCCTAATATGTGATATATTTAATATCAGAATTAAGGAAAGAAGGATTAAGGATGAGGGTCTCTCCTCATGGGTAAGAAGCCGATGTTGAACCTCAAATCCCTCAAGGACCAGGTTTACGAGTACCTTCGGGAGGAGATGCACCGGGGAGAAATCCTTCCCGGTTCAGTGATCAACATGGAGGAGACAGCCAAAAAACTGGGGGTTAGCCGAACTCCCCTTCGGGATGCGCTTCTCCAGCTGGAGAAGGAAGATTTCGTTTCCATCCTGCCACGGCGGGGCGTCGTTGTCAATGTTCTCACCCTCGAAGACATCAAGAACTATTACCAAATCATCGGCTCCCTGGAGAGCACGGCGCTTCTGCTGGCTGCCCCCAAGATCAAGAAAGCCGACATCCAGCTCATGGAGAGACTCATCGAGGGAATGAGGAAAGCAATCGAGGACGACGACTTCGACCTCTATTACGAGAAGAATCTCCGCTTCCACAATGTCTTCCTTAACCTGTGCGGGAACAAGAAACTCATCGAGACGGTCAATACCCTCAAGAAAAGACTCTACGATTTTCCCCGTCAGGCCGGCTTTGTCAAGGAGTGGGAGGAAACTTCCAATAACAAGGAGCACCGCGAGATATTCGAGCTCATCAAGGAAGGGAAGTTCGAAGCGGCGGCGCGGCACCTCCGCGACGTCCACTGGTCGTTTGAAGTGCAGGAGAAATTTGTCAATCGTTACTACGCTCGGGCTCTTCAATTCACGCAGGAGCTTAGGCAGGAAAAGTGATGAGACGGGAGGGAGCCGTGCGCGAAGGGATGATTTTCCACATCCAGAAATACTCCCTCCATGACGGGCCGGGCATACGGACGACGGTTTTTCTTAAGGGTTGCCCCCTCCGTTGCCAATGGTGCCACAACCCGGAAGGTCAATCATCCGAGCCTGAGATTGCGCTCTGGCCCTCACGATGCCAGGCTGAGTGTTACGAGTGCCTTTCCGTCTGCGACGAACAGGCTCTTTCAAAATCCGATTCCTCCATTGTCCTGGACAGAGAAAAATGCAACCTTTGCGGCCGCTGCGTGGAAGTCTGCCCTTCTCAGGCCATAGAATTGGCCGGCCGTCGCTGGCGGGTCGAAGAGGTCATGACCGAAGTAACGAAGGACCTTGTCTTTTATGAAGCATCGGGGGGAGGAGTCACTTTTTCGGGGGGCGAGCCACTCCACCAGCCCGCTTTTCTCGAGGCTCTTCTTGAAGAATCGAAAAAGAGGCACATCCATACGGCTGTCGATACGTGCGGCCATGTTCGGCCGGCTGTTCTGGACAGCGTCGCTGCCAGGGTTGACCTTTTCCTCTACGATTTGAAGATCATGGACGAGAGAAAACACCGGCACTTCACCGGCCGGTCAAACCGCATCGTGCTCGAGAACCTGAGAAAACTGGATGGCCAAAAAAAGGAAGTCACGATCCGAATACCCCTCCTTCCTGGCATCAATGACGGGCAAGAAGAACTGGGCCTTCTTCTCAAATTCCTTCGCTCCCTTTCCCATATCCATCGGCTCAGCCTGCTCCCCTATCATGAGCTGGGAAAAGCAAAGGCAAGAAGGTTTTCGGTCGCTTGGAAAGCTCTGAGTATCCATCCTCCCTCAGCCGACCTTATCGCCGAAGTCAAAGAAAAGTTGGAATCCTCCGGCTTCCAGGTGACCGTTGGAGGTTGAGAGAATGAATGACAGAATCAAGAAGCTCAGGGAAGAAAGCATATCGGTGAGGCCCTTCCTCTCTCCAGAGAGGGCCCTCCTTCTCACCCGCTTCTATAAAAACGCGGCGTCCTTGACCCTTTCTCCGGCCATGAAAAGAGCCTTAGCTTTTCGTTACCTTCTCGAGAATAAGGAAATCCACATTGGCGAGGGAGAGCTCATTGTGGGAGAGAGGGGGCCTGCGCCCAAAGCGACGCCAACCTACCCGGAAATCACCTGCCATTCGCTTCAAGACCTTGACATCCTTGACCGCCGGCCTAAAACGTCTTTCCGGGTGAGCGCCGAGACCCGGAAAATTTATGAAGAGGAAATTATCCCCTATTGGCGCGGACAAACCATCCGCGAAAAAATTTTTGGCTCCATGTCTCCGGCTTGGATGGACGCTTATGAAGCGGGGATTTTCACCGAGTTCATGGAGCAGCGAGCCCCCGGGCATACGGTTCTGGACGATAAAATTTATAGGAAAGGGTTCTTGGACTTTAAGAAGGACATCGAGAAGAGCCTGGCCAGCCTGGATTATTTTGCTGACCCGGAGGCGTTTCGGAAGAGCGAAGAACTGAGAGCCATGGACGTGGCTGCTGACGCGTTGATTCTCTACGCGGCGAGACATGCTGAGAAAGCACGAGAGCTGGCCAAGGTGGAAAAAGACCCGGCGCGGAAAAACGAGCTGAAAAGAATCGCCGCCATCTGCGATCATGTTCCCAGGCACGCTCCCCGTGATTTCTGGGAAGCTCTCCAGTACTACTGGTTTGTCCATCTTGGTGTCATCACCGAGCTCAATACATGGGATTCTTTCAACCCCGGGAGGCTGGACCAGCACCTTTATCCTTTTTACAGAAAAGGTCTGGAGGAAGGCACCCTGACGGAGGAAAAGGCGAGAGAACTCCTCCAGGCTTTCTGGGTGAAGTTCAACAACCAGCCGGCGCCGCCCAAAGTGGGTGTGACCGCTGAGGAGAGCGCTACCTACACCGATTTTTGCTTGATCAACTTGGGCGGGGTGAAGCCAGACGGTTCCGATGGAGTCAACGAACTGACCTACCTCCTTCTGGATGTCGTTGAAGAAATGAGGCTTGTCCAGCCCAGCTCGGCTGTCCAGGTGAGCAAAAAAAACCCCGACCGCTTCATCAAGAGGGCGATCCAGATTGTGAAGACAGGTTTTGGCCAGCCCTCCTTTTTCAACACGGAAGCCATCGTTCAAGAGATGCTCCGCCAGGGAAAATCCCTCGACGACGCGCGCCAGGGAGGGGCGAGTGGTTGCGTCGAAGCAGGAATTTTCGGTAAGGAGAACTACAACCTGACGGGTTATTTCAACCTTCCCAAGCTGCTTGAGATTACCCTCAGCAATGGCCTCGACCCGCGGACAGGTAAGAAAATTGGCCTTGAGACGGGGGATCCGTGCCTCTTTTCCTCCTTCGACGAGCTGTTCACAGCTTTCAAGAGGCAGGTCCACCACTTTCTCGATATCAAAATCAAAGGCAACAACATCATCGAACGTATCTACGCCGAATACCTTCCTGCCCCCTTCCTTTCCATCCTCATCGACGATTGTATTGCTAAGGGGAAGGATTACCATGACGGCGGTGCCCGCTATAATAACTCCTACATTCAGGGAGTTGGACTGGGGACAGTCACGGATTGTCTCGCTTCCTTGGCGTTCAACGTTTTCGACAAGAAGCATGTCCCCATGTCGGAAATGCTCAAGGCGCTGGAGAAAAATTTTGAAGGATACGAAAGCATGCGCCAGAGATTCTTGAACAGAACGCCCAAGTACGGCAACGATGACGACTACGCTGACAGATTCGCCCGGGACGTTTTTGAAGTCTTCTATTCGGGTGTGAATGGCCGACCCAACACAAAGGGAGGATGCTATCGAATCAACCTCCTGCCCACCACCGTCCACATCTATTTCGGGAAAATGACCGGCGCTTCTCCTGATGGCCGCAAGGCCGGTGAGCCTCTTTCCGAGGGGATATCTCCTGTTCAGGGAGCTGACCGGTTCGGGCCCACCGCGGTCCTCAAATCCGCTGCCAAAATCGACCATCTTCGCACCGGGGGAACTCTCCTCAACCAGAAATTCACCCCGCAACTTCTCGCCGATGAGGCCGGGATTGACAAGCTCAGCCATTTGATGCGGGCTTATTTCACGATGGACGGCCACCACATCCAGTTCAACGTCGTCACGGCAGAGACGCTCCGCGACGCCCAGAAGCACCCAGAAAAATACCGCGACCTCATTGTCCGCGTGGCCGGATACAGCGATTATTTCGTCGATTTGAGCGAGGACTTACAGAACGAAATCATCCGTCGGACAGAGCACCAGGCTTTTTGAAATCTTGTGAGCATGTCCATTCTTTGGCTTGGGCGGAAAGAGCCCGCCCTTTCTTTGTCTCCCACCCCTGAGACCAACTCGTCGAGGCTTCCCGGCCACTATGGCAGCCTCAAGCAGCCCATGGCTTCTCTCAAAATAATATTTTCGAAGCCAAGCTCTGGGTTTTTTGAGGCCAAATGATTAACGCCACGAGGGAGAAAATTTTTTAGCTCTTGCCCTCGAGGGCACGGGCCAGGACCTCCGCCGTGTGGAAACAGGGAACAGGGGGTGTCCCTTTTTGGAGGTTAGCCCGGAATTGGAAAAGGCAGCCTGGACAATCCGTGGCGACAAGAGAAGCACCGCCTTCCATTACTTTCTTCTTCTTGATGCCCCAGAGATGGGAAGAGATAGCAGGGTTCTTCAGGGAAAAGACGCCGCAGAACCCGCAGCAGATCGGGGGCTCTTCTCTTGGGGCCAGGTTATAACCAAGGGCCTCGAGGAGCCGAAGGGGTTCATCGGCCAGCTTCAGTTCGTGGTAATAATGGCAGGAACGATGGTAATATAGACTCTCTTTTCTATCCGCCGTTTTTCCCTGGGGGAAGAAGCCATGGGAGGCCATGAAGGCGGTGAAGTCGAAGACCTTCTCGGCCCAGAGAGCGGCTCGGCTATCAAACTCAGGATAATGATTCTTGAGAAGGGAATGACCGGTGGGACATAGAGTCAGGATGTAATCTGGTCTTTCTTTATCAAAGGAGGCGAGGTTTTTGGCAGCCAAATCATGAACAGCCCGGTTGTCGCCGAGATGAAGGCTGGGAGCCCCGCAACAGACTTGGTCGGCTGGAGAAACGACGCGAAAACCAAAATGAGAAAGCGCGGTTAGAGCAGCGCGCCGGACTTCGGGGAAGAAATACCGGACCAGGCAGCCTTGGAAAAGATAAACCCTCGGCCCTTCTTTTTTTCCTTCAGGTAGCTTGTCCTTGACCAACCTCAGGAGAGGAAGGCGCTTTCCTTTCGCCCACGAAAGGGGAAGTGACCTCAAAGAGCCGTTTTTTTGCCAGGCTCTCTGGAAGAAGGAGAGAGCTTTTATTGCCTTATCGGCCAGGCTTCTTTTCTGAAAGAAGAGGGAAAGGCCTTTTTCCCCGAGATGTGGCCCCTGGGCTGATTTGATTTTGAGAAGGAGTTTGCCGGTGGGAATCCCGACGGGGCAGAAATCTTCACATTTCTTACAATCAGCGCAGTATTCGAGGATCTCTGACGCATCGTCCAGGGATTGCGTGACCGCGGTGAGGAGAGCGCCGATTCCACCCGGATAGACGGGACCCCCGAAGACGTGCCCGCCCACAGACTGGAAGACCGGGCAAACGAGCATACACCCGCCGCACTTGAGGCAGTAAAGGATATCTCGGAAAGCCTCGCTTTCGGCCAGAGCCAGGCGGCCGTTGTCGAGGATAATGATATGGACCTCCCGGGGGCCATGGACGCCAAGGATATGTTCTTTCTCGATGTCCGTCGTCGAGCTCGGCCCGGTGATGAAGGAAATGTAAGAGGTCACCTTCCGACCCGAGGAGGCAATGGTGAGAGCCTTGAGAAGAGCCACGGCCTCGTCCATGGTTTCGACAAATTTCTCTGTTGTAACGAAGGCGATATGGATAGGGGGAAGGCCGGTCACCAACCGAGCGTTGCCTTCGTTGCTGAGGATGACGAGGGTGCCGGATTCGGCAATGGCCAGGTTGGCGCCAGAAATTCCGACATCAGCCTGGAAAAAGAGCTGGCGCATTTCTTCTCTGGCTACCCGGACGATCTCCTGGCTATCAGGCGGAATGGACCTGCCCAGGGCGCGACTCAGGATTTGGGCGATTTCCTCTTTTGTCCGGTGCAAAGCCGGAGCGGTGATGTGGGAAGGGCGGTCCTTGGCCAGCTGGATAATCCATTCACCCAGGTCTGTTTCGACAACTCGATAGCCCTCCTTCTCGAGGTAGGAATTGAGGTGGATCTCCTCGCTGACCATGGACTTGGACTTGACGATGAGTTTGGCTTTATTTCGGCGGAGAATATCTCCGGCTATGCGGAGAGCTTCTTCAGCGGTTGAAGCGTTATAAACCGAGCCGCCTGCTTTTTGGGCCTCCTGGCAGAACCGCTGGATGAGCGCTGGAAGCTGGGCCACATTCTTTTCCCGGATTGCCCGGGCTGCTTTCTTGTATTCCTCCCAGGGAACTTCCTCCGTGGTCCTGATATACTGGTGATAGTGGAGATGGGAAGCACGGCGGAGGGCCGTCTGGAGGTTCAGGTCTTTGAGGGCTCGCTTGACCTTCTTCTTCCGCTTCCAGCGGGAAAACAATCAAGACTCCTTGGGTTTTTTAGCCAGGTAGGAGTGGGGGTCGACCAGGATCTCCCTGGGCTTGCTGCCTTCGGAAGGCCCCAGGATTCCTTCCTGTTCCATCTGGTCGATGATCCGAGCTGCCCGGGCATAACCGAGCTTGAGCTTCCGCTGGAGGTAGGAAGCTGAAGCCTGGCCTGTCAGCAGGACAAGCTCGACCGCCTTCTCGTAGAGTTCGTCCTTTTCTCCAGGGGCTCCCCATTCCTGGTCCGTAGGGCCTTTGATGAATTTGACGAGCTTGTCGTCGAACTCGGGGGGACGCTGTTCTTTGACGAATTTGACGAGTCGCGTGACTTCGGGGATGGAGATGTAAGCACAGTGGAGTCGGATCAAGCGGGGATAGTTGGGCGGCATGAAGAGCATATCGCCAAGGCCGAGGAGCTTTTCCGCGCCAGCCGTGTCGATGATGATCCGGGAGTCGACCTTGGAAGGGACGCGGAAGGCGATGCGACTGGAGAAATTGTTTTTGATTGTCCCGGTGATGACATCGATGGACGGCCGCTGGGTGGCCATGACGAGATGGATGCCGACCGCCCTGGCCAGCTGAGCCAGGCGGGCAATGCAGTACTCCACTTCCTGGGCCCCAATCATCATCAACTCGGCCAGCTCATCGATGATGATGACCATGTAGGGGAGAGGCTTGAACTTTTCCTTTTCCTCATCGGTCAGTTTGCCCTTTTTTTCTTTGCGGATTTTGTGGATGAGCTGGTTGTACTGCTCGATGTCCCGGACCTTAAAGTAGCTCAGGCGGTGGTACCTTTCCTCCATTTTCTTGACCGCGTCCATCAGGATTCCGCCCGCCTTCTTCGGGTCGTTGATGACAGGCGTGAGAAGATGCGGGACGCCATCGTAAAGGGTGAACTCCAGCCGCTTGGGGTCGATGAGGATCATTTTCACTTCATCGGGCGTGGCTTTATAGAGGATGCTGGCGATGAGAGCGTTGAGAGCGACGCTTTTTCCTGTGCCCGTCGCGCCGGCGATGAGCAAGTGCGGCATAATCGAAAGGTCGGTGATGTAGACCTCGCCATGAATCGTCTTGCCCAGGGCAAAGGTGAGTTTGGAGGGCGATTTCATGAATTTTTCCGATTGAATGATGTCCCGCAGCTTGATGATTTCCCGCTTATTGTTGGGGATTTCGACGCCCAGGGAGGATCTCCCCGGAATCCTTTGGATGCGCACCGATTCGGCACCGAGGGCCAGGGAAAGGTCCTCGGACAGACTGGCCACCTGGCTGACCTTGATTCCGGGATTCGGATAAAACTCGTAAGTGGTGATGACCGGTCCAGGGTGATACTCCTTGACCTCTCCTTCGACGCGGAACTCAGCCAGCTTCTCTTCAATCCTTTTCTTCTTCTCGTAAAGTTCACTCTTGTCGATCTGCTCGGAGGGAGCGCCTGGGTCGAGAAGAGTCAGGGGAGGAAAAGTATAGCCTCCCGCCTGTTCCATTTCCGGAAAGAGGAGCTTCTCAGGTGGTCGGGGCAGGGGCGGATGAGCCAGAATGGGCTCCGGCTTCGTCGCTTTCTTGACTTCCCTTTTTATAGTCGTAGTCGGTTCCTTTGCGGCGACCTTTTCTTCAGCTCCCTTCGGCCTGGCCGGCGGTCCTTTTTCTGGAGAAGGAGCGTATTTCTCGATGACCTTTTGACGCATCTTCTCCTTAGCCCGGGCCTTCTGGTACCGGGAGATGCGGATGCGGACTTCTTTGAAGGCGAAACTCAAGCTTCGCCCAAAGAAAGCAATGAACCGGCCGAGGGAGAATCCGGTCGAAAAAATAATCAAGAGAAGGAGGAGGGCGAGGAGGAAAATGAGCGAGCCAGCCGGACTGAAATAGCGTACGAGGTAGGAAGAAAGCAGGCCGCCCAGCAATCCCCCGGCCTGAAAATCGGCTCCTCTCCAGGAAAAGCGGTCAAAGAGGGTGGAGAAGAGAGCAGCCAGGAGGAAGAGCAGGAGGATGCTTCCACCCATCCTGGCAAGAAAACGTCGCTCACCTTCGGGGAGAAGGGCTTTGAGCCCGACATAGCCGAGAACAAAAGGGAGGAGGAAAGCAACAAGCCCTAAGAATTGGAGGAGGCCTTCGGAGAGATAGGCTCCCACTTTCCCCCCATAATTCTGTATTTTCTGTCCGGGCAAAGGAGTGTTCGTCCAGGAAGGGTCTTCCGCGTGATAACTGATGAGGCTGAGGAGGGAGTAAAGGGAAAGGATGATAAGGAGGAACGAAAAGATTTCGAGGGAGCGAAAGCGACGGCGCGAGGCTTGTTTTTTTGAACGAGCTTCTTCTTTCTTCTTTTTCCGTCTTTTCATCTAAGGAAATTATAACACATCTGAAGGACATTTCTGAACGCGCCCCAAAGCTTCGGGGGGCAAGAGGTTAGGCAGTCGGGTCTTGGATTAGCAGGTGCCGGCCCGTTTCTTGTTGCCGTTGATGCTTTATTCGGCCATCAGGCCAAGGCCTTGAGAAATGGAGAAGCAGCTTTTTCTCTAGAAAACGAAGGTCAGGCTAGCCATGTACTCCAGACCGCCGAGTTGCACTTTGATGGCATTCTCCTCGGCCTTGGCGGAAGTATACTTGAGCTTGAGGTTGATGAGGACGGGGACCTTCTTCAACGGCTGGATATATGTTCCCGTCAAGAAATGGTAGCCATTGGCGTAATTGAGGACTGTCCCGATGGGATTATCCTCATAATAAAAATAAAAATCTACGCCCCCGCCCGCATAAGGGTTGATCAGGCCGAACGGGAAGATATACCTCACCCCCAGAGAGATGGGGACGAGCGTGAGCTCCGTTTTTTCCTTGGTAAAGGTTAGCGTGCCTTTGCGCGTATAAGCTTTGATTTCTAAGTAGAAATTGAGGTTCGAGACGAGCGCTGAGGAAAGGCCCAGGCCGGCCATGATTCCGCCGCTGGGATAGACAGCGTCGAAGCGAGGTTCATTCATGTTATAGCCGCCGAAAAAGAACTCCACCGACCCCTGTCGGATGGGCTTTTCCTTAAAGGAAAAATCTAAAGGAAAAGCTGGAGGCAAAAAAAGGAAGAGAAAAAGGAAACAGGCTAACCATGAACTGACCTTCTTCCTCAAGGGCAACCTCCTTGGAGCAGTATTTCGAGCGGCCCGGCTTGCCTCGCCGCTTTTTTATCCTCTCTTAAAGCTGCGTTTGCTTGTCCGCAGCCTGTTCTTCCTCCGCAGACGCCGCACTCTCCATCCAGAATTCCCGCTGATGATAGCACGGATGCACTCGCTTGGCAAGACACTTTTTCGCTGTTTCTTTTTACCGGCGATTTATTTATAATGACCAGGCCCATGAAAAATGCGAAACAGCGATGGTCGAGAGGGAGGGGAGCTTGGATTTTGCTTTTTCTTTTTGTCTTCGTTCTGTGCCGGAAGGAGGAGAAAACATCTTTTCCTTCCCCTGAGCGACTGCCTTTCCCCGCGGCGGATTTCAAGCCCGAGGCACCCTTCCAGGGGAAGATTGTCTTTCAATCAGATATGGATGGGGACAATGAGATTTTTCTTCTGACCAGCGAAGGTATGGTGAAACTAACTGACAACTCATGGGAGGATATCTATCCGCGATGGTCTCCTGATGGGTCAACAGTTGCCTATGCCTCCAACCCTGAGGGAAATTATGATATTTATCTCCTGCCGATAGAAGGAGGTAGCCCCTCCCGGGTCACGAGTTCAGCCGCTGACGAAAGAGACCCGGCCTGGCTACCAGACGGGCAGAGATTGCTCTTTGCGGTGGAGGAGAAAAAGGGCCTGAGCCGGCAATCTGACTTGTGGCTACTTGACCTGAGGACGGGGAGCAAAGAAAAATTGATACCCGATTTTCGAGGTACGAACTTCTTAGCCGATGCTTCCCCCCGAGCTCCTCTTATCGCTTTCACCGGGAGGAGGCTCATGGGCTGGGATGTTTTTCTCTTTGACATGGAAAAGCGGATGACGAGGGAATTGGTCCAAGGGGGGAAGAGTTGTCGACCGCGATTTTCTCCCGATGGTCAATCTCTTGTCTATGTTAGCAGTGTAGCCGACGGAAAGGGGGACATCTGGGTGATGGCCTGGGACGGGAGTGGCCAGCGGCGGCTCACCGAGCGCAACGAAACTTATGACTATTTCCCTTCTTGGTCGCCGGACGGCAGGCAGGTCGTTTTTTGCTCGAATCCCCGCAGCGGGTATGCGGATCAAGGGGAATGGGCCATTCTCGTCGTCGACGTCAATACGGGGGAGGCGCGTCCCCTCTTCAATTCAACAGGCCGGGATGTCTTTCCCGACTGGTCCAAGTAGCGAACTCAGGGCATCCTCTTGAGCAAGAATTTCCAGAGGTATTCTCTGGGAACACCGAGGAATTGGGCCCTCCACAGGCGGTCGCACGCGCCGCAAGTCTTGAGGTCGGCGACATGGCCGTCCAGAATCTTTTCCCTGAGCTTGACCATCTTATCATTATTCCAAATTTCCAGAAGAGTCGCTTTCCTGACGTCGCCGAGCACGAGATAGCCAAAGAAATCCTGCGTGCACGGCAGGACCGCGCCGTCCCAGAAGATGACGAGGGCCTGCCACAGGAATGTGCAGGGCGAGTATTTCTTGCCCTTCCCTGAGGCGGGGACTTCTCCAGCCCAGTTGTGCATTTCCTTGACCTCAATTGCATCCAGGGGGAGTCCCCGGAAATGCTGGAGAAACTCTTTCCTTTTCTGCTTTCCCGTGTCTTTATACACTTCCGGGAAGTTGATCAACTCGAGGATAGCCCGAGGCTTTGAGGATTGAAGATTTTTTTTCATGCGGAGGAAGCCAACGATGTTAGCGATCGTCTGGTCAAAGTCGGCATTCACCCGAATGCTTTCATACGTCGTCTTGTCATAACCGTCAAAAGAGAAAGAGATCTGGTCCAGGCCAGCGTTGATCAAGTCCCGCGATTTTTTCTCGTCCAGGAGAGTGGCGTTAGTGTGGAATTTGGTTGTTACTCCAGCTGCCTTCGCATACTTGACGAGCTCTGGGAACTCGGGGTGGAGGAGACCTTCTCCACGGTGGATGAGGTTGACATCAAAAACGAATGAGCTTGCCTCGTCGATAACCTTGCGGAACAAGTCGAAGCTCATGAATCCCTTGTCTTCTTTCTTGAGGTCCTTGTTAGGACACATGACGCAACGGAGGTTGCAGATGCTCGTCGCTTCCACCCAGAGGCGAACCGGGGGATAGGGAAGCCTGGTCTTTTTCTGCTTGTAGGCGCGGTACACCTGCCAAAGGCGACGATAGTAACTGGTCTTGGGGAGAGCCATTAGATTGCCTGACTCCAGCAAGGACGTTTTATACCATGATCAGGGAGTTCTGGCAACTGCTTCCGTATCCCCAAATTTGGGGCGAAGCGGGTTATGGCCTAAGATTGGGCCGGCGGGTAATTGGAGCTAAGCAAAGAACTTAGCCTGTCAAAGAGACGGCCGAAATTTTCGACAGAGACCTGCTCTGGCCTTACCTCGGGAGGAAGACCAAGATAGGAAAGGATTTGGATGACCCGCGGCAGGGGGGCGGCATAGGACTTGAGGTTATTGACCAGGGTTTTTCTTCGCTGGGAAAAAGCCAGACGCAGGAAGGAGCGGAAGCCTCGTCTGTCCTCGATGGGATAAAGGGGTCTTTCCCTTTTCTTGAGCGAGATGAGAGCCGACTCGACGCGGGGCGGCGGGGAGAATGCGCCCGGTTTGAGAATCATGTGCAGGCGGACTTCAAAGTCCAACTGGAAAAGGATAGACAGGGGGGCGTATTTCTTTGAGCCCGGTTGGGCGCTCAGCCGCTCGGCTACCTCCTTCTGGAGGAGGAAGACGAAAGCGCGAAAGAAGTCCCTGGCATCGAGAACCTTGAAAAGAAAGGGGGAGGAGATCGAGTAGGGGAGATTTCCGACCAGCTTGACACGGCCGGGTGGGACTTCCTGGTCGCGAAGAAGGTCGGCGAAGTCGAGCCTGAGAACATCCTTCTCCAAGACGATGATGTTCTCCTTCTTTTTCTCCAAGAGCAAAGGGATGAGCGCCCGGTCCTTTTCGATGGCGATGAGTTTGTGGCACCTTTCGGCGAGGGGGAAAGTCAGGGCCCCTTTTCCGGCTCCGATTTCGATGATGAGCTCATCGGGCTGGGGAGAGATGACGGAGAGGATTTTCTCGATGAGAGCGCGGTGCATTAAGAAGTGCTGGCCGAGAGCCTTGGTCTTCCTCATCGTGCCATCCTTGGTTGCGGCGCGCCATAGAGGCGCTTAAACTTCAGTACTGTGACGAGCGTTTCGAGGAGCTTGGCCAGGGTGAGTTTAGTTTTACCCCCCCTTCGGTCATGGAAAACGATGGGCACCTCAGTCAAGCGGAACCCGGCCAGCCAGGCGCGATAGAGGACCTCCAGGACGAGGGAAGGGCCAATAGAAACGAAATTGTCCTCGGTGAGCTCTTCAAGGACGCGACGCCGGAAACAGCGGAAGCCAGAGGAAACATCGTGAACAGGAAGACGGAAGTGACGACGGATGAAGTGCCGGACGAGGTAGGTGAGGAAACGACGGACGGGGTTCCGTTCCTCATCCCGACCGCCGGAAACGAAGCGCGAACCGATAACGACATCGCTTTTTTCCGCCGCCTCGAGAAGAGGCGCGATGAAGCGGGGGTCATGGGAAAAGTCGCCGTCCATTTCGATGATATAGTCAGCCCCAAGGCGAAGAGCTTCTTTAAACCCATCGATTCCAGCCGCTCCCCGGCCTCGCCTCCCCGTCCGGACGAGAAGCTGGAGCCGGGGCTCTTTTTCGGCCAGGCCGCGGACGACTTCGCCCGTTCCATCGGGCGAATTATCATCGACGACGAGAACGGAGAGGCTAACAGGCAGGTTGAGACCGAGGATCTCGTCGACGAGGCCCTGGATATTTTTGCGTTCATTATAGGTAGGAATCATGACGATAGCTCTCGGGCGGGGTTCGGCCATAACCATCAGAGGAGCTCTCCAACGGCTCGGCAGACCATTTCCGGGGTGATGGCCTTCATGCACTTTCTGTCCGGACAGGTTTGTCTGTAGCAGGGGGCGCAATCCAAGCCGGCAAAGATTTTTCGGCCTCGGCCGTAGAGGTCGACCTCAACCGGGCTCGTGGGCCCAAATAAGGCGACAACTTTCTTTTTGAGGGCGATTGCCAGGTGCATGGCCAGCGTGTCCGAGGAAACGACGACGTCCATCATCGAGATGAAGCCGGCAAATTCGAGGAGCGAATTGTCGGCGCCGGTGTTATAGAGCTTTACCCGGCTGCGACGACTCAGACGAAGGTTGAGCTCCTTTTCCCGCTTGCCACCGAGGAGAAAGACGCGGGCGGCGAATTTTCGGTCGAGAAGGCGGATGAGTTTTAGAAAATATTCTTCTGGCCACTGCTTGGTCTCGAACTTTGTTCCCGAGCCCGTGTTGAGCCCAATGAGGGGGCGGGCGGGGGAAATACGGTGCCGCTTGAGAAAAAGTCTGGCCTTGTTCTTCGCCTCTTCGGGGAGGTCAAAGACGTATTCGTCGCCCGCAAAGGGGAGCTCAGCCATTTCGTGGACGACCTCTGGATAGCTCTTCTTGTTCTGAACAAACTTGAGAACGTCATCGACTCCCAAACGATAGGCATAGGCGGAAGCTTCATTGAAAATGATGAGGTTGCCCAGTTCGTTTCTCCCGAACCCAAGCTTCTTTTTGGCCCTGACCTTCGTGGCCAGAGCAGTTGGCCCCCGTTCTTTATCCAGGCTGAGGAGAATATCGAATTCTTCACCGAGGAGTGCGAGGGCGTTTTCCGGGTCGAGGCTGAGCGGCCGGTCGACGAGCGGGTTGTAGAGGAGGAGTTCTATGCTTTCCGGGTCCGTAACCCAGGTAACATGGCTTGGAGCATATTTCTTCTTAAGGGCTGGGAGCAGCGTGGTTGTGCGAAGGACATCCCCCTGGGCGCGGCATTTGATAATCAAAATTCTTGTCGGAAAAGGCGTAAAGTGAGGACATCCTTCGCAGAGGCGCATGAACGGGCACGGTTTTTCGCCCCGGAAATGGAGGCAGTCAGGCCGGAGGGTCAAAGCAATCCTCTCCTGGAAGGCAAATGATTGATTATTTATGCCATAAAGAGGGAGCTGATGACAAGCTCGACTTGTGGAAAGTAAAAATCGTTGATGCCGTGATGAGAACGGGCTCTTCCCCCGTGCCTTCCCGTCCGCCCCCTCGCATCATCCATCACCCCCTCGTTCCCTGCGAGAGAAAGCTCTGCTTACACCTTGCCAACGGTCGCTTCGCTCCCTCCCCCCTTCTCGGACGCTTCAAAGCATCGGCCGACCAAAGGGACGCTTCCCCTTGGAATCCCTCGCCTTTGTGACCAAAGCCGAACCCCTGCAGCTGCGGGCGTTCGGGGGACTGGCGCCCTGTCACCCATTCTCAACGTGAGTTTTGTTATGGTCACAGGAAAAAAGGTGCTCCCTTGTGGAAATTGGTCGCTAAACAATTTGGGCAGGCTGGCTAATTTTAAGTAATTTTAGGTGAAAAGATTTAGCGTGGCGAGAATGGCGGCTGAGTGGTCAGAGGCGTGGAATAAAAATCTGGGATAACTCTCTGATTGACCCATATGGGTTAAGCTCGAGGAGCAACAGAGGTTTCGAGCCATCGGGGACAGGAGGACGGTTTAGAAGAGACTGGCCCAGAATAAATCGAGTATTCCCATAAGTTAACTCGACTTAATGGATGTTGGCCATCTATGCCTGGTTTATGGTATAAAAAAATGGAGGTTTTTGTCCGTGGATAGAGAAGGATTCCGGGGTAGCCTTCAGAAGGAACTTCTGGCGGAGAAAAGGTCTCTCTTCCATAAGTACGCCGACCTCTTCGTCGGTCAAAAAAACGTCGGAAAATTCCTTCGCTTCGAGCTCATCGTCCTTCTTTTTTCCTGGATTCCGGGGTCGATCGGCTTAGCTCTCCGGAAAATTTTCTTTCCGTGCCTTTTTAGAAAAGTTGGCCGGGGCGTTGTCTTTGGCCGGAACATCACCCTCCGGCATCCGCACAAGATATCCATAGGGAGCAATTGCTTCATCGACGATAACGTGGTTCTGGATGCCAAAGGCAAGGAGAATCATGGCCTCGAGCTGGGGGAGAATGTCTATGTGGGTCGGAACACCATCCTGAGTTGCAAAGAAGGGTCCATCTGGATTGACGATTATTGCAACATTTCCGCCAATTGCACTCTTCTTTCGGAAACGGAGATCAAGCTGGGAAAATTTTGTTTCTTAGCCGGACATTGCTACCTTGTCGCCGGTGGCAATCACAGCTTTGTTGATCCGGATAAACCCATCATGTTCCAGCCCTCGATTTCCAAGGGAGGAATTGCTGTTGGCGAGGATGTTTGGCTCGGGGCAGGAGTCATCGTCTTGGACGGAGTGACGATCGGCCGGGGGAGTGTCATCGGTGCTGGCGCGGTCGTGACCAAGTCTTTGCCTGAATTCTCCATCGCCGTGGGAAGTCCAGCGCAGAGGGTGAGGGACAGACGAGAGAAAAGAGCGGTCTCCGAGGTTTAGAGGGCTACTTATCTTTTTCCCATTCCCGGATGACGATAGAGGCGGCCAGGTTGCCGATGACGTTCGTTGTCGTTCGGCACATATCGAGGATTCTCTCCACTCCCAGAATGAGAGCCAGTCCTTCGAGGGGAATGCCGATTTGCTTGAGAACCATGACGAGCATGACGATGCCCGCCGTCGGAACGCCAGCGGCGCCGATCGAAGCCAGCGTGGCCATGAGGACAATGCTCAGCTGGTTGCCGAGGTTGAGGGGGAGGCCGTAAATCTGGGCGATGAAAACGGCCGAAACACCCTGGTAAAGGGCGGTGCCGTCCATGTTGATGGTCGCCCCGAGGGGGAGGACGAAGCTTGAAAACTTCCTCTCGACGCCCATGTGGT